>Ga0210406_10007368_pt1 | contig 11186 bp, 9 predicted proteins | sample IncBWC30MmetaG_FD_155454 | JGI IMG/M metagenome (GOLD analysis project Ga0210406, IMG submission 155454) | Forest soil microbial communities from Barre Woods Harvard Forest LTER site, Petersham, Massachusetts, United States - Inc-BW-C-30-M | ecosystem: Environmental > Terrestrial > Soil >... | reverse complement strand
AGACTACCACGTTGATAGGACGGATGTGTAAGCGTAGTAATACGTTGAGCTTACCGTTACTAATAGCCCGTTCGGCTTGACCATAAAATGTACTGTAGACACTTACAGCGCAGTTTGTAACTTGCTGCCCATCAATATTCCAGAGTTCGTTTCTGGTTTCTCGTTGCTGGTTTCTGGTTGCGGCGTCTGCTTCGACTAGGAACCAGAAACTAGAAACCAGGAACTTGACTTTTGGGTGATTGTAGCGCAGGGGTTCCACCCGTTCCCATCCCGAACACGGAAGTTAAGCCCTGCAGCCCCGATGGTACTGCCCGCGCGAGTGGGTGGGAGAGTAGGACGTCGCCCAATTAAAAACAAAGCCCCGGCATCGCAAGATGTCCGGGGCTTTCTTAATACATTCATCGACCTCTACTGATTCCAACGAAATAAGAACTTTCTTCCCCTGCGACATTAAAAGCGACGGTGCCCCCGAAAGCGTGCGCTCAACTAAATCAAGCGATGGAGCGGACCACGCCGCCGTCGACGCGCAGGGCCGTGCCATTAATGGCTGCAGCGAGCGGGCTACACACGAATGCCACGGCCACGGCGACCTCCTCTGGAGTAGCGAAGCGTTGGATGATGGAACTGGGACGCGCGCTGCGGAAGAACTCGCGCTCGAATGATTCGCGATTGGTGCCTTCATCTTTCGCCAGCTTGTCGACGAATTGGACTACGCCCTCGGAAGCAGTCGGGCCGGGAAGCACAGCGTTTACGGTGACCGCTGTCCCGGAGGTGGTTTCGGCGAGACCCCGCGAGACGGCCAGTTGCGCGGTTTTCGTCATCCCATAATGAATCATCTCGGCCGGGATCTGCAGTGCGGATTCGCTCGAGATGAAAACGATGCGGCCCCAGTTATTCTTCCGCATGGAACGGATGTAGTGTCGACTCAGGCGGATACCACTGAGCACGTTGACTTCGAAGAAGCGGCGCCAATCGTCATCGGCTATCTCATCGAAAGGCTTGGGCTCGAAGATGCCGAGGTTGTTCACCAGGATGTCGACCGTGGGGAATCGGGCAATCACTTCGGCCGCTCCGGCTTCGGTTCCCAAGTCTGCGGCAATGCCGTGCTCGGCGCCGCTTTTCCTTACGGCCTCGTCAACGCGCGGCTGGGAGCGGCCATTGACGATTACCGATGCGCCCTCTTTTACCAAAGTCCGAGCTATGGCGAGGCCGATCCCGGCGGTGGAGCCGCTTACCAAGGCGGTTTTATTCTTCAGTTGAAGGTCCATGTTGGATTAGATGCTCACGGGTATAGGATGGCGTCGGGTGCGAAACCTTCGAGATCGGCCGCCACGGGTTGCGGCGTGTAGTAACCGCGCAGGCGTGTGGCGGGGAAATAATAGTGGATCATCGGAAGGTCGCTTTGCGGTACAAGAAGAGCTTTGTCAGTGAGATTGGCTTGTCGAATATGTTGGAGCACCACCGAGGGATGCGGGTCGGATCGCGAGGGGCGGTTGAACGCCTCTAGGACTGCGGCCGCGACGAGCACGCCTGCGAGGCCGAACGCAGCCGGTCTGCGGAGCGAGAAAATGGCCGGTGCAAGAGTAATCGCGGCGAAGAGGTCGAGAGCGGGCATGAACGGCAGCGAATAACGAGCGGAGTCGCTCAGGACGCGCGCCGTGGCCGCCAGCATGAGGACCGCAAATATCAGCGCGGGGTAAACGAGCCGATGGTCCTTCTGCGATGGCCGGCGAAGATAAAGAATCAGAGCGACGGCCACGACGGCCCATTCGAGCGGCGAGCTCAGGATGCGGTTGCCCCAGGTGCCGAAGAATCCAGTGTTTCCCCACGATCCTTTTCGCGCCAGGGCGAGATAGGCCATAAAAATATAGGACTTCACGAAGGTCAACTTGAAGATGGCGGCGGGCCAGACTATTAGCACCGTAGCAACGAACAAGCCGAACGATCTGGCGGCCAATCGCCAATCCATTTGGAGGCGCTCGCGTCCGATGTAACCGCAAATGGCCACCGTGAGAAGAGCGACCAAGGCGACTTCCAAGGTGCAGAATGCTAAGGCCGCCATGATCACAGCCGCGTGCCAATCCGAGCGCCGGCCGGTGGCCACCGTCTTGGCGAGAAAGATGAGGCAACAAAGGTAACAGAGAGCGAAGAGCTGATGTGGCGCAAGCTCAGTGGAGCGGAAAACGGTAAAGCTCGACAGGAACAGCACACTGGTAAGGAACGCTGTGAGTAATCCGAGCGAACCAGGGATGAGCCACAAGCATCCGAAATAAATCGCGAGAAGTGTCATGACGGGGATGCCGACCAGGGCAGCGCGAACATCGTGCTCGTTCAGCCCCAGTCGCGAAACAGGGATCAGGAAGTAATGGTAGAGCGGTCCGTGCCAGTGGCGATAAAAGACGATGTCGTTACTTTGGCGGATGAACTCCGATAATTCCTGGCGACCACCAGTTTGCCGGCCGCGGCTCAGTCCAATACGCAAGAAATCGGGGAGCGGGAGAGTGGGCGTGTCGGTCCAGTTTGCAAAATATCCAAGGGAAGCGGCATACATATAATCGGCTTCGTCGTAGATGTAGGGATCGGACGAGACATTGCGCGTGATCAGGAACAGCAGCAGCGCCACCAGAGCTGCGGCCGCAAGAAAGTGCTTCATGGAGGGGCTGGCCGAGTCCCAATTTAACATGCGAGGCTAAGGCTTAGGCGGCTGAGGCCGGAGACACGGTTAGAATAGGTAAATGTCTACCGCGGCCGATGCCAGCAAGCCGGGCCTGCATAATCTTACGCGCCGGCAACTGGCCGGAACCATCACCGGTTTGCTCCTGACCCTGTTGCTGGCGGCTCTCGACCAGACTATCGTGGGCACGGCGATGCCGCGGATTATCGCGCAACTGAACGGCTTCGACCGTTACCCGTGGGTGACCACGGCGTACCTGCTGACGTCCACCATTGCGGTCCCGATCTTCGCGAAGCTATCCGACATTTATGGGCGGAAATGGTTTTTCCTGGCGGGCAATGTTTTATTTGTCGCTGCGTCCGCGTTTTGCGGAGCGGCCGGCGAAGTACGCTGGCTACCCGGTGACGGAATGACGCAGCTCATCGTTTTCCGCGGCGTGCAGGGGCTGGGCGCCGGGATCGCGTTGGGTCTGCTATTCACGATCATCGGCGACATTTTTGCGCCCGCTCAGCGCGCCAGGTATCAGGGTCTTTTTGCGAGCGTGTTTGGCCTGGCTTCAATCTTCGGCCCGACACTTGGCGGATGGATCACGGACCAATTTTCGTGGCGCTGGACATTCTATGTGAACTTGCCGGTGGGCCTGCTCGCGGCGGCAGCCATCTTTTTCGAGTTCCCCTATTTCCGCCCGCAGGGGGTGCGGAGGAAAATCGATTGGTGGGGCGTGTTCACGCTGACTGCGGGCCTGGTGCCTTTGCTGCTGGCGCTCACATGGGTGACCGATTACGGATGGGGATCGCAACGAGTGTTGTCGCTGCTGGCTCTTGCGGCCCTAATGCTGGGCGCATTCTTGTTTGCCGAAACGCGAGCGGTGGAACCGGTGCTGCCGCTTTCGCTGTTTCGCGATCGGATTATCGCGGTGTCCACCATTGCAGTGTTTCTTTTCGGCATGGGGATGTTCGGAGTGATTGTGTACGTTCCGCTCTTCATGCAGGCAGTGCTGGGCGTTTCGGCGACCCGGTCCGGATCATTACTCACGCCTCTGATGCTCGCGTTTGTAGTGGCTAGCATGGCATCGGGAAACATCATGGCACGGACCGGACGTTACCGCGTCATGGCGCTGGTCGGCTCAGGATTGGCGATGGTGGGAATGTTTTTGATGGCAGCCATGGATGGTAACACGCCGCAATGGGTTGTGATTCGCAACATGATCATTGCCGGGCTGGGGATGGGCATCGCGCAACCGATTTATACCTTAGCGGTGCAAAATGTCGCGCCACCCTCGCAGATGGGCGCCGCGACGGCCTCGACGCAATTCTTTCGGTCGATCGGCGCGACGCTGGGCGTGGCGGTTTTCGGATCGGTGCTGCTGACTATGTATCACGACCGTTTTCAGCACAGCATTCCGCCGGGGACGCCGTCGCGACTAGTGTCGTTGTTCGATAATCCGTTGCTGCTTCAACGCGGCTTGCCCGCGACGGGGGCGATGCCGCCAGGCGTCAAGGTGATGCTGGGCCAGCTATTGGGTAATGTGCGTCAGGCGTTGCTGGCCGGATTGCATTCGATCTTCGTGATGGGCGCGATCCTGATGGTGGTTGCGGTGGCGGTGAACTTTTTTCTGAAGGAAGTTCCACTACGGAAGAAGCATCACGCGCCGGTAGGGGAAGTTTAGGAGCGACGCTCGGCTTCCTGCGCATCGACCACGGCGATGGCGGCGACGTTGACGATCTCGTTGACTTCGGCGCCGCGCTGCAGGACGTGCACAGGTTTGGAAAGGCCAGTGAGGATCGGGCCGACCGCTTCGGCGGAGCCTAAACGCGACAGAAGCTTATAGGCGACGTTCCCAGCTTCGAGGTTCGGAAAGATCAGAACGTTGGCGCCGCCTTTGAGCGAGCTGAACGGATAGTCGTGCTCGATGATCTCCGGCGTTACGGCGGTGTCGGCTTGCATTTCGCCATCGACCATTAGGTCCGGCGCTCGATTCTTGATCAGTTGGACGGCCTTGCGGACCTTGTCCGCTAGCGGATGACGGGCGCTGCCGAAGTTAGAGAAAGAGAGCAGCGCAACGCGCGGTTTTACGTTGAAGCGCTCGGCGGTCTCGGCGGCTGAAATCGCGATCTCGGCCAGGTCTTCAGCGGAGGGCTCGATATTCACGGTGGCGTCGGCGAAGAAATAGACGCCCTTCAGCGTAATCATCATGTAAACTCCGGCGACGCGGCGCAGTCCCTCGCGAATAGCGATTACTTCGAGCCCGGGGCGAATGGTATCAGGATAGTGCTGAGTGAGGCCGCCTACTAGCGCGTCGGCGTCCTCGAGCGCGACCATGATGGAACCGAAATAAGTGTGATTCAGAATCAGTTGGTCGGCTTCTTTGCGAGTGACTCCTTTTCGCTGCCGGAGACGGAAGAGCTCGTCGGCGTAGCGATCGCGGTCGACGGATTGAGTAGGATCGACGATAGACGCGGAGCTGAGAGTGATGTGAAGGTCGGCCATTCGGTCCCGAATCACGGCTTCGCGGCCGAGCAGGATGGGCACAGCGATCTTCTCGTCGATCAGAATTTGGGCGGCGCGCAGAATCTTGATTTCCTCGCCTTCCGGGAAAACGACGCGCTTGGGTTTTTGTTGAGCCTTGTGGATCATGATGCGCATCACGCCGTGAACTTTGCTCTGACGGCGCTCCAGCGCGTCGCGATAGAGACTGAGATCCACCTGTTCGCGCGCGACGCCGGAGTCCATGGCGGCTTTTGCGACGGCCGCAGCCTCGCGTAGAAGAACGCGCGGATCGAAGGGCTTGGGAATGATATACTCGGGTCCGAACCGGAGCCGCTCGACGCCATAGGTACGGCTGACGGAATCGGGCACTTCCTCGCGGGCCAGCTCGGCAAGTGCATGGGTGGCGGCGAGCTTCATGGCGTCGTTGATGGTGGTGGCGCGAACGTCCAGAGCGCCGCGAAAGATGAAGGGAAAGCCGAGCAGATTATTCACCTGATTCGGATAGTCGGATCGGCCGGTGGCGACGATGGCGTCAGGCCGGGTCTTCACCACGACGTCGTAAGGAATCTCCGGATCGGGATTAGCGAGGGCGAAGACGATCGGGCGATCGGTCATGGACAGCAGCATTTCGGGAGTGACGCAATTACCAACTGAAAGACCGATGAGAACCTCGGCGCCGCGCATGGCTTCCGCGAGTGTGCGCAAGTCAGTCTTGCGAGCGAAGCGGGCTTTGTAAGGATTCATCTCCACGGTGCGGCCCTCGTACACGACGCCGGCGATATCGCACATGATGATGTTTTCGCGTTTCATGCCGAGATGGATAGCGTGCTCGGCACAAGCGATGGAGGCCGCGCCTCCGCCGTTGCAGACCACCTTCACCTGGTCGATTTTCTTATTTACTAGAATGAGGGCATTCAGCAGCGCGGCGCCGACGATGATGGCTGTTCCATGCTGGTCATCATGAAAGACAGGGATCTGCATGGTGCGGCGCAGTTCTTCTTCAACGATGAAGCAGTCGGGCGCTTTGATGTCTTCCAGGTTGATGGCGCCGAACGTAGGCTCGAGCATCTGGCAAGCGCGGATGACGTCTTGAGGATCACTAGCGGCGAGTTCCAGATCGAAAACGTCGATATCGGCGAAGCGCTTGAACAGGACCGCCTTGCCTTCCATCACGGGCTTGGAGGCGAGCGGTCCTATATTCCCCAAGCCGAGCACGGCCGTGCCGTTGGTCACAACCGCGACCAGATTTCCCTTAGCTGTGTAGCGATAGGCTAAGCCAGGTTGCTTTTCGATCTCCAGGCACGGAATGGCGACGCCGGGAGTATAAGCAAGACTCAGATCGCGTTGGGTGTGACATGGCTTGGTGGGGGTGACGGAAATCTTCCCGGGGGGCTCGGAGGCATGGTAATCCAGCACATCTTCCTGGCGGATGTTCATTTGACTTCAGTTGTAGCAAAGCGCGCACCATAAAGTTCCGGCCTGTATTCCTTGTATGCTGCGTTTTGGGTCTACATGGCAGATGCGCGCGAGACCTCTGATGACTGCGTTGGCATCCCATGCTCCGGGAATAGGTAGCGGTATCGACCGAGCGCCAAGGCCGTCCACAATCACCGGTTGATTGGTGCCCGTTCTGCTCCGGATCGGGGCGGGTGCCGGATGACTATGAGGTTTGTCTTTATCCGAACGATTTTCCGGCATTCAGTTTCGAGCATCCGCGGTATTATCCGCAGCCGGGCCTGTTCAAAAGCACCCGAGCGAACGGAGCTTGCGATGTAGTGCTTTATTCTCCGAATGATACGCAAGCGGAACAGCAGGCAGCCTTGTTGCGAGACGCCGAACCTCGAACCGAGTGACGACACCTCTTACGAGTGGTGTTAGTTGTAGCACGAATACGGATAGCAGTGCTACTATGTGATACACTGTAGTTTGTGACACCAGCTCCTGCGTCGCCGCCGTCAAAAGTCTCTACACACCAGAGGATTCTACAAGCCGCCAAGCAATTGTTCGCAGCCCGCGGCTATGAACATACCAGCACCTCGGCGATCGCGAGACAGGCGGGAACCAGCGAATCCCAGCTCATGAAGCATTTCGGGAGCAAGGCGGGTCTGCTGGAGGCAATCTTCAACGAAGGATGGGGCGGAATCACGGAAGAGGCTCAGTCAGCGAGCCAGCATTTAAGCTCCCCGCTCAAGAAACTCGGAGCGATTTCTGGATGCGTATTGCGGCGCCTGGAGGCCGATCCGGAACTCAAGCTGCTATTGCTGCTGGAAGGCCGGCGGATTCGAAGGGAAGGCCCAGTAGTGGCGCTGACGGCAGGGTTTCTAGGCTTCGTCGGTTTGATCGACAGCGTGATTTTGGAGATGCGTGCGATGCATCTGCTTCGTCCGGAGCTCTATCCGCAAGCTGTTCGCTCGGCTCTGATGGGAATGCTGGAAGGGATGATGCGCGACCGGTATCTTGCCGAAAAGGTCCGGTTTCCTGCTGATTTCCAGGCGGCCCAGCTTGAAGAGATGCTGAGATTGGTGCTGGATTCCTTCACAGTGCGTCTAGAGTCATAAGTGAGTAGGTGTTACTTACTTGCCGGATTTGCAAAAGTAATTCGTAAGCCTGTGGTGAAGATCAAATCGTTGGTTTTGCGTCCGGGTAGGGGATCGCTCAGCAAGCGATCGCTGGCTGTGATCTGCCAAGCCAGCCATTTCCGGATCGTGGTAGCAGTAGAGAAGTCAAAGTTGGCGCGATAGTCGCCGGTACGGGTAATGTTTGGATAGAAACTCAGGCGCTCGTGCAACGAGGTGATGGAGGACAGTTTATATGTCAACTCTTCGCCCCCCAGGACCTCGCCAGAGGTCCGATCCAGGCCATTAGAGAAGAATTCCCGATTCAGCGAGCCGCCTCCGAAGACATCGAACAACGTGTCCTTGGTTTTTATGGCATGGTAGCCGAAACCGCCGGCTGGAGCGAATCGAAGGTCCAGGTCCTGAAACTGATCATACTCCAGATCCAAGCTGCCAAAGGCAAAAGTTCGAGCAGTGAGGTTGAGATTATAAGCAATCCCGCCTCGTATGGCGTTGGCAGTAACAACCGACTTACCGGTAGTTCCATTACTGGCGTAAAGCGAAGTGAAGTACACTTCAATCTTGTCGCGTGTAGTGGCGCGAGTGGCAGTCGCACTTGCGTTGAGGTTACTAGTCTCGGAGTTGCCTCGGGCAGCGGCATATCCGAAATCAAGAAAGCCAGTCCACAGGTCAGTAATTCTCGGGTTTAGGTAGCGGTCGGCTTCGGCTTGTTCGGCTTGCGAGCGAACCATCTGGACCGTGTCTCTAGCCGCCGTCACAGTTCCCGCGTCGTGGGTCTGGATCAAGAATTTATTGTCGGAGGTAGTTATCTGGCCGACCAGGACCTGTCCATCCTGCAAAATAATACTCAAAGGCATCGTGGAGGAGACCGCAGCCACGGCGTCCCAGGGAACCGCAATGTTGCCCGCGTAATCGGATTTGAAAACCAGGTTCTTACCATCCAGCTTGATAACCGCGCCGGAAAAGCGATCGCCGTTCTTCATGGTGATCTGGTCGGCGAACAAAGAGACCGAGCAGAAAATCAAAGTGAGTGTGAGCAGGCGTAGGATGTTCATAGAAGCGAGACAGGAACCTTGATTGGTTGACTCTGGAGAGTCAGGAATGTTTCAGTGACCGGATGGCACTTACTGCAGGTCTACAGCGAAGCGGACATCAATGGTCCGCGGCGGGAGGCACTCTTTGTTATTGCAGGCCTGGAAACGAAGTTTGCCAGTCATCACGCCCAGCCCCGGATTGGCGTTTGGCGGGACTTTGAAGCGCGTGGCGATTTCGAAATTTCCACTAAATACGGAGACCGGGTTGGGAGAAAAGGCGTACTTTTCTAACTGAGGTTTCGGGTAAGTGACTTGCTCGGTCTGAAGAGGTTCACTCGCCCACGTGAGCTTCAGGGGAATGAGAAACTCGTCGGCCGGCGCGTTGCTGTTGGCATGAAAACCGGGCTGTAATTGCGCCTTGAGCTTTACTTCGGCCGTGGCTCCGCGTTTGACGGTGAGTTTTTCGGGTGGCGTAACACTAAGTACGGAGCTACCTTGGGCTCTTAATGAAGCCAAAGTTCCCGCCCAGAGGAGCAATAGAGGTAGTCCTAGGCGCGTCCAGCAACTGAGTGATGGCATTCTTGAACTCGTCTTTCCCGGAGAGCCCGATATGGACCGAAGCTATTTTTCCCCGGCGGTCGATTATGAAGGTAGTGGGCAGAGACTCGACGCCCCCATATATCTCCCCTACCTGATCGTTTCCAAGCAAAATACGATAGTTGACTTTGTACTGCTCGATGTATGGCTTGACGACCTTCCATCCGTCTTCGTCCATCGACACGCCGACCACGGCAAAACCGCGACCCTTCAACTGCTGCTCGAATTCCATGAACCACGGGATTTCTATCTTGCAGGGGCCGCACCATGTGGCCCAGAAATCCAGGAGCACCACCTTACCCCGATAGTCGGAAAGGTGAACAGTCTGACCGTCGGAGTCTTTTAAGGTAAACTCCGGAGCCGCTTTGCGAGCTTCTTCCGGCTTTACCGAGTCGGCTTTGACGGAGTGATTGGCGCAGGCAGTCCACAACAGGTAGGCGGCAACGGCTGCGCAGAGGGGAGCGAATCGGATGGGCTTGAGCAAAGGGGGAACTGCCTCCTAAACCAATTATATCGATATTCCCCGGTTACGAAAGGTTTCAAGAAACCATTGAGCCCGCAGCTTTTTATAGCGAGCGGAGAGAGTAAATTCGTTATGGCGGTGGACGCCGGAGTAAAGCCATGCGGCGGTGTCGCAAAAGCTTTCACAGATGTACTCTCGCCAAGGGAGCGAGGCGGGGAGCGGGAGATGGTGGCTGGGATACGAGAAAGCGCCTTTGCGCGATTCAGCCGACCATCCTAGCTCGCCCCGGGCGTGGCTCTTAATTTCCCGGCGGAGGAGGCTTTCGTATGACCGGCGAGCCGGGTTGCCGAGCCGGACCCATGCAAAATGAAACAGTTCGTGGGTGAGAATACGGGCCAGTTCCTTGGGACGGCTGCGTAGCTCGCAATCCAAAATTACTTCGCGCCTCCGAATGTAGCTACCGGCATAGACTGGCTGGCCTCGGAAATGCCTGGAATAGAGCTTTCCTCCCCGGATGGTCAGCGCCGGCAAGAAACGGATTCGGACAGATCGTCCCTGCAGCGGCGGCAGACGTCTGCGGATCTGCTCAACGGACCGGTTGGAGTTGCAGCGGTGCGCGGGGTGTAAAGTAACTCGGGTTTTCAACTTTGACCTTATATTGGGTCTGCATGGAGGCGACCCATTCATTAAAACGCTGCTGCTTGATGTCCTGGGTGATCTGCATGCTCACATCGTCGAACGGTTCCTGATTATACTGATCCACTTTGATCAAATAAAAACCGTTGGGTTGCCGGACAGGCTCACTCACCTGACCCGCCTGAAGCGCGAAGACGGCGGTCTTTACGGCATCGGGATAACTACTGCCACGCTTGATGATGCCGAAATCGCCATCTTTGGCCGCCGAGGCGGTGTCGTCGGAGTTCTCGCGGGCCAACTTGCCGAAATCCGCGCCGGCCACAACTTGCTTGTGGAGATCGTCGATTTTCTTCCTGGCTTCGGCTTCAGTAGGCAGCTTGTCCGCCTCAGCGCCGGCCTTATTGGGCGCTGGATTAAAGCTAACGTAGATCACGCGCACCTTCGCCTGCCGGTATTTGTCGGCGTTTTTCTTGTAGTAGGCTTCCTGATCTTCCGTCGTTACCTGGATGAGGTTTCCGTGAGTCGTCAACTGCGCCTGCGCCAGAGTTTGCATGCGTTGGAACTCGAGCGTCGCCTGCCAGGGATCCTGCTTGTCGAGGCCGGCCTTTTCGCCATCCGCAGCCAACTGTTGGTAAAAGAACAATTGACCGAACAATTGAGGCTGCATGCGCGCATTCTGCTGAAGCTGGGGCGGCAGAGACGCGATTATTTTGTCG
>Ga0210406_10007367_pt1 | contig 11186 bp, 11 predicted proteins | sample IncBWC30MmetaG_FD_155454 | JGI IMG/M metagenome (GOLD analysis project Ga0210406, IMG submission 155454) | Forest soil microbial communities from Barre Woods Harvard Forest LTER site, Petersham, Massachusetts, United States - Inc-BW-C-30-M | ecosystem: Environmental > Terrestrial > Soil >... | reverse complement strand
CATGCCCAACTGCCAGTTTGACTGAGTCTCTGCGCTTCCGCCAGATACGCTTCGCTTTCACGTAGCCGCTGTTCCGCGCGTTTGCGCTCTTCGATGTCAGTAGAGACGCCGTACCACTTGACGATCTCGCCTTTTCCATCCCGCAGCGGAACGGCACGAGACAGGAACCAACGGTATTGCCCATCCGCTGCCCGCCGATAGCGCACTTCATTTTCGAAAGGCTCGCCGCTCGACCGAGACGCACACCATTTCTCCAAGTGTCTTTTTAGGTCCGCGGGGTGGACGACGTCTTGCCAAGCCGAGCCGACCGACTGCTCGTGGGACAAACCCGTATATTCCTGCCAGTGGTGATTCGCGAACTCATTCGACCCATCGGTCCCCGCGATCCACACCATCGTCGGCATCGTTTCGATGACGTTCCGAAGCTTCTCAGCAAGCTCCGCCTCGAGCTTGCGCAATCTCTCAATTGCGTCTACGGATTGCTTGCGCTCCGTGATGTCCATAGTCGTGCCGACGACCCACAGCGGAAATTGTAGCGCCAGCTGTAATGGAAAACAACAGCTCTCGCGCTACTTCCGGCTCCGTCGAACTGTACAATGACGGAGCTCGGGCCGTGGATGCACCGGTTCAGTCAGGTTTCAGGCTCAACCTAATCCACACGTCAATGGAAATCTTCAGCATGCCTCCGTCGTTTACGGGCTTAAGGCATGGCCGGTGCCTAACCTGTAGGTTCTCAGATAGCGTTCCTGAAGATCGCCAAATACAGGAAAAGGAGCAGCGCCAATCCACCGAGCACGCTCCTCACTGCGTGCAGCCTCCCCCAGCGTGCGAGCAGGCGCTCCGCTTCGGCTGACCCTCTATCGAGTGCCCGACTGAGCAATCGCTTGTTCGTGGGCATGAGCACGATCAACGTGAACGGAATGACTAAGCCTAGAAGGACTCCGGCAATCAGCCACCAGAGGGTTGCCCCGGCGAGCCACGCTGCGAGTGACGACAGCACACCCACGGCTGAGCAAGTCGCCTGCATGGCCGCGGCTCGACGATAGGTCAGCGCAAATTCAGTGGCGGCCAGTTCCCCTCCACTCTGCATCCACACCGGATGCTCGACAAAGGTGATGTAGATGGCGGCGCCAGTGAACAGGGCGCACGATAGGACTGCGATGAACTCTGCAATTTGCCGCAACATTGTCCGTACCTCGTTTCTTCTGTCTACTCACAACACGCTCGTCAATGGTCGGGTTGTCGTTCCGGAACTCATCCGCCATCATCGCCGAAACCTCATGTCTTTGAGCATTCCAGTCATTTGCTCAGCGATCATCGGGACATCAGAACGGGGAGGCCCGCCTCATAGAGGACCGTCCGTGTGACCCCACCAAACAACCACTCGTGCAGTGTGGAGTGACCATAGGCGCCCATGACAAGGAGATCGGCGTGAAACGCGGCTGCCTGCGCCAGCAAAAGGTGACCGACCTCTTGTTTTCCGGATGACAGATGCTGTACCTCTACTTGTGCGCCGAGAGCCGACAAGCGGCGTGCGAGGTCCGCGCCCGGCTTCTGACCGTGACGCTCTCGCTGCCGCTCATAGTCAACGATCAAGACTTGTACAGCTTCTGCGCGAGCAAGCAGCGGCAGGGCATCCACTACGGCCCGGATGGCCTCGCGCGTGGCGGTCCAACCTACCAAGATGCGACGGACCCGAGACGCCCGGTGGTTTGCCGGAAAGAAAATGATTGGCCGGCCGGAACTCAAAACCAGAGATTCCGCGAGGCCTGAAAGCGCGGGCACTTGGGTAGCGGGCTCGGGGCGGCCAATAACCACGAGGTCTGCGTAGTACGCTTGCACAGCCATCTCGGTACTCCAGCGCGACAAGGTTCTCCATTCCGGCCGCGAAATTCCGTGACGACGCACAACGTCGTCGAATCGAGCCCGCTGACGCCCTTCGAGACTCTCAAGTTGTGACTGGTGCGTTTCAATCACGTCTTGAATGCCCGTGCCACGCGCGAATGTTTGCGGCAGGGTGACTGCCGAGGCAGGCTGTATGAATACGTTGATCAAACGCGCGCCATTCTCTTCGGCAACTAGACCGGCGAACTCCAAAATGCTTGCCGGATCGCTTCGGTTGTCGGTGAAGACCACAATTTCGCCGAGTTCAGGCTTGCTAGTGGTTCGGGGAAACGCTTCATTGAGGTTGCGCGCAGTCCACTGGTGCACGGATTCTGTTAATGCCAGCATATACTTTCTCCTCTTTCTAGGCTGCCTTTCGTTAATGTCTTCCGTTATTGCTGCCAGCCGCCGCCTAGGGATTGGTAGAGCTGAACGAGCGCCAGCCGCTCGTTCAGCTGGGCTTGCACCAGGTTGAGTTCCGCTGAGAAGTAATTGGTTTCGGCGGTCAGCACCTGGAGATAACTAGCGCCGCCGTTCTTGTAAAGCACCTCGGACAGTTCGTCGGTCCGCTGCGCCGCTCTCGTGAGCATTTCCTGCTGCTCGCGGAAGCCACGGTCTTTCTGAGTGGCAATGAGTGCGTTGGAAACTTGTTCGAGCGCGTTCTGTACGGTCTGCTGATAAATAAGCACTGCCTCCTGATATTGAGCTCGGCTCAGGCGGAGTCCCGAACGGAGCCGTCCGCCTTCGAAGACCGGCTGAGTGATGCTAAGTCCCGCGTTCCAGGTCTGGGAAGGTGCGCTGAGGAACGAATTCAAGGCGTTACTCTCTAATCCCCCTGTCCCCGTGAGGGAAATGCTCGGAAAAAAGGCGGCTTTGGCGACGCCGATTTGCGCGTTGGCTGCCATCATATTGGCTTCCACCTCGCGGACATCCGGACGGCGCTCGAGCAACTCCGAGGGCAGGCCGGCGGGGACGTTATCCGGAGCGGGCTGCTCCGTGAGGGGACGTCCGCGGGGGATGGAGCGGGGATTTTCGCCCAGCAGGATACTGAGCAGGTTTTCCTGCTGCTGGATTTGCCGCTCGAAATCGGGAATGGTCTCTGAGGCGGTGTAGAGCAGTTGCTCCGACTGGCTCACGTCGAGGTCGGAAGCTGAGCCGTGGGTCTCGAGTAGCCGAGTTAATTGCAGCGATTGTTGTCGCGATCCCAAGGTCCGCTTGGCGATCTCAAGTTCGCTGTCGAGTGCCCGAAGCTGGAAATAGGCCGTCGCCACATTCGCAACAAGTGACGAGATCACTGCCTGCTGCCCCCACTTAGTGGCGAGCAACTGGGCACGCGCCTCCTCGGTTTGTCGCCGGTACTTTCCCCAGAAGTCCAGGTTCCAAATCACCGACAGGTTCAGTTGGCCTTCGTTGACTTGGTAAGCGGGAAAGAGGTTTGAGACTTTCGCGTTTTGCTGGCTCGAAACGCCTGCGCCGACGCTTGCTGAGGGGAACTGGTTCGCGCGGGTAATGTCAAGCTGGGCTTGTGCCTCAAGCACGCGCGTCGCGGCAATGCGCACGTCGTAGTTTTGCTGAATGGCTGTGTGAATGAGCTGCGCCAAGACCGGGTCCTGATACACTTGCCACCAATTTTCGTTGCCGAGTGAGGATGCCGCGGCGGTCTGGGCTGCCATGCTGTCGCGATAGTCCGTGGGCACGTTCACTGTCGGCCGTTTGTAATTCGGCCCTACGGCACATCCAGCGAGCAAAACCGCAATCGTTAACAATAGAAACTTTTTCATGTTCAATCTCCTTCGCCCGCAGTTTCCGTAGGTATGAGCGCTGCTGATTTCTGCCGTGCGGCTCCGGAGATGCGCTCGACCACATAGAAGATCGCTGGAACAAAGAATCTGCCAATGAAGGTCTCTGCCACCATGCCGCCAATTACCGCCGTGCCCATGATCTGGCGTGCTACGGAGCCTGCTCCGGACGCTGTCCAGAGCGGCACGCAGCCGAGAATAAAGGCGAGCGCGGTCATCATGAGGGGCCGGAAGCGAAGCCTCGCCGCGGAAAGTGCCGCATCGGCAATGGAGATACCCCGGTCGTAGTCCTCCTTGGCGAACGCGACGATCAAGATCGAGTTCTTGGCAGACAGGCCGATGAGCATCACCAGGCCAATCTGCGCGTAGACATCGTTCTCGAGTTGAACCATGTACGCAGGCAGGAAGTAACTGAGAACCACGCGACGCAGCCAGAGCGCGGCGAGGGCGCCGAAGACCGCGACCGGCGTGCTTAGGAGCACGCTGAAAGGCACGGTCCAGCTTTCATAGAGAGCCGCCAGAATTAGGAAAACGAACAGCAACGAGAATCCGAAAATAACCGACGCTGGCACTCCTTCTTCGGCCTTCACCTCCTGGTAAGACATTCCCATCCAGTCGTACCCCATTTCGGAAGGCATAGTTTGCTTGAAGACATCCACGAGGGCCGTCCTTGCCTGATCAGCGCTATAACCAGGTGCGGCTGCGGCATTGACCTGCGCGGACCGATACTCGTTGTAGCGCATCGTGAACTCGGGACCGGAACGGCTTTCGAATCTTGCGAGCGCGGAAAGGGGCACGGCCAGCCCCTGGCTGTTGCGGACATAGAATTGTCCGAGATCGTTGGTTGTCGCACGGTAAGGAGCTTCGGCCTCGACATATACCTGCCAGGTGCGGCCGAAATCGTTGTAGTAGTTGACGAACAAACCACCCATGTATGCTTGAATCGTGTTATAGACGTCGGTTAAGGCTACGCCCTGCTTCAAAACCTTATCTCGGTCCACATTGATGAACTCTTGTGGAACACTCGGGATAAACGTGGTGCTGACCATGCCAAGTTCAGGGCGCTTACGGGCGGCGGCCATGAACTTGTTCAGGTTATCTGCGAGAAATTTGACATCCTTGCCGGCGCGGTCCTCTAGGACAAACGAGACGCCCCCAGAAGTGCCAACGCCCGGAATCGCCGGCGGCGAGAAAGCGAAAACGGTCCCTTCCGGCATCCGCGCGAGTTCCTGATTTAAACGTGCCTTGATGGCTTGATATTGTTCGGCCTGGCTTTTGCGGTCTTCCCAGGGCTTCAAGTTGACAAAGAAGTTGGCGTTGTAGGTAGTCCTTACGTAACTGAGCAAGCTGAAACCAACCACGCTAGTTGTGTACTGGACGCCCGGCGTGTCAGCAAGAACCTTCTCTACTTGCTTCGCAGCCGCGCTGGTGCGCTCCAGGGACGCCGAGTTGGGAAGCTGCATGTTGATGAAGAGGTATCCCTGGTCTTCGTCGGGGAGAAAGCTGGTGGGCAAATGAGCACTAAAGAGCCACGCTGCACCACCCGCAACGACAAGCAGCACCATCACCACCGCGGCTTTGCGAATCAGGGTGCCCGACGAACGTACAAAGCCGTCTGTCGAGCGCTCGAAATAGCGGTTGAAGTAGCCAAAGAATTTTCCGAGCGGGCCGCGAGTTGCTTTCTTGGGGCGGAGCAGTAGCGCAGAAAGCGCCGGGCTGAGCGTGAGAGCATTGAACGCGGAAAGCATCACCGAGATGGCGATGGTGAGGGCAAACTGCTGATATAGCCTGCCAGTGATGCCCGGTATGAAAGCGGTCGGCACAAACACCGAGGCTAAGACTAGGGCGATACCAACCACTGGGCCGGAAAGTTCTCTCATAGCCTTTATGGAGGCATCCTTTGGGCTCAGTCCTTCCTCAATGTGGTGCTGCACGCCTTCAACAACCACGATGGCGTCATCGACCACCAAACCGATAGCCAGCACCAGGCCGAAGAGAGAAAGTGTGTTGATGGAAAAGCCGAAGAGCGGGAACAGCACGAATGTACCAACCAGGGAGACAGGCACGGCTAGCATGGGGATCAGGGTGGCTCGCCAGTCTTGCAGGAAGAGATAGACCACAAGAATTACCAGCACAATCGCAATCACGAGGGTCCAAATGATCTCTTTCATTCCTTCCGTGACCGAGAGGGTCTGGTCGAGCGAAATGGTGTAATCGATGTCTTGCGGGAAGCGTTGCTTCATCTGTGCCATGAATTTCCGGATGCCCTGCACGGTTTGAACGGCATTGGTTCCGGGCAACTGATAGACAGAGATGACGGCGCTGGGCTTGCCGTTCAGGCGAGCGATCATGCTGTAGTCCTGCGTGCCTAGCTCGACTCGGGCCACGTCTTTGACGCGAACGGTTCCACCATTCGGTGCTTCGCGCACGATCACGTCGCCGAATTGCTCTGGCGTCGTCAGACGGCCTTGAGCTAGCACGGCATAGGTGAACTGCTGGTTGCTCTGAGCCGGCTCGCCCCCGACCTGCCCCGCCGGATTAACGGTGTTCTGCGCCTTAATCGCATTGACAATATCTGTGACTGTTATGCCCAGCTTGGCCAACTGATCAGGCTGGACCCATAGCCTCATGGCATACTGCCCGGAGCCGAAGACCTGGGTCTGGCCGACGCCATACAAGCGTGCGACTGGATCGTTGAGGTTGATGTAGGCGTAGTTGGCCAGATAGTTCGAATCGCGAGTGCCATGCGGCGAATACAAGGCGATCAGCATCAGCGGCGCAGTGGTCGACTTCTTGAGAGTGATTCCGTAATTGTTCACCTCGGGCGGCAACTGACCGTTGGCCAGTTGCTGGCGCGATTGCGTGAGCATCAGGTCCATGTTGGGATCGGTCTTGAGATCGAAATCGACGAACATCGTCGTTTGCTGGTTCGCCGTGGCGTTTAGCGAATACATGTAGGTCATGTTGTCCACGCCACTAACTTGCTGCTCGATGGGTACGGCAACAGCTTGCTCAAGCGTCTGCGCGTCCGCACCGGGATAGTTGGCTTGCAACCTGATCTCAGGTGGCGCGATCTGGGGGAACTGCGCTACCGGCAAAGCGGCGATTGTGATGACGCCGACGATGACCGTGAGAATCGCAATTACTATCGCGACGATGGGCCGTCGAATGAAAAAATTTGCCATGGCTTAACGCTCCTCCGTTTCTTTGTAAGGTGTAGCGTTCACTAGTTGACCTTCTTTTACCTTCTCTGCACCGACCGCTACGACGCGTTCTCCCGGCTTCAACCCGGATGTGATCACCCAGAGCGTGTCCACTCTCGGCCCGACTTGCACGGTGCGGAGCTGCGCCCGGTTATCGGAGCCGATGACTGTGACCTGGCAGGTGCCTTGCTGCTGACTCACTGCGGCCTGGGGCACGAGCAGCGCTCTCTCGATCTTTCCGGTTGGTGCCTGAATGCGTGCGTACTGGCCGGGTCGCAACAGGTTTTTGGAATTGGGGAACTCGCCAACGATCTGAATCGTTCCAGTCTGTATGTTTACCTGGCGATCCGCGAAGATGATTCTGCCGGGATGTGGGTAGGCACTTCCGTCGGCTAAGGTCAGTTGCAACGGGATTCGTGAAGCGTGAGTTATAAAGTCCACGCTCCCTGGCCTGCCACCGTCTGCCATGCGCAGGTATTCCTGTTCGCTGATGGGGAAATAAACTTTGATCGGGCTTACCTGCGAGACGGCGGTGAGGACCGTGGACGGCCCTACCAGGTTGCCCACCTGCACAGTGTTGATGCCGGCGATTCCGTCGATCAGAGAAAGAACTTTGGTATAGCCAAGGTTTATGCTGGCTTGCTCGACTGCGGCTTGGTCTGCCTCGACGGAGGCCTTCGCCGCGCGGAGCGCCTGTGTGTCGGTGTCGAGCTGACTCTGCGGGATTGCGTGCGCCTCGGCTTCAGGAACGTCGCGTTTTACGTTAATTTCGGCGTTGGCCATCCGCGCCTCGGCCTGAGCCAATTGGCCTTTGGCTTGATCCAGCACGGCTTGAAATGGACGCGGATCTATTTCGAAAAGAACCTGGCCCTTTCGGACGAAGGTTCCTTCCTGATAGTCCTGACGAATCAGGTAGCCGCTTACTTGAGGCGAGATCTGCGCGTTCACGTAGCCTTCAAGCGTCCCCACCCACTCCCCCTCACGCGGTACGTCCTTTTGGACGACGCTTGTTACTTCGACTCTGGGCGGTTGAGGTGACGCGGCGGAAACTACACGGTGCTCGCACCCTGCGCTTAAACCGGCGAGCAAGGCAGGGACTACCACTGTTAACTTTCGCAATCTCCAGATTCTTACATCAGTGCTCATTCTTTCCTCCAAGAACAGGTCACCCCAGTTTTCGCTGTGAGTGGCTGCTGTGCTCTATGACAAACTTGCGACGGCCATCAAATTTCTTTCCCATCTGGCTTTTTAGGAACGGAACGTCTGGTGCCGAGTCTGGCGGTTATCTGCTCGAGAATGTGCTTCGTGTACATCCCGCTGCCCTTGAATTGCGCTCCAGCTCTGGCCAGCATGCACAGCAGTCGTTCACCGCACTTGTCGATGAACGTGACTTGGTTCAAATCCACGATGCAGGCCCGTCTAGGATCTCTGCGGTGGTTCTTCCTCCAGCACGCTCTGAACTCATGTACCCAGGGGTCCGTAAGCCGGCCATGAAGAATCCATCTTTCTTCCGCTCGTGTTTCACTGAAATTGATCTTCAACATGCGATTTCCTCACGAACGTGCTGTGGGTTTCTCCTTTCGCACTGACCTAACCTCACCCCTTTTCAGCTGCGAGCTAGCCTCTTACACATATGAACCTCGGTACCGCGCCGTTCGAAAGAGACCTCGTCCATCGCCCACTTCATGAGGTGGATACCGCGGCCATGTTCCGCTTCAAGATTTTCGACAGCCGCGGGATCAGGAATGGTTCTCGCATCAAACCCTTGGCCTCGGTCTGATACGATCAGCGAGATTCCGTTCCCGATTTTGCAACGGCAGCGGACGTGAACCAATTTGCGAGCATCCAGCCGGTTACCGTGAATGACTGCGTTGCTCAGAGCTTCGCTCAGCGCCAGTTCAACAGCACTTTCCTCGCCGGGGATGCAGTGCGACTCCTCGATGAGTCGCATCAAGCGGTCCACCAGCGGAGAAATGGCCTTAACTTCACTGGGTATCCAAGCGTCGACTTTGAGCAAGCTTCCGCCGTGTCTCGTTCTATCCAAATACGCTCGCAAATCCGTGCGTCCGTTCAGAACTTCTATCTGAGACATGATGAACCCCCGTCTTCAGCCGCGAGCCAGCCACAGGCCGAAGCGAACAGAGTCATAAGGTCCAAATCCCTTGCGGTAGCGCAGGACGCGATACCACTGTTTCCACTTACCGACGAAACTAAGAGTCGAGATCATGCGATTTTCCTCCTCACGCGCTCCAGGTCAGGCGATTTTGCGGCCGGCGGTTAGCGTTACCCGCGTTGGCTAAAATGTCGCTTGCGCATATCCGATGTGGTCTCATGTGGGGTCTCAGTGCTTTGGCTAACTTTCTTCTCGCGTGGAACACGCGAGCTTTAACAGTGCCGATCGAGAGTCCCATGTGTGCAGCGGTGTCTCGGTTCGATAACTCTCCGAGTTCCCGTAGCTCGATGGCTTTGCGCATTCCTGGTCTCAACTGCCGCATCGCTGCTGACAAGATTTGCGTTTTCTCTGTCTGCAAATAGCTGGCTTCGGGGTCGGGACTTGCATCAGCTAGCTCCAGAGCGGGTGTTGCTTCGTGGCTGCTCGAATCATCGATTGGCACCTCGTGCTGCCCTCGGCGCGAACGCAGCAACATCAGCGCTTGGTTGATGGCGATCCGCGCCAACCAAGTAGATAGGGACGATTTCCCTTCGAACTTCTGCAAGTGGACGAATGCTTTCTGGAAAGTTTGCTGGACAACGTCTTCCGCGTCCTCTCGGCCGCGTGTGTAGCGGAACGCAAGCGCAAGAATGCTTCGCTGGTGGCGCTTGAACAGACTTTCAAAGGCCAGTTCATCTCCATTGTTTGCGGCGGCGACGAGTTGTTCGTCCGCGGCGGAATCACAGGACGAAGCAATGGTCACGCCTGGTTCGCCAATGTTGTTCAAGATTTGACCTTGCATGGTGCTTCACCTTTCGAATGGGCCCGAGCTTCAATCTTGCCTCCTGGCCACACTCGGACTAAGGGCAAGATCCAAGCCAAATCTACGGAGCTCTAAGTCGTTGATTTTTCGGGTCGAATATTGGTTGGGAACTGTCAGAAGTTAAGCGAGTCAAAAAAGTCAAAAAAGTTAAATCACTGACATGCGAACTGGCAGTCAGCGTCAGGCAGTCTGGCGCTCGGCATTGCAAGTCAGGAACAGGCGATCTCGACTCGCAAGTTTATGAAGGGTACGGCAAGGAACGTACAAACGACATTAGACCAAGCACGCACGGGGCATCGGGACGCTGGCCGAACCGAAGTCTTGTATCGCTGACTAATAGCAAACGTCGCGGCGGCGTCAGGCAACGATCGTTGCCAGCTGCGACTTGGAGGTTCGAAGAGTTATCGATGGGGTGCACCTATGGTTGTGCTTCGATAAGCCGAATTCAACGAAGTGCGCCTCGTTTGAAACAGGTGTGAACCTCATCCTCACCAGCCGCGATCGAGCAAATTGCGCGAAGGAAGACGGCACCGTCCCTTCGCAGAAACAACGGTAGGCAGATTTCATGTCGCAACCTGTTATGTCCAACCTCATTCTCGGGTGGCAGGAAAACAACGCCTCGCAAGCGGCGGGTCTAAGCGCTCGTGCGTCGGCTTCAGCGTCAGACGAAAAAACGAAATCTTCTGAGAGAGCTCGCGCATCTATCGAGTGAGGGCCGTGCGGACAAAACCGCTCTGCTGAGGTTCAAGAGCTTGAATAGCCAAAAACGCGCCTCAGAATTACCGAAGCTGCACACTGCGCAGCAAGAAGCCATATTACGTTTAGTAAGCCTCTTCGTTCTAGAGACAGACAGTCAGCAGATCGAGACTGGACGACTTGGCGAACAGTTCGCCGGACCGGAACCTGACTATGCCTTCCACTGAAAAACTAGACACTCACCACAAAGCGCTCACCCTGAATCTTGATGCATCCGCCTTCGGTTCCTTCGCCGAGATCGGCGCTGGACAGGAAGTCGCGCGCTGGTTCCTTGTAGTAGGTGGCGCCTCCGGCACGGTGGCCAAAACCATTTCCGCTTACGACAAGGAAGTCAGCGACGACCTCTACGGCTCCGGATCGCGCTACGTATCCCGGCAGCGGCTCGAGGCCATGCTGGACCACGAATGGAGCCAGCTTCTGACGCAATTAAGCAAAACCCGCGGGCCGCAAACTCGCTTCTTCTCCTTTGTGGATACCGTCTCCGCGCGCAACTTCGCCGGAACCAACGAGCCCCACGGCTGGATGGGTCTTCGGTTTCAGTTGCAGCCCGGGGGCCCTCCCAACGACGT
>Ga0210406_10007366_pt1 | contig 11188 bp, 9 predicted proteins | sample IncBWC30MmetaG_FD_155454 | JGI IMG/M metagenome (GOLD analysis project Ga0210406, IMG submission 155454) | Forest soil microbial communities from Barre Woods Harvard Forest LTER site, Petersham, Massachusetts, United States - Inc-BW-C-30-M | ecosystem: Environmental > Terrestrial > Soil >... | reverse complement strand
AAACGCGTTTGACGCGGGAAGGATATTGGACTTCGGAGTGAGATTGACGAGTGTTGTTGTTTCAGCCCGCGAGGCCCGTTTGGGCAGCAAATGTCAAGACGAGTTCAGAACGTGGTCTTCGACGGCTTTAGCGAAACCTTCTTCCTCGGATGAGCTCGTCGTGTAGGTGGCCACGGATCTCACTTCTTCAGCGGCCTGCCCCATCGCAATGCTGACCCCGCTTTTTTCGAACATCGCCATGTCGTTAGGCATGTCACCGATGGTGGCAATTTGCACTGTGGGAATGCGGAGCATTTCGGACAGGCGCGTAACGACGTAGCCTTTGTTCGCCTCCGGGTGGGTAACGTCGAGGTAGTAAGGCTGCGAACGCGCGGCTGAGACTAACGTTTCGCGCTGAGGATTGGTTTGTCTCGCGTGAACTTTTGCCGCGAACTGCTCGCGCACCGCTGTTTCACACCGTTGCACCGCCTCAAGATCATCGCTTACTCCGACTAACTTCGCCACATCGTTGGTAAGGCCATTGAAATTCGACACCACGGTGGGAGGAAATTTCACCGTCCATTCTTCGCGATCGACATGTGGTCCGTGGCGGTCGCGCACGAACCATTCCGTGCCACGATAGATCCAGCTGTCGAGTCCATGCTTCCGCATCGTCTCCATCGCAGGCTCGATCACGTCGGCCTGTAATACCCGTTGTTCGATGACGGATAGGTCTGGCTTAACAAACATGCCGCCATTGAAAGCAGCAACAGGTGTGGTGAGTGCCAACGGCGCGATCAGCATTTCCATGCCACGCGGCGGGCGGCCGCTGGTAATCGCGAACTGAATTCCCGCGCTCTGCATCTTTGCGACGGCATCACGCGCGCGCTCCGTTAGCACCTTCTCGTGAGTTACGAGGGTGCCATCTACATCAGCAATAAGAAGGCGAATCGTAGCAGGCGCTCGTGTAGAGGGTGCCTCAGATTCCTTGTTAGCGGTCGCATGTGTCGCGGATACGGTCATATAATCTAGGCTGCTTTAGATTGTTGTTTCTCCAAGTGACCACCGAACCCAAAGCGCATCGCGGATAGCACTCGGTCGGCGTAATCAGCTTCGCCACGCGAGGAAAAGCGTTCATACAGAGCCGCCGTCAACGCCGGCACCGGCACGCCTTCATCGATCGCCGCCTTGATTGTCCAGCGGCCTTCCCCTGAATCAGAAACTCGGCCGGCAAAATTAGCAAGCTGCGGGTCGGTCGTAAGGGCAGATGCAGTTAGATCAAGTAGCCACGAAGCAATCACGCTGCCGCGCCGCCAGACTTCGGAAATGTCAGCGACGTTGAAGTCATACTGGTAATGCTCTGGATTGCGCAGCGGCGTCGTCTCGGCATCTACTTCGCTATCACCCTTGCCTGCGTTAGCGCCTTTCAAAACACCGAGACCTTCGGCATACGCGGCCATGATTCCGTACTCGATCCCGTTATGGACCATCTTCACGAAATGGCCGGCGCCGTTCGACCCACAGTGCAGGTAACCTAGTTCAGCCGTCCCGCCAAGTTTATCGCGGCCAGAGGTGCGCGGCACCTCGCCACGGCCCGGCGCTAGGGCGGCGAAAATAGGATCGAGACGCTGAACGATCTCTGTGTCGCCGCCGATCATCATGCAATAACCGCGTTCCAGGCCCCAGATGCCGCCGCTGGTTCCGACATCGATATAATGAATACCTAAGGAGCGCAGCCCTTTCGCCCGTTCGATATCATCCACATAGTAGGAGTTGCCGCCGTCTATGATGGTATCACCGTTTTCGAGCAGTGGTGACAGCTCACCGATTGTCTGATCAACTACCGCCGCCGGCACCATCAGCCAGATAGCTCGCGGTCGCTCGAGCTTTGCAACGAGGTCTGCCAATGAACTGGCTCCCTCTGCTCCCTCTTTGACCAGATCGCCGACTAATTTGGGAGAGCGATCAAACGCGACGCATTTTTGTCCTTTCTCTAGTAAGCGCCGCACCATGTTCCCACCCATTCGGCCAAGGCCGATCATTCCAAGCTGCATTGTCGTCTGTTCATTCATGACTTGTTCTCCATTGGTTGAAGTTACATTGTGAAAGTATTTTTCATTGTTGAAGCGTCGAAGATGCTCTGATTTGCCTTTTCATGACTGTAGTTTCATCTGCCGGTAGCGGCGGATCAGATTGTTGGTTGAGCTATCGTGTTTTAGCTCCGGCTCCGATGGAGCTTCCAACTCTGGAATGATCCGTTGAGCTAGAGCTTTGCCGAGTTCTACGCCCCACTGATCGAAGGAGTTGATGTTCCAGATCGTACCCTGAGTGAAAACGCTGTGTTCATAAAGCGCCACCAGCTTGCCGAGCGCCTCAGGAGTTAGCCGATCAGCCAAGATAACATTCGACGGCCGATTACCTTCAAAAACACGATGCGGCACCAGCCCCTTACGTGTGCCTTCCGCCCGTACTTGTTCGGCTGTCTTGCCGAAAGCAAGCGCTTCCGCCTGCGCGAAGACATTGGACAGGAGCATGTCGTGATGCTGGCCGAGCGGCGTAAGGGCGTGACCGAAAGCGATAAAATCACACGGAATAAGACGAGTGCCTTGATGGATCAACTGATAGAATGAATGCTGCCCGTTCGTCCCAGGTTCACCCCAAAAGACAGGCCCGGTATCGTAGTTGACTTGTTTTCCATCTAAAGTGACGTGCTTGCCGTTACTCTCCATCGTTAGCTGTTGGAGGTAAGCCGGAAATCGTTTCAGGTATTGCTCGTAGGGAAGGACGGCTACGGTCTGCGCATCAAAGAAGTCCGTATACCAGACGGTGAGTAACCCAAGAAGAATTGGCAGGTTTTGATCGAAAGGCGCAGTGCGAAAATGCTCGTCGATCTGATGAAAGCCGTCGAGCATGCTTCGGAAGTTGTCTGGTCCGATTGCCAGCATGGTTGACAAGCCGATGGCAGAATCCATCGAGTAACGTCCACCTACCCAATCCCAGAAGCCGAACATATTGTCCGTATCAATGCCAAAGGCGGAGACCTTCTCGGCGTTCGTGGAAACCGCGACGAAATGCCTGGCTACAGCAGCTTTGTCGCCGCCTAATCCTTTTAAAAGCCAGTCCCGCGCAGTTTGCGCGTTAGTCATTGTTTCCAGGGTGGTGAAGGTTTTGGAGGAAACGATGAACAGGCTCTCCGCTGGATCGAGATCGCGGGTAGCTTCCACGAAGTCGGTCCCGTCGATGTTAGAGACGAAGCGGAAGGTGAGGCTGCGATCCGTGTAGTGTCTGAGAGCTTCGTAGGCCATTACCGGCCCGAGGTCAGAGCCGCCGATGCCTATATTAATAATGTTCCGAATTCGCTTACCTGTGTGCCCGACCCATTCGCCGCTCCGGATCCGGTCACTAAAAGTGGCCATCTTGTTGAGCACGTCGTGGACTGCCGGCACAACGTTTTTGCCGTCGACCAGGATGGTTGCATTCTTCGGCGCCCGTAATGCGACGTGCAGCACGGCGCGTTTTTCGGTCGTGTTTATTTTCTCGCCGCGAAACATGGCATCGATCCTTCCGCGCAAGTCGCACTCCTCTGCGAGCTGCTGGAGCAGCTTCAGGGTGGTGTCAGTGACTCGGTTCTTGGAATAATCCAGAAACAGTCCTGCACCTTCCGCGACGAGCTTTTCGCCGCGCGTAGAGTCGTTAGCGAATAGCTCGCGCAAGTGCAGCTTTCTGATCTCTTTGCTATGTTCGGCTAGAGCCTTCCAAGCCGGTAACCGCTTAAGTGACGTTCTCTTTTTTTGCATAATTTAGGCCGCTTGCTGAAGTGACGCAGTTTTCGATGAGATTACATTAAGTAAATCGTTCCATGACTTAACGAATGAAGTTGCTCCCTCTTCCTGGAGCTGCGCGCCGAGCGCACTCAGGTTCACTCCCGCTTTGACGAAATCGTCGAGAGTGCGAGCGGTATCGTTCATGTCTTTTGCTGGTAGGGCATCTACCTTGCCGTGATCGGCTAGAGCTTGTAGCGTCGCCTCCGGCATCGTGTTGACCGTTAGCGGTACCGCCAGGCTTTCAACGTAAAGTGTATCGGAGGCTTTCGGATCTTTAGTTCCGGTGCTAGCAAACAGTAGCCGTTGCGGAATCGCACCCTCATTGAAAGCGCGCTGCCACCTGGATGAACCGAGTAGTTTGACGTAATCCTGGTAGGTACCACGAGCTATCGCAATACCTAACCTGTTCGCAAGTTCGGGTGGAACTTTGCCGGCGACCGCGGTATCCCACCGGCTCACGAACACCGAAGCTACCGATCCCACTTTTGGATTCAGTCCAGCGTCGATGCGACGCTCGATGCCTCGCATGTAAGCCTCGGCGACTGCTCGATACTGCTCCGGCGAAAACAGGAGGGTCACGTTGACTGGAATTCCCGCGAAAATAGCTTCCTCGATTGCTGGAAGACCTTCCTTGGTTCCAGGAATTTTGATTAGCAGGTTAGGACGATTCGCGCGCGCAAATAACTGCTTCGCTTCCGCCAGAGTGCTCGCGGTGTTATGCGCCAGTAACGGCGAAACTTCCAGGGATACCCATCCGTCCAGCCCGTTGGTCCGATCGTGGACAGGTCGAAACAGGTCTGCTGCGCGCGTAAGATCTTCCAACGCCAGTTCGAAGAAGAGTTCCTCGCCGCTCTTACCTTTGCTTGCATAATCTCGAATCGCGCGATCGTAGCTACTGCTGTTCTTAATTGCGTGATCGAAGATCGTTGGGTTTGACGTTAACCCTGTAATGGCGAGCTCTGCGATGTAACGCTCGAGCGTCCCATTATTCAGCAGGTCACGAGTGATATTATCGAGCCAGAGGCTCTGGCCCAGATTGTGGAGTTGTTGTGTCGCTTTCATAATTTATCGATTATTCGTTAGGTCGAGAGGCCGCCAGGCGCGACCGTCGCGCGCGAGGAGCTCGTCAGCCGCGGCCGGGCCGTTGCTGCCAGCGGTGTAGTTTGGAAAAAAAGACGGCCGAGTATCTGCCCAAAGATCCAGGATCGGCTGAACAGCTGCCCAGCCTGCTTCGATGTTATCGGCGCGCTGGAACAAGGTCGCGTCACCGATCATGCAATCGTAGACTAGGGTCTCATAGCCGGTGTTCGGCGCGGTCTTGAAATAGTCCTCGTAGGAGAAGTCCATGGTGACGTTGCTCAGCTTCACGGTCGGGCCGGGATGCTTAGCCGCGAACTCTAGCCCGATACCCTCACACGGCTCGATGCGCAGGATCATCCAATTGGGATGCATTCGCTCGACGTCTGTGTCGCGGAAAAGAGTAAACGGCGCCTGGTGAAACCGGATTGCTATCTCCGTTACCCGGCGCTTCAGGTATTTGCCGGTGCGCAGATAGAACGGGACACCGGCCCAACGCCAGTTATCTATCTGCAACTTGCAGGCGATGTAGGTCTCGGTATTCGAATCCGGAGCTACGTCAGGCTCCTGGCGATACGCCCGGACGGCCTTGCCCAGGACGGTGCCGGCATCGTATTGGCCGCGCACTGCGTTCTTGAGCGCTTGCGCAGGATCGAGTGGACGTATGGCCTCAATCACTTCCGCCTTTTTCGCCCGAACCGCATCGGCATCGAAGGAGATCGGCGGCTCCATCGCCGTCATTGCCAGTAGTTGAAATACGTGATTTGGGACCATGTCGCGCAATGCGCCGGTCTTCTCATAAAACTTTCCCCGCTGTTCGACCCCGACAGTCTCGGCAGCGGTAATCTGAACATGATCAATGTGTTCTCGGTTCCATGTCGGCTCGAACAGACCGTTGGCGAACCGTAGTGCCATGATGTTCTGCACGGTTTCCTTGCCTAGAAAATGATCGATCCGGTAGATCTGATGCTCTTGCAGGTGTTTTAGTATTTCGGCGTTCAGCGCCTTGGCCGAATTCAAGTCATGGCCAAAGGGCTTCTCGATCACGACTCGACGCCATTGTCCGTCTCTTTCCGTGACCAGACCCGCGGCTCCGAGACCCGCAACCGCCACACTGAAGAAGCGGTCCGCAATCGCGAGATAGAAGAGGCGGTTGCCCGCGGTTCCTGCTGTCTTGTCGAGTCCGGCGAGATGCGCGTCAAGCTGGCGGTACATTTCGGCATTTGTTAGGTCGCCTTGCAAATAGCTCATGCGATCGGTCAGCCATTGCCAGACTTTCTGGTCAATATGGTCGACCGCAAATTCGGCGTCGCTGCCGACGAATCCCTGCATTGTCTCGGTTAAACCGGTGTGCCATTCCTCTGTTGTCTTCGAGGCGAGGTCCACGCCGACAATCCGGAATTCGTCAGGTAGCCGCCGTGCGCCCACCAGGTTGTAGAGCGCGGGGACGACCAGACGCTTCGTTAGATCACCGGCCGCGCCGAAAATGATCATGATGCACGGCGGCGCAAGCGGTGCGCCATCCGGAGCATCTGTTGGTGGTTTCTTAGCCATAAGTCATGAACTCCTGACGTTGGTCGCTAAACTGGTTTGTTCTTCTGATCCTCGCTTTGTTTGAGCTCGAATGCGAGCCAGCCGATTGCTTAGCGCCTGGACATCGCGCAACGTGATCATCTGTTCGATATCTCGGCCGAACAAAAGATCCAGCGTCCAATCCATCATCACCCGAAGTTTCTTGGCCAGGCGCGGTAGCTTCATTAAATAAATGCTTCGCCACATCCCCCAAGCGATAAGACCGGAGAACTTGAACCCAAAGACCATCGCGACGCCCGTGCGACGACCGATAGTCGCCAGCTGTCCGAGAGTGGTAAAGACGAATGGCTTCAGCGGACGTCCCATAATCGCAGCTTCGATGTTCTTCGCCGCCCTTATCGCCTCTCGCATACCGTGCTGAGCGGTTGGCGGAAAAAAATTTCCCGTTTCGTAACCATCCGGAACTGCCGCGCAATCACCAGCGGCCCACAACCCGCTGACCCCCGGAACGCTGAGATATTCATTCACCAGAAGACGTCCTCGCTCCTTCTTACAGCCTAACGATTCAATCGCAACGCCTGGTTTAACACCAGCCGTCCAAATGAGAGTCGTAGCGGGAATGGATGTGCCGTCAGTCAGCTTAACCACCGAACCATCATACCCCGCGACGCGCACGCCTTTGATTATTTCTACCTTGCGTTGAGACAATTTTTGTTCGGTGTAGCGTCCCAGCTCTTCGCCCAGCTCGGGTAAAATAAATTTGCCCGGGTGCACCATCACCACTCGAATCGTCTCTTCGCGTAATGCTGGATAGAACCTCACCGTTTCGCGCACGAAGTCGTTAACCGCGCCAGTGGTTTCAACGCCGGCGAAACCGCCGCCAGCGGTGACGAACGTGAGTAGCTCTTTGCGCGTTGCCTCGTTCTTTTGCAGGGAAGCTTGCTCTAACAGTGCCACCATTAGGTTGCGCAGCAGTGCGGCGTCGGAAAGGCTTTTCATCGTTACCGCCCAATCCGGTACACCTTGCAGGTCGAAGAAGTTCGTTTCCGAACCAAGCGTGAGAAGGAGATGATCAAACTCGAACTCAAGCTCCATATCCTCCACGCCGGCCAGACAACGAATTTTTTTAGTCGTTAGGTCTATCGCCTGAATATCAGCTTGGACAATGTTGACATGCCGAAGAATGCGCCGGAGCGGATTGACGATATCGCCCGGGGAAAGATCACCGGCGGCGACTTCATGCAACATCGGCGTGAAGAGAATAAAATTTTCGCGACTGACTAACGTCACTTCGATATCCGGCCTGCGCGCTAGCCTCTTGTTCAGGTACTTGGCGGCGTAGAGACCCGCAAACCCGCCGCCGGCGATAACTATTTTCGTCTTTTTCATTGTATGAGATGCATCGTAGTGACGCGGGAAGGATATTGGAATTCGAATTGAAATTAAGTGTTGCCTTGCTTCAGTCCGCGAGGCGCCGTTGGTAGCGTTTGGATGAGCAGCTTCGCAAATCGCGCGTCGTAAGAGCCGTGAGTGATTACGTTTGAGCTGGTCGTGTTCATTCGATTCGAGTTTTAGTGCACTGGAGTGGGACTGTGCTCTGAGCGACTTGAGTTTATCGAAGCTTCCTTCAACGGAACGCTTTCAGTCGAAAGCGCTGGAGTAGATTGCTCTCCAGCTGTGTTCTCGACCACTTCAACGCGAAAGTTGCGCCCTTCCCATGTCTTTTCGCGCTTCCAAAAGAAAGTGAATTCAGCCTGTGACTCACCAGCCAGTTCTGCGGTAGGAAGATCGACAAACCAAAGATTCAGGTCGCCGATATGATTGGCTTCTGACTCGTTAGGCCGTTTCCAATCGTCAGTGGTCCAGACGATGACTGCGTCGGCCGGTAGAATGATGCGCAGGGTTTTCCCCTGCGGCATGCGGCGAATGGGATGTCGCAACGTCCAGATCTCGTGCCGGCTTCCGACCCGGTTTACAACATACCGTTGATAGGCAGCTTCAACGCGATCGAAAGGAACACCATCACGCCGGCTACGGACGAGCGAAAGGTATTCGGCGTGCGACCAGCATAGTGGCATCGCTGCACCGGTCGGCCGACCTAGTTTCATATTGCCATCCGGCAAATCCGGCGCGTCCCAGATTTGTTCGGTAATCATTCCGCCTTGATTGGCGAAATTCTCCATCGTAGCGATGAATGGCTTCGGATCGCGTCCGGCAGCTAGTTCGTAATGCCCGCGTTCGCCAGTTAGGATAGGCCACGAACGACCAACACCTGTTCCGTCGTAGGCACTGCCATCGTCCTTTTGGCCATAGCCATCATGGTTGTAACGCCGCCAGCCAGGACCTTGTGGTAGATCATACTTGATGACGCGATCCATTACCTCGATTGAGTCACGCACAATTGGATCGTCCGCCGCGCGAATGCCGTAGCGCACGAGATGAAGGAAATCGCCACCGACAATGTTACGCGCCGGATGCAGGCCGCCGCCGTTCGCGAGCTGAAGCATAGTTGCATCAGGATCGGCGTGCGGATCCGGCGCCACGGGATCGGTGGGATTGATGCGGATGTAATGCCTTGGAAGACCTTCCACTAACTCGCCACGCGTGGTAACCGTCCAATCTTCCACGTGCGCCGCTAACCAGTCGGCGTAAGTAAAAATGAAATCGCCGGCCTCCGTCGTGCCAGATTCGCTTGCCCATTGCGCGGTGCTGGCGAGTGCAGCAATGATGACAGCCAGGGTAGAAGGCGAGTAGCCGGCAGCTTCTTCCCACCGGTCCTGGCTGGTTACTGGACCTTGTAAGATTAAGTAAGACCCAGCCCGCACAATCATCGTGCGCGGATCGAACAACCCTAGCGCGTGATGCTCATACAAACGCCGCGCCAGCAGCATTGGCAGAGCTACTTGATCAAGCTGAAGGCCAGTCCAATAAGCTTTCCCGTCAACCCAACTGTTCTGCGGAAAACTACCATTGGGCCGCTGCATGGCGGCGAGCCAGATCAAGGCGCGCAAAGGCGTGCTCATCTGGCCAGTAGCAAGCAGTGCGGTTGCGCTATGCACCAGATCGCGCGTCCACACGAGGTGGTAACCGCCCATGTCTCCATCGCCTTTCGCTTCGCCCCACGGAATGCTCATCGAAGCGACGAGCGCGCCTTGAAATACCTTATCTTCATGCGCGAGCAGCACGGCGCGGCTCAGCCGATACATCCCTCCGCCGTCCGAAGTATCGCTACTAAAATCAAACTTCGGATTTACCACCGCGCGTTGCCATTGCCTGACATAACGCTGCGCATGCTGCTCGAATGGTTCAGCTAACGATTGGAATAACTTCGCCGCGGTTGTCTGGTAGCTGCGACCGAACGCGACCGCGATCATGAATTCATTGTTATCTGGCAAGTCGATCTCACCGGTCAGCGCGATGTTGCCGTTCTCCGCGGCGCGAAACTGCCAATCCATCTTGTAATCGCGCGTCAGGTCCTGCCAGCCATCGCTCGCCCCCACATAGCCGACCGAGCGACGCGAGAAACCGCTGCTAGATGCCATGACCAGGTGGGTGTCCTCGCGTTGCGCGTGCAGGAGCTTCACATGACCAATCTCGGCGCACCAACCGGAGTTATTTGCACCTTGCCGGTCGATATGCGGCGCGAGCAAGGCATAGAGTTTCAGCTTGCCGCGTAAAGATCCATCCAGGATCTCCAGCTTCGTGTGCACGAGTAAGACCGAGCGATGCGGATCAGTGAGAACATCCTTTACCAAACGATACCGGCCTCGCCGGTCCGAATTAGTAAGACGGTAGAAAAGACTATTGTGCTCTGGATACTCGACCTGGTGAGTAAGGTCCCGTTTCTCTTCATGACAGAACGTTTCGCCATCGGTAATGAGAAACTGAAAGTCCCTTGTATTCGGCTGATCTACATGCGGGTAATAGATCTCGTTGATGATACCATGGCTAAGGGTGAACCAGACGCGACAGCTCGTATGGTAGGCGGTGCCGATTCCCTCCTTCGCACTCGAAGTCCAGCCTGGCGGTGATCCTGGCGCGCCAAACGCCACGGGATTTCCCCCGGCTTCGCGAAAATTGAGGACGTCGACATCGTTCATGTTATTAGCTCCTTTTACACAAACTTTTCATGAGAGCACTTTCGGATCACCGAGGGTCGCAAGCGGATGATGGCCACGGCTCCCCACATGGCTCACGAAGAATGTTGAAAGCTTTGTCGTGTTCGCAAGGTTAAGATTGTTTGGTCGATGCGCAAGAGCGCGTTCGGTTGCCAATGAAACAATGAGCAGCTTCGCAAATCGCGCGTCATAAGAGTCGCAGATAGGACAATCGCCATTTGGTAGAATCCAGTCCGGATGCTGCGCCCGCAGAGCATTGTGCATCTCGCGCTGAAGCCGCGCGTAAGCGGGAACTTCAGCGGCGAGACTTGAAGAATGTATTGTGTTCATGAGTGCCTCGCTTTCAACCCGCGAGGATGAAAACGCCAAGCACGCCCAACAAAACTCCGATGATCGGACTGAACACTGCGAACCAGAGCGCCCAGTCCACGTTTGTGATGGCCTGACCTTTCGCATGCATGATGATTCATCTCCTTTCGTTAGCCCGTTTGCGATTGATCGCAAACAGCCCGATTACCAACGCCCACAAGATCGACATCGTGGTCATGGCTTAGTCCTCCTTAACCCGCAGAACGATCTTTCCACGCGCGTGGCCGTTTTGACTTATGCGCACGACGCGCTTCCGAAAGCGGAAGGATCCGGTCGAGCACAACCTTG
>Ga0210406_10007365_pt1 | contig 11189 bp, 11 predicted proteins | sample IncBWC30MmetaG_FD_155454 | JGI IMG/M metagenome (GOLD analysis project Ga0210406, IMG submission 155454) | Forest soil microbial communities from Barre Woods Harvard Forest LTER site, Petersham, Massachusetts, United States - Inc-BW-C-30-M | ecosystem: Environmental > Terrestrial > Soil >... | reverse complement strand
TTGCTCCCCCATGCTCGCCGAAATAGTTCGAGCGTAGTCTGTGAGACCGCACTGGGTAGATGGGTACAGGAAGGCAAGAGGCACATAAATGTAGCGACTGCGGCGGTGATTGGCCCTCCCCTCAGACGTGGTAAACTGTAACTCCGCACGCCGGAGAGGTGGCAGAGTGGCCGAATGCGGCGGTTTGCTAAACCGTTGTACGGGCTAACACCTGTACCCAGGGTTCGAATCCCTGCCTCTCCGCCAGATTTCTCAATCTCAAGCACTTAGCTCCCTGGTTTGCGTACTGAAATCGCTCACCTGCTGCTGCTCGATGGGTTTCTAGTGTCCCGTAGGTGTCCCGAAGCGCTTTGACCTCCCCAAGTTGCTTCAATAAACTGGAATCGAGATCCTTAAGGCATTCCTTGTTTATGGAAGAAAGCACTCAACAGGATGAGCGCCGCATTGCCGAAGACTTTCGTAGGCAGCTTCAGGAACGGTCGTTACAGGGGTTTGTTCACCAGAGCACTGCAGAGCGCTTGCGTTGGCTCGATCAGAACCCCGAACTCCTGGAGCAAATTGCCGGCGCGAGTTGGGGCTCTACTTCTGGCACCGGGCTTACTCCAGACCAGTTCAAGGAGAAGTTGGCAGCAGTTCCGTTAGTAACTCCCCACGATGAACCATTCACTCATTCCATCGTCCAAATGCTCTCGCAACAGATCGAGTGTGCGTGCCAGGAGTTGGGAATACCTTTGCACAGCGGCGTGGCGTATGGCAGTACCGCTGAATTGGAAGTCAGCGCGAAGAAATATGGAGTTCACTTCACTCAGGCGAGCGTTGTTACACTCAGCACAGGATTCATTACCTTCTGTAGCAGCATCAGCAGGATGTTTGCTCTGAGCCTGCCGCACGAACGTGAAGGAGATAGACTCCGGGTTTCTTTGGCGCCTGAACTTGTTCTCGCTAAGATTCAATCGGATGCCGATCTTAGAGAATATTGGGAAAAGGTTTTCGGTGATTACGCGATTGGGTCAGGGCCCCTGGCCGGCAATCATCGCTTGGTGCCCTTCCCTGCTTCCTACACACGAGGGCAGCTCCTCTTCGCAATAGAGCGCTTTTCGCTCGCGCACGAATACGGGCATCACATCGGGCAGCATGGCAGAAAACAAGAGGCGGGCGCTGAAGGGGATGCAACCGGATTCAAGGATGAGTTCGAGGCGGACCTCTTCGCGCTTAGTCTTGACCGCTACATTGGAATGCGGGAGACGCGGCCAAACGTATTCTCGGCTTCGGGAGCGGCGGGGGCCGTGCTTCTGAAATGTCATGACTGCGTTCGGCGTGTGCAACAAATCCTTCTAACAGGAGATGATGCGATTCAGTCAGATGGAGTCCACCCTGCAACGTCGGATCGGATTGAAGCGTTCGGAGCCTTGGACCACGAACTCCCGGAGGACCAACGGGACTACCTGAAAAAGATGAGAAACGACTGCGTCATAATCGTTGACGAAACGTATAAGCTGCTCAGACCGATTTATGGCGCGAAGCACCGCCAAGGCGTCAGGCCCCTCCCTCCTACTTCCCCCAATGAGTTTGACGGGGGCGTCGAGCGAGAAAACAAGTGCTTCTGGTAGACGACTATCTGACCTCAACATAGAGGAGACTCGTTCGCGGAGTCATCCCGGAAAGCGGATATTCAGCAGAACCTGCAGGACGCGCTCTCCCTTCGGCCCAATCTTTGCAATTTCCACATCTTCTGTTCGAACCTCTTGGAGAAAAGAGAGAACGTACTGCTCCGGCGCGGACAGCTCCTTTTTCTCTGTGATTTGGGACACGTCAAGCAAGTCCCATTTCACTCCTTTCCACTTTTGTTGTGCTGCACGAAGCACTTCCATGCGGGGAAGGTCATCACCGGCAGCATATTTGTAAAACGAAGCTAGGCTGATCCCCAGCTCCTTTGCTGCTGTCTTTGCCCCGTCTTTTTCCTTCTTCTTTGAAGTAAACACCCTCGCAACCTGAGCCATCAAGTGTTTCTCGCCGGGGGAGTGCCTTGGACCACGTCTTTTCACAGGTAGGTTCTCCAATCCAAAATATAGAAAGAATTCTATTTAAGTAAAAAATCTATTCAAGTAGAATTTGATTGAAGTAGAATACTCTGGTAACGGGTCTATACTAGGGGCCGTCAATAAGGAATTGTCGCGGGGCCTTCTAGGTCGACCCCCGGAGCGATGAGGCACTGCGAGGTGCGTATGCTGACAGCCACTGTTTCCGGAAGCTTCCATCGTCACATGGGAGCCATCACTGCCGACGTTCATGAATTGGCTAGCCTCTCCGTCCGCGTGCTCTCACCTGCCGATCCCCGCGTCGTTGCCGCGCAGGGGGAGTTTTTGTTTGTCGCAAGCGACCGCGTCAGATCGGTGCGTCTCGTTCAGGACCGACATCTAGAATCAATCCGGGCAGCCAACTTTCTTTGGCTAGTATGCCCCGATGGGTACGTCGGCCAGTCAGCGGCTATGGAGGTCGGATTTGCTGCCGCAGCTGGAGTGCCTATTTTTTCTACTCATGCTCCTAGCGATTTGACGTTGCGCGAATACGTGTCTGTCGTCCCAACCCTCGCCGCAGCCGTGCGCAGGGTCGAAGCCAGTAAACGACCAAGGAGTTCGGAGGGTCTCCTCATCGATCCTCATGCCTCTATCGAGGAAGCTCACGACATTCTTGAGCGAATCAAGGCCGCCATAATGTGCCAGGACAATTCACACGATCCAGCGGATGTTGTCTATCGCGGTGCGGCGGACGTGGAAGCAAAACTGCGGCCGCCAATTTGCGTGCAGTAGCTTTTCTAGATTCGTACAGGGCCCCTTGTAAGTTCGCAAGTCGGGTTATGCCTTAATGTTGAGTTTCGAAGAGTTGACAGAAGCGCGACGTGCCCTTCAAAGCTTCTGCCTTTTGCACGTCCCCAGCCTTCTCAGTCTGCGATCTGGCAACAGCTTCAAACTATTCCCAGACGATCCAAGCTTGGAACGCAGTAGGCGGGTGCGCCACCTCACCACAACTGCGACATGCCTGAGTTCGTTGCTTGATTGCCCCTCTCGATTTCGTCCCACCGAATCGGAAGACTTGGATTCGGTTTACAGCGTCTTTGCAAGGAGATCCCTCCGGCGTGAGTGGAAGTCCGAAGGGTCTGCTCAAATCTATTGCAGGTGCCGCGCCCTTCCGCTGGTGATCAAGTTTTCTCAAGCCTTTGACCCCATGATCAGGAAGCACCTCTTGACTGTACTCGCTCAACTCCGGAAGAAGCCCGACAGATTCGGCATCGGGGAAGCAGACCCGGATCAGGATGATGATGACTGGGCTCCGCCCAATGCGTTTCACACGTACTGGACACTTGACATACTCAGCGAACTGGAACAGAAATTTCCTAAGCAATACAAAGGGATCAGTGCTAACAAGGTGCTGAACCTGGCGATTAGGCGGGAAGGGATGCTTTCATGGACTCGACAGCGCTTAGGATATGAGATCAGCCTGCATTCCGAGCCGAAGTCTTCCGTGCTCGACACCGACCAATTAGCCTGGAGCCTTGCTATCTTTCTCAGGTTCGACCGGAATTTTCATTCCGATCTTGCGAAGCAGGACTTCGTAAAACAGGCGCTGAAATGCCTCTTCTCGACTCAGAATGATGTGGGCACATGGCCGCACTACAAGCCCTTGTTCCACTATCGCGATGCTGGCAACGCATACTGCTACGTGTTCGAGACCTTTGCCGTCCTGTTACAATGCGCACTCAGAGAGAGGGCCGAAACTAAGGTCATTCAGGCACTGTTCAGGCCGTACTGCAAGAATTTAATGGAACTGTGGCGTTACGCGGACTCAACAAAGATACCGCTCCCAGCCGGTGACAAGATTTTCGGGTGGTCTTCCGGACACCGAATCAGTAAGGCGGGAAAACCAGAAAGCTGGGCCAGCGCAAGCGTATTTTCGTATGCGCAGGCCCTCAGGAGGCTTGTCGGTATCTGGTGTCGCGAAGAGGCATTGAAGAGCTTCATCAAGCCTCAAAAGAAGCTCACGCCCAAAGAGGCCGAGAAGGAGATAGAGTCCCGAGGCAAGACATGGGGCAGTAATAAGACGCCTGTTTCTGAGCGGCTCTGGACGATGTTTATTAACCCAGTGCGATCGCACGACTGCACAGACAAGCTTGGAGCCGGACAGTCACCAATCGAAGAAGATCATGCCAGATCGGCGATCCTATTTGGCCCCCCCGGCACCAGCAAGACGAGCCTTATTCGTGCGTTAGCGGCTGCTATTGAATGGCGGTACGTGGAAATACACGCGAGCCACTTCGTTGCCGAGGGCTTAACGCAAGTTCAGAAAACGGCTGACAGGATTTTCAGGCAAATATCCGAGCTAGATCACACGGTGGTGTTGTTCGATGAAATTGACGAACTCGTCCGGGAACGCGACATTGAAAAGGACGCATTCGGCAGATTTCTCACTACGAGTATGCTTCCGAAGTTAGCGGAACTGTGGGACGCGCGCAAAATTCTGTACTTCGTTGCAACTAACCACATCAACTACTTCGACAGCGCAATAGTTCGCAGCCACCGATTTGACGCGCTCATACTCGTAAGTCCGCCGTCATTCGACGCCAAAATTAAGGAGCTAAAAGCGTTGCTCTCAAGAAAGTACGGCCTTCCCGGACGCTACTTCGAAACTCGCGAGCGCGAAATCCAGAAGGAGCTGAGGGCGCTTCGTAAGAAGGAAGATCTAGTCGGCGTGGATGAAGCGCAAGAACGGAAGGAACGCGAACGCAAGCTCGATTCTCAGTTCATGCTCGCGAAATTCGCACTGTTGCGATACGACGAGTTGGACGAGCTAGCCTCGCGCCTGGCTTCAGTTTTGAAGTCCGAGTCGGCCATCCCTCGAAAAATAACCTCGCTTCTGTTGGCAAAAGCCTTGCGCAAGGTTGGGGACTCAGAGTGGAGAAAGAATAAGAGCTATTTCGATTTCTTGAGAGACACACGTTCCGAGAGAAGGGACTATCAGATGGTCGGCGTGCGAGGCCGGGTCGAGATCAAAAGGTTGCCTTCAGAGCAATGAAGCCCGCGACCGTGGTTTCGGGTGGTCATGCCGCGAGTGGTCTATCCCTAGCGGAAGAGGTGCTCTCAGATCGCGATCACATTCTCGGTACAGTGATTGCCTCGCAGGGCTCCCGGTGGCCTTCGCGACCGACTGAGGACCCCATCTGGGGTCTAGTCCGCATCGTAATGGCACAACAGATTTCTACTCAGCTCGCGTGCCGCCTGGCTGAGAAGCTTAGGTCCGCACATCCGCACCTTACGACCCCGTCCTCCGCCACTGGTCCGGAAATCGCTACACTCCGAGCCATGGGTCTGCCCGAGCGCCGAGCGCGATGCTGCGTCACGATTCTGCAGAAATCTGATGAGATTCGCTCGAAGGTACGGCAAAGCCGATCATGGGAAGAGGCTCTGGCCGGCATCAAGGGCATCGGCCCCTGGACGCTTTCGGTATTCCGTATCATGGTCCTTCGAGAACCCGATGTGCTTCCCCTTGGCGACGTAGGGCTGGAGCGTGCTATCGCGAACGTCTACGGACACGGCCAAGATGTAAGCCGATTGGGCGACCGATGGCGTCCTTTCCGATCAGTAGCGTGCTGGTATCTGTGGCGAACCCTTGGGAACGAGCAACTAGGCTAACGAACATGAGTAAGCTGTTCTATCTCTCTACACAGAAAGACCGAAATGCTGAAGCATTTCCTCTTTTGGAAGCACTAAGAACCAACGGGTGGGAGCGAACCTTCGATTGGGCAGACCGAGAAGCTTCCAATGAATCGGAATATGCCGATCTTGCAGTGGCTGAAATTGCGGGAATTCGGGATGCCGACGTAGTGATTGTGATCCTACCTGGCGGCCGAGGCACTCATGTTGAAATCGGTGCTGCCCTGGCGATGGGCAAGCCCGTCTTCATACATGCTCCGAATCGCAAGATTCTGGAAACTCCTTACCCATGCGCTTTCCACTATCACCCCACGGTAAAGTTACTCTTCTCGGAGCGACTGGACGTTGAGGGGCTAGTAGCGTGCATCATCAAATAGGTTGGCGCCAAAAGGAACTCTTCGCTACTGGATCGGAGCGGCTCTAACAGCAGAGTCATTTTCACAGGACACCGCAGGATCGATCGTAGTCGTACCTGATTTTGCGATGTGCTCCTCCAGCTTCGACATCGCGTCACGAACGTCCCCAGCAGCGGTTTTGATGTAGTACGTAGCCGTCGTGCTCACGTTTGCGTGTCTAAGGATTCGCTGGATGACCATATCCGGCACCCCCAAGCGATACAGGTTGCTTCCCAGTCCTCGCCGTGCTGCGTGCCAGCCATGCCATTCGGGGATGCCAGCGTCGCGCGTGTAGGGGTGGCCCGCCTTCTGGTGAACCGACTCTGCCTTCCCGCACGCCCCGCACCGATTTAGCGCAGGGAGAATAACGCGGGTGACCACGCTGCCGAGCGACAGCGGATTGCGTAATGAGTTGGCAAAGATCGGGCCCTTCATGGGGTTTCCTGAGCGAAGCCGATGCATTTCCAGCCGATCGGCCAACTGTCGAATGACGGGAACAGGCGCGCGGCCTTTGCGAGTCTTGGGTTCCGCGACACGGCCATTCCAGATAGAGCGAGAAACGTACAATTCCCCGTCGCGATAGTTTTCCCAGAGTAACCCTTGGATTTCGCCGTGCCGTAGTCCCATGAATGCCGCCACTGCGAAGGCCGTTGCCGCCGGCTCGGGGAGCAGGGCGAGAATGGTCTGGATCTCCTCCAGCGTGTAGGCATACGTCTCCTGCGGTTCTGCGGATTTTGGGTTGATGGCGGAGTCGCGGGCAGGGTTTTCCCCTTGGAAGTAGTCCTGCTGCTTCGCCAAGGTGAAAATTCCACTGATTGCGCTTTTGACGTGTTTCAGCGTGTTGCGGCTGAGCTTTGCCGCTCCAATCTGATTCAGCCAACTCTGCACGTGGTATGTCCGCGTGTCCTTTAGCCAAACTAAGGCACAGAGCGGTCGCAAATGATCTTCCCAGATGTCTCGATAGCCCTTCGCCGTCGAGGGACGTTTGTGTTCCTCAATCCAGGGCAGATATACCTGCTCTACAAAGTCGTCAACAGTAACGATTCGCTCGGCGGGGACTGTGCCGCTGTTGACGGTTGCCATGTGCCGCTCGGCTTCTGTTTTGATGTCCGCGGGCGGACGTTTCCCGCGTGTCGTGATTTGCCCAAGCTCATGGGTGACTCGCTTTCGTTCGACCGTACCGCCAATGTTCCGGCGTTCCCAATAGCGAACGTACCAGCGCTCACCGATGCGAATGATCTGCCCCTGTTGCTTTCTCATGGAGTTGCTCCTGCTCTCAAGAATTTGAGACCAGACGAGCTGCTATGGGTGGGACTGAGATGGTGGGATTCTGAGGCTATGAATTACACTTCAGAAAGCCGCCGTTCCTACCATATCTAGGCGCGTCGGTCAGTGTCGGGCGCTGTTTCCGCAGCGCTCGGCACACTTTTCACTTTACGCCTGGTCCGCCGCGTTTTCATCAGAAAAATTTATTGTTCTAGTTCTCTGATCCTCAACCCCGCTGTTTTTCAAGCCAATCTTCCAATTCAGTGCTGCCCCAGCGAAACCTCACGTACCTTCCCAGCCGGATGCACGGGATTCGCTGTTCTCTCGGTGTGCGGGCACGGGTGTGGTTGCGAATCCAGGATTCGGGGACTCTCCAGCGTGCCGCCAATTCCACCGAATCGATCAATTCGGCGCCGATTCCCCCTGCTCGGGACATCAACGGGACATCAGTCGTTTCTGGGCTCATGTTTTCCGTCACATAGAGGTGTATCGCGGTTACCCTAACCGCTGTTTCTTGCATTGTGTTTCTTACTGTCCATGTCCCAAAACCCCTAGTGCCTAGAGTTATGGGACACTTCAAGAACCCCAGACGGGGGAGAACACCGTTAGTTCTGTGTCTCCCCGTCCGGTTCTGCACAGTCCCGAAACCGTCCCACAACTGGGACACTTTGGGACGCATCGTAATCGACGTCCCTCAGCCATCGGTCGATGTTGGACTTCGGGACTCCGATAATCTTTCCGATCTCTCGAACGCTAGCTCCTTCGCGTCGCATTTTCACTGCCTGACGAACCTTGGCTTCATTGTCAGTCACCGCTGGCCTTCCACCTCTGTTGCGCCTGGGCAAGTGATCGTTCAGTTCTCCGGCTTCGCCCGGCCTGTGGGTCATGAGGAAACACCCAGTGTTATCGAGGTGTGGCCTGCCTTCGAGAAGGAATGGCTGGCAGGGCTGAAAGTCCCGCGGCTTGACGTTCTGCACATAGAGCGCAGTCCGGGCTCCGTCCACTTGCCGGACGCCCCATGCGGTCGAAAGCATGGCCCCAATGTCGCCACTACCGCGGAGGATGTTTTCAAGTGTCATGAAATTCTGTCCCTCGAATCCTTTAGGCGCATGGTGCGCTCCGGTAATAGATCGCGCCCCCGCATGAAGCAACCTAAACAGCGTCTGGACGAATGGCCTCGTATCCTGAGCATCGTTCTCCGATCCCTCCATGAACCGGACAGCAGTATCCAAGAACACGTCGGCGCCCTCAGCCGCTGCTAGCATCCGCGAATCGCTGAGCGACACAGGCTCGCGGCTGGATAACGTACTAACGAGCAGACGATCATCTTTTACGTGTTTTTGAAGCCCAAAGAGTTGCAGACGTGACCAAAATGGGCCCAGCGAACTTTCCGGGATCAGATAAAGAACACGTTGTGCCGGACGTGGCACCGAAAACAGCTTGTGTCCGAATAACGGCGACTCTTCGAGTAGCGCCTTCGCCATTGCCAGCATGATGAGTGTCTTTCCGTGGCCGGCAAGCCCCCCGATCAGCGTCACGCCAGCTTCCTGGAGAAATCCGTCAATCGCAAAGCGGAGAGGCGGCGCTGTCTCGATTTCTTCCCTGGTGTGGAAGATGTTCCGCCAATTGTCTGCGTCCCCCCTACTGAGCAACGTCTCCCGCATCCGGTCCACGCAGGCCAACTGGTCCACCGGGTTGGTCAAGCTCGCTAGTTCTTCGCGCTGCTTCGAAAAGCGAAGATCCTGCCAAGCCTTGCGCAGGTCACGAACATAACACTCTAAATTCTCAGGAACGGCGCCGATGGTAAAGTCCGTGACCTGAGCCACGAGACGGTCATCGAGCTTCCCGATCAGCGAGAGTTCGTCAGGAATCATGCCCTCGTTGCAAAGCGCTACCATGGTCTTGAAAATTGCACGGTGATCGCTTGTCGAGAACTGATCGGTGGCCAGCCCGGACTTGATGTAAGCGTCCAGTTCAGTCGCAGATCCCCGCGAACAATACTCCATCAGGCAACCCATCACACTCTTCTCCAAGTGCGCCACGCGGTCTACGATGTTTTCCTCCGCCGTTCGCACTCAGTGACCTTTCCCATTCGAAAGCCGGTCCCCTCGGGAAGGCGGCTTGTCATTGGCCTCTTCCCATTCACTGAGATATTTGCCCCGCCTTGACGCTCGCGGTTTTTCACCATTGCCGAGAGGCAACCACATCGGAATGCGCGCAAAGACGTAGCTCTGGTTGTTTTGGAGCACATCGAAGCGGAGGAGGCACGTCCAGCGCTTGAACGCCTGATCGTAGTACTTCTTGGCCCAGGCACAGAACGCTGAGTACTCTCCGGGCGGAATCCGCGGGTAGTCGGTCCATTCGATTGCCTCCGGTCCTGGCGGCCGCCGTGGTCGTGCAACCTTCCGTTGCAGGTCTGCAAGAGCACTGCAGGTCATCATCACGAGTCCCCGCGTTGCAGGTGCGAAGCGATTCTGGTGAGCGGAATTGCTAGCTCGCGCAAGCCACTTGCGAAGAAATGGAGTCGATCCCGATTGAACCGGTCTGGGGCGAACCTGCTGGCATCATCAAGCTGTCGCCCGGCACGACAGAGCAGATTAACTGCCCGGCTTAAGCGCCGGCTTGCAACGCGATGTGAAGTAGTGTGTACTTGGTTGCTCAAGGGTATTTTCCTTTCCGAATGGCGTTCGGCCCCTTTTCCGAGAGACTGTCGAACGCCGTTCGTGTCTAAATTGTTGTGGTTGTTGTGGGACTTCGAGAGTTACGAAGTTCGGGCTTTGGCCACCTTCCCCTCTGCAGGAGCGGCAGCAGACTCGCGATGACATTCCAGGAAGCTGACCAAACTGCGCTCTGAAACAAACACTGCTCGGCCGAGTTTGAAGAAATCAAGCGCCCTCTGCGAGCGGTACTGCCGCAGTCTGTGCTCTGGAATTCCGTAGAGTTCTCTGGCTTCTCGGAATGTCAAAGCACGATCGCCGCTGCGAACCACACCATTTTCGCCCTCAGTTTTGGACACTGACCCTCCCGTTTCGGCATTCACCGAGTCGGAGCGCTCTAAATATTCACCTATCCGCATCTATCGGATAATGCGTAACGTTCGCCGTCACGATCTGTGACGCGCTCCGTAACAGGCACGATGGGTTTTGTCGGCGGACTAGGAGAGAACGACAGGTTAAGGGGTACGACGAACTTTCCAGGGTCTGGAGGCATCTCGATACATGAACTCCGATCCCGTTCTTATGTTGGACTTGAGATAGGCGGCGGTGTTGGGCGCTTGCGCTTGGATGGCTTCGTATGCACGCTTTAGCGCATTGGTGATACTCGTGCGGGCCTTCTCATTCTCATCGGAGAAACCCCTGGGACGACGATGAAGGCTGAGAGATCTCCCGAGGTAAGACTGGAGAGTTTCATACTCCTGTTGCAGAAGGTCGGCCTTTTGCACATCGCCAATTTCGCTCATATAGGCGATGTCTGTTTCAATCTCCCGTAGCCGTCCTTCCACTTCCCGCCTCGCTCTGTCGTCCAGTACCGGATGGCGACCAAAGTCGCTTTGGTCCAGGGAGCGGTCATCTTGAAAGTCTTTCTTCGTGTGAACATCATCCGCCAATGAGCTAGCCAGAACGCCGGGAGCTGGCGACATCCCACCGGCTAGAGTCTGTAACTCCAATGCCCTTATCGGCCTGCCAGGATTCTGAAGGAGCACAAAAACGTAGTCGAGACCGATCATCGTTTTCAGCCGACAAATCTCGCCGCCAAACGAAATCACCCAGGTGGTGGCTTCTCTGACAAAACTGTCTCCGTTGGGCGCCGTGCTGTCACA
>Ga0210406_10007364_pt1 | contig 11189 bp, 9 predicted proteins | sample IncBWC30MmetaG_FD_155454 | JGI IMG/M metagenome (GOLD analysis project Ga0210406, IMG submission 155454) | Forest soil microbial communities from Barre Woods Harvard Forest LTER site, Petersham, Massachusetts, United States - Inc-BW-C-30-M | ecosystem: Environmental > Terrestrial > Soil >... | reverse complement strand
GGGAGGCCAGCTCGACTACGGGGTAGAGCGGATGATCGGGGCCGAAAACGTTGTTTAGATAGCTTTGCCGCAAGTGACGGTAGTTCACGCGCGCTGTGATATTCAGCGGCCCTTTCACGTCCGGGGGAATCTGGAATTCATAGCGGACAAGTGCGGAGCGGCCGGATTGGATCGAGTTGTCATAGGCCATGGAATGGATGGTCCAGACCTTGTGATTGTCGACAAACTCACCTGAGAGATTCACTGGGCGGTTGGTGAAGCTGTGCGCGCGAGTATCCAACATGGCATCGGGCTTGAGGGAACCGTTGTGGTAGATATCGTTTCCGGCGGCGTCCTTCACGGTGACCTCGACCCATGCTTCGTAGAGATCGCGAACCTCGGGAATCAGCGAGTGGCCAATGTTTTTGTTCTGGATGACGACGTAGGCTTCCACCGTGTCGTTCGGCGCAAGCTGAAACGGCACCGAACCGAGCGGCGCGATCATGTTGTCTTCGCCGCCTTTTTTAAGCGCAAAAATGTCCACATTGAGGTAGTTCCCTGCTTTCAGGAACTGGATAGTTTTCTGGAGCTGCTCGTCGAAGCCGTAGTAGAACGGTACCGCGGTGTTCCCGGCCAGCCAGCGATGCGACGCGAACAATCCTTGCTTCGCACCATAATCATGCAGGACGGGCACTTCACGACGCATGTGGCAGTTCTGACATGTCGTGAAGTCAGCGGAGTAAAAAGTGAGAGGGTTGTACTTGGAGAACTTGGAATTTTGCCATTCGTCAAAAACGGTAAAGGCGCGAATGAACTTGTATTCGTTGAGGGGATTGGGGAGGTTGGCCTTGTGGCAGGCGGCGCAGAATTCCGGATTTCCATAAAACGGCTGCATGACGGCTTTCGAGTGACGCTCGGGATGCTCGAGGATATCTCCGAAGGGCACTTCGCCCGGAATGCGCTTCCCGTTTTCATCGACCATTACCGCCGGAACACCCATCACGTAACCGCCATTGCCCGAAGTGGATTGCAATCGCTGGATCGAGTGACAGGTGGTACAAGTCAAGCCGTCCTTATCAAAAGACCGATCGATGTGCGCATCCCGCGTTAGCGCTCCCGAGACCACGGCGACAGGATTGTGACAACTGTCGCAATGCCGCGAAAACTCGATGCCTTTGGTGCGAATGAGGATGTTAACGCTCGTGCGATAGAACGGTGTGCGGAAGGAGTTCGAGTGCAGAGCCTGGCGCCACTGGCTATAGGCTTCCTCGTGGCAATGGCCACAGTACTCGGCCTCAGGGAAAGCTCCTGGCTGAATGAACTCGTTGCCCACGGTGGCGGCATTGCCGGGAAGCGACAAGTTGCCCTTGCCAAATAGAAAATTGTAAGTCTTGCGTATTTCGTCGGAGTAGTTATTGCGTTCGGGATTCTCTCCAGTCTGGGCGTAGATGGAGAACTGCACGGTTCCCCAAAAAAGAAGAAACGTGAGGCTAACAGCAAAAGCAACGGCCCTCACGAGGATTCCGCGCATTCGAGACTTCATCGCCATCCGCTTGCACTGACCGCTTTGCTGAACCAACCTGCCCATTTGGTTGCCTGCGCTTCGCGCCTTTTCCATGCACCCAGTACGCTGCTGCCGATTTGCAGCGAAGCTATTCCACTACTCCCACTGTCGGTCCCCTTCGGGTGGCATGGCGTACATTCTGGTATAGCGCATCCCGAACTCCGTGTAAATGCCGGGCTTTATGGCTGCGGCTTTTCCAAGTCGTCCGCCTTCTGCCTCTCCGCTGCCGCCTCCGCCTTTTTGCCTTGGCGTTCCAGCGCATTGGCCAACGCGCGATGGGCTTCGCGATAGTTGGGATCCTGGCTGAGCGCCTCCTGATAGCGCTCGATGGCGTCTGCGACCTGTCCCTTCTGCAGCAGCGCGTTGCCGGAATTTGTGGACACGGTGGCCCTTTGGCGATTCATGGACACACGCTCTAATTCCGCGCCTTTTTTGCGCTCGGCGGCGGCTTCGGCCGCTCGCCCTTGCTGCGCAAGGACCATTGCAAGAGTCAGGTGAGGGTCGGGCTGGTCGGGCGTTTGACGAATCGCTTCCCGCAGGGCATCGGCGGCTTCCGGAAGCTTGTCCATCTTGCGATAGAGACTGCCAAGCGTCGCCCAGCCGTCGGGGTTGTCGGGATGCAGTTTCATGGCCAGCGAGAGCTCGCGGGCTGCGTCGTCGTAGTGACCGTCTTGCATGTAAAGGACGCCAAGGGTGTAGTGCGGCTCATGCGCGGAAGGGTTCAGCTTGGCTGCAGTCTGGAGTTCAGGAATGGCGGCCGCATTATCGTCCTTCAACTTGAGGGCGAGACCGAGATTGTAGTGAAGCTGGAAGTTCTCAGGATTGCTTTTGAGGCCGGAGCTAAGGACACCGATCGCTTCATCGATTTCGTTCATTTGAAGGTAGGCAGCGGCCAAATTCTCATGCGCGGTGGCATCGCCAGGCTTTTGCTGGAGCGTGCGTTCAAGAAACGGAATGGCATCCTTCGCGTTCCCAGCAAGAAGAAGGGCCAAGCCCAGGCTCGCGGACGCCTCGCCGTTTTTCGGTTCGGCTTGGACGACCTGGCGAAGAAGTGGAATGGCATCAGGATTGTGGCCGCCGCGCTGCAGAGCGACAGCCAATTGATACTTAGCTTCGGTGTACGCGGAGTCGAGGCTGATCGCGCGCTGGAATTCCGCGATGGCTTTATCGTCTTCATTGTTCGCCGCATAAGCCCTGCCCAGTTCCGTGGCGGCGACGGCATTATCGGGGGCTTTTTGCGTCGCGAGAATCAGCTCGTCGATTGCGGCCGCCGTTTGTTGCAGTGCGAGCAGCGCCACTCCCAAGTGCATGTGAGCAGCGGCAAACTCCGGGTTGAGCTGAATCGCTTTCTGGAATTCACCGACGGCCGCAGGCCAACCCGACTGCTGGGCGTACAGCGAGCCCAGGGAGTCATGGAGTTCGGCACTCTGGGGCGATTCGGCGACGGCAGTTTTCATCTTGGCAGTTGCAGCCGCGAACTGGCCGGTGCCGGCTAAGGATCGAGCGTACGCTGCAAGAACATACGAGGGCAGTGCGCGGGAGGATTCCGAGGCGCGTTTTCGCTGCGCGTCCGTCTCGACTTTTTTGAATAGGGTAATGGCCTTCTTGTTTGCGCCCGTCTGCTCGTACGCCAGAGCGAGGTTGGTTTGCGCGGATACATCGCCGGGTTTCAGCTCGAGCGCCGTTTCAAGCTCTTTGATGGCCTGTTGGAGTTTCCCGAGACGCAGCAGAACCGCTCCCAAGGTGCTGTGCCCTTCTTCAACCTGAGGTACCAGGCGTACAACCTTCTCAAGTTCGGCCTCCGCGGTCTTGAAGTCGTTATTCGTAGCGGCCGCGGTGCCTGCTCGATAGGCTCGCTGCGCCTCTTCGTCAATGTTTGGCTGCGATCCAGGCGATGAGGGGGTCTGCGCAGCGGAACTGAGTTCGGTTGCTAACCCTAGTGTCAACACCAGCAGGACGGACAATGAATGACCTTTCAAAGCCACCGCCTTGAATGTGAGCTCAGCCATTGCCTGCGCTCATATGCATGGTCCGCCCATGACACACGACGTTACCAAGGCTCAAATGAGCCGTTGGGTCAAGGCCTTACGATGGAGCGGGCGATGGGAATCGAACCCACGTCCGAAGCTTGGGAAGCTTTTATACTGCCACTGTACGACGACCGCTCATTGTTTCTGATTGTACTTGTGAATTTCCTGTAGGTCCAGGCGCTCGATTCATCCATATTCATCCATGTTGCGCTGGGACCGCTCGTCCTTGGAGCCATTCGGGCTGACCCTCTACATGGCTTGCGATCTGACCCGAAATGACGTACGCATATATGAACGCCGAGTCCGAATGATGGTGCGGTGCGGAGGCGCCACCAGGCGGGTATGACAGTTCCACCGCAACGAGCGACGGTCCGAACCGCGCATCGTTGAAACTTTTCAGTTACTGCTCTCTGAAAAAGCGAACGAGGCAACAGGAACGAGACGACAGGAATCGACTCGACTGCTGACGGTCGAGGAGGTGGCTTCGCTGTTACACGTCCCTGTCTCCTGGGTGTAGGGACGTATACGCAAGACGGCTCTTGAGAGGATACCGGCATACAGGGTAGGGGAGTATTGGCGCTTTAGAGCGGAAGAAGTGATGGCGTGATTACTTGATTCGAGACGCCGACCCGGACCGGATCAAACGATAAGACGGCAAGGACTACAACGCGGAATTTGCTCTCGGGTTCGGACAATTCATCGCATCTCATGCGCGACGCGTCCGCACTTGAGCTTCGTGCTATTCTGCCAGCTGCAGAAGCAAAGCAGGCCACGGAGAAAGGAGATGCAACATCCGTGGCTAGACCAGGGTGGCAAGCAGGTTGGCTAATAAAGAGAGGTAAAACAAATCCTGTGTGGGTTGGTCGCTATCGAGAAGACGCAATCGCAGAAGATAACATACGCATGAGGCGGCAGCGATCTGTTGTATTGGGATCGGTGCGCGAACTCGGAGTATGGGATGCACGGCGATTGTTGTCTCAAAAACTCGCGGCAATCAACCAGGGCACACACAAGCCGGAATTGATGATGACTTTCGAACGGTTTGTCGTGGAACGTTGGGAGCCCAATATCCTCCCGATGCTTCGCTACTCAACCGCGCGTAACTATCGTCACATGATCCAGCGGCATCTGACTCCGTTCTTCGGCGATTTGCGGTTGCCTGAGATCGGCCCTGCGGTTGTGCAGAAATTCCTTGCGGAGAAATCGAAGCAACTTGCACCATGGACCATACATCAGCTTCGAAGCATTCTCTCCAAGATTTTCAGCACGGCTCAGCGGTGGGACTACTTGGAGAAGAATCCGACTCGCCGGGTGCAGGTGCCCTCGCTCGTAAACGCACGGGACAAGACAACCCTGCCCACCGAACAGGTTCGTGCGCTGCTCGGGGAACTTAAGGAGCCCTATCGCACGATGGTGTTACTCGCCGTGCTTTCCGGATTGCGACGCGGAGAGATTTTTGGACTGCGGTGGAAGTATGTGGACTTTGAAGAGGGTTCTCGCTGCACGTATTCCACCTGGGCAAATCCGTCTGGCGAGAGCATCAAGGCATTACAAGCGCAGTTGGGGCACACGGATTCGCGACTCACGCTATCGTTTTACACACAACCGATGCCGGAAGCGCAGAAGCTGCTGGCGTGTAAAATCTCCAGCGTTTTGCTCCGTTCTGCTCCCAAGTCCGAAGTGCAGCGGGGAGAGACTGAAGTCGTAGTCCCATGATTGGCAAAGGTTTGAAGTGGCGCGCCCGGGGAGATTCGAACTCCCGACCCTCTGCTTAGAAGGCAGACGCTCGCGACCGTAACGAATTCGCCCCGGAGAAAACTGATCTCCCGCTATGAAGAACCGAGTTCTGCAGCTTGATCCACGAGACAACGTACTGATTGCCCTGTCGAATTTAAGCAAGGGCGAAACGGTAACGTTTGGCGGCCAGTCGTATGTGCTGGGTTCCGACGTGCGCGCGAAGCACAAGTTTGCAACGCAGGATTTCCCGACTGGCGCGGACATTGTTATGTACGGCGTGTTGGTGGGAAAAGTGGTCGAGCCAATACGGCGAGGTGAGCTGCTGACCACACGCAATGTACATCATGAAGCGGCGCCGTTTCGCCACAAATTGCGAGAATACGCGTGGAAGGCGCCTGACGTTTCCAAGTGGCAAGGGAAGACGTTTCGCGGATATTGCCGCTCCGATGGACAAGTGGGAACGCGCAATTATTGGGTGGTTGTGCCGCTGGTTTTTTGCGAGAACCGAAACATCGGAGTACTGAAGCAAGCGTTCGAGGAGGAATTGGGCTTCGCGCCGCCGCAAATTTATCGACAACAAGTGGCAGAGCTGGCGCGGCTCTACAAGGAAGGCCGCACCGAGGAACTCAAGAGCGGCCATGCAGCCGGGAACGATGTAGCACCCCGTCGCGCACCGCTGTTTCAAAATGTGGACGGCATCCGATTCTTGCTGCATGAAGGCGGCTGCGGCGGAACGCGGGAAGACTCCAACAATCTTTGCGGGTTGATCGCCGGCTACCTGCACCATCCGAATGTTGCCGGAGCCACGGTGCTGAGTCTTGGCTGCCAGCACGCACAGATCCCCATCCTGCGCGCGGAGATTCGCAAGCGAAATCCACAGTTTGATAAGCCGCTGGTGATTCTGGAGCAGCAACAAAGTGGCAGCGAAACGCAGATGATGGGCGAGGCGATCCAAAAGACGTTCCTCGGCCTCATCGAAGCGAACAAGAGTGTCCGGACAGAGGCGCCGCTTTCCAGTTTGTGTGTTGGCTTGAAATGCGGCGGCTCCGATGGGTTTTCAGGGCTTTCCGCAAATCCGGCCATTGGCCACACGTCAGACCTGCTCGCCGGGCTGGGTGGGCGAACAATTCTCTCCGAATTCCCCGAGCTGTGCGGTACGGAACAGGATTTCATCGACCGCAGCGTTTCCAAAGAAGTGGCGGACCGCTTCGTGAAATTGATGCAAAGCTACGGCGCACGCGCCAAGGCGGTTGGTTCCGGGTTCGAGATGAATCCCAGTCCGGGAAATATTCGCGATGGATTGCTCACGGACGCGATGAAATCAGCAGGGGCTGCGAAGAAGGGCGGCAGGTCTCCGGTCACGGGAGTTCTGGATTATCCGGAGTATTCAACGGGTGCAGGATTGAAGCTGCAATGCACGCCGGGAAATGATGTGGAGTGCGTGACCGCGCAGGTTGGCGCGGGCGCAAGCGTGGTTCTGTTCACCACGGGACTGGGGACGCCAACGGGGAATCCTATTGCACCAGTTGTGAAGCTGTCCACAAACTCCGAGCTCGCACGCAGGATGGAAGACATCATCGATATTGATACCGGCTCGGTCATCTCCGGGGAAACTACGATTGAAAAAATGGGCGAGGAAATCCTGGACCTGGTGGCCCGTGTAGCCAGTGGAGAATTGCGAACCAAGGCGGAGTTGAAGGGTCAGGAAGATTTCATTCCCTGGAAAAGAGGTGTTTCGCTTTGAGCGGCCAGCAAGCAACGAAGCAGAATTTTCGACTGGATGGAAAAGTAGCGGTGGTGACCGGAGGCGGCAGCGGTATTGGGCGCGCGATCGCTAAGCGTTTTGCGGCGAGTGGCGCGGCGGTGCGGATTCTGGATCTCAACTTGAAAGATGCGGAGGAGACTGTTCAGCACGTTGCCAAGAATAGCGGGCAAGCCACGGCGTTCGCCTGCGATGTGACTGACCAGGCCAAGGTGAAAGAGGTGTTCAGCCAGATCTTTGCGCGAGAAAAGGTGAAAATCCTGGTGAACAATGCGGGAGTATCGCACATCGGCAACGTCGAGGGCACGACGGAGGCGGACTTCGACCGCGTGTTTCGCGTGAACGTGAAAGGCTATTACCACTGCATGCACGCTTGCGCCGGCCACATGAAAGCCAACGGTGGAGGCGTGATCCTGAATATGGCTTCGATTGCGGGTTCCGCGGGACTCGGCGACCGTTTCGCTTACTCGATGAGCAAGGGCGCGGTGATCGCGATGACCTATTCCGTCGCCAAGGATTACGTGCAGTACAACATTCGCTGCAATTGCATTTCACCCGCCCGCGTGCATACACCGTTCGTCGACGACTACCTGAAAAAGAATTATCCCGGGCGCGAGCAGGAAATGTACGAGAAGCTGGCGAAGACGCAGCCGCTCGGGAGGATGGGCGAGCCCGAGGAGGTGGCGGCGCTGGCGCTTTTCCTGTGCTCGGACGACGCGTCGTTTGTCACCGGCACGGACTATCCGTTGGACGGCGGCTTTCTACGGTTGCATGGCTGAGTTATGGATCTTCAGCTGAACGGCAAAGTGATTCTCGTAACGGGCGGGGCGAAAGGAATCGGAGCGGCGATCGTCCGGGAGTGCGCAAAAGAAGGCGCGATTCCCGTGATCGTGGATAAGGATGTTGACACCGGCAAAGTGGTGCAGGGTGAATTGCGCCAGGCCGGCATGGCATGTGAATTTGTGGCGGCGGAACTGAGCGTGCCTAAAGCTTGCGCCACGGCAGTTGAAACGATCGTCAAGACGCTAGGGCATCTGGACGCGCTGGTGAACAATGCGGGCGTGAATGATGGAGTCGGCCTGGAGGGCGGCAATCCAGAAGAATTCGTGAAATCACTGGAGCGCAATCTGGTGCACTACTACGTCATGGCTCACTTCGCCCTTCCTGCACTGAAGAAGTCGCGAGGCTCGATCGTAAATATCAGCTCGAAGACAGCGGTGACCGGGCAAGGTGGAACCTCCGGATACGTCGCGTCGAAAGGCGCAATCCTGGGGCTCACCCGAGAATGGGCAGCAGAACTCCTCAGCCTTGGAATTCGGGTGAATGCCGTAATTCCCGCGGAAGTGATGACCCCGCTGTACGAACAATGGCTGGCGAAGCATCCGAATCCGCAAGAAAAACTGCAGCGAATTGTCTCCAAGATTCCGCTGGGACGGCGAATGACCACAGCCGAAGAAATTGCTGCCACGGTGGTGTTCTTGTTGTCGGAGAAATCCGGCCATACGACGGGCCAACATCTGTTTGTGGACGGCGGTTATGTGCATCTGGATCGCGCGCTTACCTGAGGAACACGCCGAATGACACACGTTCCGCTGCCTTTTGCACCCAAGGCTGAACCTGCGCCGCTGACCGAGCGTCGCTACCTGCTTCCCTTCTTGCTGGTCATCAGCCTGTTTTTTCTGTGGGCCTTCGGCGTCAACCTGAACGACATTTTAATCCCGCATCTGAAGCGGGCCTTTGGGCTCAGCGACTTTCAGTCTTCTTTTATTCAGGTGGCGTTTTTCGGCGGCTATTTCATGGCTGCGTTTCCCGCCGGGTGGGCGATGGAGCGCATCGGCTACAAGAAAGGCATTTTGCTGGGGTTGCTGCTATGTGCGTCAGGCGCGGTGCTGTTTCTCCCGGCTTCTTCGTACGGAGTGTACGGGTTCTTTCTGTTTGCCCTGTTTGTGACGGCGTGCGGGCAGAGTTTTCTGGAAGTGGCCGCCAATCCCTACGCGACCGCGCTCGGGCCTGCCGGCAGCGCTGAACGCAGACTGAATTTTGCACAGTCTTTCAATGCGACGGGCGCGGTGCTTTCGTCACTTCTGGGGCGAACCTTTATTCTGACGGGAGTTGAATACACACCAGCACAACTTGCGGCCATGAGCTCGGCGCAACTGGCGGCTTTTCGCGCCAGCGAAGCCAGCACCGTAAAGGGGCCGTATCTGGCAATGGCGGGCATCTTTGTGTTGTTAGCGGTTGTGTTTCAGTTCACGCATTTGCCGGACGTTTCAGAGGCCGGCAAAGAAAGCGATACGGCCGTTTCGCTAGCCGATGCAGGGAGCGTACTCGCTCACCGGCACCTGGTGCGAGGAGTCATCGCGCAATTTTTCTATGTTGGCGCGCAAGTCGGAGTGGCGAGCTTCGTAATTCGGCTCACGCAGTTTTCGATTCCCGGAACAGCTGCGAAACTTGCAGCCTACTGTTTATTGCTCCACCTGATCGGTTTCACGGCTGGACGCTTTATCGGTTCCGGCTTGATGAAGCGCATTCCGGCGCACGGATTGCTGTCGCTGTTTGCCGGCGCGGCTTTTCTTTGTGCCGCTGTGGTTTGGCTGGGATCTGGCGTGTTTCCGGTAGCCGCCGTTGTGTTGCTCGGCTTCTTTCATTCCATCATGTTCCCCACGATTTTCGCTCTAAGCATCAAAGATCTCGGCCCGCTGACGAAACGGGGCTCGTCTCTGCTGGTGATGGCTATTATCGGGGGCGCAGTCTTTCCCGCGATCATGGGACGAATTTCTGACGCTGCAGGAATTCAGAGGGCCTTCGTGGTTCCGCTGCTCTGCTATCTCTACATTCTCTATTTCGGCATGTCCGGATACAAACCAGCCCCGGCGACGTCGCTGATAGGCATACCGGCGGAAAGCGAGGGCCTGTCCGCATGAATCGGCGCTATTGCCTGACACTTGATTTAAAGAACGATCCCGCGTTGATCGCCGAATACAAGCGCTATCACGAGAACATCTGGCCAGTTATCACCAAGAGCATCCGCGATGCTGGCGTCGAAGATCTGGAAATCTACCTATTCGGAACGCGAATGGTGATGATTCTGGAAGTGAACGAATCTTTCTCTTTCGAGAAGAAGGCAGAGTCCGACCGAAACAATCCGGCTGTTCAAGAATGGGAAAATCTGATGTGGAACTTTCAACAGCCCTTGCCGCAAGCTCGCCCGGGAGAGAAGTGGCTGCTGATGGAAAAGATCTTCAAGTTGGATACGTAATTCCCCGTGAAAAAAGTCGGACTCGAACGTGCTCGTAGTGAGAGCGTGGTGAGAGCCAAGCGTTGGCGAACGTTTACGGGCAAATTGCAAAAGTTTAGAAGGCGGAAGCAGAGAAGGAATCAGCATCTTAGGACAGGTAGATGAGGGCCTGGAGGAACGAAGGGAGCGCACCAAATTGAACCGAATGAGATTTCCATGTGACTCGGTCGTAAATGGTCAGTTTGGAACGCCGCAGGGTGCCGATTCAAGCCACACTTGTTGGACGTGCTTAGTTCAATTCGCCCCGTTAGGCCACAGGAGAGCCGATGCCAGAACTGAACCGCGAATTGCGTGAGATTTATCTTCAGCCCGGAGAATTGCACATCGCTCCGAACCGGCGATCATTCGGAAGACTCTCGCGGCGTGCATCGGCATCACGTTCTGGAGCGCGAAGCTTCGAGTGGGCGCGCTTGCTCACCCGTTGTTGCCTAATTGCCCGACGGATGTGCCTGGTCACCGGACGGCGCTACGTGGATTTCTCGATTCGCCACGGAGGCAATCTCGGCCGATAACTCCAATTTCATCACCGGGACCGGCGAGGTGGCGCTGCGCTGGCTTGGGAAAACCAGAGCCGAGGACGTTGTTGACGAGTGAGCAGAACCGCCCGTTCCTCCCGATTGAATAAATCTCCTCTAATCAAGAGAGCACCTATGCTAGGGTTGACGAGGATAGAGCGCGAGCCCGCCCCTGCCGACTCTGATCGTTCACCGCAGAACCAGAGTATTTTTGTTTCTGTCCGGATTCAAAATTCTGGCATCGTTGGTACGCCGTCATGATCCGCTTTCTAGAAAATCTGAAGCTCCGGCGAAAGCTGCTGGT
>Ga0210406_10007363_pt1 | contig 11190 bp, 6 predicted proteins | sample IncBWC30MmetaG_FD_155454 | JGI IMG/M metagenome (GOLD analysis project Ga0210406, IMG submission 155454) | Forest soil microbial communities from Barre Woods Harvard Forest LTER site, Petersham, Massachusetts, United States - Inc-BW-C-30-M | ecosystem: Environmental > Terrestrial > Soil >... | reverse complement strand
CGATAGGCGCCGGCAAAGAAGCGAAGATTCTCCCGTACCGTCAGGTCGCCATAGAGGCTGAACCTCTGTGAGACGTAGCCAAACTTTGAGCGGATCCGGAATCGGTCCCTCCAGACATCCAGCCCATCGATAGTCGCCCTGCCGGCCGTCGGCTTAGTCAGGCCGCACAACATCCGGATCGTAGTGGTTTTACCTGCTCCATTGGCGCCGAGAAATCCGAAGACTTCACCTTGACCAATAGACATCGAGATCTTGTCGACAGCAGCCTTGTGCCCAAACTTTTTCGCCAGATCGGTAAGTACAATGAGATGCTTAGGCATGGAACTTCAACGAGCGCGGGCGAGCGCAAACACCGACGACGCCGGGTGCGCCGAGAACAAAAGCGGCCCAAGTGTCGCTGATGGGTTTATCGATTCCTTCAATGGCGTCATGGTTGCGGTTTAGGTCAAACGTCCAAACCCCAATATCCGGGTTGAGTCAAAATTTCGCAGATAATCCAGCTCGAACGTAGGGAAACCAATCCGACGATACCGCCTTCACGTCTGCCCGAAAGTAATCAAATCGGCGATAAGGCACAAAACCGGCCTCTAAGTCTAACTTTAAGCTTTTATATACAGACCAAGTCAAACCGCCTCCTCCGCGAACCTCCCAATAATCGAGAATGGCGCTGTTCAGCGAAGGAGTATTGTGACTAATACCAAAGTCGTCATTCATCCGGAAAGTGGTTTCCCGCACGTCAGCTCCGGCAAACAGAGTGACTTTGTCCGAGAGCCGGTATTGAAGCTGGGGACGCGGGGCAACCCCATCGAGGGTCCAGCGATCTGATAGCTTCCAATGGACACCGACTGCCGGGATGACCGGTATTTGAGCATTCAGATCGACGCTGACACCCAGGGTGACGATGAAATCGGCACTCACAAAATAAGAGAGACCCGCGACAAAAGGGATGTTGAGGTCTCGAAACGCAATGTTATCAAAAGTACCGTAAAAACCGGGATGGATCTCCATTCGCATCAGCAAGGCTGAACTCAATTGCACATCCGCACCTAATTGTAGGTCGACGGCATTGAGCACATTGGGTATTGGTGCAAACGGATTCTGACTATCAAACGCATACCGGGACCAGTCGATCCCTAGACGCAGAATCAGAGAGTCTTTGATCTGATCAGAAACCACGAAGTTGAGAGAATTAGATATCTCGCTGTAGTCGCCGATTGACCTAAGGCCGCGGCTGATCGAGCCGCTGCCGATATAGGCGCCGTCGGTCGAGAACTCATACGAAAATGGAGAAACGGTCGAACTTTGCAGATAGTTGGCTAATTTCAGAGGTGACTCGTTGTCCTGTGCAAAAGCGGTATCGAGGGTGAAATTAGCGACGAGCGCTACGAGCCCGCCACAGGCTAACCGTCTAAGCGAAAGGTGCTTCCTCAAAACAGTAAATCCTCCAGGAGGCTGGACCCTATCCCTGGCCAGCCATGGTTGCAAGGGTGGGAACGGCGGCCTTTCCCGACGGTAGGAATGAGCTCCTGCTCATCTGCTTTCCAGGTCCCGACCGTCGGTGTGGCTCCTAACGGATGAGCGGGAGCTCATCCCTACTGATCCCCGACTCGTCTATCGCGCGTCCCGCACGAACGCTTTAATGCCTTTTTGCACCTCGCGCATCATGGCGGCGCCAGAACCTAGCCGTTCGACGCCTCGGAGCTCGCTCAATGCGGAGGCCGATGTGAGATCGACCCGCCAGACCAGGGTGGCATCGCTGCCATTCACCTGCACGGGCCACAGTTGGAAGAACGAGACCAAAGCATAAAAACCGCCGCTGCCGTAATATCCCAGATCGGCGGTTTGCCAGCCATCACCGACCGGCCGAGCATAAAACGCGTTCAGGCTCACCGCAGCTTGGCCTTCCACATCGAATAGCTGCCAGTAAAGGGTCGGAGATACGGAACCGCGCCCCCCGCCGATCGCGGTGCTTGAGATCAATGGCGCGAACTGTGAGCGAGCACTGGGACTCTCTTTCAAGAGTGCGGCAATCTCTTCCTCTGGCAAGATGTTGCCGGCGGCCGTTTGATAGGCAGGTTGCGACGACAGACCGCCGGAGATAAAGCTCTTCAGTCGCTGCGACAAAACTTGACTCCAAAACGCAACGACGGGCGCCGGGATCCCCCCCCCTTCTGAGCCGGAGCCGGGAGCAAATTCTTTCACCTCTGCCGCGCTGAGCTGAAGCTTCGACGCATCTCCGGGCAATTTCTCCGTCGCATCGACGAAAGCTTTGACCGACGAATTGCTGGGCGCAGTGCTCAGACTTTGAAATTCGCCCGGCCCTCTTCCGGAAAGATCTCCACTCAGGTAAACTTTCAGTTCCGAATGGCGGGTCGGATTCCAATTTTGCAGTAGGCCGACCGTAGCCTTGACCGGCGCATGCACAATAAATGCGCTTTCGACTGATAACCCCCGCGAAAAACGCATCGCCGGTCCTCGATTGGCGAGAACATCGCCTCCCGACAACTTAGACAAGTCGGCATCTTTGAACACGGAGGCAGATCGAAGATCGGAGATCGGGTCACTATGCCCAACAGCCGTAAATTCGCTGGATGCAACCATGCAGCTTATTAAAGCGACAAAAGTTCGTTTCCTAGGATTCATAAGGGTCTCTTTTTAGCGAAGGTTCCTCGTGATCTGCGCAAACTTCACAGCGGCACGAGTTGGAAAGCCTTAAATAGACGTTCCCGTGCATATTGAAAGGTGAATTCCTCAAGAAAAACGGCAGTAAACTGGTTGATAGCCGTGGAGGGCCGCCTCGCTGGCGAGGCCGTGACGAGCAAGGGACGATGGTACCGTGAGGCCTTTCCGTTTTCTACGCTCTGTATCGAACCCGTTAACGATTTCAATCCCCACCTCGATCTCTAGGCGATAGAGCACAGCACGGCCAGGGGACTCAAATAAGCATATGCCCCGTTAACCACGGCTTCGCAAGGGAGGCAGCGCTCCACGAGTGGCAACCCATCACCTCTCACCTGTTTTGGCTTTCCGCCGGGCCGCGAAGCTCGTCCTGCGGTACCGTTGGTCTTGAGTTATGCACGGATTGCGCGCTGAGATGGATTTGTTCCCAATTGTTGATCAATTCCGTCAGACTCGGATCCAGTTTGCGCATGATATTGCAGACATACACGTAATAGAGCCGTTGCCACTCCCGGCGGTACTCCATGGTGTACTGCTGGTTTGCTGTGTTCCACATTTCGATCGCGTGCGGATCACTTTCTGCTGCGGATTCAATCCGTCGGAACCGCATTTTTTCTTTCAAAACTTCTTCCGCGAGCTTTTTCGGCGTCGGAGTCACTTGAGGTGATGCTGCTGCCGTGGAAGCCGAACCAGCAGCAGATGGGCCCGGGGTCGGGGTCGACGGCAGAAGATCTGGCTCACTGGGTTGCGGTCCTACCGGGGTCGGAAGCGGTTTGTTTTCTGGCAGCAAATCGTTCGTGGCCGGTGGAGGCGGAGTGGGGATCGGCACATGCTGAGGGTCCGGTATCAGGTCGGGCGCCAATTGCACCGACGGACTCGGCGACGGAGATGGCCAGGGTTTACCGTAGCCGGTTGCATACGGTTTGGGAGGTGGCGCCGGTCTGGTGGGTGCTGGCGATGCTTTCGTTTTGGGAGAAGGTGATGGAGATGGGGTCGCGCTCGGCATCGCTGTACCTGGTGCGTTCTGACCTCGAAGCGTCAAGGCGAATACCATAAAAACTGTCAACGTCGCTAAGGCCACCAAAGCGGTGAGCGTCGAGCGATAAAACAGGCTGCTAGTTCCTTTGCCAGTCATGAAATCCAAGAGCAACAAAGCTAACCGCGAATGGATGCCAAGCAACCGTAGACGAGAGAACCGCAGATGAACGCAGATTTACGCAGATACGGGAATCGGAATGGCCGCGAAAAGGCGCAAAAACGCAAAAAGAGAACGACAACTTGAAGCTACCAAGGCAACAGGCCTTCGCCACTTTATCAAATCAGTTTGCCGGTCTCTTAGCCCAGGCCGGCCCTGATCTCCGAAACGGCGCGAAAAGTCAACTCGGTTGGACACTTCTTGGACACCTTCGAAGCCGGCTTCCACTCATGAATTACTGAGAAAGCCAGGTGGAACGCCCGATCAATCGGGGCTCTATCGACGCCCTGTTTGCCCGTCACAACTTTTTGGAATCATGTTCGTCACTCATGATACTCGTCAAGGACGGTTGTACTAAGCATTTCGGTACGGATCAGCAGTCGTCTGTTCGAAGCACGTCGGGTGCCCGTCTTCAGCCCCCAAACGACCTATGTACGATTTTTCGGATTGGCACAGTTAGTGATTCAGTTCTTTGGCCTTGGCCCGGTCTTCTCTGGCTTTCCCAGTTTCGCCGAGCTTTTCATAAGCGAACGCACGATTGTCGTAGGCGCCGGTGTAATCAGGCTTCAGCCGGATGGCTTCTGTGTAATCAGCGATAGCTCTGTCGTACTGCTTCAGATCATAGTAAACATTTCCACGATTGTAATTGGCGTCGGCGTAATCCGGCTTGAGCCGGACGGCTTCGGTGTAATCAGCGAGGGCTTTCTCGTACTCCTTCAGGCCATAAAAAGCATTTCCGCGGTTGTTAAAAGCGCCGGCGTCACCCGGCTTGAGCCGAATGACCTCACTGTAGTCAGCGATGGCTTTTTCGTACTGCTTCAGGCTAACGTAAGCGTTCCCCCGACTGTAATAGGCGCCGCCATAATCCGGCTTAAGCCGGATGACTTCGCTGTAGTCAGCGATTGCTTTGTCGTACCGCTTCAGGCCAATATAAACAAGTCCGCGATTGTAATACGCGCCAGCGTAATCGGATTTAACTCTGATGACCTCGGTGTAGTCAGCGACCGCCCTATCGTACTGCTCCAGGTCACCGTAAGCAAGTCCGCGATTGTAATAGGCGTCAGCGTAATCAGGCTTAAGCCGCGCGGCTTGGGTGTAGTCAGCGATCGCTTCGTCGTACTGCTTCAGGCCATAGTAAGCAAGTCCGCGATTGTAATACGCGCCAGCGTAATCGGGTTTAAGCCGGATGACTTGGGTGTAGTCAGCGATCGCTTTGTCGTACTGCTTCAGGCCAACGTAAGTAAGTCCGCGATTGTAATAGGCGTCGACGTAGTCAGGTTTAATCCGGATGGCTTCCGTGTAGTCAGCGATGGCCCTGTCGTACTGCTCCAGGTCACCGTAAGCATTTCCGCGATTGTAATGGGCGGCAGCGTAATCAGGCTTAAGCCGCGCGGCCTGGCTGTAGTCAGCGATCGCTTCGTCGTACTCCTTCAGGCCATGGTAAGCAAGTCCGCGATTGTAATAGGCGTCAGCGTAATCAGGTTTAAGCCGGATGACTTGGGTGTAGTCAGCGATCGCTTCGCCGTACTCCTTCAGGCCGACGTAAGTAAGCCCGCGATTATAATAGGCGCCAGCGTAATCAGGTTTAAGCCGGATGGCTTCGGTGTAGTCAGCGATCGCTTTGTCGTACTCCTTCAGGTTCACTAAGTAAGCATTCCCGCGATTTCTATAGGCGCCGGCGTAATCAGGCTTAAGTCGGATGGCTTCGGTGTAATCAGCGACAGCTTTGTCGTACTGGTCTAGGTCATAGTAAGCATTTCCACGATTGTAATAGGCGTCGGCGTAATCAGGCTTAAGCCGGATGGCTTCGGTGTAGTCAGCGATCGCTTCGTCGTACCGCTTCAGGTCATTGTAAGCAAGTCCGCGGTTGGTGTAAGCGTCGGCGTAATCGGGTCTAAGCCGGACGACTTCGCTATAGTCAGCGACGGCTTTGTCGTACTGCTTCAGGTCGTAGCAAGCATTTCCACGATTGCAATAGGCGTCGGCGTAATCAGGTCTAAGCCGGACGACTTCGCTGTAATCAGCGGCGGCTCTGTCGTACTGCTTCAGACCGATGTAAGCATTTCCGCGATTATAATAAGCGTCAGCATAATCCGGTTTCAGCCGAATGACTTCGCTGTAGTCAGCGGCGGCTTTGTCATACTGCTTCAGGTCGACGTAAGCATTCCCGCGATTGTTATAGGCGTCGGCGTAAGCGGGTTGAAGCCGAGTAGCTTCATTGTAGTCAGCGATGGCTTCGTCGTACCGCTTCAGGTAATAGTAAGCATTCCCGCGGCTGTAATAGGCGCCGCCGTAATCAGGTTTGAGCCGGATGACTTCACTGTAGTCAGTGATGGCTTTGGCGTACTGCTTCAGGTCATAGTAAGCATTTCCGCGGCTGTAATAGGCACCGTAATCAGATTCAAGCCGGATGCCTTCGGTGTAGTCCGCGATGGCTTGGTCGTATTGCTTTAGGCTAACGTAGGCATTTCCGCGGCTGTAAAAGGCGCCGGCGTAATCCGGTTTAAGCCGGATGACTAGACTGTAGTCAGTGATCGCTTCGTTGTACCACTTCAGGTAATAGTAAGCATTTCCGCGATTGTAATAGGCGCGGGCGTAATCCGGTTTAAGTAGGATGACTAAGCTGTAGTCAACGACGGCTTTGGCGTACTGCTTCAGGTCATAGTAAGCATTTCCGCGGCTATAAAAAGCGCCGGCGTAATTCGGTTTAAGCCGGATGGCTTCCGTGTAGTCAGCGATTGCTTTGTCGTGCTGCTTCAGGCCATAGTAAGCATTTCCGCGATTGTTATACGCGTCGGCATAATCAGGTTTGAGGCGGATAACTTCGCTATAGTCAGTCGCGGATTTTTCGTACTGTTCTAGGTCAAAGTAAGCATTTCCACGGCTGTAATAGGCGTCGGCGTAATCCGGTTTAACCCGGATGACTTCGCTGTAGTCAGCGATCGCTTTGTCGTACTGCTTCAGGTCATAATAAGCATTTCCGCGGTTGTAATACGCGTCGGCGTAATCCGGCTTAAGCCGGATGACTTCGCTGTAGTCAGCGACCGCCTTGTCGTCCTGCTTCAGGCCAACGTAAGCATTTCCACGATTATAATAGGCCTCGGCGTAATCCGGTTTAAGCCGCGCGACTTCGCTGTAGTCAGCGACCGCTTCGTCGTAGTGCTGCAGGTAATAGTAAGCATTTCCGCGATTATAATGGGCGTCGGCGTAATCAGGTTTGAGTCGGATGGCTTCGGTGTAGTCGGCGATCGCTTTGTCGTACTGTTTCGCGTCCATGTCGTGTTCGGCTCGCTTGAACGCCTCGGTAAACGCCGCTGTGGCATCCGCCGCAGCGGCGCGGCTAGACGCGTAAAATCCCATGATACAAACGAGAGCCAGTCGAACTGCCGCAGCGGTGATCCAGACTGGGCGCTTGCTTGTTGTTGGCAATCCTGGTTTTCCGAGGGTCTTCGGTGCGGCCGTCTTCAACACAGCGCCGGAAAGAAGAAAAAGTCTAGGACGAAGACAAAGACAAGCCATTCCGGTAAGGACGTACTTCTTGGACTCTTTTCAAAACTGCTTTTTGCCTCACGAGCCTCGATATGTACCCTCCGAAGCGTGTGCCTTTGGCAATACGCGGCCAGGAAAATATCGCGGATCCAGCAGCGCTAAGTCTGTTACCCCGATCAGGTCATCCAGAGCTAAGTCGATCATAGGATAGGTCACACCTTTAGGATAGTGACCGTTGCGGTCCGCAGAGATCCGTGGCTGGTAAGACAGTTCGACGAAAAAAAGGTGGAGACAAGGAAACGGTTGTGTATATGCATCCCGATCTTGCGGCTTATTTCAAGTCCCTCCCAACCAGTGATGATCCGAAGGCTCCTGTTTTCCAAAGCTTGTATGTGAAGAAATCGGGCAGCCACGGTGGGTTAAGCAACGCGTTCAATCGATTGATGGAACTCGCCGGCATTCGGGTCCCGCTCGGCTCTGAAAAGCGAGGAAAGGGAAGGCGGTTCAAGGCTCTTGGATTTCACAGTCTCCGCCACAGTTTTAGGCAAAGGCAGTAAATGACTTCGGATCATAGGGTTGCAGGTCCGAGCCCTACCGGGTGCATGCCTGAGCCTCAATAACTTACGCCGCGACCAGGAAGCTCGCTGCTGGAGTGACTCGGCCACTTCTCGGCCATTCTTGAACCATTCCTCGGCCGATGGTACGCCCAAGGCTACCTAGCAGTTACCACGGCGGGTGCCGCAGTTGCTCCGTCGGAAACATCGGCGTTCCGCGCTCGAATCCCACGCCAATAACGGTGGGGAAGAAGACCCAGCCCGATGATAGCGAGCTGACTCGCGATAAAGGCAAGGAGCACTCCGAACGCCTGATCCATGAAGCCGTAAGAATGGAGACCGACTCCGAGCATATTGACACCGAACCAGGAGAGACTGGTGATGATATTTCCGAACACTGCCATCACGGCAATGCCACGCTCTCGGACATAGCCGCCCCAACGTGCATGCAACAGAATCGCGTTCCACAATACGATCAACAATGCTCCGTTCTCCTTTGGATCCCAGCCCCAAAAGCGCCCCCAAGATTGATCAGCCCAAATGCCACCAAGGATTGTTCCTACCAAGCTGAATAGAGTGGCAAAGCAGACGACACCATAGGTCATCCGGCTGAGCGATTTGGCCAGATCCACTGAAAAAGAGCGCGAGACTAAACCACGTAAAATAAAGATGATTCCGAGCAGACCGGCGAGAAAGGTTGCCGAGTAGCCCAACGTTACCACGACGACATGAGTTGCCAGCCAGACATTGGTATCAAGGACGGCGCGCAACATCTCCAGAGTGTCGCCATCGATTTGGAGATTGTAGGCAATCAGCAATGTGGTAAATCCAGCCGCCGACGCGCATAGGCTGGCTATGCCATTGCGGTAAATGCGTTCAAGGAAAAGACAAAGAACGACAATTCCCCACCCTACGAAGATCGCCGAGCTGTAGAGGTTGGTCACCGGCGGACGCCCCTGAAGGTACATCCGGACAAGGAGGCCAGCGGTATGAATCACGAAAGCGCCTATCAACAGAATAGTTGTTGTCTTTCCCAACGTCTTCGGCCAAACCAGCCATGAGAGCAGCGCGCAAATAAAGACTGCTAGATAAAGCACCATTGCCTGAAGAAATGGTGAAGCATGATTAAACAGAAATTCGACTCGGGGTCTGGTTAAGTCGGAGGGAACTGACTTCTGTAGAAAAGCTTGGTACTCATGAAGCACCGAATTGAATGCACTTGCATCCCCTCTGCGATAGTCGGAGACGAGCTGAGAAAAAGCTTTGACCGGGTAGCTGACAGTTCCGGTACCGATCGATCCAAGTAGAGCCTCTCCGACATGTTGCCAGCGATCGGTTTCGTTCGCGGCACTCGGATTAGGAAAGGCGTAAGCGTACTTCGCTTGAGCCAGATTTTGATAGCGCTGGGTAAATTGAAGAATTTGTTGGAACGCATTTTGGTCGAATGGTTTTCCTTCATTTCGGGCTCTTATCGATTGCAGCCCCGGCCCAATGACCCCGGCGAATAAATTCACTTCGTTGGCAAAATCAGCCGATCCTTCGGCTTGGACACTGTTCTTCAGTTGCAAATAGAGCAGCAACGCTCCTCGCAATTTCAAGATGTCCCGCTGAAACGGATTTCGGATCCCACTGTCCACTTGGGTGGCAAGTTTTGATTGATTTTCGATCTGCGTTAGCGACGGCTTGAGATCATTGAACGAATAGAGCGTTTCCTTGCGGTCGCTGAACCCGATCAGATCCAGTGCATCCGGATTATTGATATAAAATACCTTGGCGGTATCGGCATCCTCAGGCATCATAAGCACGTCGAGCAACCAGGCGGTCGGCGGGCGAACCTTGCCGTCACTGGCGGTGGCGGTACCGAAGTGATTCATCGCCAGAAGCGATAATCGGGCCAACGTGTCCATGGGCATCACCCGGCCTCCCACCAACACCGGCAAGTGAGCAAAACCGTCTATGTCCAGTCCGGAGGTTGGACTCGGCGGCAGCATTCTTACTACCGCCCAGCCAATCAGAAAGAAACCGATCAACCAAGGAGCTAACTTTTTCATGCTTAACCAACAACCCGACGTCTGCCGAAACTCACGAGATGCGTACCGAACTGCACCAGCCGGGGAAATTCTTGGCGATATCGGTGCCGGCGTCCCGATCGTGCCGGAATTGTTGAAGCCGAATGCTAAATGAATCGTAATATCCCCGGCTCGATCATGGGGAGACAGGGTGCCGGTTTGGTGTCCCCGTCCCCCAGGATCGAGAGGAGCTGACGAGGTCCTGCTCAGGACTGACCTGGAGATTGCTGACCTGGCACTTCGACTTGGTTGCTCCCGTTGCCACGCCCGCGACGTTCTGCACTCTGTTGAGAAGACACAGGATTGGGTTTGGTGAACCCGTCGCTGAGGATCGAGAGAAAGTTAACCAGGTCCTGCTCCTGCTGAGCGGTGAGCTGGAGATTGCCGACTTGGCCGTTCGACTCGGTCGCTGCGGTGGCCTGGGCTGGCGTCACTCCCGCGACATTCTGTACGTTGTCGAGAACCTCAGGCGGTGGGAAGAGCGGGGTGAAGCCGGCCGGAGGGCCTTGACGCAGGTCGAAAGCTACCTCCTGGCCGCTAGCGTTCACGGCGATGTTCCGCTTATTGTAGAAATGGACGACATCTTGGAGACTCTTAAAGACGCCATTGTGCATGTAAGCCTTCACGAAACTTGGGGACGGTCGTTTGTCCACGTTGCGGTTACTCGGTGTCTGGAAGAGTCCACGGAACTGGACGATGTCGCCCGGAACGTTGTTGAAGAACCTGGTTCCATCGGGGGCCGGATTGGGGTTGGCACCCAGGCCGAAATCGATGAAGTTAGTGCCTTGTGGGTTAAACCCGTGAGGATTGGTCACCGGATCGGTCTCTTGGTAGAAGGGGTTCTCCAGATTTTTCGGGACGCCGATATTCGCAAAGCAGTACATGGTGAACGTGTCTTTCCCCTGGGTTATGGCTTGTACACCGGGTAGCCCCGCGGAGGAGTGGCATTGAAAGCACTGTGCCTGGCCAAAGTATAATTGCCTGCCGCGTTCCTCGGATGCGGTCAGCGTATACAGGTTCTGCGCTGGCGTCCCAAATTTGGAGGCATCGTATTTCGAACTGAACCCGTTAACCTCTCCCGAGGACTCGTACGCAGCGGTTGCTAAAGCGAATAGTTCGTAGATCTGCTGCGGGGGAAATTTCGCGAACGCGTCCTGACCGAACACCTGCAGGAAGAGATGAGTATAAGGCCGGTTCTTGAGCT
>Ga0210406_10007362_pt1 | contig 11190 bp, 4 predicted proteins | sample IncBWC30MmetaG_FD_155454 | JGI IMG/M metagenome (GOLD analysis project Ga0210406, IMG submission 155454) | Forest soil microbial communities from Barre Woods Harvard Forest LTER site, Petersham, Massachusetts, United States - Inc-BW-C-30-M | ecosystem: Environmental > Terrestrial > Soil >... | reverse complement strand
GGTGCTGTTTTGGCGCGACCCATCTCGTTGGCGAGCGACCCCGTAGCAACGGGCAGACCACGGCCTGGCCATCAGCGCCCTCGCGCGCGCGTAAGGGTGTGATAAAAGAGGTTAAAGCGGGGCCCGCGGCTTCGTGCAAGGCTGAGCGCTCAAGCGATCGCTGTCCCGCCTTCCCCCAAAACCCAGCAGCCCTTTCGATTGCACCGGCTTCGGTATAGTGACGTGCTAGCAGCTCAGGCTGGCTCTCGGCTAACTCGGGAAATTCTTTTTCAAGAACATCTGCGATGCGGCCGTGAATCGCGCGACGCGTCTCGCGTAGCAGAGTGCCGTAGGCGGTATCCTGTACCAGCGCATGCTTGAAGGTGTACTCCGCAATAGGCGGTGTGCCGCGCCGGAAAATCAGTTCGGCGTTCACGAGCTGCGCAAGGGCGTCATCGACTTGTTTCTGGGGCATCTGCGCAACGCCGCTAATCAACTCGTGCGAAAATGACCGCCCGAGCGCTGCGCCAATCTGCGCCACCTCTTGCGCCGGGGCCAAACGGTCGAGCCGGGCTAGCAACGAGGCGTGAAGCGACATCGGGATCGCGAACAGCGCCACGCGCGCGTAAGGGTGTGAGCGATCGCCAGCATCTGTGATAACGCCGCTCTCGACCACAGACTTGGTCAATTCTTCGATGAACAGCGGCACGCCGTCGGTGCGCTCGATAATTTGTTCGGCGATCTCCTTCGGCAGCGTCTTGCCGCCCGTGACGTGCGAAATCATCTCCGCGCGCTGCCTTGACGACAGGCGACTAAGAGTGAGCATGGTCACGTGCGGGCGGTCGAGCCAGGGCGGCAAAAACTCCGGCCGGAAGGTGAGGATCACCAGCACCCGCAGGCTCGCAATCCGATCGACTAAAAGGTCGAACGACTCGCGCGTGGTTGGGTCGCTCCAGTGGACGTCCTCGAACACCATCAGCGTCGGCTGGCGCGCGGCAAGCCCCTCGAGGTGATCTAACTGAGCATGTAGCGTCCTCTCTTTGCGCTTTTGCGGGGTGAGATTGAGCGGCGGGTAACGCTCGGCTGGAATCGACAGCAGGTCCGCGAACAGCGGCACTTCGGCCGCGAGATCGTTGGTCCCCCGCGCCAGCACCGCCTCCAGCTTCTCCAGCCGTTGTTCGGCGGTATCCTCGCGGCGAAAGCCTGCCGCGCGTTCGAGCTGGGTGATGCTAGGGTAGAGCGCGCTATCGGCATGATGCGGCGAGCAGAAATAGCGCAGCCGCGTGTGCGGCTCGGAGCCGAGCCGTTCTACTAGCGTCTCGGCGAGCCGCGATTTGCCGATGCCCGGCTCGCCCGAGATCAGCACGACATGGCCATCGCCGTCCTTCGCCTGCTGCCATCGCCGGAGCAACAACGCCACCTCCTCATCGCGGCCCACGAGCGGGGTGGTGGCGCTGCGCAGCGCTGCAAAACGGCCCTCCGCCGCACTTGCCCGCAGCGCCGCAAAGGCACGCAACGGCCCGCCGATGCCTTTGAGTTCCTGTGGTCCGAGGTCGGCGAGCTCAAACAGATTGCCGAGCAAGCTGCGCGTGCTCTCGGCGATAACCACGGTATTCGGCTCGGCCGTGCCTTGCAGTCGCGCCGCCAGATTCGGCGTCTCACCGACGATGCCGCGTTCCTGCGACTCGCCAGAGCCGATTAGGTCGCCGACCACGACCAAGCCGGTGGCGATGCCGACACGTGCCTGCAGCGGCGCATGTGTTTTCAACGCGGTAACCGCGGCTACTAGATCGAGCCCCGCCCGCACCGCGCGCTCGGGATCGTCCTCATGGGCCTGCGGATAGCCAAAATACACTAGCACCCCATCGCCCATGTACTTCGCCACAAAGCCACCAAAGCGGCCCACGGTCTCCGCGACAGACTTCTGATAGGCGGAGATCACTTCTCGCAAGTCTTCGGGGTCCATGCGTGCCGATAGCGCCGTTGAGCCGACCAAGTCAGAGAACATCACGGTGACTTGGCGTCGTTCTGCACGGTCCTCGGGAAAGACGCTTGGGGCACTGGGCGTGGCTGCTGCATCGGTGGAGGAGCTTGTATCGGCGCGCAGCGCAGCAATGGCTTCCAGGAGGATCCGGCGGTGACCGACGGGGCCAACGCCGATTTCCTTCAGGTCCTCCTGCGTGAGGCTCGGCAGGACCCGCTCGCTTATTTCGTTATCGCGGAATGCCGCCTCATATTGTTCGAGGCCAAGCCTCCGCAGCCAACCTCTGACGTCCATGCGGCGCCCCAGCTCGCCCAGCGCCGCATGATCCCCCAGGCGAGATAGCCTGTCTAGTGGAATGACGGGTTTGGGTCATTCGCGACCAAACCACTCGGCTCTGCCTGCCAATGGATGTTCGCTTCTCTCTGAAAGCGACCTGATTGTTGTGCGCACGCGAAATGACGCGATGGGCCATAACCGGAAGTCGCCGGTCATTTAGATGGACTGATCACGGAGCTCGTCGAGTAGCGCCTTCGCTTCCTTCAGGTCGTGGGTGTCGAAGCCTTCGGTGAACCAGCCGTAGACCGGAGCGAGCAGTTCGCGAGCTTGCTGCGACTTGCCCTGGTCGCGCCACAGTCGCGCCATGCTCATCGCCGCGCGTAGTTCCCATGATTTCGCTTGTTGCTGGTGGGCGATTGCGAGGGCACGCTCGAAATACGCTTCCACCTTGGTCGCGTCCGACTCGGGCGACCTGCGCATGACCTCGCCTGCTATGCGGTTGAGGTCGGCTTCGAACCATCTCTCCTTGGTAGTGTCGATCCCGGTTAAAGCCTCGCTAATGCAGCGCCAGGCATCATCGAATTGGCCCAGTTCTGCATTGGCTTGGGCTAAATACGCTAGAAAACGCAAATGCTGCGCCGCCCCCATTGACCGCCATCCGTCCAACCCCGACGTGATCATTGGTACGGCGTCGGCGGCTTTGCCGGTCAGGAGAAGTAGGAAACCTTGATAAATCATTCTAAGCGGCTTCCACATGGCAGCGCCTGTTTTGTCCACCAATGCAGCAAGTTCATCAACCTGCGCGTTTGCTGCCGCGTAGTTTCCGCACAAGATTTGGGTCGTGTTCGTCCAGTACAACGCGTACATCAGTGTGGCGGATTGACCGACCTCGCGCGCGTCCTTTAGCGCATGCTCGGCGTCTGCAAGCGCACCGTTCGGGTAACCGAGCATCCAGAGGGCTATCGCTCGGTGACCCAAGATTGTCGTCCGGGTGTCTTGGCCAAAACGCGTCGCCAGCCTGCGATGCTCGGCAGGATCGTAGAGCGCGAGGGCGCGATCGAGATGATTTCGGCCTTCCGCGATGTCTCCGGTGGCGAGCAAGGAGTTTCCCATGAGGCGATGCCCAAGCATGAGCGGGGTGGTTGCCCCTTGCTTCTCGGCGAGAGCTAGGAACTTCGCCGCGAGCTTGCGCACCATGTCGCCGTTGAACGCCACAAAGTTCGCGACCCAGAAGCTGTAAAGAACCGAAAATAACTGCAGCGGATCTTCGGGAGGCTCTCCGAGTGCTTCAGCCTGTTCGATCAGCAGACGTGCCCGCTCCGTGGCTACCTTTGTTTCCGGCGCAGTATATCCTTTGACATGGATGAGTGGGGTAATGAGAGCGACCTGAAGATCGATCTGGTCGCGCCGCCGCGCGGACGTGGCGGGCAAGGTCGAAATCTGGTCTAGAGCGTGGGTGAGTTGGGCTATCGCTTCGACCAGCGCCGAGCGCTCCAATGACCGCAGTCCAGCTTTGCCCCACAGGCTGGCGGCCTTGTCGATCAGCCCGGCCTCGGTGTAATGCCGCGCCAGCAGATCGGGCTGGCTATTGGCCATGTCTACAAACCGGCTTTCAATGGTTTCGGCGATACGAGCGTGGAGTGCGCGTCTCGGCTGGCGCAGCAAGGTGCCATAGGCTGCTTCCTGCACCAGGGCGTGCTTGAACAGGTAGGTCGCGTGCGGGCGCACGCCCTTGCGGAACAGCAAACCGGCGTGGTTCAGACGGTCGAGTGACGAGGCGAGTTCCACCTCCGGCTTGCCCACCACGGCGGCCAACAGCCCGTGGGAGAACTCACGACCGATCGCCGCCCCGATCTGTGCCACCTCCTTGGCGGCAGGCCCAAGCCGGTCGAGCCGCGCCATCAGGGAGGCATGCAAGCTCGCGGGCACCGCTAGCGCCGAAGAGGGAATTGCGGCTGCAGTTTGCACCGCTTCCGGCTCGCTCCCGGCCTCCAACACCGCCTTTGTCATCTCCTCGACGAACAATGGGATGCCGTCGGTCCGCTCGATGATGTCCTGCCTGATGTTTGCCGGCAGCAGTTTGTTGCCGATGACGCGGTCAATCAAACTGCCGGCGTCGCGATGTCCCAGCCGGTTGAGCGCAAGCGCTGTTACGTGCGGTTGTCCGACCCAGGGCGCCTCGAACTCCGGCCGAAACGTCACGATCAATAGCGCCGGAAGGGTCGCGATCTGGTCCACCATGCGACCGAACGCTTCGAGGCTCGTGGGGTCGGCCCAGTGTGCATCCTCCAAGATCATCAGCACTGGGCTGGAGCGCGCCAGAATTTCCAGTTGCAGGCTGAGTGACTCCAGCGTCTTCTGCCGGCGCTCTTCGGAGGTAAACTCCAAAGCAGGGTAACGTCCGTCGTTGAAAAGCGACAACATCTCGGCGAGCAACGCCGCGTCCTGCCGGGACGTCGAGGTCTGCGCCAGCAGCCCATCGAGCTTGTCGAGCTTTGCCTGTGGCGTGTCGCCATGTGCAAATCCGGCGGCACGTTCCAAATGCCCGATGATTGGATAGAAAGCGCTATCCGTGTGCTGCGGCGAGCAGAAATAACGCAAACGCGTGTGCGGTTCGGCCGCGACGTCCTCCATGAGCGCGGCGGAGAGCCTGGATTTACCGATCCCCGCCTCACCGGATACCAGCACCACCTGGCCCTCGCCGGTCTTGGCCCTCGCCCAGCGTCGCAAGAGCAAGTCAAGCTCTTCTTCTCGTCCGACGAGTGCGGTCAGGCCGCCGGGATGCATCGCCTCGAAGCGGCCTTCCACAGAAGCCGGTCGTAGTGCCGCCCAGGCTTGTGTGGGCTCTGAGATACCCTTGAGTTCTCGTGGCCCAAGATTCTCCAGCTCGAACAGGTTGCCGGCGAGTCTGCGTGTACTTTCGGCAATTACCACGGTGTTCGGCCGGGCGATGCCCTGAAGGCGTGCCGCGAGGTTCGGTGTATCGCCGACAATCGCTTGCTCCTGAGAAGCACCCGATCCGATCAGATCGCCGACCACCACCAATCCGGTCGCAATTCCGACACGTACCTGCAGAGCCGCGCGGGTTTTTAGATCACCTATCGCAGCGACCAATTCCAGCCCAGCGCGCACAGCCCGCTCTGCGTCGTCCTCGTGGGCTTGAGGATAACCGAAATAGACCAGCACCCCGTCGCCCATGTACTTCGCAACGAAGCCCCCAAATCGTTCCACAGTCTTAGCAACGGACTTCTGATAGGTGGAGATCACCTCTCGCAAGTCTTCGGGGTCCATGCGCGCCGATAATGCAGTTGATCCGACCAAGTCTGAAAACATCACTGTAACCTGGCGGCGTTCTGCACCATCGGGAGATCTCGCCTGCGAGCTGACAACCGGGTGAGCTACCGACTCGGCGGCCCCCGCAAGCTCGGCGATGGCTGCAAGCATTATCCGCCGATGCCCCAGCAGGACACCGACCTCCTTGAGATCTTGATCGGTCAGATGACGGAGAGCTGCTAGGCCGATCCCATTTTCGGCGAAGCGTTGGGCATACTCGGACAGGCCGAGTTTCTCGAGCCAATCTTCAATCTGCTGCATCGCGGTACCCTTCCTGAAGCAGGATTACCCCGACTGCTTGACCTTATATTATTGGACTAGCGATTGCAGCCACTCCAACAACAGGCTCATGACCGCTCCGGGTCATTCGCGACTGAGCCAGCCAGTCCTGCCTGCCATTTGATGTCCGCTTCCTTCCGAAAGCGACGGAAGGCGGCTTTGCGGCGAAACGACGCGAAGGGCTATGCGCGGAAGTGGGGCTGGCACGGCACACGCGACACACGCTCGCTCTGTTCTGCACACTTGGTGCCAAACTCAACTCAGCCACTGACGCCCGGACTGATGATGTCCCCGAACCGCTCCCAGGTCTCGCCCTTGAACCTCATCATTTGCACCTGCGAAATGGGGGCAAAGTGGGTGGCGGAGGTGTTGATCTTGATGCCCGGCAAGAGGCCACCCAGTTCAAGACCATGAATGTTTGCGGCTTGTTTCATCACGTTCTCGCGCGTGAGATTGTCGCCGCATGCCTTCAGAACATGCACTAGGGTCTGAGCCACAGTGTAGGCGTAGACAACCGCACCGTCGGCCCGGTTGGCCTCCGGATAATATTTATCCAGAAATTCGTTCCAGGCCTTAAGGCCGGGGTCATTCTTCCACTGGGGATCAGTCGGATCTTTGAAATAGGCCGAGGAGATGATTCCTTGCGCCGCCTCAAATCCGGCCGGTTTCATGACGGTGCCGACCGAGCCGGAGACGTTGGTGAGGATGTGCATTGGCTTCCAGCCGATCTCGGCCGTCTTCCGGATGGCCTGCGCCGCGAATTTCGGCGTGCTGAATTCGACGAAAACGTTGGCACTCAGCGATTTCATCTTGATGATGTGAGAGTCGATGGTTGGCTCGGCCACGTCATAGGCGTCCTCTGCAACGATCATTGAGGCGGCTTTGTCACCGAGGCCGTCCTTCAGGCCTTTGAGATAGTCCTTCCCGAAGTCATCGTTTTGGTAGAGGACGGCAATCCTGGCGTCGGGCTTTTCCTTCAGAATATACTTTGCATAAATCCGTGCCTCGTCCTGGTAGTTGGGCTGCCATCCCATTGTCCAAGGGAAGTTCTGCGGGTCATTCCATTTCGTCGCGCCGGTCGCAACGAACAGCTGCGGCACCTTCCTGGCGTTCATGTACCTTTGGATGGCGGTATTGGTGGGCGTGCCAAGCGACTGAAAGATCAACAGCACCTCGTCGCTTTCGACGAGCTTGCGCGCCTGCTCGACCGTCTTTGGCGGACTGAACGCGTCGTCATAGGAAATAAAAGTGATCTTGCGGCCATTGATGCCGCCCTCAGCGTTGATCTTGCGAAAATAGGCAGCCTCGGTCGTGCCGATAACGCCGTAGGCCGACAAAGGCCCGCTGTACGGCATGATGTTGCCGATCTTGATCTCCGTATCAGTTGCGCCGGTATCGTAATTCTTCTGGGCAACTACGCTGCTTCCGCTTGCAAAAAGCAAAATGATGGCGGTCGAAAACGCCGCCAATCGTCGCGTGACGAAGGACATTTTCGTTCTCCATAATGGAAAAAATGAATGTGTCCGTTTGCTATCGAGACCTCTTTCGGATCTCATATGCAATATTGACACCCTTCATCGGGTCTTGTCGATCTCTGCCGCGCGCATTCGGCGTCGCCTAACTCGATTCGGTCAACGTAGCTGACCGTAATGGATCGCGATTCGTTCAACTGACGAAAGCTCCTCCAAGCCGAAAGTTAACGATGACGACCCGGTCGTGATCGCATTCGGGTCATTCTCGACTGAGCCAGCCGGTCCTGCCTGGCGTTCGATGTCCGCTTTGCTGCTGAAATCGACCTGAGTGTTGTGTGCACGCCAAGTGACGCGAAGGGCCAGGTGCAGACATCAACATCGCTGCAACAGTTCAGCAAGCAATCCACCCAGACCCGTTCAAAACTAAAGGGTGCGGGTTTCTCCCGCTCGACGTTCCATCCTGTGTCGTCGTGCGTTAGCTGCCCTGGGACGAGGATATACTCGCGGCCTCGCGTTATCGAGTCTTGGCGAAGGCCTCGACCTGCAGCAAAAGATCTGGGCTAGCCAATTGCTGCACGCGGACGGTCGCACTCTTCGGCGACGGCGGGCCGAAATAGCGCTGCCGCAAATCGGCGTACTTATCGAATTTGTCGGGCTGCGTGACGTGGCTGACCGTAAAAATAATGTCCTTGACCGTCGCGCCGCCGCTATTGAGGCAGGCACTGACGTTTTTGCCAACTTGTTCAATCTGCGCCTGCAGATCGCCCCTTCCCACAACAGCGCCGGTCTCGTCGAGCGCGACCTGGCCCCCGACGATGACCCAATGACCACCGTCGCGTAACGCGACCTTGGTCGTGGGGGGAGACGCGGCACACGGCGGCCCGACGGTCTCCGGTTCTGGCAAGTCTTTAACGACCTCCCAATCTTGATCGGCCCGAGGGATGCGCTCCTTCGCGCTCTCGCGCCATATCTCCATTATATAGCGGTTGTGCGTCAAATAGAGCTTACCGTCGACGATGGCCCAGGCTTCGGGATCAATCGTGTCCTTGTGCGCCGCCTCACCCTCCGAGATTCCCATCGCACAGTAGCCATCGTACTGCGGTGCGTAATGCTTCGGATCTCGCGTAAAGAGATCGCGGTGCTCGGCGCTAACAAAGCGCCAGCGCGATCTGCGCCATAACTGCTCGAATTCGGGCTTACCCTGAACGGGTTTTCCGTCAGTAAAATACGCGACTGGGTCGTAGCCGCCAATCGAGAGCTTCGGTTCGTCGGCCCACGCTGTGCGGGCGAGGAAGGCCGCGCACAGCAGCGCGATCAGCTTCGTGCTCCGCTTCAGTCCAAAACAAGAAGCCGTCTGCACGTCTTCCTCCGGACAGCGCTCGGCCACAACACGTTTTCGTGGCTACGCGATACCCCACCTGATATAGTGCTCTCCGTTTGCGGCTAGGTCAACGGCTTGCCGTGATCCTTCGGATTGTGCTGTGGGTTGGATTGCGGGCCATGGTGCAGGAGCGGCCAGTCAGGGTCGAGCGCAGGTTGTCGGCGATCTTGGCCGCCGATGCGGCTGGCTACTCGCGGCTCATGCACAATGACGAAGAGGGCACTCATGCCAAACTGACGGGACTCCTGGCCGACGCTGTTGCCCCAGCAATCACCGAACACGGCGGGCGCATCGTCAAGAACACCGGCGACGGCTTCTTGGCCGAGTTTCAGAGTGCGGTCGAGGCGGTTCGAGGCGCCATGCAGTTCCAGGCTCGCATCAAGGAACTTACACTTGGTGAGGTGGAAGACAGGCGCATTGCATTCCGTGTGGGCGTCAATATTGGCGACGTGATTGTCGAGGCTCATGATATCTTCGGAGACGGCGTTAACATCGCTGCACGCCTCCAGGCGCTAGCCCAGCCTGGCACCGTTTGCCTCTCCCATACCGTCTACGAGCAGGTCAGGAATAAGCTCGATCTCGATTACCATCCGCTCGGCAGCCATCGCGTCAAAAATATCGCCGAGCCGGTTCGCGTTTACGCGGTAGGCGTCTCGGCCGCCCCAGGTCGGGGCGGAAACCAGCGGAGGCTGTTGACGACGGCAGCAGGGGCATGCGGACTCGTTGCGGCAGGCCTTGTGGCATGGACGCTTTACACGGGTGCGGGCCGAGATCTGATGGGGTTGGTCGCGCCCAAGCCAGTCGAAGTCGCTGGCCTTGCCGCGCCGCAGCGTCTTGCCGGACACCCTTCGGTGGCGGTGCTGCCGTTCAAGAATCTATCGGCCGACGCTGGCCAGGATTTCTTTGGCGCCGGGATCGCTGAGGACGTCATCACGGCGCTTGGTCGCTTCTCTAACCTGCTCGTCGTGGCCAAATCGGCAAGTTTTCAATTAAAGGACCGAAACCTATCGCCCGCCGAAATCGGGCGCCTGCTCGACGTTCGCTATCTCCTTGTAGGCAGCGTTCGCCGCGCTGGCGATCGTCTTCGCGTCAATGTCGAATTGACCGAGGCAGCGACGGGGCGAAACGTCTGGTCGGAAGCCTATGATGCCGAGGTCAAGGACATCTTTGATGTACAACAGGACATTGCTCGGCGCGCAGTTGGCGCGGCTGCAGTGAAGCTCACACGCTTCGAGCGGGACCGCGCTCTCGCCAAGCCTACCGAGAGCCTAGCGGCCTATGAATATGTCCTGCGCGGGCGCGAGCACTTGTCGCGCGCGACTCGCGATAGCAACGACGAGGCGCAGGACATGTTCCAGCGCGCGATAGACATCGACCCGAGCTACGCTGAGGCTCATGCGCAACTGGGTTTGACGCTTTGCGAGGCGGTGGCGTCGGGATGGACAGAATTTGTCGACGACGACCTCGCTCGTGCCGAGACGCTGGCCCAGAAAGCTCTGTTGCTGGATTCGGCATCGACCACCGCCTACCGCCTGCTCGCCGAGGTACATTTGGCGAGGCGACGTTTTGACCTCGCCCTAGGACAGATCGATCGTGCGCTCGAGATCAATCCGAGCGATGCCGAGAGCTTTTCGATGAGGGGTAGCATTCTGGTCTGGGCAGGCAGAGCCGCAGAGGCTTTGCCTTGGCTTGACGGCGCCCTTCGCCTTGATAGCGCCAATGCCAGAGCGACCTTTCTTCTCGGCACAGCCTATTATTTCCTTGACCGATACGGCGAGTCCGTCGAAGCCATGGACCATGCCCTCGCCGGAAGTCTCGGACGTAACACCCAGGTTACGGGACGGTCTGTTTTGGCGGCTACCTACGCACAGTTGGATAGACGATCGGACGCTGAACGAGAGCGGAGCGCGACGCTGCGTATCGCGCCGTTTCTAGACGCTGAGCGGTTCGCCTCGCAATTCGGCACTCAGACAGCGCACGACCATATGCTGGAGGGTCTCAAAAAGGCTGGATTTCATTGAAATCGCCGCATCTGAGAAAATCATTCGATACAATTCTGAGAGCAGGATCTTTGCTTCCTTCCATTGCCCGATCCCTAGATGCTGAACGGAATGCTGTCGAGCTTTCGTCCGAGCAAAGGGCTCGCTGAGGCGCCCGAGCTGACAAGCGCGCCTTGAGTCGATGTTTGAACCTCGCGGCAGCCGGAACATACTTCATAGGCGATAACAAATTCGCTGCGGTCTGCACTTATGTCCGCCGCTCGTTGGCCATCTGGGAGGACACCAGGATGGAAAACGCCTCGGCTCGGGGTCATTCGCGACCAAACCAGCCGGCTCTGCCTGCCGGTGGATGTCCGCTTCTCTCCAAAAGCGACCTGATTGTTCCGTGCACGCGAAATGACGCGATGGGCCAGGAGCGGAAATGATGCCCGCAGCCCTATTCTCCCATACCGCACCGTGGATGAGTCTCGCTCCGAGCATAACGAG
>Ga0210406_10007361_pt1 | contig 11191 bp, 8 predicted proteins | sample IncBWC30MmetaG_FD_155454 | JGI IMG/M metagenome (GOLD analysis project Ga0210406, IMG submission 155454) | Forest soil microbial communities from Barre Woods Harvard Forest LTER site, Petersham, Massachusetts, United States - Inc-BW-C-30-M | ecosystem: Environmental > Terrestrial > Soil >... | reverse complement strand
GACTTCGAATTGCTTGAAGGCGTGCGTGAAGTGATGCGCATCACGCAGCCGTTCAAGCTGGCCAGCCGGCAGTTCAAGCCGGAAGGCACGATCGTCGATCTCGGGCGTGGCGTGAAAATCGGCGGCCCGGAAGTGGCCGTCGCGGCGGGGCCTTGCTCGGTGGAATCACGGGAACAGATTTTTTCCATCGCAGAGAGCATCGCCAAAACAGGGGCGAAAATATTGCGAGGAGGCGCCTTTAAACCGCGCACTTCACCTTACGCGTTTCAAGGCATGGGCGAGCCGGGACTCAAGCTCATGCGCGAAGCCGCCGACAAGTTCGGCCTCTTCACCATCAGCGAAGTGATGGACGCTTCGCAGATTCAAATGATGATGGGTTACGTGGACATCTTCCAGGTCGGCGCGCGCAACATGCAGAACTATTATTTGCTTCGAGCGCTTGGGGAAATCCGCAAACCTGTTTTGCTGAAGCGCGGAATGTCCGCCACGATGGAAGAACTTCTGATGAGCGCCGAATACATCCTCGCCGGCGGCAATTTCAGCGTCATCCTCTGCGAGCGCGGCATCCGCACGTTCGAAACGTATACGCGCAACACGTTCGACATCGCCGCGATCCCGGTGATCAAAAAACTTTCGCATCTGCCGATGCTCGCCGATCCTTCGCACGGCACTGGACGCCGAGACAAAGTTGCGCCCATGGCTCGTGCCGCCGTCGCTGCCGGCGCCGATGGCTTGCTCATCGAAGTGCACAACGATCCCGACCACGCGCTCTCCGACGGCGCGCAATCGCTCGAGCCCGGCCAGTTCGCGCAGCTCATGGGCGAACTGCGCATCATCGCTCCCGCCATCGGCCGCCGCATCGCGTGATCCATGGCCGCTGGTCATTTCATTTCCCGGGTTACGATCCTCGGCACCGGACTGATTGGTGGCTCGTTCGCGCTCGCGCTGCGCAAATGCACCAAGGAGATGCGTATCTCCGGCTGGGATCGCGCCGAGGTCATTCGCGAAGCGCAGAATCGGGGCGCTATCGATGAAGCCTTCTCCGGCGAATTGGCGCCAGCTCTGCGAAATGCCGATTTGATTTACATCGCGCTTCCGATTGCCCCAACCATCGATCTTCTTCCGGAAATCGCGCGCCATGCACCCTCGCACGCGCTGGTCACCGACGCCTGCAGCACGAAGGTCCGCATCGCGCAGGCTGCCGCGGAATTATTTCCAGCCGAGAAGGGGCCGTACTTTCTGGGAGGCCATCCCATGGCTGGCAGGGAACTCTCGGGAATCGCACATGCCAGCGCTGATCTCTTCCACGAGAGCACCTACGCGCTGATCGGCGCATCCTCGCTGCAGGAGGACCCGCGCGTCTCTGCGTTTGCCAAAATCATCGAAAAAATTGGCGCGCGCCCGCTCTGGCTTGGCGCACAGCAACATGACTACGCTGTCGGCCTGGCCTCGCATCTCCCGCAGCTCGCCGCTGTCGCGCTCGCAGGATTCCTCTACGACCGCCTCGATGAAAATGGCCTCCCCATCACCCTCGCCGGTCCCGGCCTGCGCGATTCGCTGCGCCTGGCCGGCAGCCCCTATTCCACCTGGCGCGACATCGTGCTCACCAATCAGGAAGTGCTCTCCGCCGCGCTCGACCTTTTTGCACGGCGCCTCGACGACCTCCGCGAAAAACTCGCCTCCCGCGAACTTGAAGCCGACTTCGACGCCGCCAACGAACTATACAAGCTACTTCGCAGCCTCTAACGATAGAAGTCAGCCATCCTTCACGCCATTGGTTTTCTGTAGCTTCGGTGCGTGCGGCGGATCAAGTCAAGTGTGCTGAACAGCACATAAGGCGAACTTCCAAGCTGCTATCTTGATGAAGGATATTTTTCGCTTCGGCTCATCCTCCATCCAGCGCAAATCTCACGATGGGCCATCGCAAACATAGCTTGTGCCATCGGTGCATTCTCGTCGCCCCTGAAGTGACGGCTTTTCCATTTGGCGCCACGGCTATGGAAGCGGCCTGCACTTCAAGTGAAAAAGCAATCTTGAGGAATTCCAATGTCGCTGCCGAATACGATATCGCCCTCTGAGACCGTTGAACGGCTTGACCTCACTTCGCTCATCGTCGAAGAGAAATTAGCCATTCGAACGCCCGTGCCCGTTCTTCCGGTGCTCCCGAGCAGAGTCGCCTTTGTTGGGAACTATCTTCCGCGGAAATGCGGAATTGCGACGTTCACTACCGATCTCTGCGACGCGATCCACGCTGAGTACGGCGCGATCGAGCTGCTGGCGTTGCCGGTCAACGACACGGCAGAGGGATACAGCTACCCGGAGCGCGTGCGCTTTGAGCTCTCCGAGGACAATTCCGCCTCGTACCGGCAGGCCGCCGATTTTCTGAATTTCAGCAACATCGATCTAATCTGCTTGCAGCACGAATATGGAATTTTTGGCGGGCCCGCCGGCAGCAATATCCTGGAGCTGCTCCGTCGCCTGCAAATGCCGGTGGTCACGACGCTGCACACCGTTCTTCGCGAGCCCAATCCTGAGCAACGCCGTGTGATGGCAGAAATTGCGACGATCTCCGACCGCCTCATCGTCATGAGCCGGCAATCCGCCGACATTTTGGAGGAAGTTTTCCACGTGCGGGCCGGAAAGATCGATCTGATTCCGCACGGCATTCCTGATTTGCCTTTTACCGATCCTACTTTCTACAAAGACGCTTTTGGAACGGAAGGTAAAGTCGTCTTGCTCACGTTCGGGCTCCTCTCGCCGAACAAGGGCATCGAAAATGTGATCAAAGCCCTCCCCGAAATCCTCCGGCACTACAGCAAGGTTGTTTACATGATTTCCGGGGTAACCCATCCCCACGTTCTGAGACATGAGGGTGACAAATACCGAAATTATTTGCAGAACCTGGCCAAGGAGCTGGGGGTGGAAGCCAACGTAATCTTTCACAATCGCTTCGTTAGCCCGCAGGAACTGGTGGAACTCATCGGCGCGGCGGATATTTACATCACGCCATACAAACACAAATCGCAGGTGGTTTCCGGAACGCTCGCCTATGCTCTGAGCGCCGGCAAGGCGATCATATCGACTCCGTATTTGCACGCTATCGAGCTTTTGGATGATGAGCGCGGCGCGCTTGTTCCGTTTGATGATCCGGGAGCGATCGCCGCAAAGACGATCGAGCTCCTGGACAATCCCACCGCACGCCACGCCATGAGGAAGCGCGCTTATCTCTATTCGAGAGACATGGTGTGGAACCGTGTGGCACAGCAATACATGGGAAGTTTCGAACGTGTGTACAACGAACGCTTGCGAAATCCACGCGCGACGTTTTCCGCACAGAACACGGAAAAAGAGCTGGACCGGCTTCCTGCCATAAAACTTGACCATCTTTACCGCATGACGGATTCCACCGGGATCCTCGAGCATGCCGTTTTTGTCGTGCCAAATTATCCGGAGGGTTACACCACCGATGACAACGCGCGCGCGCTGATCGTCGCGATTCTTCTGGAAGAGCTTGGTGTTACCGCGCCGGCTGGTTCCGTCGACCTGGCGTCACGCTACTTGGCATTCCTGTGGCTTGCATTCGAGCCGGTAACCAAGAGGTTTAGAAATTGCTTGAGCTACGAGCGGCAGTGGCAAGAGCCGGAAGGCTCGGAAGACAGTCACGGCCGCGCCTTGTGGGGATTGGGGACCGTTCTAGGCCGATCCAAAGATGCGGGCCTGCGTGGAGCTGCGGGGCGTCTCTTTGAGCTCGCAATTCCCGCAGCCGTGGAATTCAGAAGTCCGCGCGCATGTGCGTTTGCGCTGCTTGGCCTGCAAGAATATCTCGACTCCTTTCCGGGGGATCGTGCGGCGCTCAATGCCTCGGATGCGCTGGCAAATCGGCTACTTCAGTTGTACCGCGCTCACCAATCGGCCGATTGGCACTGGTTTGAGAACGTGCTGGCGTATTCGAATGCCAGGTTGCCGCAGGCACTGATCCGTGCGGGAGTACGCAACTCAAATCAGGAAATGGTCGACGCCGGACTCGAAGCCCTGGAGTGGCTGGGAAGCATACACCGATGTGAGGTGAAGGGTCATTTCGTGCCCATCGGTTCGCAGGGGTTCTATTCCAGAAAAACGGAAAAGGCGCGCTTTGACCAGCAACCGGTGGAAGCCTGCGCGGCCGTCTCGGCGTGTTTGCAGGCCTACCGAGCGACAGGAAAGGGCCGCTGGCGAAAGGACGCCTGGTCGGCCTTCAACTGGTTCCTGGGAGACAACGACTTGCAAATTGCCCTTTACGACGCCAGCACAGGAGGTTGCCGCGATGGTCTGCATGCCGACCGGGCGAATGAGAATCAAGGGGCGGAGTCCACTCTGTCTTTCCTGATGGCCTTGCTGGAAATGCGCAAGCTGGAAGAATCCGACGGTACGGAGAAGAAACTCTGAAGCGGACGGCGGATTCCCTATTGCCGACGCAAAAGATTGAGAAGTCCGTTCGAACGATGGGGTGCCTCTCTCTATGAAAGCGATAATGGCGACAAAATACGAAACTTTATTTCACCGGCATGGCGCCAATCCGATCTTGAGCGGAAAAGATTGGCCCTACTCGATGAACAGCGTCTTCAATGCCGGCGCCACGCGGCTCCAAGATGGGACGACGCTACTGCTCTGTCGCGTGGAAGACCGCCGGGGACTCTCGCATTTGTGCGCGGCCCGCTCGGTGAATGGGGTCGACCACTGGCAGATTGATCGCGAACCGACGCTGTTGCCCGATGCCGACAAATTCCCCGAGGAGGTCTGGGGCATTGAGGATCCCCGCATTACGTATATGCCGGAACTCAAGAAGTATGCGGTGGCCTACACTTCTTATTCTCGCGGCGGTCCCGGAGTGTCATTGGCCCTCACTGAGGATTTTCGCACTTTCGAAAGATTTGGTGTCGTTATGGTGCCAGACGACAAGGACGCAGCGCTTCTGCCTCGAAGAATTAATGGATTCTGGGCGTTGATCCATCGTCCGATGACGCCGCTTGGAGCTCACGTCTGGATTTCTTATTCGCCCGATTTGCGTCATTGGGGAAATCACAAGCTCATGCTGGAGGCGCGCCGCGGTGCCTGGTGGGATGCCAATAAGATAGGCATGTCGCCGCCGCCTATTGAGACCGACCGAGGCTGGCTGATGATCTATCACGGAGTTCGAAGGACGCCCTCAAGCTCCATCTATCGGCTTGGTCTGGCTCTGTTCGATCTTGAAGCTCCGGAAAAATGCTTGGTTCGCGGAGATTCCTGGATGTTTGCGCCCGAGGCGGAGTACGAACGTCAGGGCGATGTTCAGGACGTCGTATTCCCCTGCGGCTACACGGTGGCAGCGGATGGAGACACCATCAATCTTTATTACGGCGCCGCTGATTCCAGTATTGCGTTGGCGCACGGCAGCATTCGCGCTCTCCTCGCCTGGCTCGACGCCAACGGCCATTCCGAACACAGCGGCGATCGGCGTCACAAATAATCGCTTCCGTTAGAGCCTCCCTGTCGGCTCCGGACTGAAGTAAAGTGCCGCAGTTTGCAGGCGCCGGGCCCCAGCCAGGCCCGCCAATACTATGGCCCCTTGTAACAAGCTTCCCCTTCCACGCGTCATAGGAATTAAATGCTCTTGCGCGCCCTTACCGCTGTCCTCGCCTTAGTCCTTATCGTCAGTTGTCATCTCGCCGCTCAAACTCTCGCGCCAGAGACGATATCCATCACGCACGTCACGGTCATCGACGTCGCCAACGGCAACAAGCTAGCGGATCAAACAGTCGTTTTGCAGGGCGATCGCATTCTCACCGTTTCCGCCGCCGAGGATGCTCCGCAGGGCAGGGTCATTGATGCCCGTGGCGGTTTCCTCATCCCAGGCCTTTGGGACATGCATGTCCACGTGCAGGACCTTGAAGACCTGCCGCTGTACATCGCCAACGGTGTGACTGGCGTGCGGATGATGTTCGGCGCCAAAGACATCAGGGAGCTGCGCGCCAAACTTGCCACCGCTCCGGTCTCGCCCGAAATCATCGTCGGCAGCGCCATCGTGGACGGCGATCCACCTGTATGGCCGGGCTCGATCGTGGTGCACAAACCCGAGGACGCGCGGCGCGTCGTCGACGAAATCAAGGCCAGCGGCGCGGATTTCGTCAAAATCTACAACGGCATTCCCCGCGATACTTATTTCTCCCTCGTCGACGAAGCTCACAAGCAGAACATCACTTTCGTCGGCCATCTTCCCTACCAGGTGCGCGCTTCGGAAGCTTCGGAGGCGGGCCAGCGTTCTATCGAGCATCTCGATGGCATCGCCATCGCTTGCTCCAAAAAAGAGCAAAGTCTTGTCAAGGAGCTGCAACCCGGTCGTTATTTGGAAAAAATGAGATTGGTTGAGGAGGCGATTCGCAGCTTTGACGGCTCTCGGTGTCAGGCGCTCTTCGCGCAATTCCGAAAAAATAGCACCTGGCAGGTTCCCACGCTAACCGTCCACCGAGGCATGGCCTGGATGAACGACAGCCACTTTGCGTCAGATCCCCGCCTTGCGTATATGAGCGGGGAGGTGCGCTACCGCTGGCAGCCGGAGAATGATTTTCGATTCCGCCGCTGGCCGCCGCAAGAATTCGAACTCCACCGCGGCCTCTTCAATGCCGACAAACAAATGGTAGGACTCATGTTTCGCGCCGGCGTTCCGCTCCTCGCCGGCACCGACGCCATGAACCCTTTTTGCCTCCCAGGCTTCAGCCTGCACGATGAGCTTGCGTTGCTCGTCGAATCCGGCCTCACGCCCTTGGCCGCGCTGCAAGCCGCCACTATCCGCCCTGCCGAATTTCTCGCTCGCAGCAATGACCTCGGCCAAATTGCCCCTGGTAAACGCGCCAACCTGGTTCTTCTCAGCGCCGATCCGCTTGCTGACATCCACAACACGACCCAGATTCAGGCCGTCTGGTTCCAGGGAAAATACTTCGACCGTTTGGCCCTCGATGCTCTCCTCGCTGCTGCCAAACACCGCTCCGGCAAAAGCAAGCTTCACTAACGCGTCATCCGCGCATCAGTTTCCCGGTTGGATATGCTTCGAAAGACTTTGAAAAAGGTTGGGAAGCCTCTCATCCCACTGCGTCCAGTTGTGATCCCCAGGTGCGGTGTGGAACTCGTACTGGAAATGCCTTTGCGCGAGCAGCGCCGCGAACGTGCGGTTCGTGGCCAGCAAACCTTCTTGTTCACCGCAAGTCAGAAAAAAGTATGGCGCCTTCGTGGGGTCCGCGGACCGCGCCAAGACGAACGGATCGTTGTCGTGTTGTGATTGGCCATTCCACGGCCCAAATATGGCTCGATGACGGCGCCACTGCTCCAGCCTCTTGATGGAAAAAGGGCGGCTGGGAACATCCAGGGCTGCACTTATCCCTCCCGCAAACACAAACAATTCCGGATGACGGAGAGCCAGGTTGACAGCTCCGAATCCTCCCATGGAAACGCCCACAATCGCCCGGTTCGCGCGGCCGCCCTCAGCCGGGAATTTGTTCTCCACATCGGCGATGAGATCCTTCACCATGTAATCCTCGTACCGGTCCTGCGGCCTCTCGACCGCATTTGTGAAGTAGGAAGAGTTTCCCTCCGGCATGATGAGAATCAGCCCTTGCTCGGCATACCGCGCGACATCCGAATAGTTCGACCAGTCGCGAAAATTCCCTCCACCACCATGAAGCAGGTAGACAACCGGGAGCTTCCTATTGGTATTGACCTTTGCCGGCAAGATCACCCGATACTGCATATCGCGATGCAAAGCAATGCTTTGAAAAGAGACGTCAATCATCGCTACGTTCGAGGTGAGACGAGGAGTATCTCGCTGTGCTTCTTCGGCTCTCTTGTTACAAGACGCCAGAAAGAGCAGTAAAGCGCAAGAAAACATCACGGCAGGGCGCGGGCAATTGTCAAGAAAGCGCCGCGCTAGGGGAGTGGCTCCAGTTTCCATTGGGTTTCGATCGATGTGTTGGTGGCGTTATTCACGATCACCAGGTCATTCTTGAATTTCTGTCCGGCAATCCAATGAGTGAACTTATAGCCCGGGACCCACTGCCCTCCAACCAGCGAAGTCTTGGCCACGTTCTTGACAGGCTTTCCATCCCAGGCAATGTGGCCGACTATCGAATCGTAGTCCGTCGCGCGGATCGCATCGCGAATCGCGCCCGGTGAATCCACATCCTTGGTGCGCTTGAGAGCGTCCAGGCCGACTTCGAACAACGCATGCAGAAATCCCAGAGGTTGCGTCCATTGCTTCTTGGTTTGGTCTTCGTACGCCGCGCACAATTCCGCCGTGTTCTGTCCGCTCAAGCCGGATTTGAAAGGAAAGCTCGGTGACCACCAGATCTCCGTTGTCAAATCCGCGCCGCGGTCACCCAACGCTTCCACCGCCGCCGGAAAGAGTATGGCTTTTGCGATCGTGGCTATTTTGGGCTTGAAACCCTGCTCTCCGGCTTGCTTCCAAAACGTGGCAAATGCCGGTGGCGGGAGCACCCCAGTCAGGATTTCCACCTGCGCGCTCTTGAACTTGGAAATCTGCGCGGAATAGTCTGTCGCGGAGGATTCGAATCGGCCTGGATCGATAAGCTTGTAACCCTTTGCCTGCAAGGCGTTCGGGAAGCCAAACTTTGCATCTGAGTAGGCTGAACCTTCCGCGTCGTTGGGCCATAGCGCTCCCACGACTTTATTTGTCGGAAGCGCTGTCCACATGTTCATGAACACGGCGATCAGATCTTCCAATCCCCAGAAAAAATGATAGGTCCACTCAAATCCTTTTTCGGCGGTGCCCCCACGCCCAAAAAAGTACGATTGCCACGGCGCATCGGTGGTGATGCAGGGCACGCTATTCCTCTCACATACATCACTGACTGGATTGACGGTTTCTCCGGTGCTGGAGGCCAGGATCAGGTCCACCCGCTCGGTTTTGATCAGGCTTGTGGCCAGCTCCGCTGCCCGGTCGCGTTTCGATTCGCTGTCATTCTCGATGATTTGAACTGGGTGATTCTTTCCGTTTATGGCCAAGCCTGCGGAAACGAGCTTGCGGATGCCGGAAAGTATGAAATCCTGGCACTCCCCGAAACGGGCCAATGCACCGGTGCGCGGGCCCACAAAACCAATCTTGATTGCGCGTCCCAACGGAAGGCCGGGCTTGCCGAGCAACAGCCTGGGGGCTGCCACTGCCACCACTGCCGCGGCTGTGGAGTTCCGAAGGAATCGCCGCCGAGTCCCGCCGGTACGTTTGGGGAGATCGGGTTCTTCCGCCAGATGATTTTCCTGTACCCGATCGTCTGGCATCATGTGGTCCTTCACCGAGGTCCTCCTGAGGAACTTTATACGCACACCCGCCCCCACTAGGACAAAAACTGCACCGCGCCAAATGCCTTGTCTGAGTGAGACTCTATGATTCAATATACGTTCAAATTTCATGAACAAACAGAAAGTCGTGGCAAAGACACAATAGAGTAACTATCCCCCTTCAAGAAACTTGTACCGCTTGAGTGACCGCGCACCGCCCACGGTCTCTGGTGGAGCTGCCTCTGCCGGGGGGGAACTGCCAGGTCCGCTCTTCGCGGGCCAAGCGTCTTGGAGTAAACTTCTGGCGCAGCACCGTTAGCATACTGATCAGCGGTGCAGTAGATGATCTGGGCCAGGTCTGACTCATGGACAAACGCATCGCCTCCGCCGACGCGGCCATCGCCGACCTTACCGACGGCGCCACCATCCTCATGGGCGGGTTCGGTCTTTGCGGGATCCCGGAAAACCTCATCGCTGCGGTCCGCCGCAAAGGCACGAAAGACCTGACCATTGTCAGCAACAACGCGGGCGTCGATGATTTCGGCATTGGCCTTCTGCTCCAGCAGCGGCAGGTCAAGAAAATGATCTCCACCTACGTTGGCGAGAATAAGCTCTTCGAGCAGCTCGTCTTGAGCGGGGAATTGCAGGTGGAGTTGAATCCGCAAGGCACGTTAAGCGAGCGTCTGCGTGCAGGCGGCGCGGGCGTTCCCGCTTTTTACACGCCCACGGGTTACGGCACCATGGTTGCCGAAGGAAAAGAAACGCGCGAATTCGATGGACGCCAGTACGTTCTTGAACGCGCTCTGCGTGGGAATTTTGCGTTCATCAAGGCCTGGAAAGGCGATCGCTGGGGCAATCTCATCTACCACAAGACCGCGCGCAACTTCAATCCCATGATGGCCACGGCTGCCGATTACGTCATCGCTGAAGTCGAAGAACTCGTCGAGCTCGGCCAGCTCGATCCCAATCAGGTACACACGCCCGGCATCTTCATTGACGCTATTTTTCAGGGCTCAAAATACGAGAAGCGCATCGAGCGCCGCACATTCCGCAAAATGCAGGAAGCCTGATAGGTATGGAAAGCTTCGAAAACAAAGTAATCAGCCGCAAGGAGAAGGGGTTTGCCTGGGGGGCATCCCTGTTTGTTTCATTGTGCTGTATATACGTGTGCCTAATTCTAACTCGATCCACTGGAATCTTCAGGGGGTTGTATAAAGATCTTGGAGTGGAATTGCCACTAGCGACGCGATTCTTTGTCGCAACTTATCCCTGGCTCTATCCGTTGTTTTTTGTTGGCGCGGCAATCCTAGTTATTGCTAAGGAGTTTGTGGTACGCGACATGGGACGCAGGTTGGCCACTACTGCGATCATCTTCGTGATTGCAATCTCGTCAGTAGCGATGGTGCAGTACGTTCTGAATCTGCCGTTGCTTGATTTAGTGCAGAAGCTTAGTCAAACAAAATGAGCGAGGGTTCAGAAGATGATACTCACCGACGACCAAAAACGCGAACGCATCGCACGCAGAATTGCCCGCGAACTTCGTGACGGCTACTACGTTAACCTCGGCATCGGCATGCCCACGCTTGTTGCCAACTACGTGCCCAAAGGCATGGACGTCATTCTGCAATCGGAGAACGGCATGCTTGGTGTCGGCCCCTATCCACTCGAATCCGAAGTCGATCCCGATCTGATTAACGCCGGAAAAGAAACGGTCACCGAACTCCCCGGCAGTTCCTATTTTTCTTCCGCGGATTCTTTTGGCATGATTCGCGGCGGCCACGTCGACCTCACCGTCCTCGGCGCGTTGCAGGTGGATGAAAAGGGAACGCTCGCCAACTGGGCCATCCCCGGAAAAATGCTGAAAGGTATGGGCGGAGCGATGGACCTC
>Ga0210406_10007360_pt1 | contig 11193 bp, 11 predicted proteins | sample IncBWC30MmetaG_FD_155454 | JGI IMG/M metagenome (GOLD analysis project Ga0210406, IMG submission 155454) | Forest soil microbial communities from Barre Woods Harvard Forest LTER site, Petersham, Massachusetts, United States - Inc-BW-C-30-M | ecosystem: Environmental > Terrestrial > Soil >... | reverse complement strand
AAGCTGGTCGTTGGGATGAATGAGACAAGGCTGGTGTGGGATCAAGCCCGGCGGGGGCCGCCGCCGTCAGGGCAGCGATGCGAATAGAGGCGGCCTGAGCTCGGAACGCTCACTGTCTCCAGTTGCAAATGCCGCCGGAGTTGCAGGGCCAAGTCCGAATGTGTGTCCGAATGTGTGTCTGAATATGTGCCTGAACGCGTGTATCCCGTGCCTGGGCGTCGAGCGGGTTGCCATGGCGGTGGACCAATCGGCTTCGCGCCGCGCCACGCGGCTCGTTCCGCGCATGCGCAACCGTGATGCCGTGATGTGACGCAGGTTTGTGCGCCAGATGCGCCGCGCTTTCTGTCGCACGGCCGCCAAGTGCCGGGGCTGTCATGGTCGGGACGGTTTTGGCGACGTCGACATTTGCGTCGGTGCTGTTGGCGTCGGTGCTGTTGGCGTCGCTCCCATTCGCACCACTCTTGTGTGTGTCAATCTTGGCCAAATCACCTTTGCCCTCGACCAGAGCCGGCACGAATTCGGCGGGCGGTCCGAGTGGCTTCGGCGACAGCACGGCCTTGGCGAGATCGAGGTTGAAGACCTCGTCCGGGCGATAGTCCGCCGCCAAAGACACGCCGCCGATCAACAGCAGCGCGGCACCCAGGAGCGCGCCAAAACACCTTGCCAGAACCATTGGGCCTCCAAAGCACCGAAATAAGTACCTTCATTTAGGAGGCCCAAGGCTCAATTCCAGGCTCAATTCCAGCACGGTTCCAACAAAATTATGGCACGCCCTGGTGGCATTGCGTTCAGGCACCGCCGGAGAGCGTCTTTACCAGCCGGTAGAGATATTCATTTCCCTCGTAGAACGACTTCACAGGAATCCGCTCATCCTTGCCGTGGGCGCGGAAATCGCTGACCTCGTTGGCGAGGCCCGAGTGGCCATAGGTCGGTATCCCCGCATTGCGGAGATAGCTGCCATCGGTGGCACCAGAGCTCATGACCGGCATCACCACCGCGCTTGGCCAGAATTCATGCGACAGCTTTTCGATCGCACCGACGATCTCCTCGTTGAGTTTTGACGGCTCGCTGAGCACGGCATAGCTGATTTGCGTGACCTTGATCTGGTCATCGGCGAGCGCGCGCTCCAGCGTCGCCTTCACATCGGCGGCACGTTCACCGGGCATCATGCGGCAATTCACCTGGGCGCTCGCAAGCTGCGGCAGCGCGTTCACCGCATGGCCACCCTGCAGCATGGTCGCTACGCAGGTGGTGTGAAGCTGCGCGTTATAAACCGGATTGGTGGTGAGCCGGGCGAATGCCGCCGCATCCGGCTTGTCCGCCAGCACCGCGCGCATGTCGGCCGCGGTCTGCCCGGTTTCGGCCTGCGCTGTCCGCTCGAAAAAAGCACGCGTCGTCTCATTGAGATGCAGCGGGAAATCGAGCTTCGACAGCCGCACCAAGCCTTCGGCAAGTTGGTAGATCGCATTGTCGCTACGCGGCACCGAGCTGTGCCCGCCACTGTTGGTGACCTGGACCTGGAAGTTGACCGAGACCTTCTCGCTGGTCTGGACGTTGTTGCGGACCGGCTTGCCGCCGATCAGCCCGACACCGCCGCCTTCGTTGAGGGCAAACTCGGCGTCGATCAGATCGCGATGGTTTTTCAAGAGCCACTGGATGCCGAGGCCGTCGGCGTCGAGGATTTCCTCATCCGTCTCAAGCGCGACGATGATGTCGCGGTCCGGCTTGTAGCCCTCCTGCCTGTAGCGGATCAGATTGGCGACGAAGGACGACGCCATGTATTTGTCGTCGCTGGAACCGCGCGCATAGAAATAGCCGTCCTGCTCGATGAGCTTGAACGGATCGACCGACCAGTCCTCGCGCCTGGCCGGCACCACGTCGAGATGCGCGACCAGCAGGACCGGCTTGCGCGCGCCGCTGCCGTGCAGCCGTGCCACCAGATTGCCCTTGCGCGGCGCGGGCGAGAACGCGTGCACGTCGGCTTCCGGGAAGCCGGCAGCCTTGAGCCGCGCGGCCATTGCTTCCGCGGCGCGGGCGGTGTCGCCGGTCGCGGTCGTGGTGTCGATCTCGATAAGCTCCTTGTAGACGTCGTAGGCAAGCTGCTGCGACGGCGTCAGGCTTTCGGCAGCGGCGTTGCCGATCGTCAGCAGTGCAGTCGCCAGGCCAGCCAAAGCGAGAGCCGAACAACGGCGCCACGATGCCGCACCGGTGCTCAGAAATTCTTGATACATGCCGCCCTCCGCCGAGTTCTTTTGGAGCTATTCAGACAGCAGGGATCGCGTTTCGGCAAGACCTCAATGTATGCATATCTGCGGCGTGGCTTATTGTTTGAGCATAATCGCTTCGGAAAACCGGCGTCCACCCATCGGGGCGTAGCCCGAGGGCATGCTGGACTATTTTGTATCCTTGGCGGCAATGACCTCGATCTCGACCAGAAAGCCCGGATTGGCAAGCGAGGCAACGCCGACGACCGAGCGCGCCGGCAGATTGGGCTGGCTGCCGCCGAAGAACTGCGTGTAGCCCTCCATGAACGCTTTGAAGTCCATCGGCGCAGCCGCGCTATGCACGAGGAACACCTGCATCTTGACCACATCGCCCATGGTCAGGCCGAGACCTTCCAGGATTCCCTTGATCCGGTTGAGCACACCGCCGGTCTGAGTCTTGGTGTCGCCATAGGCTTGCGGGCTGTTCGGATCGGCATCCTTGTTGACGACCGGCGGCACCTGTCCGCTGACATAGATGGTCCTGGCATTGCCCGACACCTCGACCGCCTGCGCGATCGGGAAGGTGGAATTGGGTATCGGATGCCTGATGACCTCGGCACGCACCGCGCCGACAGCCAGAACGGCAGCAAAGGCCGCGAGCAGCGTCATGACGAATCTCATGCTGTCCCCCTGTCCCGATGGCCGCGTCACCGGCGCGCGGCCCTGACATCCGTGGCGGTGACCTTGTCCTCATAAGCGTTGCCGAAATGCGTTCGCACGTAATTCACCACCGCGGCGATCTGGTCGTCGGTCATCATCTCGCCGAACGGCGGCATGCCGCGCCGTCCGTTGACGACAACATGAATGAGGTATCCGCTGGCCTCGAGATTTTGGTTGGACGACAGCGACGGATAGGAACCGGCGCCGGCTGCGCCCGTCGCGCCGGGCATGTGGCAGGCCTGGCAGACATTGGCGAACAGTTCCTCGCCGCTCATCTCGACGAAATTATATCCCGAACTGAAGGTCTTTTCGTTGAGCGAATGCAGCCCGTCCTGCGCGACCGCTGCCGCACGCAGCGACAGGAGAACGGCGAGAAAGGCGGAGTAGCCGGCCCACCACGGCCATTGCGCACCGATGTTCCCTCTGCTCATCTGTCCCCTCTGCTCGTCCGCATCAGGTCCTCACGACACGTTCGTGCAACCGCGTGATGGCGTCGAGCGCGGAGAGGATCGCGCCCTCCTGCCAGGCGGGCAGCGCGGAAGCGTGCTCGCCGGCGAGCACGATCCGCCCATCGATCTGGCACAGGTTCTTGTAATGCTCGGTGCGCGCCCCCTCCGACCAGTCGCCGCTGCATCCGAGCGCGAACGGCACCCGATGCCAGGCCACCGCGACGCCGTTCTCATATTCGTCCTTGTATTGGGGGTGAATGACGGCACCGAATTCGACGGCACGCGCGATGCGCTCGTCCGGAGGCATCGCGGTGAACTCATAGGCATTGGCGCCGTCGAACAGATAGGCGCCGAGCAGCACGGCGCGCCCGGAGCGGTTGAATCCGCTGTTTGGATAGGCGATCTGCCGGATCGGCAGATCGGTGTAGCTGATGCCGCCATAGATCGCCTCGTCCTCCTCCCAGAACCGGCGCTTGAACTGCAGTCCGATCTTGACTGCCGCCGCATAGGGAACGGCATCGATCGCCGCTCTCATCGGCGCACGGACATCGATCGGAAGCTGGCTCAGGATCGACAGCGGAATGGTGCAGACGCACCAGTCGGCCAGGAGCTGCCGCGGTATCGACGGATGCCTGGTATCGACATAGCTGACCGTGACGCAGCGATCATTCTGCTGGATCTGGGTGACCTTGGCGTCATAACGGATGACGTCGCCGAGTTCCCTGGCAAACGCCTTGCCGATCATGTCCATGCCGCCGACCGGCTGGAACATCGTGGTCTGGAAATTATAGCTGGCGAAATTGCGCAAATACCGCCAGACGCCGGATTTCAGAATGTCTGAGAGAGCGAGCGGATCGCTCGGCAGCGGCGTTGACGACAGTCCGCCGCCGGGCGCTTCCGCATAGCCTCGATATTCCGCCGAGATCAGATTTGCATTGTATCGGTAGTCGCGGTCGAGCGCGCCCCATGACCTCAGCGCCTGCAGCAGGATCTCCTGATCCTCCCGCGACACCGCCTCGTCGAGTGCGCCCTGCTTGGTCGCCTTGGCGAGAAGTTCCGACAATTGTCCCTGAAGGTCGGCGCGAACGGCGCGGACGCGCTGTGGCACGCCATCGAAAGCGCGCGAGGCGTGAAGGAATGCATTGTGATTGAGCTGAATGAAGGGCTCGAGCGCCACGCCGAGGCGCTTGCAGTATTCAAGCAGCGCACGATGGTGATAGGGAATGCGCCACGGGCCCGGATTGAGGTAGAGTCCCTGCTCGAACGTGCAGGTCTGCGCAAAACCTCCGAGCTCGGAAAAGCTGTCGCCGCCGCGCAGGGTCCAGTTGCGGCCACCCGGGCGGCTGTTGAACTCCAGCACCTGCACCTTGTAGCCGGCGTTGCGCAGCTCAAGCGCGGCCGTCATGCCGGCAAGTCCGGCGCCCAGAATCAGGACGGAGGCGCCCTTGGGATCGCCCTCCAGCCTGACGGGACCGTGATAGCGGGACTCCGAGGCGAAACCCAGGCTCGTCATCGCGTGATACATCGCGGCGCTTCCTGCCATCGCTCCTATCAGCGAAAGCAGGTCGCGCCGTCTGACCACTTCATTGTCGTCCAGCATCTCGGACTGGTTTTCAAGAACTGCGAAATTCAACTTGGGGAAAGGAAACGGCCAGGCTCCGATCTGTCAAGAAACAACCTGATTGCGCATCGCAATCAACACGCGTTCTTGATCCGGCGGACGCGATGCCGTCCGCGCGGTTCTTGATCCCATCATGACGCTTTCGCCGCCTGCGACGAAAACCAAGCGCTGTGTGACTTTTCTTCAACAGACCGCGCTCGAAAGCGCTCGCTTCAACTTCAACACCGCGCTGTCCGGCGTCGTCAGCACGGGCCGTCCCGTCGCTTCGGCGACAAGGGACGCCGCAGGAGCCATGCTGTATTGCGCGAGCGCGATCAGGTCGCAGTTGCGCAGATCCCTTGACGCTTCGATGACGATGCGATCGTGCTCCCCGCGGTCGCCGCGATCGAGCGCTTTGAGCGCGCCGTCGGCAAGCTTCGGCACGAGCTCGATCGTTGACGGAAACTCCGCCGGCATCGAGGCAAGCGTCGGCGGAAATGTCGAGAGCAGACCGACGCGACGGCCTTGTGCCTCCGCCTGTTCGATCATCGCCTCGTTCGGCTTGAGCACGGGCATTGGCGCGTGCGCGCGCCACCGCCTCGATGCAGGGGCCGAAGGCCGAGCAGGTGAACAGGATCGCGTCCGCGCCGGTCGCGGCAGCGTAACGTCCAAGCGCGAGAAAGCGTTCGGTCATCGCTTCCGTCAGCCGGCCGTCGCGCGCGAGATCGGCGGAGAGACTGTCGTCGAGCAGGTTCATCCGAACTGCCTCGGGCCAGAGCCTGGCAAAGGCTTCCTCGGTCGGCACAAGCGAATGTTTGAGGGCGTGGATCAGAGCAACGCGCATGACGCCACGATAGCGCAACGCCCGCGCCGATCAAGCAGCGCTGCCATGCAAATCATTAGCATACAAACATATATTCCAGCTTGATTGCGCGCGCCGGCCGCGCTCAAAATCGGCGCGGTCATTCGAGCGAAAGGACACCCGACCATGGCCCATGACGCGCCCCAGGCCACCGGCCCCGGCAAGCTCTTGATCCGCAATATCGGCCTTCTGCTCTCGGGCGCGCTGGAACGGCCCCTCCTCGATGCCGACACGATCCTCGCCGAGAACGGCAGGATCACCGCGATCGGCCGCGCCAAGGATGTCGATGCCGCGGGCGCCACCACCATCGTCGATGCGAACGGGACCACCGTCGCGCCGGGCCTGATCGACAGCCATGTGCATCCCGTCGCCGGTGACTGGACGCCGCGGCAGAACCAGATCGGCTGGATCGATTCCTTTCTGCATGGCGGCGTGACCACGATGATCTCGGCCGGCGAGGTGCATATGCCAGGCCGTCCGCGCGATGTCGTGGGGCTCAAGGCCATGGCGATTTTCGCGCAGCGCGCGTTCTGGACGCTGCGGCCGGGCGGGGTGAAGGTGCATGCTGGCGCGCCAGTTATCGAATGCGAGATGGTCGAGGACGATTTTAAGGAGCTGGCCGCGGCCGGCGTCAAGCTGCTCGGCGAGGTCGGGCTCGGCGGCGTCAAGGACGGGCCCACCGCGCGCAAGATGGTGGCATGGGCGCGCAAATACGGCATCCAGAGCACCATCCACACCGGCGGCCCGTCGATCCCCGGCTCGGGGCTGATCGACAAGGACGTGGTGCTCGAAGCCGATACTGATGTCGTCGGCCACGTCAATGGCGGCCACACCGCGCTGCCGGACGATCAGATCCGCTGCATCTGCGAGGGCTGCAAGCGCGGGCTCGAGCTCGTGCACAACGGCAACGAACGTTCCGCCCTCTTCACGCTGCGCACCGCGAGGGAGATGGGCGATCTCGCCCGCATCATCCTCGGCACCGACGCGCCGGCCGGCTCCGGCGTGCAGCCGCTCGGCATCCTGCGCATGATCTCGATGCTGTCCTCGCTCGGCGACGTGCCTGCGGAAATCGCCTTCTGCTTTGCGACCGGCAACACCGCGCGGATGCGGCAGCTCGACTGCGGCCTGATCGAAGTCGGCCGCGCGGCCGATTTCGTCATCATTGACAAGGCGCAGCATTCGCCGGGCAAGACGATCCTGGAAAGCGTCCAGCTCGGCGATCTGCCCGGCGTCGGCATGACCATCATCGACGGCATCGTGCGCACCCAGCGCAGCCGCAACACGCCGCCGGCCGGGCGCCTCCCGGAGATCGTGGGGCATTAAATTAGTCAATATTTCGCACCATCATTCCGGGATGGTGCGTACGCACCAGACCTCAGATGCGCAGTTGCGCATCGGGGAATCTCGAGATTCCGGGTTCGCGCTAACGCGCGCCTCTGAATGACGGGGTGAAATCTACCTCAGCTTGTTCAACAGGCCGATCAGCGCTTCGCGCTCTTTTGCATCCAGCGGCGCCAGCGTTTCCTTGGTAATCGCGAGCGCATTCGGCGCGGCTTTTTCCGCCATCTGCTGCCCTGCCCGCGTCAGGCTGACGAGCAGGCGGCGGCCGTCCTCCGGATCAGGGCTGGTCTCCGTCAAGCCACGCGCGGTGAGGCGGTCGATGACGCCCTTGATGGTCGCGACATCCATTGCGGTCAACCGGCCAAGCTGATTCTGCGAGCACGGGCCGGTCTCGTTGAGCTTGGCGAGCGCGGCCCATTGCGTCGGCGTCAGGTTGATACCGATCTCGCGGGCGAAGATCGTGGCATGGCGCTGCCAGACCTGGCGCAGGATGAAGCCGATCTGCTCGTCAAGGATATAGGATGGCCGCGACGGCCTGATGTTTCTTCTCAGTGACGCGCTCCTCGCCATCGACCTTCCCTGCCCTCTCCCTTGCCCTTGCCCTTCCGTCACAGCGACAAATGCGCGTCGCGAATGTCCGCCCGCGCGTCGAGCTCGCTCATCGTGCCGCCGAAGCAGATCCTGCCGCGCTCGATGATATAGGCGCGGTCCGAGATCAGCCGCGCGAAATGCAGGTTCTGCTCGGAGACGACGATGCTGACGCCTTCCTTCTTCATGGCCATGATCGCATCGACCATCTGTTCGACGATCTTCGGCGACAACCCTTCCGACGGCTCGTCGAGCAGGACCAGCGATGGATTTCCCATCAGCGTGCGCGCAATCGTCAGCATCTGCTGCTCGCCGCCGCTCATGCGCCCGCCCGGATGGCCGCGCATCTCGCCGAGATTGGGAAACAGCGCGAACAGTTTCTCACGCGTCCAGTGCGGCGCATTCCGCCGCTTCGGCTGGCGGCCGACTTCGAGATTTTCCTCGACCGTGAGTTCAGTAAAAATGCGGCGCTCTTCCGGCACGTAACCCAGGCCCGCGCGCACGATCTCATGCGTCGGCCGGCTGGACACATCCCGGCCTTCGAAGGCGATCCTGCCCGATCGCTGCTCGACCAGGCCGACGATGGACCGGAAGGTCGTCGATTTGCCCGCACCGTTGCGGCCGAGCAGCGCGACGACCTCGCCCTCGCCGACCTCCAGCGCAACGTCGAACAGGATGTGCGCCGGCCCGTAATGGCTGTTGAGGTTCTGCACCGAGAGCTTCATGCGGATGAACCCTCGCGATGACGGGCATCGTAGACGAGGCCCTCGCCGAGATAGACAGCGCGCACCTGCGGATTGCCGCGCACCGCCTCGGGCCGCCCCTCGGCGATCAGCGTGCCGCGGTTGAGCACGAGGATGCGGTCGGCATGCTCGAACACGACATCCATGTCGTGCTCGGTAAAAAGCACGCCGATCGACTGCTCGCGCGCGATCCTGGCCGTGAGCCGCATCAGATCGATGCGCTCGCGCGGCGCCATGCCGGCGGTCGGCTCGTCCATCAACAGAAGTCTCGGCTGGTTGGCGAGCGCGACGGCGAGTTCGAGCCGCTTCAGATCGCCATAGGCGAGCTCGCCGCAAGGCCGCTCGGCATGGCCGCCCATGCTGACGAGATCCAGCAGCCGGCCGGCTTCGTCGCGCGCGAGCTGCGGCATGGAGGATGCGAGATTGAACAGGCGCCCGGCGTGCGAGACCAGCGCGACCTGGACATTCTCGCGCACGGTCATGGTCGCGAATGTCGCGGTGACCTGGAAGGTGCGGCCGACGCCGAGCCGCCACACCGCGCGCGGCCTCAGTCCCGTGGTCTCTTCGCCAAGCAGGCGGATCATGCCTTTGTCGGGGGTGATCTGACCGTTCAGCATGTCGAAACAGGTGCTCTTGCCCGCGCCGTTCGGACCGATCAGCGCCAGAATCTCACCGGCGTTCAGCGTGAACGACACCGAGCGGACGGCATGAATGCCGCCATAGGATTTGCTCAGGCCTTCGACTGACAACAGCGCGCTCATTCGGCTGCCTCCGCGCGAGAGGCGAAAAGCGCGGACTTCGCCGATGCCGCGTCGCGGCGATGGCGGATGCTCTCCAACGTGCCGACGATGCCCTTCGGGAACGCCACGACGATGAGCACGATGAAGGCGCCGAGCACGAGCTTGGACCAATCGGTCTGGCTGACCAGCCAGATGCTGAGCGCCTTGTAGACGACCGCGCCGACCACCGCGCCCGACAGCGTTTCGACGCCGCCGAGCAGCACCATGACCAGCGCATCGACCGAGAGCGGAATGCCAAGGCTGTCAGGGAAGACGCTTCCCTTCAGATAGGCGAACAGCGCACCGGCAAGCGCTGCAACGGTGCCGGCGATCACGAAGGCCGTCCATTGGACGCGCTTGCCATCGATGCCGATCGCCTCGCTGCGCAGCGGCGAGTCGCGCGTTGCCCGCAGCGCGAAACCGAAGGGCGAGAACACCGCAATGCGCAGCGCCATGACGACGAGCGCCGCAACGCCAAGCGACAGCCAGTAGAAATGCGACGCGCTTGCGGCCCAGCTCTCCGGCCAGACACCAAGAATGCCGTTGTCGCCGCCCGTCACCGTCACCCATTGGAACGCGATCGACCAGACGATCTGCGCAAAGGCGAGCGTCAGCATTGCGAAATAGACGCCGGACAGTTGAACCGCGAAGAAGCCGAACACGGCCGCGCCCAGGCAGCCGAGCAACGGGCCAAGCAGAAGACAGGCAAGCATCGGCAGGCCGGCCATCTTGGCAAGGAAGGCAACGCCATAAGATCCAAGGCCGAAATAGGCGGCATGGCCAAAAGACGCGAGCCCGCCGACCGCCATCAGGAAATGCAGGCTGACGGCAAAGATCGCGAAGATCACGATTTCGGAGGCAACGGTAAGTGCATAATTGCCGGCGGCCAGCGGCAGCATCGCCGCCAGCGCAAGCACGGCGATTGCGGCCAGCCGTTCACGCGAGGTGAGCGGCCGCCAGGGATTGACCGTCAGGCCCGGCGTCCGGCGCGGCGCCGCCTCGCGCTTGCCGAACAAGCCCCACGGCCGCACGATCAGCACCACCGCCATCACCGCGAACACCAGGATGATGGAGACCTTCGGGAAGATCAGGATGCCGAATGCATTGAGCTCGGACACCAGCACGGCCGCGACAAACGCGCCCAGGATGCTGCCGAGCCCGCCGATCACGACCACCACGAACACGTCGACGATGATGCGCAAATCCATCGCGTGGTGCACCGCATCGCGCGGAATCTGCAGCGCGCCGCCAAGCGCCGCAAGAAAGACGCCAACCGCGAACACGCTGGTGAACAGCCATTTCTGATTGACGCCGAGGGCCGCAACCATGTCACGGTCCTGCGTCGCGGCGCGGACCAGGACTCCCCAGCGTGTACGCTGGAACAGCAGCCAGAGAATGCCGAGCACGGCGGGGCCGAGCACGATCAGGAAGAGATCATAGCTGGGAATGTTCTGGCCGAAGAAATCGACCGCGCCCTTGAACCCCGGCGCACGGCGGCCGAGCAGATCGCTCGCTCCCCAGATCAGGACCACGAGATCTTCGACCATCAGTGTCAGTCCGAACGTTGCCAGCAACTGGAACAGTTCCGGCACGTGATAGATCCGGCGGAGCAAGAGCATCTCGATCACGACACCGATCGCACCGACGATCAGCGACGCGGCGATGATGCCGCCCCAGAAGCCGAGCGCGCCCGAAAAACGTTCGGTCAGCGTGAAGGCGATATAGGCGCCGAGCATGTAGAACGCGCCGTGCGCGAAATTCACGATCCGCGTCACGCCGAAAATGATCGACAGGCCTGACGCCACCAGAAACAGCGACGCCGCGCTGGCGAGCCCGGTCAGGAACTGAACGAAGTAGAAGGCCATTCGTGGGTTGCGTTAGAGGGCAATCGCACCGGATCAGATCGG
>Ga0210406_10007359_pt1 | contig 11194 bp, 10 predicted proteins | sample IncBWC30MmetaG_FD_155454 | JGI IMG/M metagenome (GOLD analysis project Ga0210406, IMG submission 155454) | Forest soil microbial communities from Barre Woods Harvard Forest LTER site, Petersham, Massachusetts, United States - Inc-BW-C-30-M | ecosystem: Environmental > Terrestrial > Soil >... | reverse complement strand
CGCAGGCTGCCAGCCTGCTGCATTCGGCCGCTGCGCCGAATGTCCTCTTTCGCGAGCCTAATGTGTGCTCGAAATCGGTTCGCGGCAGGCTGCCGCGAACTGCAGGCTAGCAGCCTGCTCTCCCCAGATCCGCCATTCCTATTAGTAATCCTTCCGCAATCTCCCAGCGGAATAAGCTTAGGAGTAAGAATAGGAACAGAATTGAATTCTCCTGCACGCTCCCAGAGGGTTCGAAAAACTTGCGCAACGTCTCGCATCGACTAAATCTCCTTCTGGCATGAAGACGCGCGCCGGTATTGGCATCAGCATCGTCATCGCCTTTCTCGCGGCACTGACCATCGCCAGTTCGCCGCGGTTACACGAAAAACTGCATAAGGTCGGGACGCAGCACGAGTGCGCTGCGACCATGATCGCATCCGGTAATTGCGAGCACAACGCGGCGCCACAGGTTATTCCCACGCTCCAAAACGCTCCGAATTCGCCGGCTTTTCTTCCGAAACGTTTTCAATTCGTTGTCGCGTCGGTTCCTTCTTCAGTCCAGGAACACGCGCCGCCGGCCGCTCCGTAGCGCGAAGCCGCCGCCGTTGCGCGCGGATTAATTTTCTCCCGCTAAAGCAATCGCGGCGTTTACTCGCGCCCGCATTCCTTCTTCACCGCAACCGCGCCAGAGGCGCCGTTGCCTTCATCGAACTCCAATCATGAAAACTTTTAATGAAACAAATTCTAGCAATCACAATCGCGATGCTGAGCGGGGCGAGCATGGCGATGGCGCAGGACGCGGCAGCGTCACCCAGCCCTTCCGCCTCGCCAACCGGATCGCCTGGAACCGCGACCGCTGAAAGTGTGGTCGTTACTAGTCAGGAACTCGATATTTCGCGGGAGCAAATCGTGCCCAGCCTGGGAGCGACCCGTTACACCGTCGGTCCGGATCGTCTCGATTCACAGGCGCAGGGCGAAAACGCACCGTTCAACCAAACCATCCTGCGTTTCCCCGGAGTCGCGCAAGACTCCTTCGGTCAGCTGCACGTCCGCGGCGAACACGCTAACTTACAGTATCGCATCGACGATGTGCTCCTGCCCGAAAGCATTCCCGGGTTCGGACAGGAATTGCAGACCCGTCTTGCCGATAATATTTCGCTGATCACCGGCTCATTGCCGGCGCAGTTTGGATTCCGGACTACCGGTGTGCTCGATATTCACACCAAGAGCGGCACGGTCTTCACCGGCAACGAAGCTTCGATTCAAGTGGGTAGTTTCGACACGATTATGGAAAGCTTCGAGCGCGGCGGCGTGGTTGGACGGCTGAGCTACTACATTACGGAAAGTTATCTCCACAACGGCATCGGCATCGAAAATCCAACAGGCAGCACAAGTCCCATTCATGACGATACCGATCAGGAAAAAATCTTCAGCTATTCGTCTTACATTATCGACGATACCAGTCGAATCAGCCTGATCGTTGGCGCCAACCACAGCGACTTTGACATTCCAAATAATCCGGGCCAGACGCCGCTGTTCACAGTGGGAACAAGATCGAATTTTAATTCCGCTAAGCTGGACGAAACCCAGGCTGAAACTAACTCTTACGAAATCCTCACTTACCAAAAAAAGGCAGGTGACCTGAGTTTTCAGGCATCAATCTTCAATCGTTACAGCTCGATTCTGTTTCGGCCGGACGAGGTTGGCGATCTGATTTTCAATGGCGTGGCTTCACGCCTCGACCGCGACATTCTCTCAAACGGCTTCGAATTTAACGTCAGTTACAAACTAAACGACCAACACACCATTCGCAGTGGCGCCATCTTCAACGAGCAATACGCAACCGCTAACACAGTGACGCTCGTTTTCCCAGTCGATGCCGCCGGCAATCAAACCAGCACCACGCCGCTTCACATCGTCGATAATAACAACAAATACGGTTACTTTTACGGCTTCTATCTCCAGGACGAATGGAAGCCGTTCGAGCAACTGACGATTAATTTTGGCGGGCGCCTCGATTTCGAGAACGCGTTTGTAAACGAGAACCAGCTCAGCCCGCGACTAAACATCGTCTACAAACCGTGGGATCTGACGACCCTTCACATCGGCTACGCAAAATACTTCACACCGCCGCCGCTCGAGGCTGTCCCGCAAAGCACGATTGCCAAGTTTGCCGGGACCACAAACGCGCCCGCAATCACCCAAGACTCACCGGTGACGGCGGAGCGGGCCCATTACTTCGATGCCGGCCTTACCCAAAAGATCATGGAAGGATGGACGGTTGGAGTGGATGGCTTCTATAAAAGTTCGCACTCTCTGCTCGACGAAGGCCAGTTCGGAGCTGCGCTCGTCGAATCAGCGTTTAACTACGAGCGGGGCCGGCAGTACGGCGGCGAATTTACGACCAACTACGATCACGGCCCGTTTTCTGCCTACGGCAACGTCGGCTGGATATGGGCCAGGGGTATTTCATGGTCCTCTGCGCAGTTCCTGTTCGACCCGGACGAGTTCAAATTTGTCAAGAATCACTGGATTTTTCTCGATCACGACCAGCGCATTACCGCGTCGCTCGGCGGTTCCTACACCTGGCAAGATTGGAAAGGCGCTTTCGACATCCTCTACGGCAGTGGGCTTCACCGGGGTTTCGCCAACATCAAGACCGTGCCTGAGTACTCTACCGTGAATCTGTCTCTGCAGCGATATTTGAAGATCCCGAAGATCGGTTCGTTCAAGATCCGGTTCGATGTTGTTAACCTGCTGGATAACGTCTACGAACTCCGCGACGGCAGCGGCATCGGCGTGGGTGCGCCGCAGTTCGGCCAGCGTCGCGGTTTCTATGGCACAGTAGCCTACGATTTTTAAAGCTCTAACGTTGCTGCCATCGGGCGAGGCCGACGTAGCTCGCTCGGTGTTATTCTATCGTGATGTTCTTGAGGCAACAGTGTTGCGTGAAGGCGAACCTACGCTCTGCGGCTCGCAAATGTTGGCTAACCCATCAACAGCTATGGCGGGCCCAACGGACGATAAGCCAGAGGTCATTGCATCTCCGCCAAAAGACCTCAACAGGTTAAGCTCGTCTCTTAATCTTCGCGTCGTCGTATCGTTGAACCGCACAGCGAGCGAGAATCAATGCCAATGGCGAAGCTCAAACGCGCTTAGCGAGTCGTTGGGGATTAGACGTCTTACAAAATCCGCGGAGCCTTCACAGTCCGGTACCTATTTGGAATCCTTTTTGATATCGCCCTGAAACGTCCAGTAAAACCGACAATCCTGACCATTTTTGCAGGTTCCGACCTTTCATTTAATACCTTTTTCACACGGGTTCGCCGCGTCAAAACTCGTACGCAACCGTCGCCTTGATTAAAACTGGCGCCGTGATCTGGTTGCCGACGAAGTTTTGATATACGGGAACTTCGGCGTCAGCATAGAACTTCATTGGATGGACATCCACTTCGAGTCCTGGTGAGATGAGAACACGTTGAAAACCTGAAGCGACCGGATGTGCGGACGCGCCGCCGCCATCGCTAGTCCGCTCGGAAATGATTACTTGCGCAACTGGAGAAACTTTAGCCCGACCTACTTTCCAACCGCTGTAATACATTCCGAGGGCGCTATCCAACTCCAAGCCTGGCCGATAATGCTCTTGCGTTAGCACTGGAAGATCGAGCTCAGTTTGGGCGAACCAATACAGCCTTGCTCGAAGGCTCACATGATGACGATAGAAGCCGCCCATCAGCAGGTCCGTACTCCCTGTTCCGAGCTGGGTGTCGCGATCCACGACATTAGCATCGAATTTGTAATCCCCTGTCGGTAGCTTCACCCCGAGATTCACGCCGGCCGAGAGGTCAGCGGAAAATCCGGTGTAAAGGCCTTCAATCCGCACATCGCCGAACTGATTCCAGCGATCCGTGACGATTTTCCCAGTATCGGTCTTGGTTGTGAACGATCGAAAATTGTACGGGACCTCGAGCTGAATGCCCCAGCTTGCGTTAAACAGATATTGAAGGCCGAAATCGGTGAAGTCTGTCTTAATTTCCTTATCGTCGTTGTGCGAAGCAGGTGCAGTCGAAGTGCCACTCCAATTCTGGTTTTGGTCCTGAAAATCGTAGTCGATAAAAACCATGCCACCGGCCCGGTTCGGAAACATCGAGCTGGTCCCAATCTCGAAAATGTCACAACCGCAGGCGCAACCCCGGGCGCCTTTCACAGACGCGAGCATCGCCAGGGCGATTGCACACGACGTCAATCGAATTGAAGAATGCCGATAGAATTTTTGCATAAAGTTCTCCAGTTGTGGGTCAGGGTCGGCGCAAAAGACGCCCTGCCCGAGTGAATGCGAAGCAAGCGGCGGATCGTGCACCCGCACGGCGCCGTTTCTCTTTCGCCTTTGGACTTAGACGCCCTGCCGACGAGGAGGAGGCGAAGGCGGCTGTTGCCAGCCGCAGATCGATACGCTGATCAAATCCGGATATTTGAAGGGAACAAAAGGGGGCGGCAGAAAGACTTGGCCGGTCGTGTAGAACAAATCTGTCTTACCGGTCGACGTTTGCCTATCCTGCTTCTTTTCGGTGTCTCTGGCTTTAGTGATGTGCTTGCAGAGATCACACGGATGATCTCCGTCAAATGTCTGCGCAATCGCCTGCGTAAAGGAACAACGCTGCGAATGATTAGCAACCATCCTCGCCCAGGCGACTGATTGCAGGCAAAACCAGTGGCCGCCGACCGAAAGACAGAGCGCCAACGCGACAACGCACCTACCAGTTCGGGCGAACATCGAAGCCAGGGTACGGGGTTGCAGGCGGAGTGTCAATGCGAGTACCGTCTCGCGTTGCGGCCGCATGGCATAACGAGTTGCCTAACGAATCGAATATTTTCTGTAATACAAAAAATCCGCGGAGCCTACACGGTCCGTTACTTTTTTGTCATTGACGGCTTTTCTTCAAGCCGAAACGGGATCTTCTTGTCTCTAAATCACTCGCGCAACCGTTTCTCTTTAGCTCACCGGCAGAAATTTCTTGCGCGCTAATTCGCCCCGATGGAATCTCCGCGGCAGATGAAGGCGTGTGCTCGCGTTGGGATTAGTGTTTTGTTCGCCTTTTTGGTGGCATTGACCCTTGCCAGTTCGCCGCAGCTGCACGAAAAACTGCACAAGGTCGATTCGCAACACGCGTGCGCCGCGACCATGATCGCGTCCGGTAATTGCGAGTACACGGCGCCACCTCAGCTTGCTCCCAAACTCGAGACTGCGCCGAATTCGCCGGCTTTTCTCCCGAAACGTTTTCAATTTGTTGTCGCGTCGGTTCCTTCCTCGATTCAGGAACACGCGCCGCCCGCGTCTCACTAACGCTTCGCGCGTCCGCGACGGGCTGCGCATTGATTTTTTGCGCAGCGAATCTCCTCGCGCGCTAATCGCTCGCATCCTCGTCGGCGGGATCATTTGCCGGAACTAATCGATTCTTTAATGACCAAATTTCTCTTCAAAACTCTAATTGTAATGCTGGTGGTGATCGCCTCTCACCGCGCTCTGGCGCAAACAGCGACACCAACCGCCTCCGCCACCGCATCGGATGTGGCGGCGCTGCGCCAGCAAGTCGAGGCCCTGAGCGAGACGGTGAAAGCGTTGCAACAGCAGGTGAAAGATCAGCAGGCAGCACTGGAGAAGGCAAACATCGCCGGGAACCAACTGCCGCAAAGCGAGGGAACGCCTTCAGTCACATCGGCACCTGTCCCTACGCCTCTCCCTGGCACGAGCGTTCCACAAGCATTTCCAACGACAGATAGCTCGGTCGTTTCCAACGCGCCGACTGCATCAGGTACGCCAGCAGTGAACGCGAACGGCCCTGGCACCGGCCAGTTCCCGACTACGGACGAATCAGTGGTCGCTACGCCGGCGGGAACAATCTCATCTACGGCTGCTGTGCCGCCAACCGAGACATCAACCAGCTCCCTCACGCAGCCGATCACCATTGTGGGCGGCGGAAAAAATTACATGAACATTTCCTTTGACGGGATGTTTGCTCTCGCTGGATCGACCGCAACCAATCTGTCGCACATCGAAGTGGGCGATCACGATCCGCAGCAGCGCGGATTCAACGCCCGCAATATCGAACTCGCCTTCGATGGCGCGGTCGATCCTTACTTCGAAGGTTTCGCCAACATCGTCTTCAAACTCGACAACGACAACGGAACTGAGGTCGAGGTCGAGGAAGCGTTTATGCAAACAACCAACCTGCCGTTCGGTTTGCAATTAAAGGGCGGCCAGTTCTTCGCCGCCTTCGGCCGTATCAATCCGACGCATCCGCACACCTGGGATTTTGCCGATGATCCGCTCGTGAACGGTCGTTTGCTTGGACCTGACGGATTGCGTGGGGTCGGCGCACAGATTTCCTGGACGTTGCCAACGCCGTGGTACTCCCAACTGATTTTCGCCTCGCAGAACGGACGCGGCAGCACCGGATTTTCTTTCCGCAATCCAGGCGACAACGGCATTTTCTTCGATCGCGAAACAACCGATCGAGAGGTGCGAGGTCTTCAGGATTTCGTCTGGATTCCGCGCTGGGAGAACTCGGTTGATCTCAGCCCGACACAGGTCGTGCTGGCGGGCGTGTCCGGCGCATTCGGTTCGAACGAAACCGGCGCGAATTCGCGCACCCAGATTTACGGGGGCGACCTGTTTTACAAATGGAAGAGCGCGCATGCCGAAGGTGGGTTCCCGTTTGTGAAATGGCAGACCGAGGTGATGTATCGCCGGTTCCAAGCCGGCCGCGGTGTTGATGAGAGTTTTCCAGTAGCGGAAACGTTCCACGATTGGGGGTTGTATTCGCAGGTGCTATGGGGTTTTCGCAAAGGCTGGGTGGCAGGCGTCCGCGGCGACTATCTCCAAATGCAGGATTCGCGATTTACTGATGATCCAGATCGGCAATCCCGCTGGCGTATCAGCGCGAATTTAAGCTGGTATCCGACGGAATTTTCGAAACTGCGATTGCAGTACAATCATGATTTTTTGGAGTCGAACTTCTTCCTCACCGATCGCCAAGTCGATTCCGTTTTTCTGCAGTTCGAGTTCATCCTCGGCGCGCACGGGGCGCACAAGTTTTGAAACATGCCACAGTCGCGAACAATACGCTGTCATCCTGAGTCCCGAAAACTTTCGGGGCGAAGGACCTCACCAATAGTGATGCGTTACTCAAACGTGTGTGACGTAACCTCAAATCTGAGGTCCCTCGCGTTCCCTCGGGACGACGGGTGGAGCACCGTTGGCACGGTCACGATCTAACTTTTCATGAAAAAAATCCTGTTAATCCTATCCATTGTTCTCTGCGCATTTTCGGCGCAAGCGAAGATCAACGTCGTCGCCACTCTTCCCGATCTTGGCTCGCTCGCGCGCGAAATTGGCGGTGACAACGTCAGCGTTACGGTCTTGGCGAAACCAACGGAGGATCCGCACTTTGTGGACGCGCGTCCGAGTTTCGTCGTTGCGCTGCGGAGCGCGGATGTCCTGATCGATGGCGGCGCAGAGCTGGAGCTGGGATGGTTGCCGCCGCTCTTACAAAATGCGCGCAACCCGAAGATCGAGATCGGCAAACCGGGCCGCGTGCAGGCGTCGCAAGGAGTTCGCTTAATGAACGTGCCGGCGAATGTGACGCGGGCCGCTGGTGACGTGCACGCACTGGGCAATCCACATTTCGGGGTCGACCCAATCATTGCCAAAGCGATCGCGCAGCACATCGCGCAATCGTTTTCCGCAATCGACCCAGCCAACGCTGCTGCCTACGACGCGAACTACAAGAAATTCGAAGCCGCCATCAATGCCAGACTTCAGCAATGGGGCGCGGCCCTGCTGCCGTTTAAAGGCCAGCATATCGCCGCCTATCACGATTCCTGGCCCTACTTCGGCCACCGTTTCGGGCTGGAGATCGACATTTTTCTGGAACCGAAACCCGGCATTCCCCCCTCGCCATCGCATCTGGCGGAAGTGATTGCCCAGATGAAGGCGCAGAAGATCAAAGCCATCATTGTCGAGCCGTACCACGACCGAAAAATTGCCGAACGGGTGGCCAGTGCGACCGGCGCGAAGGTGGTCGATTTCGCGCAGTATCCCGGGGCTCTCCCGGGCACCGATAACTATATCAAGTTGATCGACGCACTTGTTTCGCGTTTGGCCGCGGCGCTCAAATGATCCTGACTGGTATCGGTGAATGGAACGTGCGCCGATGAGAATCAATCCAGGTGTCACTAATCACGATTCACTTTTCTTAACATGTGGGAGGTAATGTTCTGGCCAATCGTGGCCTGCGTCCTCTTGCCTTGGCTGCTTGTCTATCTCGGTCTTCACGTTGTCCAACGCGGCATTATCTTCGTCGACATTGCGATGGCACAAATGGCTTCCCTCGGGATTTGCGTGGCATTGCTCTTTCGTCTCGATCTCCATGGCTGGACCACATTCGTTATTGCACTTGGTTTCACCCTCCTGGGCGGCGCGATTTTTTCCTTAACGGGAAAACGCGCGAGCAAGATTCCGCAGGAAGCAATTATTGGGATCGCCTATGTCGTAGCGGCGGCCGCAGCGGTGTTGCTTCTCAGTCGCGCCGCTGAGGGCGACGAAGAAATCAAACAAATGCTGGTTGGTAATATCCTGCTGGTAACGCCAGCAGAGGTTTGGAAATGTTTCGCGCTTTTTGTTGCGGTCGGCATTTTCCATTTCGTTTTGCGCCGAAATTTTTTGCTCGTCTCATTTGATCGCGATCGCGCCTACCAGAAAGGACTGCGGGTGCGATGGTGGGACTTTTTGTTTTACGCCAGCTTTGGGTTGGTCGTGACTATCTTTGTCCGAATCGCCGGAGTACTTCTTGTATTCAGTTATCTGATCGTGCCGGCGGTTTGCGGCATCAATTTGGCGCGCAGTACCCGCGCGCGGCTGCTGCTTGGCTGGATCATCGCGACGCTAGGAGGAATTGGCGGTTTGTACTGGTCTTTCTACAGCGACTTGCCGTCGGGTGCGGCTATTGTTTGCACGTTTGGCGTTCTCTTGGTGATCGTGTCAACTGTCGGGTTGCTCGAAAAAGCGCGGGCGTAATGGCGAATCTGTTCCTGGTAGTGCACGCGTGCCGCGTGTCTGGCGAGGGCGTCCTCGCCATCGCGAACTTTTGTTTCGCTGTTAAAGAGCCAAAAAGCCTGTTTCGGCGTGACGCCGAAACCAACAGGCGAGACGCGTGCGCTACCCGGGCGCGGGATTCATAGTCCCGTTTATATTCCTAATCCTATTCTTAATCGGTCCCGTATTTACCGCCCGGAATAAGATTAGGAGCAGGAATAGGAATACGATTAGATTTCAATCGTGCACGCCTTCCATTACCGCGATGGACATCTTTTTTGCGAAGAATTCGATGTCGCCGTCGCGGCCGAGAGATTTGGCACGCCGCTCTATTTATATAGCGCGGGCACGATTCTCGATCATTACGGTCGATTGAATGAAGCGCTGGCGGGACTTGACCACCTGGTTTGCTACGCCGTCAAAGCGAATTCAAATCGCGCCATTCTGCGTTTGTTGCGCGATGCCGGTGCGGGCTTCGACATCGTTTCGGGTGGCGAACTGTTTCGCGCGCTGAAGGGTGGCGCTGACTCCCGCAAATGCACCTTCGCCGGAGTGGGAAAATCGCGCAAAGAGATCGAATACGCACTCGAACAAGGGGTTTATTCGTTCAACATCGAGAGCGAAGCCGAGCTCGATTACATCAACCAGATCGCATCGGCTAAAAACCAGCGCGCCCCGATTGCACTTCGAGTGAACCCCGATGTCGAAGCGCAGACGCATCAATACATCTCCACCGGTAAGAGCGAGAACAAGTTCGGCATCGCGCTGGAACGAGCCGCGCAAGTTTACGAGCGGGCAAGTAAAATGCCGGCGATCACCATTCGCGGCGTGCAGACGCACATCGGATCGCAAATCACCGAGGCGGCGCCCTTCGTGGCTGCGATCGAAAAACTTGCGCCACTGGTCTCCGAATTGAAAAGCAAATATGCAATTGAGTTTTTCAGCGTCGGCGGCGGACTTGGGATCGCCTATGAATCCTCCATTGCCAGTGGCAGTGGCGATTGGTGGACCTCGCAGCGGTCGCATCTGCTCACGATCCAGCAATACGTCGATGCAATTTTGCCGCCGCTAACGAGACTTGGGCTACGGATTTTACTCGAGCCCGGTCGATTGCTGGTGGGGAACGCGGGAATCTTGCTGACCCGCGTTCGTTACATCAAGGAAACAGCGCGGAAGAAATTCGCCATCATCGACGCAGGAATGAACGATCTTATTCGTCCGGCGCTTTACGGAAGCTACCATGAGATCGTGCCGGTAGAGAGGCTTGGAGGGACGGGCTCCGTCCCGTCCAAGCTGAGAAAGGACGACACGGAGGTCGTCCCTCCATCCACAGGCGTAAAGATCGATATTGTTGGACCGGTGTGCGAGAGCGGCGATTTCTTTGCGCAGGATCGGGAAATGCCAGAATTGCGCGCGGGAGATTTGCTCGCGGTCATGAGCGCAGGGGCCTATGGATTTGTCATGGCCTCCAATTACAATTCGCGGCCCCTGCCCGCGGAAGCGCTCGTGCGAGGTGATAAAGTTGCCCTCATTCGCAAACGCCAGACGATCGAGGATCTTGTGCGCGGCGAAATCGATCCGTAAAAGAGGGTGCGCGCTTCCGCGCCTCGGGACATCCGAGACATGCTTCTCCCCTGGTAGAGTTGGTTATTCAAGGTTCGGTTTCGGCAAGTCAAGGTCAAGCAGCTGGGCCGTCGGCAAAAGGGTCGGACATTTGGTTAAATACTCGGCGAGCCGGTGTTCGCGACACTCCTTCCAATCGAGAAATGGGTCATGTTCATTTGGCGGAAGTCGGAGTTCGTCATGGAGGAGCGGTTCAAGGAATTTAAAATCAACGAAGGGAAAATAGGAGAGCGACTCCAGGGGAATATTCGGGATTGGCAAATTGGCCGCACGAGCTTCTCGCGCGATTTGCACCAGATTCCGCCACACCTGAATGTGCGAGGCGCCATGCAGCGGAGCGGCCTTCGCCAGAACGTGAGACTGGTAGCTGTGATGGCCAACAATTGCGCCCAGAGCGAACAGGCTCGAAACGACGGCCACGAAAACAAGCCGGCGCGGAGACAAGAGCATCAGGGCGGCGAGGCCGATCCCGAGCCAGGAGACTGTGATCGGCAGGAC
>Ga0210406_10007357_pt1 | contig 11197 bp, 11 predicted proteins | sample IncBWC30MmetaG_FD_155454 | JGI IMG/M metagenome (GOLD analysis project Ga0210406, IMG submission 155454) | Forest soil microbial communities from Barre Woods Harvard Forest LTER site, Petersham, Massachusetts, United States - Inc-BW-C-30-M | ecosystem: Environmental > Terrestrial > Soil >... | reverse complement strand
CGCAACTATGGAAAGAATGAGAAGTAATGGATTTGCGTTGCGGACGGCCAGCAGCAGCTTGGTTCCGCTGAAATCGCCGAGATGAAGCATCCCACTCGAGCGGTAAACGACAAACCCCAGCGCAAGCAGCCCGATCAGGGCGATCAGAAGCTTCCTCGACGATATTTGCATGCGCTGGCCAGCGTAACGGGAGCGGCCATTCACGTCAAGGCGCGCAGTCAAAAATCACAATGAGTTTCGCACGAAGCCCGCGTTTGACAGCTTACTCGCGAAGGACGTCCGCTGTCGTGCGCCGAATTTCCATAAGCACGCAGCCACCAGGACGCAATGCAAAAACTGGCAGAGGCTTCACGTCCCGGCCCTGCACGAGCTGCAGACGAAACTTTTTTGTAAGAACAGCCAATATCAGTTTCACGGTTAGAAATGTGAGTCGTTCCCCGAAACACCCCCGGGGGCCCATCCCGAACGGAAAATACGCAAGTTTTGATTCTTGCGGAGGTTCCCACCTCTCGGGAATGAATTTTTCGGGATCATCGAAGAATCGCGAATCACGTTGGACCACCCATTGGCTCATCAACACCTGGGTTCCAGCCCGAATCCTGTGACCGCCAACTTGCGTGTCGCGCACCACATGGCGAAGCACCTGCCAGACCGATGGGTAGAGTCGCAACGTTTCCTTGACCACCCTATCGCAATAGGGCAGCCGTTCTGCGTCCGACCAACTTGCACGTCTGGTTCCAACCACCGATTCTACTTCGCGCGAAACTTTGGAGTAGGTTTCTTCGCGTTGGTTCAGCAAAAAGAATGTCCATGTTAGCGCTGCTGCCAGATTCTGGCGAACGGCCACGTGAATCATCACGATTTGGTCGCGAATCTCGGGCTCCGACAATTGCCCGCCATCTTCCCCGCGCGCCGATACCAATGCGGAGAGAAGGCCGTTTCTTGTTGCAGCTCGAGCGCGCGCTTCGTGAATCGCCGCCGATAACGCCCGGTCCATCTCGAGGAGAGACTTTCGAACTTGGAGATTTCCTTGTGTGGGGACGAAATCAGGAATTGGAGGGAACTGCTGCATTCGATCGGTGACGAGGTCCACAGCGCGATTCACCAATGCGCTCATTTCGATCGCATGGGGGGACAAGCCAAACGCCGCTACGGCCAGCACCTCCGAGATTACGCGCAGCATCTCTGTATACAGTTCGCGCTGTTCACCATTCGTCCACGAAGCCGCGAGTCGTTCCGCCGCGGCGACTACCTCTTCGCCCCATGTCGCGGCGATTCCTCCGCGAACCGCCTTCTCCAAGAGCGGCCTTTGACGCGCGTGAGAATCTGCGCCGGCAACCAACAGCCCTTCATGGAGGAGAGATTTCAGGGGTGTGCGCAAGAATCTTGACTGCTCGAGGTTTTCCGCTCCCTGCACAAGCAACTCTTCGACGTAGCGCGGATGACTGAGAACACAAATCGGAAAATGGAGGAACCGCCCAAATGCAATGTCCCCGTAGCTCTGAGCGCATTCGCGATAGAACTCCAGCGGCGCGCGCAAATAGGACTGCAAGCTTCCCATCAGCCAGTGTCCTTTGATTCTGGGCGCCGCATCTGTTGGGCGAATGCCAGCGCGGTCATTCATCGTGCCGCCAATTTATCCGCAACACGATCGCCAGCCTGCTCACCCGTTCGCAAGGCGCCCTCGCTGGAAATTCCGTCGAGATAGTCACCGCACAGATCGAAGGGAGGATTCCAAGTAGCGAGTCTCTTCCGCAGCGCGGTCATTTCGCGCAATCTTCCCGGCTCAAACTGGGCGATCCCAATGTTCCATCGCACGAGGTGGACGAAAAGCACCTTTCCACGGCATTCGGGAAAGGTGCGCTCGATGATTTCGACGGCTTGTTGCTTGACGGAATCGTCGTCGGCATCGAGGCGCGCAGCCTTTGGCGTGTTCCACAAGAATACTCCCGCCATGCCGTGCCCTTGCGGGCAGCGGTTAGGGGCGCGCAGATGCTGCATCTCAATCTCTGCGCCTGGAACAACATCATGTGTAAAGGCATAGCCGGCATAGGGAACGTTCGGTGGCTTTGACAGCGCCACCGCTGCATTGGCAATCTTCGAGTGGCGCGTGCGGGACAACGACTCGCGCATCTCCGCGGGAAGTTCCGGGCAAAGCGCTGGCACAAGCTGTCCGGGGAGCGCAAGAATCGCAGCGCGGGCCGCAAGGCTTTGCTGCTTTCCTCGCACTTCCGCATGCACCTGCACGCCTGCACCACTCCTTTCGACGAGCGAGACGCGAGCGTCAGTCTCCACTCGCACCTGTGCCGCCAGTGTTTCTGGAATTCGATCGACACCGTCCGTCAGATTCCAAATCCCGCGCACCAGCAAATTCCAAACAATCTGCATCAGGATGACGCGCGAGGATTTGTCGACCGCTCCACCCATCGGGCCGCTCAAGCCTGGCCAGAAGACACGATTGAACAGTTCTTCCCCGCCGATACGCTGAAAATATTCCTGACAATTTTCGTTATCGATGGCGGCGCTCAGCGCGCTCTGACCATGCACGAGCCCGCGGTGGTTCCGCAGCAAATCATAGCCAAATCGCAAGCAAGCCATTCGCGCTCGCAACGATATTCCGGCGTCGAAGAGCATGTCGTCGAACCGGCCTCCCCGATAGCCGCGGAGGGCGACAGAATCTTGAATTCCAACACTGAAATCGCCGGGGCGCACGAGCGGAGAAAGACCGAACCGCTTCACAAGGGCTCGCATGCGCACGAACCCCCTGCCCAGCAGGGTCACGCCGCGATCGATTACGAATCCGTTCACGCGGTCTGTGGTCATGCGCCCGCCCACTCTCGGCTCCGCTTCGAGCACAAGCGGCTCCAGGCCACGATCCTTCAGGCGGAGGGCTGCCGCAAGGCCAGCAATCCCTCCGCCGATTACAATGACGTCTGCGTTGTTCTGCGCGCCCATCAAGAATTTTCCTTACCGTTTAGTGCCAGCGAAGAGATCGACGGCCTGATTGCTGCGCGCATATTTCACGTCGTTGAAGCGTTCGCGCAGGAATTTGTCCCAGTCCTGACGCTTGGTGACGTGGTGAATCACGGGCCCAAAGATCACGTAGTTGTGGGCGTCCCAGCCGTGCTCGAAGAGAAGGACCTTCCCTCCCGTTTTCAGAATGCGGATGGCTTCGCCAAAGAGTTTTTCGCGAGGACCGCCGGTGGGAATCTCGTGCGTGCCGAATCCAAAACAGACGGCTTCGCAGGAACCATCCGCCAGCGGAATCGTGAAATGCTCCGCTTTCGACGCGGTAATCCGCGGTATGGATTTTGGAGGTGCTTCCAGATCGCGGACATCCTGCACCGCTTCTTCTGGCGATTCACCTTCGACGTTCCAGCAATCCACCGATTGGATCTTGGCTTCAGGCAGCACGTCGGAAAGCAGGAACGCGTGGCGATATGTTCCGATGTTTAGATCCGCAACCGTGACCGGGCCCTTCACTCCGCCCAGTTCCACAAGCCGGCGGATGTAGCGCACTCCGGGGTGACCATACATGCGGTACAAACCGAGGAGCGAATACGCCAACAGCACCAAACCAAGAGCCGCTAGCAGCATGGCCGCCTTGAAGGCTATCGGCACAGAGAAAAGTACGCCGATGGCTCCGAGGGGAACACCCACGGCAAGAAAGTACTTCGTGATTCGCCAGTAGTCGCGACGGCTCACGTACACGGCACGTCCCCAGAACCACCAGGCCGTCGGCCGTACTTCGGCAACGGTTCCGGGATACCAGTGGGTTCGCGTTTCGCCTGCATTTGCGTTTGTGTGTGCGTGTGACATTATTTCCTCCTGAAATCTGAAGCGACTGTCCTTTTAACTCTCTACTGGCCAACCGGCTTCCTTCAAAATGCCCAGCAGTTTTCCTTGAAACGGCTGTAAAAAGGTCCGGATCAACGGCGCGCTCGTCATGTTCAAGAATTGTGCGACTAGATCCAAGACTCCATTGACGAGCTTCCGCGCGCGCTGCTGCTCCGCGGATTGGTCATAAATAAAAAATAGAATTGCTCCCAGATGCAGGAACCACAGAGCCCCGGGCAAAAGCTGGCGCAGATCGTTTGAGATTTCGCTACCAGCAAGGGCCTCTCGAAAAATGCCGATACTGTGTGCGCGCTGGCGTGCCGTTCCCTTGCCGAAAACGGAAAGTGGATGGTCCGGCTCGCCCGCGTAACGGAAGAGCGCGCCAAGAAATTTGCGATCGTCCTTCAAAATGTCGAGTTTCGAATGGAACACAAGCCCCAGCCGTTCGCGAAGATCCATGCTGTCGAGAATCGACTCACGCACTTTCGCTTCGTGCGTTTCTTGCACATGGTCGTAATAGGCCGCGACGATGGCTTCCTTGCTCGGAAAGTAGTAGTAAGCCGCACCGGTTGCCACGTTCGCCGATTTCGCGATATCCCGTATAGTCGCCGCTTCAAAGCCGACCTCGCGGAAGATTTCGAGCGCCTTTTCCAGAATCAAAGCCCTGGTTTTCTCGCCGATGGAGTGTTTAGTGGAGTTCATGGCGACAGAGACTTTCTTGAACATGTTCAAATATTACCTTGGGGCACACGAATTTGTCAAGCATTTTCTGAACATGTTCATAAATAGTCTTAATATATTTACTATCAACAATATACGAGCACCGTGAGTTCTACGAAATCCATAAACCTACGGATCGATTCCCTGCACTTCCGCAGGCGGGTTCATCTGGGGTCGAATTGGGGAATAAAAAGGGAATAGACTCTAGCGTCGAATTCAAAGGGAATTCTGGCGCCTTTACCGGGCAAATCAGCAGAGGAAAACTCAACTGCTTGTGTCTTGGCGCAGGGGTAAGTAAGATGCGCAACAGAACGGTCGGCAGTAAGGCCCTAGTCTTAAAGGGAACATTTCGACAGCAGTTTACGTTCCATAGTTGGCAGGCCGAGATGGACTGCCGGCGGCTCTTTGAGAGAGGGGCCGGCTCGCAGACACGCCTTGCACCGTAGCAGGTTTTGAGGCTGATGATACGTTGGAGCAGGATGCCCAACTGGTCCAGCAATGCCTCCAGGGCGACGGGTCGGCCTGGGAGGAACTTGTGCGCCGTCACACGCGCCGCATCTTTAACATCTGCTACAGGTTCACGGGAAACCGGACAGAGTCCGAGGACCTCTCGCAGGATGTGTTCCTCCGGGTTTACCGCACACTGGGAAGCTATCGTTCCGCCCATGGCGGTTTCGCAACGTGGATGACCAGTGTGACGCGCAATCTGTTGATTGACCATTATCGTAGAACGAAGAGGGATCGGATCACGGATTCGCTCGAGGACGCTATGCCGGTTGTCGAAAACAAGGAATCCGCGGGACGCCGTCCCGACCAGCAGGCGCTGCTGGGTGAACTGAGCGGCCAGGTGCAATCGGCGCTCAGGAGGCTTTCGCCGGAATTACGGGAAGCAGTAATCTTGCGCGATCTGCAGCAACTGGAATACGGAGAGATTCAACAAGTTTTGTCGGTACCGGAAGGAACCGTGAAATCTAGAATCAATCGCGGACGCATCGAATTGGCGCGAGTGCTGCAGCAGATGGGAGTGCGCCCGTCATGAGCGGGATTCGAAATTCGAAGCGAGCGCGGAGCATGTCATGACCTGGACTTGCGAACAGACCGAAGTGCGCCTGAGCGATTACCTCGACGGGCTCTTGCAGCCGGCCGAGCAAGCCGCTTTCGACCTCCACGTGAATGCGTGCGAACGCTGCACGCCGCTGGTCGTGGGTGTTTCGCATGTGCTCGGCACTTTGCACAGCATGGAGCAGGTTGAGCCTTCTCCGCAGCTGGTCGGCTCTATCCTGACGGCTACTCTCGGCGCGCAAAGCTGGCGCAACGCCAAGCGCTGGCTGCGGAACCTCAGTTCGCCGCGTTTTGTCTATAGTGCTGTTTCCGTGGCCGCGACTCTTGTCGTGATTCTTGCGTCCTCCGGCTATTTCACACGCAAGCCCAAGCTCGCGGACTTTGCACCAGCGACGATTTATCGCAATGCCGATCGCCAGGCGCACCTGGTCTATGCGCGGAGCACCAAGTTCATCAGCGACCTGCGCGTGGTTTATGAAATTCAATCGCGCTTGCGGCAGGACAATGAGATTCCGACGACTCCGGAGAGCACGGTGCCGCAATCTTCGCCAATTGGACAACCGGGACGGACGGATTCGACGAATCCCGCGTCTCCCCGGCAGCAAAACCGCGCCGACGGCGTCGAACGAAATCTTCAACTTCTAGCTTCCACGTTTCCGGTGATCAGCGGCCCATTGTGTGAGAGGAGAATGCCATGAGGTGTGCCGTCCATTCGGATGTGGACGCTGTCGGTTACTGCCGCAATTGCGGCAAAGCCATGTGTTCGGCTTGCGTGCGCCAGGTGCGGGATGTGCTTTACTGCGAGGATTGCCTCGCGGGCATCATGGGGATTCCAGGTGCCGTTCCCGCGGCGCCGGCGCCCGCGCCAGGAGTTTTGCCGCCGCCGTATCCTTCTCGCCCGGCGGGCAATCCGGCCGTCGCTTTCATTCTCGGCCTGTGTCCCGGACTGGGCGCGGTTTATAACGGCCAGTACAACAAAGCGCTGATTCATGTTGTGGTCTTCGTGACGTTGGTCATTGGCGCGAGCAGCGATGTGGACACCGGATTGATGGTGATCCTCATTCTTTCGGCCATAGGTTTCTGCTTCTACATGGCCATTGATGCCATGCGCGTCGCCAGAGCCAAGAACCTCGGTGTGGAAATCGCTCCTGATTCGCTGGAGTCCTGGAGCAAGAATCGGCCAATAGGCCCGATTCTCTTAATCGGGCTTGGAATCCTTTTCCTTCTGAGGAATTTCGACTGGTTTGAGTTTCATCGCATAGGGCGTTTTCTGTGGCCGGTGATTCTGATTAGCGTCGGCGTGATTCTGTTTCGCAACCGTCTAGGCGACCGCGCGTAGACGGCGGCAATTGGGAGGATGAACTTCGATGGGTAATCGTATTCGTTGCGCGTGCCCGCGCTGCACGATTCGCAGTTTGATGGGCCCTGCCATTATTATCACGATTGGCGTGCTCTTCCTCCTCGACCAGATGCGCGGCGGATATCTTTCGTTCAGCAATACGTTTCCGGTAATTCTCATCGTGATTGGACTGATTAGCCTGGCATCGGCGCTTGCGCCGATGGACGGCCATGTCGAGAATGTTTATCCGCCGGTTCCTCCTCCGGGCATGCCGGGCCCCACACAGAACCCGCCACAGAGTCCGCTGACGGGACAAGGGCAGGGACAATAACTGCTTATGGCAAACGGCCGCCCACGACGTTCAGTTTTCCCTGGCCTCGTTCTAGTCTCTGTAGGAGTAATTCTGCTCCTCCACCAATATAGAGGCTTCGACATTTTTCACCTCTTCTGGCACTGGTGGCCTCTGATGCTGATTTTCTGGGGCCTGATCAAACTGTTCGAGCGCACAGCCGCCAGCCGCTCGGGTGACCCCAGCTCGGCGCGCGTGACCGCAGGCGAAGTCTTTCTGGTTGTCGGACTTCTATCGCTTCTGGGAATCGTCGTTGCGGTTGACTACGGCAAGCAGCATCTGCCGGGTGATGTAGTGGACTTCGGGGGACGCGACATATTCGATTTTGAACTGGAGGTCGCTCCCAAAGAGATTCCCGCTGATGCGCGAATCACCATTCGCAATGGCCGCGGCGATATCAGAGTGCACTCTTCCGATGAGCACCAGATTCGCGTTTCCGGCAAAAAGAGTGCGAAGGGTTGGAGCGAAACGGAGGCGCGGAAACTGGCGGACCGCGCGTCCATCGAAATCGTTCCGCTCGGAGATGGATACGAGATTCATCCGTCCGGCACTGGTGATTCGCGGCTCAGCCTGAACCTGGAAGTTTCTGTTCCGAAAAAATCCTTGCTCACCATCCGCAATGAAAAGGGCGACGTCACGGTTTCCGACATGGCCACGCCGGTCACGGTCATCAGCGGCACGGGGGACATCGAGGTTCGCAACACAAGTGGTGACGTTTCGATTGACACCCACAAAGGCGACATCAAAGTCTCGGACACGAATGGCAACGTGAAGATCGCCGGCCACGGCGGCGAAGTGAATGTTTCAAGCGCAACCGGGGGCCTGACCCTCGACGGCGAATTCTTCGGGCCCATCTCCGCCGACAAAGTTGCCAAGGGTGTACGCTTCATTTCCCAGCGCACCGATCTGACGCTCACTCAGCTCGGCGGCCACCTGGAAGCCGGCTCCGGCAATCTGGAGATCACCGACGCGCCGGGGAATCTGAACTTGCGCACCAATCGCTACGACGTCACCATCGAGAATGCCGGCGGCAAAGTGAAAGTGGACAACCGCGACGGCAATGTCGAGTTGCGTTTTTCTTCCCCTCCGAAAGAAGACATCGAAGTCTTCAATGCCGCAGCCGGCATCACGCTCACGCTGCCCGGCTCGGCAAGTTTCGAAATCCTTGCTGATTGCCACTCCTGCGATGACATAAATTCGGAGTTTTCCGCCGATTCCATGAAGAAAACGTCTACAGAATCGGGCGACTATCATTTGGATGGAAAGTACGGCAGCGGCCGCGGCCCCAAGATCACGTTGAAGACCAGTTATGGCTCCATGGCACTGCGCAGAACGAGCTCCGATCTGCCGGCCCCACCAGCACCGCCGCGGACGAAAGCGCCAACTCCTCCGCCAGCAAACCCGGCGACGCCGCGAGCCAAGACTCCTGCTCCCCCGAAGGCGGAGAAACCGTAGGCACACTACTGCCTACGAACAGCTGCGGGCCGTTCCCACTTAAAACCAGATTTGATTCAGGGTTTAGTCCAAAAGATCCACGTGAAAATGAACGCCATCGGCGTGGGAATTGACAAAATCTTCCGCGCTCGCCCACTCGGTGTAAGGGCGCTGCGCGCGGCCGTCCCAGCCGGTCAACCGGATTTTCTTCTGCTCCGCCAGCGCCGTAAGTTGGCGGCGGATGCGAGCCTCCGGCACGTTGTAAAACGCAGAAATCCGCCGCGTGCTGATGCACGCCGATTTATGATTGTTTCTGGCAAGACGCAGGATTTCTCGTTGCACGAACTCGTCGGAAACCATCTTGGTGCTCCCTGAACGACAACCGCGGGCTGAAATTGCGGGGCGAGATATGGCCCAACCGGTCGACTTTGGAATGAGGCGGGAGTATATGCTTCCGGGAGTCATTTGCCAAGCCTCCCGCTTTGCCAACCCTCGTGCACAAATAGCTATCGATCGGCCATGCGATTCAGCTCTTCGAAGAACGTAGGGAACGAAACGCCGGCGCAATCGGAATTTCGAATCACGGTATTTCCTTCCGCCGCCAGCCCCGCCACTGCAAAGGCCATGGCAATCCGGTGGTCTCCGCGCGGCTCGATTTCCGCGCCGCGCAATCTCCCGGCGGTGCGGCCCGCCACCTTCAATCCGTCAGCGCGTTCTTCCACCGTGGCGCCCATGCGGCGCAGGTTTTCCACCAGGGCGGCAATGCGGTCGCTTTCTTTCACGCGCAGTTCGGCCGCGTCGCGAATTTCAATTCCTTCTTCGGTGTATGGCCCCAGTGCGGCCAGCATGGGCAACTCATCGATCAGCAGCGGAATCTGCTCGCCAGAGATCACACCGCCCTTCAGCGAAGCGCCCTTTACCGACAGGTCGCCCACCAGCTCTCCATGCACACTCTTCAGGCCCAGCATCTGAATCGATGCGCCCATCGAGGCAACCAGATCGAGGATCGCCGTCCGCGTCGGATTCAATCCCACGTTGTGAATCAGCACGTTCGAATCCGGTAGCAGCGACGCGGCCGCAATAAAAAAAACCGCCGATGATAGATCGCCGGGAATATCCAGCGATTTAGCGATCAGCTTCGCGCTTCCATTTCCACCGCTCAAACCGTGAATCCGCACGGTTAGGCCGTGCTTCTCAACCTCCGCGCCAAATTCTTCCAGCGCCAACTCCGTGTGATCCCGCGTTCGCGCGGGCTCCGTCACGCTGGTCACGCCGTCCGCGAACAATCCCGCCAGCAGCACCGCCGACTTCACCTGTGCGCTGGCCATCGGCATCAGGTAGTCGATGGGTTTGAGCCGCGTGCCTCGAATCTCCAGTGGCGCAAAATTATCCTCGCGTCCGCGAATGTCCGCGCCCATCTCGCGCAGCGGTCCTATCACCCGCTTCATCGGCCGCTTTTGCAGCGAGCCGTCTCCCGTGAGCTTCGAAGAAAATTCCTGTCCCGCCAGAATTCCCGCCAGCAGCCGCATGGTGGTTCCTGAGTTTCCCGCATCGAGCGCGCGCCAGCTGCTTTTTAACCCACGCGGGCCACAGCCCGTCACGCGAACCGTATCTTTTTCGATTTTCACTACAGCGCCCAACGCACCCATGCATGCCAGCGTGCTGTGGCAATCCGCGGCCGCCGAAAAATGACGCAACTCGCTCGTGCCTTCGGCCAGCCCTGCGAGCATCGCGTAACGGTGCGAAATGGATTTATCCCCCGGCAGATCGAGCCCACCGGTCAAGTACTTCGCCGGGCGAATGATCTCTTTTTTCACGGGGAAATTCTAACACGCCGCGAGAGAGCACCCCGCATTTCCCCATGCCGATCAATTTCCGCCCTCAGATTCCCTTATTTCGATATATTGCCCCTGTCCTCGCGGCCAGTTTTTTGCGAAGAACGGCCTGTACCACGCGCTGAAATCTCCCAGCATCCAAATACGTATTATTAGTTGAGGAGAATGTTCATGTCCGCGCGCAGCGCTCTTGTCCACCTAGCCACACGAGCCGGCATCCTGTTCGGCGCACTTTTTGTCGTCAGCGTGCTTCTGGCCGCAATCCCAGGCCACCACGCTCCTGCGGCGCAACCGCAGGGCTCTCAGCAGTCGTCCAGTTCGCAATCCCAAGAATCCCAGGGCATGGACCACAGCAAAATGTCCGGCATGGACATGGACGACGCGAAGGCCAACGAAATGCACGCCGTTCACGACATGACGCGCGGCCACATGGATGCGCACAGTCTCCACATGCACATGACCACCATGCGCCAGGCGACTCCCGAAGACACCGCACGCGCCAATGAAATCGTCGCGCAACTCCGCGGCGGCATCGAAAAATACAAGGACTATCACGTCGCTTTGAATGAAGGTTACAAAATCTTCCTTCCCAATGTTCCTCAACCTGAGTATCACTTCACC
>Ga0210406_10007356_pt1 | contig 11198 bp, 9 predicted proteins | sample IncBWC30MmetaG_FD_155454 | JGI IMG/M metagenome (GOLD analysis project Ga0210406, IMG submission 155454) | Forest soil microbial communities from Barre Woods Harvard Forest LTER site, Petersham, Massachusetts, United States - Inc-BW-C-30-M | ecosystem: Environmental > Terrestrial > Soil >... | reverse complement strand
TATGAACAATATAAAGCTCGTGGGGTGAAAATCCGTTTGCCTCCCACGAATTATCCGTGGGCGCTTGAGATGCACATCGAAGACCCCGACGGCAACGTGCTGCGCATCGGATCGGAGCCGAAGTGAGCTGCGAGATTTTCGCAGCGTGAACCTATCGAACTCCGTCGCATTAGACTAACTCCGCATGCTACTGAACCTCACCATTCTCCCCGGCGACGGCATCGGCCCCGAAGTGACCGAGCAAGCCGTGCTGGTTCTGCGAGCCGTGGCGGAAGCTTTCGGCCACGACGTTCAACTTAAAAGCAAGAACATCGGCGGCGCGGGGTTGGCAGCGGCGAACGACCCGCTACCACCCGATACTCTGGATGCCTGCCGTTCTTCCTCCGCGGTGCTGCTCGGAGCGGTGGGAAGTCCAGCGTTTGATCACTATCCCAACCACCTGCGTCCGGAGGCCGGACTTCTGAAGCTTAGGCGCGAGCTCGGCGCTTATGCCAACTTGCGTCCCGCAATCTGTTTCCCGGCGCTGGAAGACTGTTCCCCGTTGCGAGCCGAACTGATTCGCGGAACCGATATCATGATCGTCCGCGAATTGCTGGGAGGACTTTATTTTGGAGAGCCGCGCTCCATTGCTGGCGCGGCTGGAGACCGCATTGCGATCAATACGATGACCTACGGTGAGCCAGCCATCGAACGTATCGCCCGCGTCGCTTTCGACCTTGCCGCCCGGCGGCGGAAGAAAGTTCTCTCCGTCGATAAGGCGAATGTTCTCGAATGCTCCCGGCTGTGGCGTGAAGTGGTGAGCCGTTGCGCGAAGGATTATCCCAGCGTGCAACTCTCGCACATGTATGTCGACTCGGCCGCGATGTCGCTGGTGCAGCGGCCCAGGGATTTCGATGTTGTGCTCACCGAAAATATGTTTGGTGACATACTTTCCGATCAGGCCGGTGGCGTCGTGGGATCGCTTGGACTGCTGGCTTCGGCCAGCATCGGTGGCATCGTGGGTGTGTACGAACCAGTTCATGGCTCAGCGCCGGATATCGCCGGGAAGGGAATCGCGAATCCCCTGGGCGCGATCCTTTCCGCAGCGATGCTGCTGCGGCATTCCTTCCAACTGGAACACGAAGCTACCTGCATCGAGAGCGCGGTTGGCGGCGCGTTGAATCACGGCTTTCGCACAGCGGACTTGGCACGAGGTACACAAGCAGTGTCAACTTCAGAGATGGGTCGTCAGGTGATTGAAGCAGTGAAGGAAATAGGCAACGCGATCCGAAAGTCAGCCTGAACAAGCTGCGATGCCCTCGCCCTGTGAATGCCAGCGAGCACTCTAAGCCCGGGGAATAGGCCTTTCGGGTAGCGTCTTAACCGCCGGCGGTGCGGTTCCCGAACCGTCATACTTCCCTTCAAGGTCATACCAGCGGATGCGCAACATCTCCTGGAACATCCGCGCCCCATCGATCAGCGGATGGATGCGCGTTCCTCCCACATGGCCCCAACGCACCGGAACTTCGTCCACGCGGAACCCAAACTTGCGGGCAAGAAAAAGAATTTCCGGATCGAAGCCCCACCGTTCGATTCGCTGAAGCGGCAGAATGGTTTGTGCAGCCCGTCGAGTAAATGCCTTGAATCCGCATTGTGTATCCGCAAACCCCAATCCCAGGATCACCCGGTTCAAGCCGTTGAAAATTCTTCCAAACAGTTGCCGGTGGAGCGACTGGCGCGTGGTCTGCAACTTCGCTTGCAGCCAGCGCGAACCGATGGCAATATCCGCTCCTGCGTCGATTGCCTGCAGCAACTTCGGCATCTCTTCGATCGGCGAAGATAAATCCGCGTCGCTGAATACAATCACGTCGCCACGCGCCTTCAAAATGCCGTGGCGCACGCTGTAGCCCTTGCCGCGGTTTCCGGGATTCTCCACCAACCTCACCGTTGGGGTTCTTTCAGCAAACGCGCGAACAATCTCCGCCGTGTTGTCCCGCGACCCGTCATTGACCACGACCACTTCCGCATCCCATCCCTGCTGGCGAATGTACCCCGTAACCTGCTCCAGAGTTGGTGCCAGGCGTTTGCCCTCGTTGTAGGCCGGTATGACGATGCTGTAAGTCATTGCTTCCACTGAACGGCGGTGCCGCCCGCAGCAAGCGGGGAAGGCATAAGATGTCTGGATTCCCACCACTGTTGCCTGAGAATGACCGTTGCCTAAAACCCGCTGCCAAAGAGATTGGCAGGGCTATTGTACGTCTGCAGGGGACGGAAGGATACCAGAAAGCGCTCTCAGGCTGCGCGTTGGGCGACCAGCATGCTGAAGAACTCGTCCACGAGTTCGCCGTCCCACAAGCCCCGGCGTGCCTCCTCGCGCATGGTTTTCGCGGCCTCGTCATGCGAGAGCGCCGGCTTGTAAGGCCGCGCCGTGATCAACGCATCGTAGACATCCACTACCTGCAAAACCCGCGGCAGTAGCGGAATCTCGCTCGCCCGCCTCCCGTCCGGATACCCCGAACCATCCGCATGCTCATGATGATGCCGGATGATCGGCAATACCAGCCGCAACGATTTCAGTGGTTTGCAGATACTTTCCCCTGTCGCGGGATGCCGCTTCATGATTTCCCACTCTTGGGGTGTAAGGTCTGTACCCTTTTTCAGGATCGCGTCGGGAACCGCGATCTTGCCGAGATCGTGCAAAAATCCGCCGCGCCGCAGCGCCAGGATCGAGTCTTCATCCAGATGCAAATACCTTCCCAGAGCGGCCGCGCCCGCCGCCAGGCGCTCGCAATGTCCGACGGTATAAGGGTCGCGGCCCTCCACAATCAGGCCCAGAGTGCATAAGACGGAGTCCGCCGTCTCTAGTTCGTCGGTAAATTCCTTTACCCTCAAGAGCGATTTCACTCGCGCCCGTAACTCTTCCGCAAGGACTGGTTTGTTAAGGAAATCGTCGGCGCCGGCTTCGATTCCGCGCACTTTATCCGTGCTGTCGGCTAAGCCTGTAATCAGCACAAAGGGAATCAGGCGGGTTGTTGGATCGCTCTTTAGATCGCGGCAAAATTCGTAACCGGACTTCCCAGGCATTCTGACGTCGGACAAAATCAGATCGGGCGGCTGTCTGCGCACCTCGGCTTCGCCCTGCTGAGCATCGGCTGCCGTCACCACCTCATACCCGCTCATGGTGAGCAACTGGCTCATCAGCCCGGCAATGCTAGGCTGATCGTCCACCACCAGAATTCGCGCAGCCCGCCGCCCTGTTAACAACTGGCCCATATCCTGTTCAGAACCCGTATCTGGCTGGGGAGTTGCGGTCGCCTCAGAGTTGGAAGCCGGACGAAAATCGTAGGGAAAAATCATCGCAACCGATCTATGTCGTGATTTTACTGCAATCTCAGTTCCACTGCAGCTAGCAAACCGCGTAAAACCTTTTCACGCAGTTTGGGAAGGGCACGACTTCAGTCGTGCCGTCAAGGCACATAAAATCAGCCGCTCTTTAGCGCCTGAGGTGGGTTTCCCTTGCTGCTGAAGCGGTTCTCTTCCCGAAACGCGGCCGCAAGCCATCACGACCTTGTCCCGATTCGGACTGCCACCTAAACAATGCTCAAACTATGTGATTTACAACCTTGCCTGCCCGCTCATTGCGACCTACCCTTCGGCGATGCACCGCAACTTCAAGAATGGCCTGCTCTTATTTTTCTGTACTTTAATCGTCCAGTCGAACGCTTTCGCCGCCGCCTCCAGGCATCACGTGATTTCTTTCGGGAAGTGGACCACGGTCCAGGGACCCGTGGAGTCCGTAAGCGATGCCAATGACACCAAGCCCTCAACCTTGAAGATTCGTCCACTCCTCGTCGACGTGCAGGTCAAGGAATTCACTCTCGGATCGGCTCACGATGTTACCGACCGCCTGTTCGTCGTGCGTCGCGCCCTCCGAATCAATGACAGCCTTCCTCAAGAGTCCCCGTCGCCGCATTGGCAGTGGCAGCGCGGCGGATGGCTGCTGGTGGATCGCATCACCGCCCACATTACCGCAATCAATCTCACAGACTTTGATGCTGTGTACTCAGAAGCGAGCTGGTACCGGGACTATGTTGCGTACTGCGGCCTATCGGACGACGGCAAAAAAATGTATGCCCTCGTAAGTCAGGTCGGCCACCGTAAGCCAATTCTGAAGAAACTTCTCGATGGCGCGAACGTCAGTGAAGGTCGAAAAGATAATTCGGGCGATCCCATCGCCTGCCCCGCGCCCACATGGCAACGGAATCCTTCTCGCGTCACTTTCGAAGGCGCAGGCATTCCCAAGCAAGTCTTCGCGATCCGAGGCCGCGCCGTGGATCTCGTAGTGCCGGAGGAAGAAGAGGAAGAAGCATCAAAATAGTTTCCGCAAGGTCGTTTGCAAATCGCGCGAGATAAGTATCACTGTTGACATGACGACCGAAGAGCCAAGAGCCCTATCCCGTCTCAACCAGCGGCGCTTCCTCTGCCACACTCGTTTCCTTCACCTTTGCGCTCGTCACCAGAATCACCGACAGCACGACGATCACACTCCCCATCACAATGAAGCGATCCACCCGCTCATGCAGAACCAGCCAGCCCAGGAACACCGCCACCACCGGATTCACATACGCGTACGTCGACACCTTCGATGTAGGCACGTGCTCCAGCAGCCAGATGTACGCCGTATATCCGATCCACGAACCGCACACCACCAGATACGTGACAGCACCAACCCCGCGCGCGGTCCACGCCACACGCGAGAAGTCGCCGACCGCCAGTGCGAACGCGAAGTTCGCCACCCCGGCGGCCGTTACCTGCCACGCCGTGCTGCTGAACACATCGACGCCGGACTGCCAACGCTTCGCCAGCACCGACCCCAGCGCCCAGGAAAACGATCCGCCGAGCAAACTGAGTGAAGCCGAGAATTCCCGCCGTCCCAGAGCCGAAGTCGAGTGCAACTCCGGCCAGAACAGCACGAAGAGTCCCACGATCCCCAGACCCAGCCCGGCCTTACCCCGCCACGAAATCCGATGATGGCCGAGCAATAGCGAATCCAGTAGGAGAAACCATAAGGGCGTAATCGCGACGATCAAGGCTGCGAGTCCCGATGGTACCGACAGCTCCGCCCACGAGAGCGTCAGGTTCCCGCCCATCAGCAGCAGGATTCCCACCACGGAAGCCAGAGCGATCTGCTTCGCCGAATACCAGACCTTCCGCCCCGTCGCGCCGCATACGATGAGCATCACGATGCCTGCAATGGAAAACCGCACTCCGCACATCAGAGCCGGAGGAATGCTTTGCACAGCAATGTCGATTGCAAGATAGGTTGACCCCCAGAACAAATAGACCAGCGCGAAGGCAAGAATCACCGCGAATCGGCTTGGGCTGGAGATTTTGGGCATATAAGCGAACAAACGGGGAAGCTAAAAGATATCAGACGATTTTTCGCAGGGAGAAGATTCTAAACTTGGCAGGGCAAACAGCGGCACAAAAAAGTGCGGCTATTTCAGCTTCTCGTACTCAGCCTTGGCGGTTTTCAAAACTGGAACGTCGGCATCCGCATCTTTCCACACTGCGAAGAAGTCCTGATAGGCAATCTTTGCCTTCGCCACGTCGCCTTGCTGGGCATAGGCGCGTCCTAGTCCCAGGTGCGCTAGCGAATAAAGATCGCTGGTCGGATCAAGCCCGCGATGATCGAGAATCCGCTGAAATTCCGTAACCGCCTTAGCCCCGTCGGGTATTTTCAGGTAGGCCTCACCGCGTGTATAGCTCGTTTCGAACGTGCCCACGATCGCGCGGTCAACAGCCAGGTCATACGGAGCAGCCGACTCGAGGGCCGCAACCGCTTCCGCGGGTTGATTGTGTTGCAAGCTGATCATGGCTCGCGCGGTAGGGAGAATGGCTTGATTGAGTTGCGTGCTGAAAGGAGATTGTTTCGCCGCATCGGCAATCCATTTCGCCGAGATGGCCTCATCGCCGGTGCGGGCAAACAACCGGGCAGCGGCGCCTAGCGTGTGCGGGCTATCGGAAAGGGCGAGAGCGGCATTCATAGCCTTTCGCGCCTCGGGCAGTAAGCCGGCTCCGGAATCGCAATAGGCCTCGTTGATCAGATTCACCGCCGCCCATTCTTTATTCGAACGAGCCTGAGCCGCTGCGATTCCACGCGCAAACATCTCCCTCGCCGCTTTTATTTTTCCGCGGGAGCATTCTCCTTGTCCGGCGAGAGCCGCGATGACCGGCTCCTGAACTTTGCCTGAGGCTGCCACCATCTCCCGCTGCATGTCTCCCTCATTACTGCGCACGAACGCAATCCAGTAGAGCGTCATGTGGATCGACCACGGTTCAGTTTTCTGCGCAATGGCCTGTTCTGCGATTGCCTTCGCTTCATCATAGCGATTCAGATATTGGTAGGAAGCGGCCACATTCTGATAGGCATACGGATCTTTTGGATCCGCTCTCATCGCGGTGCTGGCGTAACTCAGCGCTTGATCCTGCTGTCCCACTTCCTGATCCAGCAGGGAAAGATTGTCTAAGGGAACATGGTCGCGAGGATAAGCCGCGATCCATTGCTCCAACGTTTCGCGATCCTTGTCGGACTGTCGTCTGACCGTTCCGTAATAGTGAGAGGAAATATAAAACCTCTCGCGCTCGCTCGCCCGGTCCTTTACATCGAAGGCTTTCTGAATATATTCAAAACCCTCCTTGGGGCGGCCCGTGTTGTTGTTTGCGACTCCCAGCACGGCCAGCGCCATGGCGAAATTCGGATCAAGCTCGACCGCACGCTTCAAGTGTGGAATCGCACCTTCGTCGTCGAACTTCCCGTGCGCGGTTTCCCCGATGCTAAATTCCTTCAATGCCTCGAGTGAAGATGTAGTAGCCGCTTCCAGTGGCGTGGCGAACTTCTGCACCGATCCGATGGATTCGCCTAATTTCTCCCGCAATCGTGAAGCCCCGGCGTCCAGCGACTTCAACACCTGTTCCTTGCTCTCGGCTTCCACCTGCTCGCGAGCGAGGGAATCGCCGCTCTGCGCATTGACGGCGTCCAGAGTGATCACGAAATGGCTGCCCAGACTCGCAATCGAGCCCAGCATCATGGCCTTGACCCCCTCGCGTTGGCAGATTTCACGGGCCACATCGCTGGTCACGCGTTCATCTCCCGAGCGTCCCATAAAACGCAAGGCTTCGCGAATTCTGGATTCTGGAAGAATATTCAGATAAGGGGACTGCTCCAACTGCACGGCCAGCGCCTGTTTTAGAGTGCCATCAAAAACGGGGTCGCCCGTTGTGTTGATGAAGTCGGCCAACAATATACTGTCTTTCTCAGTCAGCTTGGTGGATTGCTTCGATCGAAAATAAAATCCCCCAGCGATGAGCGTCGCCAGGACGATCACGGCTGCGGGGACAAGAATCTTCGAGGGCTTTTTCTCGTGAGTAATACCGGACCGTGCCAAGATTACTGAACTCACGGCACTCGACGATGCTGCGGCGGCTTGCGCTGGCCCAGAGTCACGCATTGGCCGCACCGCTACCACAGTATGCGCACCGGATTCCTGATGCGCACCGGCCGTCGCTTCGGAACTCACCGCCGACGATCGCCCGCTCTCCGTATCGCGCTTCAGCCGCTGCAAATCGGCGCGCATGTCGGATGCGTGCTGGTAACGCAGGTTGCGGTCTTTTTCGATTGCTTTGTTGATGACATCTTCAAGCTTCGCCGGCAAGTCCGGGTTCAATCGGATCGGCGGCACCGGAGCCCGATCCAGAATCGCCTGAAAAATCAGCGCGGAAGTTTCTCCGCGGAACGGCATCGTACCCGTTGCCATTTCATACAGCACAACGCCGAAAGAAAAAAGATCGGTGCGAGAATCCAGTTCTTTTCCCTTTGCCTGCTCCGGAGACATGTACGCAACCGTCCCAAGAGTCGATCCGGGGCTGGTTAAGTGTTCCTCCATGGCAACGGCCATCGGGGCGGTAACGTCGACCGTCGCTGTCGGCGAAGCCGGATTCGCCTTCACTTTCGCCAGTCCAAAGTCGAGAATTTTAGCGTGCCCGCGCTTAGTTACAAAAATGTTCGCCGGCTTAATGTCGCGGTGTACGATGCCTTCGCTATGCGCGGCGTCGAGCGCGTCGGCAATCTCGATTCCCAGGGCGAGAATTGCTTCCACTTCCATCGGACTGGCGCCGATCAAGTGCTTCAGCGTGGCTCCGTCGAGAAACTCCATGACGAGGTACGCGCGTCCGCCTTCCTCGCCAATGTCATAGATGGTGCAGATGTTGGGATGATTGAGCGCCGACGCCGCCTTAGCTTCGCGCCGGAATCGCTCGAGCGCCTGCCGGTCTTGTTGCAGATCTTCGGGAAGAAACTTGAGCGCGACGAAGCGGCCGAGGCGCGTGTCCTCAGCCTTATAAACCACGCCCATGCCGCCGCCGCCGAGTTTTTCGAGGATGCGGTAGTGTGAAATGGTCTGGTCGAGCAAGGAAAAATCCCGCCCCCCGGCGGTGCAGCCATGCTACGGCGAGGGCTGGCGGAAGTCAAAAACCAGTGATCGCGGGTCACTCTAGCCTGGTGCCTGTGAAATCAATCTCGAATCCATGAAAACCGGCGAATGCATGGTCTTTTGGGGTTACGGAATGCCGCGCCTCACGCTATAATGCTTCAGTGATGTCGACGGTTAGCGATGCTGCACCCCAGGTCCAATTCGCACCTTCCCAACTCGCATCTGCCAGAGTGCTGGCTGCATTGCCTCGTCTGTCCCAGGCGGTACCGAGCGAATCTTCCCTCGCGCCTGCGTCCCAGCCTCTTCGGTAGCGACTAGTCGATCCTCCTGAGTAAAAACTCTGAACGGTCCTGGTCTTCCTCTGCGATCCCCTGTGACCTCTGGGGTGAAGGTTTTCCTCAACACAGAAATCAGAGTTCTCCGTTCGAATTCGTCCACGTCCCTAGCCGGAGCGTATGGACCATACGATTGAACGACCAACGACCGTTTCCGGAGGATTCCATGACCACCAAAACCATGTCCGCACCTACCGAGGCCAAAGCCTTCGGACCAAAGATCAACACCCCCCTGCCCGGACCTAACGCCAAGCGCGTGCTCGCGGGCGACCAGCAGTATATTTCTCCGTCTTATACCCGCTCCTATCCTCTCGTGGCGAAGAGCGGACGCGGCATCGTCGTCACCGACGTCGACGGCAACCAGTTCTACGATTTCTCAGCTGGCATCGCCGTGACCTCCACCGGCCACTGCCATCCCGAAGTGGTCGCCGCCATGCAGAAACAAGCCGGCGAACTGATCCATATGTCAGGCACGGATTTTTATTACGAGAGCATGGTCACGCTAGCCGAGCGCCTCTCGAAGATCGCCCCCATGCCCGGCCCGCACAAAATCTATTACGGCAACTCCGGCGCGGAGGCTATCGAGTGCGCCCTCAAACTGGCGCGCTATCATACGAAAAGGCAGAACATCATCGCCTTCTTCGGAGCGTTTCATGGACGCACGATGGGCGCGGTATCGCTGACCGCATCGAAGCCGCAGCAGAAACGCCGCTTCGCCCCTCTGGTTCCCGGCGTCACCCACATCAACTATCCCGACGTCTATCGCGGCCGCAAGGACTCCGCGCAGGATCCCGATGCGTTCGCTCTGGGATGCGCGCGCTTCATCGAAGAAAAACTCTTTAAGACCACGCTCGCTCCCGAAGAAGTCGCAGCGATCTTCGTCGAGCCCGTGCAGGGCGAGGGTGGCTACGTCGTCGCTCCCACCATCTTCATGCAGGAGCTTCGCCGCATTTGCGATCGCCACGGCATTCTGCTGGTCGTCGACGAAGTACAAAGCGGCATCGGCCGCACCGGCAAGTGGTGGGCGGTTGAGCACACCGGCGTCGAGCCCGACATGGTTTGCATCGCCAAGGGCATCGCATCCGGCATGCCACTGGGCGTCACCTTAACTCGCTCCGAAATCATGGACTGGGTACCGGGTTCGCACGCCTCAACCTTCGGCGGCAATCCCGTCTGCATCGCGGCGGCGCTGGCTACGCTCGACGTGATCGAAAAAGAACATCTGCTGGAGCACACCACGGAAGTTGGGGCGCACATGATGAAGCGCATGGCGACCTGGCCGGCGAGGCTGAACCTGGTCGGCGACGTACGCGGCCGCGGATTGATGATCGGCGTCGACATCGTGAAAGATAAGGAAACTAAAGAACACGCTGCTGCCGAACGCGACATGATCGTCGAGAAGGCCTTCGAACACGGCGTGCTGTTCCTCGGCTGCGGACCGAGCACGATCCGCATCTGCCCGCCGCTGGTCGTAACCAAGGAAGAAGCCGATGTCGCCATGGATGTGCTGGAGGAATGCATCCAGGAAGTCGACCGGTAAGCGGATACGACGGCGGGTCAACCCCGCCTGTCGTCGTTCCCGACGCCTGACTGGAGTCACATTCATCAAATCCTGGCATGAGGAGGATGACGATGCATCACGTTCGGCAAGAGAACCTGCCCTTCGTTGGTAGTTCGCATGAGTTTATTGGAACTGAGCACGGCGACACCAGCGTTTCGGTCTTCCTGTTCAATGGGAAGCCCGGTTCCGGACCGGGTCCGCATCGGCATCCTTATGACGAAATCCAGTTCATCCGCGAAGGCCGCGGAGTATGGACGGTCAACGGTCAGACCTTCGAGGGCGGCGCCGGCGATATCTTTGTCATCAAGGCGGGGGAGATCCATAGCTTCAAGGTGATTGGCGATTCGCCTCTGGTACAGCTCGACATTCACCTGAGCCCCCTCTTCATCCAAGAAAGCCTTTAATGGCTGGTTTCCCACGAGACTTGTCACCAACCTGGATGGCCCAGGCTAGCTCTCGCGTACTGCGTGTGCTTCGCGCCCGCGCGCCGTTCGAGTTCGCGCTCCGTTTCCGCAGCCACCGCAGTTCCCCACGGAACTGCTCGATCATCAGGCTGACCATCCACACGCCTTCATGAAACCGCTGACCTACTTCTTTCTTGATCGATCGTAGCGTTGCTACTTCCCGCAACGATTCGTTCTCCAGAAATTCCCGGCGGCGTTTGATTTGCCGCCGTGGCCTAGCCTGGGCCAGCCCCCAGTGTCAGGATGCTCCCCGGTTTGTACCACCCGTACCCCCCTCCCCCCTCCCCTCGATCTTTTGGAATCATCACTCTAGCGGGAAATTCCCGCCAGATCCGAAGGTCTAAAGGACTTAACTATCAAAATCTCG
>Ga0210406_10007354_pt1 | contig 11200 bp, 12 predicted proteins | sample IncBWC30MmetaG_FD_155454 | JGI IMG/M metagenome (GOLD analysis project Ga0210406, IMG submission 155454) | Forest soil microbial communities from Barre Woods Harvard Forest LTER site, Petersham, Massachusetts, United States - Inc-BW-C-30-M | ecosystem: Environmental > Terrestrial > Soil >... | reverse complement strand
CACCAAGAGGTCGATGAATTAATCTCGTCCAGCTCGACCCCTCCCGAGCCCTCACTGTGACATTTCTATCAGTGACAAATTACGACTTTTCTATCAGTGAGAAACAAGATCCACCGTGGAATGAAAAGTAAGCCGTTCCAGTCTCGCTGACAGATGTGAAATATCGCTGCGAACCTCGCCCGTTCGCTGAAGCAGGTCGACGGCAATTGGCGAGACTCGTAGCAGATTCTCTCCGCCTTGCCCAAGCATAAGTATCGGTCGCGCAGCTATAGACCGGTCGGTCGACGCCGCCGATTGGCTGAGGAGTTCGTAGACGCGAGCCAGATGGACGGCTGCGTCAAGCGGCTGATCATGCACGATCAGATCGTAGAGCCGATTCAACATGACCGTTCCGCCGGCAGGATCGGGCGGATCGAAGGGCACGATGAGCACCGCTGGTCCTCCTCCCTCCACAATACCCCGGGCGAGGTGCACCAGCTGAGCGGCTTGCGGCAGATCGTAGGGCTGGCGTCGTAGATGCAGAATTAGCAGCCTGGTCTGCGCCCGTACCAACGGCGCCAGCAGCGTGCTAGCGACGAGCGACGGCCCGTCGCCGGGCGCGGCGATCATCCCCTGGCTCCGCTGATCCCCCTCATGCAGCCAGTCGGTGAGCACCTGCAGGTGAACGATCTCGTAGCGCGACTGAGCGAGCACGCCGACCAACTCGTCGCGGTCGACGCCGGCCATCGTGCTGGGGTGGAATACATTCGTGAGTCGCTCGGCGTCGCCAAAAATTCTGAGCAGAACGGTGCGGAGAGGGAAAGTCTGGGTATCTTCGTGCGGGAGCCCCATATTGGCCACCAGGACCCGAAACGGCAGCGTCGGGACTTTGTCGGCGAGCCGCGAGGCAACCGAGACCGACCGCACGATCTCGAAGGCGGGTACCTCCGCTTTACCGAGCATCGCGAATTCCCAAGGCAAGTAATCCAAGTCGCGGTCGGTGATCTCAAGTAAAACTCGCGCCAGATAATCCGGTTCCTCTGCGGCTCGCGCGATAACTTCGTCGAGCAGTGGCTCCGCGCCTGCAAACAGCGAGCTGAAGAACTCTGCCCCGATCAATTCGGCTTCCATCGATTGGAACGCGAAGCCGATATTTCTTAGCCGCAGGAACTCAGCATTGGCGAGCCGTCGTTCGGACTCCCTGCCATCCGGCAGCGTGAGCCTGACATGGTAGCCCTCTGAGCCACGATCGCTCAATCGGCAGACCAAACTGTAAGCCATTTGCCGTGCTCCCGACACCGTGCCGTGGTCAAGCCTATACCTAAAGGGTGACCGAGCGCCATCTGCCAATCTAGAAGGAATACCTGTTGCACAGCGAGCTTATTCACTTTTGGTGGCTGGGCAATCTGGCCAATAGGGAACCCCCTTTGTAGAGCCGTGCTGGCAGAGCCGCCTAGCAAAGTTGTTATCAGGCGTGTTCCCGCCGGCAATGCATGCCGGTGAGTTGAATGTCCGCAATCGGCGCATCCCCGTCGTTGCCGCGCGCTCCGGCGAATGTCCGTTCACAAACTGAGTTGCCGACCTTAGCCCTCGCTCGCCAGCCATTTTTGGGTCAGGGTCTGAGAGTGATCGCCGCTCGCCGGTGATCTCCAGTGTCACAGGCCGTCAGCTCGGGGATTTGCCGAACATGATCCAGCCGCCGCTGCTTGGCGTGGTGAATGCCGCCAGCGCAGTCTCTGCCCGGACCCTGACCTGCCGGGCGCCAGCCGTGCCGCGGAGCTGCTCTATGCTGTCGGTGTACATGGCCGTGCGCAGGCGCCCGGTCCCGAGATTGCCGCCGCTCGAGCAGAACGGGTGTGGTCCCTCGACCCTGATATCGCCGGCGTAGAACGCGAAGGCATCGCCGCGTTTGACGCCGTGCCACTGGAAGGCCTCCAGGAAGAACTGCGCCATGGGTGCATAGCCGTCGTAAGGATTGAATATGTCGACATCCTCGGGCCCAAGCCCGGCACCCTCGTACATTCTCCTGGCGGCGCGGTCGGTCCAGTCCGGCATCGTGTCTCACGCCAATTTCGTGTAATGTCAATCCGGAAAACGGGATCGCTCAACCAACCATCATGGATCATCCTCGCATCACGCTTGCGCCTGACGTACTCGCGGGCAAACCCGTCATACGCGGGACGCGACTTTCCGTCGAATTCGTGATCGGCCTGATGGCCGACGGATGGAGCGAAGCCGATATTTTGGAGAATTATCCAGGTATTACGCGCGACGACATCCTCGCGTGTCTCGCCTATGCTCGCGATACACTGAGCTCGGAGAAAGTGTTTCCGAGCGCGGCCTGATTTTGCGTTTCCTCGCCAACGAGAATTTTCCTGCCGCGGCGGTCGCCTCCCTGGCGGCAGCTGGGCACGATGTCGTGTGGGTCAGAATCGGCGCGCCAGGCATGCCCGACCCTGAGGTGCTGGCCCTGAGGTGCTGACAGGGGCGGCGCGCGAGCATCGAATCTTGCTGACCTTTGACAAGGATTTCGGCGAACTGGCCAGAGGATCGGCACTGCCGCGCACCTGTGGTGTCGTGTTGCTACGGATGCCGATGCCGATGCCGGAGGAGGCGGGACTACGGCTGGCCGCGCTGATCACCGCTCGCGAAGATTGGGCCGGCAATTTCTCGGTCATCGAGCCCGGCCGCGTTCGGATGCGACCGCTCGGGTAGTCTGCGGCCTAGTTAAACTGTAGGTAGGCAAGGAACGAGGCCGACCTCGACTTTACGGATTTCGCGCGCTATCTGCTCGACGATCCGGATACTCGGGTCATTGCCGGCTTTGTCGAAGGCTTCAAAGCGGCCGATAAGTTTCTCGAGGTGGCAAAGCTCGCCGCGGAGCGCGGCAAGCCGATCGTTCTGATCAAAATCGGGCGTTCGGAACTGGGAGCCCGGGCGGCACGCTCGCATACCGCACCGCTGACGGGTGCCGATACAAGGTACGATGCGATCTTTGCCCAATACGGGGTTATCCGGGTCCAGGATTACGACGAGCTCCTGGAGGTGGCACACCTCCTCGCCCACACCCCCAAGCCCGGCGTGCCCGGCATCGCGGTGGTATCCCACTCGGGCGGCATCAGCTCGCTCACCGCCGACATGTGCGGTCAGGCCGGTCTCGATCTGCCGCCGCTCGGGCAGGAGGCGCGTGACGGCATCAACGGGATCCTGAAGGGCTTCGGGTGGGCTGCCAATCCTGCCGATGTGACAGGCTTTTGCCAACAGCGAGGCCTTCCCGCAAATCATGGAGCATATGGTCAATGATCCCCGGATGGGGACGCTCGTCGTGGCGAGTGCCGGGGCGGACGCCCAAGCTCAGCAGGTCATCAGCCAGCGTGATCGGACCGACAAGGGCGTGGTGTTCTTGTGGACCGGAAGCCGGGACACCAAGGCTGGTCTGGCACAGCTCAAAGGAGCCCGGATACCGATCTTCTACACGCCGGACAAATTGGCCCGAGGCCTGCAGAGCCGCCTAGCGTATCACACATGGCGCGAGCGTCGCCTAGCCGACGGCTTTGCTACGGCCCCGCCGCGCACGGCGGCCCAGGATGCGGCCATCACAAGGGCTCTCGGCTTGGGGCGTTCGACACTCTCGGAGTCCGAAAGCAAGCAGCTCTTGGCAGCCTGGGGCGTGGCGAGTGCGCGTGAGCACCGGGCAAATTCTGCAGAGGCCGCCGTCGCGGCCGGAGAGCAGCTCGGGTTTCCGGTGGCTCTCAAGGTCGACTCGCCGGATATCCTGCACAAGACGGAGGCCGGGGTCGTTCGGCTGAACCTCGGTGATGCGGCACAAGTGCGAACGGCCTACGCCGAGATCTTGGCCAGTGCCAAGGCCTATTTAAGTGCCCTCCCCCTCGATGGGGGAGCCCCCGGACGGCCGCCCGCCAGGGCGGGCGTTCCGGGGGTGGAGGGGGTGATCGTGCCGGCGGCAATCCACTCGGGCACCGCTCGGCGAATTCACCCCCACCCCGGCCCTCCCCCTTGAAGGGGGAGGGAGTAGATGCGGCAAATGCGATAGCGCCACAGGCTCGGATCATCGGCGGGTCGGTGCAGGAGATGGTCGGAGAAGGTGTAGAAGTTATCATTGGCGTGTCTTGCGACCCGCAATTGGGCCCGGTGCTCCTGTTCGGCAGTGGCGGCGTGATGGTCGAGGTCTATAACGATGTGGCGCTGCGACGCTGCCCGATCACGCGCTCGGAAGCACAGGCGATGATCGCCGAGGTCAAAGGAGCCCGGTTGCTCCAGGGCTTTCGCGGACGGCCGGCGGCGGACCTCGAGGCGCTCGCGGATACCCTGGTGCGCGTGTCGTACCTCGCCATGCACATCGAAGGACACTTGGCAGAGCTGGACATCAATCCGCTCATGGTGCTGCCGTCAGGTCAGGGAGTGAAGGCGGTAGACGCCCTCGTCGTGTTCCGCGGCGTATAGTGGATCAAAATCTGATGCTGCGCTTCACCGCGCAGGCACTATTATGACAGGCTAATACAAAGGACGCTTGGAACGAGTTATGAAAGAAAACAGCATACGGCGGGCGGTACGCGAAGGACGGGCGGCGCTGGGCACCGGGCTCAAGGAGTTCGCATCGCGCGGCGTGCCCTTGATCATCGAGGCGGCCGGCTTCGATTACTGCGCGATCGACCACGAACACGGGGCGTTCGACATGGAAACGATCGCAAATCTGGCGAGCTGGTTCCAGGCCACGAATGTCTCGGCCATCGTTCGGATCCACAAGTCATTCGCGCATCTAATTCCAGGCATTCTGGATCAGGGCATCATGGGCATCCAGGTGTCCGAGGTGGAAAACGCCAAAGAGGCGCGCGCGATCGTCCGCCTGGCGAAGTATCCGCCGATCGGAAACCGGGGCATCTCCGGCCAGGGGCCGCACACGGGATACAACAGCTACGGCGCTCGCCATGCCACCGAATACGCGCCGTGGGCCAACGAGAACATCATCATATGCCCGTCGATCGAGTCGCTCGAGGGCCTGGAGAATGTCGAGGAGATTGCGGCGGTCGAAGGGATCGACATGATCGCGTATGGGCATTCCGACCTGAGCGCGCAGCTTGGGGTTCACCTCGACCTCGAGCACCCGAAATTCAAAGCGGCGGTGCGGCGGATCGCAGCAGCATGCAATGCACACGGCAAGCTCGCTCGCGGATCGGCGGAGACCGAGGCGCAGATCGAGGAATATTGGCAGCTCGGGTTCAAGGTGCTGAACCTGCCGGGGAACGACGTGAGCACTTATCTTGACGGGATGAAAGCCCGCGCGGCCCGTGCACATGCGCGGTTGAAGTCGATCGGGGTGCCGCCCCCATGAGGGGATCTGGTGGCCACCTGATCATCCTTATCACCTCACCCGGCCCCTTCTGGGCGCTGCCACGAACACACTGACCGGAGGACACCCCAATGACTAAATATTTGCACACCATGATCCGCGTAAGTTCGCTGGAGGACACGATCGCCTTCTTCGAGGTGCTCGGCCTGCGCGAGATCCGCCGCCGTCCGGACGAGAAGGGCCGCTACACCAACGTGTTCCTCGCCGCCCCCGGCGACGAGGCTGCTGCCGTGGAACTCACCTACAATTGGGATCCCGAGCCCTACACCGGCGGCCGCAATTTCGGACATCTCGCATATGCCGTGGACAACATCTACGACACCTGCAACGCCTTTATCGCCCACGGCGTGACGATCAACCGCCCGCCGCGTGACGGCCGCATGGCCTTTGTCCGCACGCCGGACGGCATCTCCCTCGAGCTACTGCAGGCCGGCGAAGCGCTGCCGCCTGCCGAACCCTGGACCAGCATGGCCAATACCGGTGCATGGTAGAGCGAGACGCCTCTGGCGTGGCTGCCCCATCACGCACTCGGAAGCACAGGCGATGATCGCGGGGGTCTAGGGGGCCCGGTTGCTCCGGGGCTTTCGCGGACGGCCGGCGGCGGACCTCGATGCGCTCGAGGATACCCTGGTGCGCGTGTCGTACGTCGCCATGCACCTTGAAGGACACTTGGCAGAATTGGACATCAATCCGCTCATGGTGTTGCCGTCAGGTCAGGGAGTGAAGGCGGTAGACGCTCTCGTCGTGTTTCGCGGCACATAGCACTGCACGTGGCTGGGAGCTTGACCCAAAAGTTTGCACGGCCCAATTGTCGGCAGCAGCGGACCGCTTTGGAACCCACAACCGCCGCTCAGCCTTGGCGGCGGGAACCGCTCTTGCCCTAAAGCCGCATTCATGACCTGCTGCGCCCCACCACCACCACAGAGGTGCGGGAAAGGTCGATTCCCTTCTTCAATCGCACTCGGTCCAGCCCGATACCGGGACCACGGGTCAGGATACGATTTTTCCAAAACTGCACGCTTAGCTCGAAGCCAATGAAATCAGCAAGGTTCACAGATACAAGGGACGAGAGCCATGGGGCCAGTTGGCCCCGGCTGCCGGGTGGGTGGTGCGGCTCCGCAGATAAGTCTAGATTCCGCGCTGCAGAACGCGCTGGAAAATTTTGGCACGGGGTCAGTCCGTGGTCAGCCTTGCTATCCGGTTGCAGGAGATTGACGACACTGAGCTAGAGGAATTCGTCGAGAGGTGGCTCGATCGCAAGGGCGAGAAGTACCACGACGTCGTGCGGATCGGGGCTGCGAACGACAAGGGCCGCGACGTGTCATCGCGTTCCTCGGATCGGAAGCATGAGGGTCCGTGGGAGCTGTATCAGTGCAAGCGAAAAACCCTCAACAGCAAGCTTGGCACGCCGGAGGCGATGGCGGAGCTGGGGAAACTTTTTTACCACCACGTCGACGGGGCGTATGCGACCTTGCCGGTCGAATATGTTTTCGTGTCGCCGCGCGGTATCGTCGGACCGCTGCAGGACTTGATATTCAATCCGTCGCGGCTGGGGCCGTACCCGATATCGCGATGGGATAAAGACTGTGCTGACTACATAACGAGCCATCGGGTGCCGCTGTCGCCGGAGATCCAGGCTGGGATTGAGGCGTTCGATTTTGCGCGAGTTTCTTATATGGCGGCGCCTCAGATCGTGAAGGATCCCGACGCCGCCCCGGCTTTGTCAAAATTGTTTCGCTTGATCCCGGAGGAAGCGCCTCCGGGCGAGGCACCCCCTGATATCCAGCCGGAGGAACTGGTCTATATCGATCAGCTGCGGCAGATTTACGAGGAGGTGACCGGTAAGGTGTTCGCTACGGCGGACGAGGTGCTGGCGGACGCTGATCAGGGGGAGCATCTTCGGCTACAGCGGACGCGATTTTTCGAGGCGGCCACGTTCACGCGCTTTCATCGGGATAACACCGCACCGGGTGCTGTAGAGACGTTTCGCGACGACGTTTACCATGGGGTGATCGAGGTCTACTCTGGGTCGTACCCATCCCGGTTCGAGCGGGTGCAGGCGGTGATGAAGCACGCCGGCGTGCTTCAGGTCGCGCTACTGGGGCGGGCGTCCCGCGTCCCCGTCCGTCAAGGCATGTGCCATCATCTGGCAAATGAAGGGCACTTGAAATGGATACCGTGAAGCCCGCCGGGGACCAGTTCGGGGATCTGTTTAACTCACGTCTGGAAGCCGGTGTCCGCGCGGTCGTGGTGCTTGAGGCGATCCGACCGGAAACCATCGATCTCTCGGAGATGGTGCTGTTTGATCATATCGTGGTGCATACGGCCGATTTCAGTGGGCCACCCTCACTGCATGTCGACGTCCCGGGCCGCCATGGCGAACTGCTCGTGCGGCGCCAGTTGATCGAGGCCAGTCTTCAGATGATGCAGCGGTGTCACCTGGTCGAAGAGATCGATCAGGAGGACGGGTTGGCCTGGCGCGCGTCCGATGAGGCGGCGGCGTTCGTGGAGCTGCTCGAAACGGCGTACTCCATGCGTCTGAAGGTGTGCGCTTCATGGCTGGCTGATGAAGTGCGGCAACGCTCGAAAGCCGGGTTCAAGGAGTATGTCAGGGAACAGCTCGGCGATTGGGGCGAGGCGTTCAGCTCTTACGGCGAGCGCCGCTAGTGGCTGACGTCCGATTCATATTCCGGAAGCTTGCCTTCACTGGCGCCGCGAAGGAGGTCGCGGCGCTTGGATTTGTTGACGGCGTGAATGTGATCTACGGCGCGTCGAATTCCGGCAAGTCATTCACGATCAAGGCACTCGATTTTATGTGTGGCGCGGGTTCGCCGTTGCCGGAAATCCGTGAGCTGGAAGGCTACGAGACATGCTGGCTTGAGCTGGACTTGCCGATGAGTGGACGCATTACGCTGTCGCGCGGAGTGCGGGGCGGTGATGTTTCAGCGTTTATAGATTCATTCGATCAGACGCGTCGCGGGCGCCCAGTAACGACTTATGGCGGGTCACATGATCGACCAAACAGTCTATCACGGTTCTTGTTGAGCGAGCTGGGGGTTAGTGACGACAAGCAAATCGCTGCGACACAAGCCGGGAGAAAACAGACTTTTACCTTCCGGCACTTTGCGACGTATGTTTTTACCGAAGAATCGCCGATGATGGCGGAGGCGAGTCCCATAAAGATTTCTGATCAGACTAGTGCGACTTTCGATAAAAACGTTCTGAAATTCATACTGACCGGCGTCGACGATTCAAGCGTGATTGAAAAGCCAAGCACGTCCGATCAGAAGATAGCGAACGTCGGGAAAATTGAAATCGTTGATGAGTTGATCGCTGCGGCGCGCGCTGATTTTAGTCGAGCGTTTCCGGACTATGAAGAAGTCGGCGCGTTGGATCTGGCTGCGCGGGAAACGGAGCTCGCAACCGCATCAGAGGAACAGCATGCAATCCTGGCTGAGCATCAGATGGAACTGGACCGGTTGCGCGCGGAACGACGCCGGTCTATGGAGCTGCGCGAGGAGGCTGAAGATCGCGCCGGCGAGATTGAGCTGATGCTGGAGCGGTTCGATGTATTGGGGAGAGTTTACGACAGCGACATAGAGCGGCTCGAATCCATCGAGGAGGGAGCTGCAGCGCTGATGGCCGGTGCACGCCGGCCATGCCCGCTGTGTGGCGCGGAGCCAGAGTATCAGCACGCGGCCCATGGCTTGGACCAGGTTGAGCGATCGCAGCGTGCTGTGAGGGCTGAAATTGCAAAAATCAAGGCTGAGCGGGCGGATCTTGGAAAAGCAATGGGATCGCTCAAAGCGGAGCGGGATGGGCTGGCGTCGCGCATCGCTCGGCTATCGCAGCAGATCGGTGACTTGGAAACGGCGATTGATAAGCTGCGGCCCTTGGAAGTCAGCAGTCGTGAATCGTATGAGGAGCTTGACCGGCAGCGTCAGCGGTTGCGGAACGGCCTTAATTTGATCGAACGGATAGAAACTCTCGAAGCGCGCAAGCGGGAGTTGGAGGCGTTCAAGGCAAAAGGTATTCCCCGCGGTTCCGTGGCTGTTGGCATCAGCGGCGAAATTGGTCATGAGCTCGCGCAAATTGCACAAACCGCGTTAAGGGCATGGCATTTCCCGGGCGATCCGACTGTTTCTTTTGATGACAAAACCCATGACATCTTGCTCGACGGGAAGAATCGGAGAGGAAATGGCAAGGGCGTGCGTGCGTTGATGAACGCCGCGGTTAAGATCAGCGTGCTGCTTTATTGCCGGAGACACCATTTGCCCCATCCGGGCATTATTGCGCTCGATAGCCCGCTTTTAAGTTATCGTGATCCGATTACCTCAAAGCATGGCGGGTTGTCGAGCGATGAAGAGGAGGTGGTGCAATCCGGCCTTAATGAACATTTCTACCGATATCTCGTTAGCTTGAGCAACACGATCCAGTTCATAATTATGGAGAACGACCCGCCACCGTTCAATCTAGGCCCAAACTCGATGATCACGACTTTTGTCGGCAAAGAAGGGGAGGGCGGCCGACACGGGTTGCTATAAAAGTGGCTGCCAGGGCCTCATCGCTCGGCAGAAGCGCAAGATCGTGGCCGGACGCTATCAAGTGGCCGACGGTAGATTCCTTTGCGCCGACGCCTGCTTACGGCGCATCCTCGTCGTTGCCGCGCGCTCCGGCGAAGGTCTGTTCACAAACTGATTTGCCGACCTTAGCCCTCGCGCGCCAGCCATTTTGGGTCACGGTCTGAGAGTGATCGCCGCGCGCCGGTGATCGCCAGTGCCACAGGCCGTCAGCTCGGGGATTTGCCGAACATGATCCAGCCGCCACTGCTTGGCGTGGTGAATGCCGCCAGCGCAGTATCTGCCCGAACGCTGACCTGGCGGGCGCCAGCCGTGCCACGGAGCTGCTCTATGCTGTCGGTGTACATGGCCGTACGGAGGCGCCCGGTTCCCAAATTGCCGCCGCTCGAGCAGAACGGGTGCGGTCCCTCGACCCTGATATCGCCGGCGTAGAACGCGAAGGCGTCGCCGCGTTTGACGCCGTGCCACTGGAAGCCCTCCAGAAAGAACTGCGCCATCGGTGCATAGCCGTCGTAGGGATTGAATATATCGACGTCCTTGGGCCCCAGCCCGGCGCCCTCGTACATCCTCCTGGCGGCGCGGTCGGTCCAGTCCTCGATCTCGTCCAGATCTTCCTGTGTGCTGCGCTTCCGGAAGTTGTGCTGCGAGTGATTGAGCACATAGACCGGCGGCTGCCGCATGGCGCGGGCGCGCTCGGCCGTCGTGAACAGATACGCGGTCGACGCATTGACCGGCCGGTCGCAGTCCCAGAGCCTCAATGGGTTCAGGATGTAACGCGAATTAACATAATCCTCGATGGTGAGCTGCGGCACGTTGTGGGTCGCATTGTACCCCCACGGCGTCAGCAGCCCGTTGCGATGCTGGTTGACGACAAAGGGGGCGAGGTCGTCGTGCTTGCCGCCGTATTTCAGACAGTACTGATTGTGCGGGAAGATGTTGATGAAATCATTGCCGCCGTGATTGCCCCAGGGTGCGGTCCATTGGCGGGCGCCGCGGGCGTAGTCGTCGGCGTTCTCGCCGCCGCGGCGATAGCGGCCTTCGAGATTGCCCGTCGGGTAGATGACGAGACAGGTGTGGCAACGGCCGTCGCCCACGGCCTGTGCTGCCATGCCCACCATTTCGCTGATGGTCGGCACCCCGGTCGGCGCGAATTTGACGTTGGTCAGGCCCATATTCTCGACGAGCCACTTCGCATTGATCAGAGTGAGTCCCCACTCCGAATCGTAGGGCGGGGCGAAATAGGGCCGTGGCGCCCACTGCGACGCGGAGC
>Ga0210406_10007353_pt1 | contig 11202 bp, 16 predicted proteins | sample IncBWC30MmetaG_FD_155454 | JGI IMG/M metagenome (GOLD analysis project Ga0210406, IMG submission 155454) | Forest soil microbial communities from Barre Woods Harvard Forest LTER site, Petersham, Massachusetts, United States - Inc-BW-C-30-M | ecosystem: Environmental > Terrestrial > Soil >... | reverse complement strand
GAACCAACCACGCATAACTTTAGTACTGTAGGCGGCCCCGAGATTGAAGGCGACATCCGGCGCTCGAGGTAGCGCTCGGCCGGAGAGATTCTGCACTCGATTCACACATCCACTTGTGGCGGTTTGCCCAGCGTAGCATTGGGCGGTCGGAAAAATCTGGTAGCGCGCGCGGTTAAAACCAAAGGCGCCTTCGAAGGAGAGTGCCCCGTTTATCAGCCATCTAAGCGAACCTTGGAGGCCCTCGGTAAGTGCAGTTGCAGCGTTCGTAATGCTCACGGACTGGGTGGGAACGTAGACCGATGCCACTTGGAGATCATAGTAGTCGTATCGGTAGCCTGTTATATCCAGGCGGACCTTGTCATTGAGTAGATCCGCCTTGAAACCGACCTCAAAGCCTCTGGTGGTTTCGGGCTTGACCTGTTGATTCTGGGCGGTGGTGGTTACTGCCAGTATAGGTGGGTTAGCGATACTGCCAGCTTTATAGCCGGTCTTGTACGCAGCGTATAGAGTTTCGCTTGGCTCCGGATGCCAACTTAAGGTTGCCTCAGGAGAGACATTGTTGTAGTTAGTGGAGACGGAGATCACCTTGTCCTGAGGATAGAGCAGAAAACCCGCCGACGGCGCATGAGGATTGTTTGCGAGATTCTCAAGCGAGGACTCCTTCACATCATGCGTGTAACGGGCACCCACTGCGAACTCAATTGTCGGAACTATATTCCAGCGAAGTTGTGCGAACCCGGAATACGTATCTGATGTATTGCTGTCCGATTCGTCGCTGGTCATATAACTATCAATCGCTGGATTGATGCCCGCGTGAAAGATGTCGAGCGCATTATCCCATGGCCGCTCGGAGTGTTCGAAGTAAAGACCAGCCATTGCGTTTATTGGACCCGACAGTGCCGTATTTACTCGGACCTCCTGAGTAACCAGTTCGTAATGCTCGTGCTCTGCAACGTAAATAAGCGCAAACGGCGTGTAATCTCCACCGAACGAATCCGACAACGTTTGATTGTAATAGCCAGTTACGGAGGTCAGTGAAATCGGTCCAACGTGCTTGTCAAGTGTGAGAGACGACAAGATAAACTTCGAAGTCAAGTACGGAACTCCACCATTGCCGTTAGGGAAGTTCATCGCATACGTCGCAGCATCCGACCCGGAGTCCTGCACCATGTTTTTCGCACAGTCACCCCCCGGGACACGGATACCACCCAAGACAACTGGTACAGTGGTATTGCCTACGCAATACTGTTCGCTGTACGCATCACCACCGTTGACGTCCTGCTGGGCGGCGCTCACTTTCAATTTGGCTTCAAAATCTTCTAATGGCTTCCAGAGCAGCGTAAGGCGCCCCGAATAGTTGTGTCCTGACGGACCCCATTCGCCCTGTAACGCGCCTGGATCCGTAACACTCGGGTTGACAGGGTCCTTCACCGGTTGGGCGACGTTCTTCAACCAGCCGCCAATCCAGTCACCACGGAAGGCGAACCGCGCGGTAAGGTTGTCACTTAGCGGACCTGAAACGGCCCCCTCCACATATTTCTCGGCCGCTATGAATTCGTAACCCGTTTTTGCATACGCCTCAAAAGAGTTGGTCGGATCTGCAGTCTGCAGCGATATCACTCCCGCCGGTGAATTTTTTCCGAAGAACAGCGCCTGCGGGCCTTCCAAGACGTCAACTTGCCGAACATCGAAAAGCGGCTCTTGAATGATGTGCCCACGACTCAGCTGAACGCCATCTGTAACAAACGACACACTTTGATCCAGGCCCGCGTTGATTGGGCTTGAACTGATCCCTCGAATTGTCATTACAGCACCTGTTCCGCCCATGAATTGACCAATCGTCACTTGAGGAACGATTTCGCCGAGTTTGGCGAGGTCCGTCGCATCATTGTTCTGGAGTTCTACTCGTGAGATCGTCGCCACGGAAACCGGAACGTCCTGCAGGGATTCGGCCCTCTTACGAGCCTCCACGGTGATCTCTTCGAGCTTGGCAGAGGAGCCCGGAGCTACATTTTCGTCTGCGACAGCGTGCATCATCATCGACAAACCCAATGCGATGGACGAGAGAAACCTGGAAAATCGCGTCCCCTTAGGGTTGCTTTTCATACCGGAGTCGAATTCATCGTTATTAAGGCCCAGTGACCGAAGCCTGTCGAACGGAGAGGGAGACGCGGACTCGAGGTCGAACTCGCCGCCTGGGTTACTAGGGGTCCTCTCTCGCGCGCCGGTACATCGCGCGGAGCGATGAGAACTGGAAGAACACCTCGATCTCGAAGGCCGTTACCTCGCGCGGCAGGTGCCGCCGACCCAAAAATGTCGCGTGCCAGCTGTCCACGGCGCACCCCCTGAAGGGCGCACCATACACCGTCACAAAACGCGATCAGCAAGTTATTGAATCAACAGCCCGAATCGACATCGACCTCTACAATTACAGGCAAAAGCTACCGTATGTGGATTTGATTGTGGTGTTGGCTCACGAAACCCTATGTTTATTGGCATTTCGTGACGAGATGGTGCGCCCGGCGCGATTCGAACGCGCGACCTTTCGCTTCGGAGGCGAATACTCTATCCAGCTGAGCTACGGGCGCATTTTCAAATTGTAGCAATTTCCCTTTTGACCCGCCGATCGACCCTTGGTCACTCCGCTCGATGTTCGGATATGTGGCCTTCTGGAAGTCCCTGATTTCCCAGTCTTTTCCGCCCGTTTCGAACCTCTGCTTGCCTTCTTCGGAGGCCGATACTCTATCCAGCTGCGCTACAGGCGCATTGTAGGGGTGGCGATACTACCCGCCGCCGGCGAGCGCCGTCCAGCCTCACGAGCCTTGCCTACCCTGCACCGCGGCCTGCAATTTGAGGAGGGTGCCCCAATTACGTGTTGTGAAGCCGGCGCCGGCATTGTGGGCAAAAGCCTGACTGACCTTACTGTCCAGTACACCTGCCGAACACCACAGGTACGCGGCGCGGGAAGTGATGGCGAGCGCGTCCGGGCTCCACTCTTCTTTCAGCATCGGGCGCAGGGGGGCAAGGAGCTGGGGGCGGCTGGCGAACGCGACCAAGTGTTTGGAGGGATCGGATGCGAGCTTCAGCAAGGGATTTTCGTCGATGATGGATGCCAGATCTTCGGCGGTGATGACGGCCACCATTGCCGAGAATCCGCACTTCGCAGTGATGGCCGCCTCTATGCTCGAAGAGAGCTTGGCAACGTTAGGACGCCGGCTTTGAAAAAGTACATTTCCGCTGTTCAAGAGCGTACGTACATTCGTATGGCCCAAATCGCCGACGAGTTGGCGCAGGTCGGACATGCTTACGCGCTTGCCGCGACCGACATTGATGCCGCGAATCAGCGCAATACATTCGCGCATGGACTAAGAGTGCTCACAACGGCATCACGGGAACACACAATTTGCAATCGAGTATCCCGGTCGCCGGGTCGTAGCTCGAGCCTGCAGGGTAGTATTCGAACATCGGTCGATTGTCGAGCTGTAGTCCGCTGGAGGGAAGCCAATCGCGCAACAACGACGTCCACGCGGATTCAAACTCCTTTGCCACGCCCTTGAAATTGAGCGCTGCGTACTTTCCGCCCGGTATGACCGTCTTGTGCGCGTCGCCGAGGGCGATGAATGTTGCTGGGATTTCACACCCCGCGTCATATCTGCATTGTTCCGCTGCGGTGACGTTGGAGTCATCATGGCTGATGCCATACCTTGGCTGCTGCAGCAGTCCACTGGCAACCATCCAGGGATAAGCTTTTGTTTGCCAAAACACGCTGATCGGTTCGCCATAAGGCCCAACGTGCCTCAAGTAGGCGATGGGAGTTGGCTTGCGTTCGATGACTTCGACTTTCATGGGTGCCTCCGGTGTAGGACGATTCGCGGCACCATTCTTTACCAACTTTTCGTTTTGAGCCTGACCGGGCTTGCTGTTCGTCTGATCGGAATTGCTTTTGCGCGCCGCCGATTGCTGCAAGCGCCATGACGTCGGGGAGCAACCGAATCTCGCACCGAAGGCATGGGTAAAAGCCTCCGCTGAACCGAAACCGACGCCCAACGCGATTTGAAGGATGGGAAGGCGGGGCTGTGCCAGCAGCCGCGTTGCTGCAATTTCGCATCTTCGCCTGCGCAAATAGCCGCCCAGTGTTTCTCCCATCCAAGCCGAGAACAAGCGATGGAAATGAAAGGGCGAAAAGTGCGCGATGCCCGCCAAGGTTTCGAGGTCCAAGAACTGATCCAGATGCTGATCGATGTGCTCCGTCACCCGATGCATGCGATCGACATACACATCTCGGCTCTTGAGCGTGCTCATCGCACTGCGCCGCGGGCCTTAGGGTTCGGCCTTGTGGCAGACTGCCTCTACATTGTGCCCATCCGGGCCGATCACAAAGGCACCGAAATAATTTGGGTGGTAGATCTCGCGAATCCCGGGTGGGCCGTTATCCTGGCCTCCGGCAGCCAGAGCCGCTGCGTAGAAGGCCATGACTTGATCGCGATTTTCCGCCGCGAATGCAAGATGCATGGGCCGTTGGATCTCTTCGCCGGCCCCAAACCAAAATTCCGGTTTGCCGCCTTTTCCAAATCCAGCCCAACCGCCGACTTCCGCCAGAAGCTCGATGCCGAGCGGCGCGAGCGCGCCGGCGTAAAACTGTTTGCTCTTTTCGTAATCGCCGACAGTCAATCCGACATGATCCATAATCATGGCAACTCCGATGCCGTTTTTGGCTTGGTGTAAAGAATCATCTGGGTACAGCGAAACACCGCCAGCGTGCGCGCGGACTCCTTGTGGGTGACGACGGCATCCCACACCTGGGTGGTCTTTCCACGATGCACCGGCGTTGCCACCGCGACGATCGTGCCCTCGCGAGTTGTCCCAAGATGATTGGACTTCAGCTCGATGGTGGTGAAGCCTGTGGCATCCGCGGGCAGATTCGCGATGCAACCATATCCCGCCACGGTATCTGCCAGCGTAACGATGGTGCCGGCGTGCAAATAGCCGTTGGGCGCCATGACGGATTCGACGACCGGCAGCTCGCCGACGACGCGGGCCTGGCTCACCTCGGTGATGAGGAGCCCTAAGTGCCCCGGCAATTTGGAGGCGCCGGCTTTATTGAATCCCTCCGGGGTGCGCAGGCGTGTTGGCGTGTCGTTCAAGCGTTCACTCGTCTCTGTATGCAGCCTTCGTCAGCCGGAGTTCGGTAAATTCTCGAAGAAATCGACCACGCCCGTTTCCAGCGAGTATTCGGCGCCCACCACCATCAAGCCCGCATTTTGGACCAAGTTCTCAATAATGTCGGATCCATGCCGCAGGTGATTGACGGAGGCTCTGATATTGGCGCGGCACGCCTCGCGCACCAGTGCATCGTGATCGTTCTTCAAATCGGTTGCCAACAAGCCCTCGATGCCCGGTCGGATGAAATCAACAATGGAATGCAGATTGTGGGACTGATTCTCTACCGGCCGCTGCAATTGCTCCAGCGTGGCTTCGATTGCACCGCAGCGCGAGTGTCCCAGCACCACGACCAATCGCGTGCCGAATTGCTCGGCCGCGAACTCGACGCTGCCGATCAGCGAGGGGGCCACGATGTTGCCGGCGACCCGAATGACGAATAGATCTCCCAATCCTTGATCGAACACGATCTCGACGGGAACGCGCGAATCCGAGCAGCCGAGAATGGCCGCAAATGGTTCCTGACCCGCCGCCAATTCCAAGCGCCGTGCCCGGCTTTCGAAAGTATCCCGGCTGGAGACTTCCGAAACGAAGCGATGGTTTCCCTGCCGCAGCAATTCGAGCGCGTCTCGGGCCGAGATCATCGGTGAGCCACCGAACGCATCCCAGCGAGATCTCGGCGGCTAAAGCGGGCGGCGGGCTGAGTTATCGCGATACCCAAGAATGCGCGCCGGCAGAAACAAAATCGTCCGCACCAACGCGAATATTGCGTCGAATGAAAGAGCGACTGCGCGAAACGGCAAGGAGAGGAGCCATACCAGGGGCCAGAGAATGATGGCGAGAATGGCAATCGGCCAACATAGCACCAACAAAACACACCACAAGAGCAAGGTTTTCATCGGGATCCCCTTCAATTCCTGCACATCACCTTATCACACCCTCAGTGTTTTGCGTTGCGGGACGGCGCCGGCACGGCTTGCGGGCGCAGGAGTTCCATCTAGCGTTCATGAGCCAGCGCCAGCCGGATGCCGATAAAGATGAAGACGCCGCCGACGCAGCGATTAAACCACCGTTTGAATGCGGCATTGGGTGCGAGGCTGCCGCTCAAGCGAGCCGTGAACCAGGCAACGAATAGGTTCCATATCGTGCCATTGACATCGAATAACGCGCCGAGAAACAAAAATGCCAATGGCTTCGAGTTTGCCTCGGGGGCAACAAATTGCGGAAGGAACGCCAGGAAAAACAGCGCAACCTTTGGGTTCAAGACGTTGGTGAGAAAGCCCTGAATGAAGATGCCCCGGATGGTGGCACTCCGAGGGACGGTGCCCGGCAAAGCTTGAACTGCGCTTGCGGAGCGAATGAGCGCAATGCCGACATACAGCAGGTAGGCTGCACCGATGAATTTCACTACGGTGAATGCGGTAGCAGAGGCGGCGAGGATTGCGGACAGGCCGAGCGCCGCGGCACATATGTGCACGAGCGTGCCGGAGCCGATTCCCAGTGCGGCGACCGCGCCGGCGCGCCAGCCCCGGGTCGAACTACGCCCGATGATGTACAGGGTGTCCGGGCCCGGAGTGATGTTCAGCAACAATCCGGAAAGCACGAACAGCCAAAGATCACGCGTGCCAAACATATTGCTCCTCAGGCGCCTCGTGCCTATGCTGTCACTTTGCTCGCAGCCGCGCGGTCACTTCGATCTCGATTTGCATGCGCGGATCAAGCAGGCCCGCGGAAATCATCGTCATCGCGGGCCGGCCGGCTCCGAAATATTTGCGCAACACCGGCCAGCAGTCTGGAAATCGTTCTGCCTTCGGCACAATGTAGTTCACGCGCACCACGTCCGCGAAGTCGGCGCCCGCACTGTGAAGCGCGAACTGGATATTCTTGAGGCATTGCTCGGTCTGCTCGATCAGGCTGTCGGAAATGGTCATGGTGCGGTAATCGAAACCGGTGGTGCCGGATACGAAAACCCACTCTCCGTCGACGACCGCACGTGAATAGCCGACGTCCTGTTCGAATTTGGATCCTGAACTGATCAAGCGTCGCGTCATCGGATAGCCTCTGCGGGATTACGTTTTTGCAGTTTAGGCGCATTACCGCGCGTGTCGAAGTACCAAAGGCCGCCCGAAAATGCGAACCACCATGCCCCCGCGAGCCACCAACCGCCAAGCAATTCGGTATACGCTCTTGCGAAGAATGCGAGCGAAGTGGCCGGTAAGCATAAAACAGACATGGCAAGGATAAGGCGTGAGGAGAGGTTGCGCATCCAAAAAAAGCGAACGGCAGATCCGTAGGTGATCGCGCCCGACAGCGAACAGAGGCCCAGCACGACATAGAGCCGCTCGGTGCCCGGCAGGACCGAAAACAGCACCAAGCTTACGATGCCGACGTACAGGGTCAATACGCTCAAGGCGGCGGCGATCGCGACGAAAGCCGATTTGCGCGTCAGGCTCTCGGGCGCGCGCAGCGTAAATACCAAAGCGGAGGCATGCAATGCGCCAGTGATGGCGAATGTGGCGATCAGAGAGTCCTTTAGAAGGCTCCACTGTCCCAGCAAGAACAGAATCACGGTGGCCGCCGCGAGCAGGCTGAAGTGCCGGGCATAGTAAAAGTGTCCCATGCCGCTGGAACGGGCCATGATTCGACGTCTATTGTGTGGAGGTTGGCGCCGCCGATGACGGCGCATATCGGGACAAAATGAGAAGCAGTGCACCGGCCAGTATGGCCATATCGGCCAGATTGAAAATGCCGGTGCGAAACGATCCGATGCCGATATTGAGGAAGTCCGTAACGCGGCCGTCGTAAAACAATCGATCGATCAGATTGCTGATTCCGCCGCCCGCGACTAAGCCTAAGGCGATGAATCGAGCGGGGCCCAAGCGCCGGGCAAAGAGCGATGCATATACCAAGCCGGCCAGCAATATCGCCGCAACCGCGGTAAAGAGGGTAAAGCGCAAGTGTTCCGGCAGCGAAGCGCCGAGACTCAAGAATGATCCGGGATTTTGCACGAGCTGCAGACGCAGGGAATCGGCAAACAGCGATTCTGTGACGCCCGATACCAGCATGGCGCGCGCGGCGGATTTCGATACTTGATCGCATCCAACGCAGCAGCACAACGTGACCACAACGACAATGATTCTGGAAATTGATCGCATGAATGACTCCTGGCCGGACTTCATATGATCGCACCGCGCATGCGAAGTTTCAGAACTTCTGCCTGCCGGTCAAAATATCCCACCACAGACGCCAGTCGCCCATCAGGCTGAACCCGGGATATTTGAAAGTCGCGGGCTTGTTGTGTTCAAAGAAAAAATGCCCGACCCAGGCAAAGGCGTAGCCTTGAATCAGCGCTGCGCCGGCAAGCCACCACCGCTGCGTAGCGCCGGCTGCAATGAGCAACGCGAGGGCGACGCTCGTGCCGGTGAAGTGCAGCCGCCGGGAAGTGACGTTCGCATGCTCGGTAAGATAGAACGGATAGAACTCACGAAAGCTGCGAAATGTTTTTTCGTCGTTCATAGAACAAGCACCATTCGCGTCTGGTCGAAACCTATTTTGTCAGACTCGCTTCGACCAAGCTTCATGGTCGGCGCGGGCGTTGCTTAACGGATATCGACTTGATAACCAATCGCCGCCGTTGGCCGGGGTCGATCGGCTTCTTTGCCGACCGCATGGCGACCGACATCAGCGTTTTGACCGCCGGTTGCTCAAGAACGCCGGGCTGCGTGAGGACGATGTGGCGCACTTTTGTGCCAGTTCCCTCTAGCAATCCATGCGGGTCGGGCAGCTTTGCGCCCTGCAAGAAAAACAGGCTGACCCAGCGCGGGTACACGGCGATGGAAAATATCGCCTCCGACGCTTTGTCGGAAGGCCCAAAACCAATGGCCAGTGCGTTGTAGTTGTCATAGACGATTTCCGTTGCACCGGGCAATCCTTTGCGGAGCCGCGACAGAGCGGCGCGTGCCGATGCGGCGACACGGGGCTCGAATTTGGCGAGAAAGCTGCCGAGCTGCTGTGCGGGCGTGATGGCCATAAAGTCAACCGGTTCCGCGCACGCTGCCGCGACCCAGGCATTTGCTCATGCTACCTGGCATACGGCGACTGCACGGCTGGCGGGTTCGTACGCATTCGCGTCGCGATTTGCCAGGTATTGCCCCAACGGTCCTTCACCATTGCGCGGCGGTCGCCGTACGGCGTGTTCGACGGAGCCTCGAGCGATTGCGCACCCGCGTTTACGGCCCGTTGCCAAGTTAGGTCTGCGCGTTCCACGTATACATAGAGGAAAGCGGGCATTGCTTCGCGCACGCCGGCATCGCTGATCATGACGATGGAATCGCCGATCCGCAGCTCCGCCGGTCTGTCGAGCTGATAGTCACCGGTCGCTCCGAATACTTCCTTGACGAACGCTACGAGCGTTTCAGCGTCATGGGCGATGATTCGCGGGGTGACCGTGTGCCAGCCGGCGGGGCGAAAATCGGCTTGGTCAGGAATCTGCGTCATTCGCCGTTTCCTTCGACGTTTTGCCTTGAACCTGCAGTATAACGTGCCTATTCGAACCAGATTTCTATTTCATAACCGTCCGCGACAAGATGTGCGGCAAGCGCCCCCATTTGGCATATAGTTCACAGGGCCGCAGGCGGTTTCAGACCGGTGAATCTATGAAAGCAGGCGAGAAGTATTTTTTGCTCACGCCGAAAGGGATGGAAGAGTTGCGCGGCCGGGCTCCGAAACTCGACGCGAACACAAGGAGCGTTCTGTCCCTGATCGATCAGGGCTTTACGAGTGCGGATGCCATACTGCAGCGCTCAAAATCCTCTCGCGACGAATTGATCGACATGCTGCGCTCGCTGTTGAGCAACGGTTTCGTCGCAACGGCGACCAGTGATGGGACCGTCAAGACGGCGGCGCCGGAACCACCGCCCTCCGTCGCAGACTCCATCAGTGAACGGCTGCGTCTGAAGTCGGGTATATCGCCCAGTCAAGGACGCTTTGCGCTGTCCAATTTTTGCCTGGATCAATTCGGCACGGCCGGCAAGGACTTGGCCGATGTAGTCGATTTGTGTGTCGATGTCGCCGGCCTGCAGCTGGCGCTGGACAGCATTCGAAGCGAAGTCAAGAGAGTTTGCCCGGACCGTCGACCGTTACTCGTCGCTTGCGTACGCGAAATCAACGACACTGACTATTGAGGGATGGACGCGTCCGGACGGCGCTCACAGGCGCTCGTCTAAAGTCTGAATCGGCCGACCGATTTTTCCAGCAGTGACAGCGTGCGGCTGATCCCCTTGGTCTGCCGTACGAGTTCCTGCGAAGAGGCTTCCTTGGGATCTTTCTGAAACGTGGCGAAAGCCGCTTCGAACTTGTGCGACTGCTCGCTGACCTCAGCCGCGCCGCCACGGACAGCCGACACCAGATTCTTGAGCTTCATCTGCATCACTTTCAGAGAGGCCATCAAACTGTCGGGCCGCTCACCGGCTACCTCGATATCGACCGCCAAATCGCCGTCGGCTATTTTTTTCATATAATCCGCGGCCGCACGAGGTTCGCCGCCGAGCAGATGTAATACCTTTCGATCGAGCAGGAAGAACAGCGCAATGGAGATCGCAGCGCCGAGAACGAGACCCACGAGCGCAACACCGAATCCGACCCCTCTGCCCTGGGCGCGCATCTCGGCAACGGGATAGGCTGAGACAATGGTCAATCCCCACTCCGGGAGGGGTAAGCGGTTGATCGTCCAAGAGCCATCCGTGTTGTCGGTGGCTTGCTGGACCTGCTCTGCGGTCACCCATGTCGGCATGTAACGCGCTTTGGTGCTGTCGACGACAGCGACAAATCCACTCTTCATCAAATGCGCTTGGTCAAGAGCCTGGCTGAGAACGGGCAGTTCGGCCTTATAGCCGACGTAGGCGATGCCGATCGTCTCGCCGTTCTTGCCAAGCAGTGGCTCGTATGCCGTGAAATAGGGATTGCCCAGGATGTCCACGACACCATAGAAGGCGCGCTGGCTCTTGAGCTCGGCGTAGGCCGGGGTGGCGTTGTTCAACTCCG
>Ga0210406_10007352_pt1 | contig 11203 bp, 11 predicted proteins | sample IncBWC30MmetaG_FD_155454 | JGI IMG/M metagenome (GOLD analysis project Ga0210406, IMG submission 155454) | Forest soil microbial communities from Barre Woods Harvard Forest LTER site, Petersham, Massachusetts, United States - Inc-BW-C-30-M | ecosystem: Environmental > Terrestrial > Soil >... | reverse complement strand
CGAAGGAAAGCATTGCCAGGAAGATGGCGTCGCGGTCGGTGGTGGCGCTATAGAGTCTGATTATGGTGACGAACAAGAGAAAATGCACCGCCGCGAGAAGGGCTGCGTATAGGGCGCTGTTGGAAGTGCCGCTGGCAAGGTTGCGCGAAACGAACATCGCATCAATCGGGAAGAGGAAGACGTAGGCGAGAACGAGCCGCGTTGCCGTGGATTGTTTTAGTTCCGAGGTGTGCCCACGCCACCAGCGGAATCCTTTGTAGAGGATGGCCAGCGGGGCCGCGAGAGTGGTGGCGAGGTCGAGTTTCCCGGTGCTGACGAGTGTAAGCGTGGACGTTAGAACAAGAAAAAAGACGGCTGCGCGGAAGAATTGTTCCGCGGGAAGGGGTTGCGCCGGGGCGGTGACGGAGGAGGCCATCGGATGAGTCTTCAGGATAACACCCGGGCGCGAGCAAGCGATTTCGCGGGGACGTAAGAATAAAGAGAAGGAGCTACTTGGGAGCCAGGGCGGCGCGGGCCACTTTGCGGGTCAGGTTGGAGATGGCGACCGCGGAGAGATCCGCAAGAGGAAGCATCTTTGCGCCGGAAGGTTTAGGGAGTTTCTCCATTTCCAGGCGAAAGGGAAGAACCGTAATCGACCGGTAGGTCACTGCGTGGCGGACTTTCTTCAGAGGGCCCAATTCCATTTGAAATTTTCGCCCGCCGAACAAAGACTCCCGAGCAAACTTTTTGAGTGCCGCCGCTGCCTGGCCGTGTTGCACAGATACTGTCGGGAAATGCCACATGCGAGAGACCAGGGTGTGAACGTCGTCGGGGGCCGCTGATTTTCGGGTGGATTTCGGCGGGGCCAGCAGCAACGTTTTTCCGCGGGGATCCACGAGCACCAGCGAGGCCAGGGTGATTTCGATCGTGCCGCGCTTGCTGCGTTTTTCGGGGATCAGATCTGCCAGGCCTTGTTTGCGAGCATCGCAGAATTCGCCGACCGGGCAGAGGAGGCATTGCGGCGAGCGCGGCGTGCAGAGAGTCGCGCCCAATTCCATCATGGCCTGATTCCAGTCGCCCGGGGAATGCTCCTGAAGCAGATGGTCGGCGGATTTCTGCAGGGTTTGCCAGGTTTCGTTGGCGCGGAGATCGCCACGAACCGCATCGAGCCTGGCGATGACGCGAGCGACGTTTCCATCCAGCACCGCGTGCTTCTTCTGGAAGGCGATGCTGAGAATTGCGGCAGCGGTGTAGGCGCCGATGCCGGGAAGAGCGAGCGCTTCCGACGGGTCGCTGGGGAAGATGCCGTTGTGCTTTGCGATGATCAGTTTCGCCGCTTTTTGCAGGTTGCGGGCGCGTGAGTAGTAGCCGAGTCCTGACCACAAGCGGAGGACTTCTTCTTCGGGAGCGGCTGCCAGCGTTTCGACGTTGGGGAATTGTTCGAGGAAGCGTTCGTAATAAGGAATGGCGGCTGTCACGCGCGTCTGCTGCAGCATGATTTCGGAGAGCCAGATGCGGTAGGGATCGCGCGTATTGCGCCAGGGCAGTTCGCGTTGGAATTGGGCGAACCAGGCGAGGAGATTTCTGCGGAAGCGGGAGAGCGCAGAGCCAGTGAGCATGTCCGGTACAGTTTCGCACGGGAGCCGGGGATTTGCGGGAAAGCAGTGTGAGACGAGGCATTCGAGTGAAAAGATAAGGTTGGCGGTTTTTTATTCATCAGGGAGCCACAGGGTGAGTGGAGAAGAGGGCGGCGTAAAGCCGCCCCTACACGTTGCCGCGATGCGCGTCGATCAGGCGGAGAGATCGCTGGCGAAGACGATGTAGGAGGTGTTCCACAGTTCGGAGGGGATAGAGCCGCGAGGTTGGGAAGTGACGATAATTTTGAAGGAGTTGGGGTCGGCGGCGAGTTGATTCAGGAGCTCGGGTCGCGAGTTTGGCGCGATGGGTTGCACCACCGCGAGGTGGCGCAGGATTGCGAAAATATTTTCGGAAGCCGGGGCAGGGGGCGTGGAGGCTTCGGCGCTGCGGAATTCGATGAGCGCGTTGCGTTCGTGAAAATTCCAGGCCAGCGCGGCGCAGAATGTTACCGCGCGCTCGAAGCTTTCTCTTTCGCTCGATGGAGATGTTGGTGCCGCGGCAGGACTCTGGGGATCGAAGACCAGCAGTACTCGGCAATCGTCTTCGCGGGCGAATTCCCGCACCATCAGGGCGCCGAAGCGCGCGGAGGCTTTCCAGTGCACGTGGCGCGCGCTGTCGTTCGGCAAATAGCCGCGCAGTGCGTAGAGGTCCTGTCCACGGCCTTTGGCGTTGCTTTCCATCGCGCCCTGCAGACCGGGCAGGACTTCCAGGAATTCGGAGGAGGCGGCTACCGCGGGATAGACCAGGGCTTCGGTGGCGAGATCCATGCGGCGTGCTTTCTGCAAAAAGCCGAACGGGAAGCGCGTGACGATCTTGAACGCCTCCTGGCGGTAGACACCGCGCTGTGAAAAAAGCAGCGGAACGCTTTGTTTGAGAGATTGTTGCCGCGGCAAATAGGGAAAGTAAACCGGAGTTTCCAGCATTGCCGCGGCGGGCTGATTTTTTGTTTTGGCGGCTTCGACGCGAAGAGAGAAGGAAGGCAACGTCAATTTTTCGTTGCGGAGTTCGACGGAAGCGCGGACGGATTGCCCGGCGAAGATGTGTTCGGGGAGATGGAGCTTCAATTCCACGCCGGCCAATGTGATGGATGACAAGATGCCGGACATGAGGATGCTGGCGATGAGACTGGCGAGAATCAGGAACAAGAGATTGTTGCCAGTGTTGATGGCGGCCATTGCGACGAGGACGATGCCGAGGATGTAGATCCAACCGTCGCGAGTGATGCGGTACTCCATACGGTAGCCGATCCACCGGAGAGGAGTGCGCTTGGCCAGCGTGGGAACCAGGGTGACGGCGACCCATCCGGCGACGACCAGGGCGGTGAGAGCTGAGGCGCTGGCTAGAAGGAGATTGCCGAGTTGTGCGGCGGCGCCGGAATAGAGCGCCAAAATCAACGCTATCGTCAGCGCGACCATGGAAAGCAAGAATGCGCGCACAGCGGGGCGGTCGGATTTGGCGAGGAGAGCGTTAACGGTGGAAGTCAGCGAAGACATTTCTAAATTTCCCAGAGCGAGCGGCCTGCGGCTCTCGCTTTCAACTTAGAGCGGAACGCGCACCGACTCCACGATTTCGCGGAGCACGTTTTCCGTGGTTTCCGATTTTTTCTGCAGGGAAGCGTGGCGCGCGCTGGCAACAACGCGGTGCGAAAAAACGGCGACGGCGAGTTGCTTGAAATCGTCGGGCAGGCAATAGTCGCGTCCATCGAGAAAAGCCCGCGCCTGGGCAGCGCGCTGCAGCATCAGGGTGCCGCGCGGGCTGACGCCGAGGGCGAGCTGGTCGGATTTGCGGGTGCGGTTCACGATCTCCAGCGCGTAATCGTGCAGGCTGGAATCCACCTTGATGCGGGTGACGGCTTGCTGCATGGCCATTACATCGGCTACGTCGGCGACTGGTTCGAGTGTTTCAATCGGGTCGTCGGTGGCGCGGTTGCGCAGAATTTCTTTTTCCGTTTCGTGGGAGGGGTAACCCATTTTAATGCGCATCAGGAAGCGATCGAGTTGCGATTCGGGGAGCGGGTAGGTGCCGTGATGTTCCACGGGATTCTGGGTGGCGATTACTAGAAATGGTTGAGGGAGCGGCAGCGAGCGGCCGTCCACGGTCACCTGGGCTTCGTTCATCGCTTCGAGCAGGGCGGATTGCGTGCGTGGGGTGGTGCGGTTGATTTCGTCGGCAAGGACCACGTTCGCGAAGATGGGCCCCTGGCGAAATTCGAATTCGCGCGTTTCGGGGTTGTAGACGCTGACGCCGAGAACGTCGCTGGGCAGGAGGTCGGAAGTGAATTGAATGCGCTGGAAAGTGCAATGGAAGGATTTGGCAAGCGCCTGCGCCAACGTGGTTTTTCCGGTGCCGGGAACGTCTTCAATCAGCAGGTGGCCGCGCGCCAGCAACGTGATCAGGGAAAGCTGGATGACGTCTTCCTTCCCGAAAATCGCGCGGGCGATGGAGCGCTGCAGTTGAGAAACCAGGTGAGAGGTGGCGGTCGGCATCGGTTGAAAACCCCAGGTGTTCCTGCTTAAATAGATGAACGTTGTTGCACAAGCGTTTCGGCCGATTGCAACAATGTTTCCCTGCAAAGGGTACCCGTTAAGAGACGGGCGATTAGCTCAGCGGTTAGAGCGCTCGCCTCACACGCGAGAGGTCAAAGGTTCAAATCCTTTATCGCCCACCATTCATCGCTCCCGAATAGTTTAATGGAAATCAGTGATGACAACCTTTTTTCGCACGATTGAGTTTCTAAGTTTGGGCTTGTGGCTGGGGGCGGACGCGTTTCTTAGTTTCGTGGTGGCGCCGGGGGCGTTTGCGATTCTGGGGAATCGTGATGCCGCGGGGTTGATGGTGGGTTTCGCGCTGGCGCGGCTGCATTTTGCGGGGATTTTTCTGGGGTTGGTGTTTTTGGTTGCTCGGATAGCCCGGACTCATGATTTCAGCAGTTACACCGGCGCTGCCGCTTTGTGCGTTGTGCTGATGGTGTTGCTGACGGCGGCATCGCAATTTACAGTGAGCAGCCGCATGGAAACGCTGAAGCGAGAAATGGTGTCGGTGCAAAATACGCCGGAAACGGATCCGCGGCGGGTGGAGTTCACTCGCTTGCACCACCGCTCGGTGGCTTTCGAAGGCGCTGTGTTGTTGTTCGGCCTAGCCGGTATGTTTCTCTTGGTCCGCGAGACAACATCGAAATAACACAAGTCTCGTTAAAACTTCCGCACTCGAAGGCTACCCGGGAACCACTCCAGAACTCAGCTTTCGATCATTTCCGGCGTTTTTTTCGTGCGGCCGACTTTTTCTTCTTTCGCACCGGCCGAGGTCGAATCTTGTTTGTCACTTTGTAGCCGGCGCGTTCGAATGCGCGCCACATGTACCAGCTTGCGACAGTGCGGTAGGGACGCCAGCGCTCTCCAAATTCCAGCAACTCTTTCGGCTTTGGCATGTGTTTCTTGCCATAGGCGACGGACCATCCTTTCTTCACACCCAGGTCGTGGATGGGCAGCACGTCCGGGCGTCCCAGGCGGAAAATCAGGAACATTTCCACGGTCCAGGCCCCGATGCCGCGGACGGAAACGAGGCGTTCGACCAGTTCGTCATCGGACAATTTTAACGCTTCGTCGTGAGTCGGCACGACACCCGAGAGCGCCTTTTTAGCCAGATCCTTCATTGCCAGGACCTTGGCGCCGGACAATCCGGCTTTCCTTAGTTTGGTCGACGGAATTTTCAGCATCTGCTCTGGCGATGGCGGACGCTCGTCCGAGCCAAGCGCCTTGATTCGCGCGAAAATTGTTGCCGCAGCTTTGCCCGAAATCGATTGATACACAATCGATTCCATCAAGACCTCGTAGGGCGATTGCGCGTCTGCCACGTCAATCTGAAACGGAACGGTTTCCGCGATCAGAGCGCGCAAAGTCTCATCGCGTTCGGAGAGGTGGCGGATGGCCTCGGATAGTTCAAAAGCAAGATTATTTGGTGGAGTGTTGATGGTCATAGTGGGCGAAAAAACATAGCACGGAGAAATCGCGTTGGTAAGCAATAGATTCGGATGCGGGGAATGCGAGGGCGGGTGTGCTAAAATTCAGAGTTTATGCAAACAGGAATTATTGGACTGCCGCAGGTTGGAAAAACCACGCTCTTTCGAATACTCACTAAAGCGCAGATTGACGCCAAGGGTGGGCAGACGGCGCATGTTGGGGTGGCCAAGGTGCCGGAACCGCGCTTGCTGGAGTTGGCCAAGCTCTATAACCCCAAGAAAATTACGTACGCAACGGTGCAATACGTGGATTTGCCGGGAGTTCAGAAGGAACGCATGCGCGAAAGCCTGGCGACGCTGCGCGATGTGGACGCGATTGCGCACGTGATCCGTGTATTTGATGACCCCAGCGTGCCGCATTCGGAGGGCGGGATTGATCCGCTGCGCGACGCCACGAATCTGGACCTGGAGCTGATCCTTTCGGACCACGACCAGATTTCGAAGCGGCTGGAGCGGGTGGAAAAGGATCTGAAGAAAAAGAAGGATCCGCTGCTGGAGCTGGAGAAAAACGTTTTGGAGAAGTGCAAAGCGCACCTCGAAGCGGAGAAACCTCTGCGCGAGTTGGAATTGACGGCCGAAGAGCGCCGGCCCATTGGTGGATTTCTCTTTCTGTCCCAGCGCCCGATGCTGTATGTGCTGAATCTTGGTGATGACGAGGCGGCCGACATGGACAAGGCTGTCGAAAAGCATAAACTGGCCGCGCTGCAGGGCCGGCCGAACACCGCGGTGGTTGCCGTTTGCGGGCGGCTGGAAGCGGAACTTGCCGAGATGGAAGAGAAAGAAGCGGCGGAACTGCTTGCTTCTTATGGATTGAAGGAACCGGGGCTCAACCGGCTGATTCGTGCCACCTATGATTTGATGGGGCTGATCCAGTATTTCACGGCGGGTGAACCGGAAGTTCGCGCATGGACGATTCGCAAAGGTTCCAATGCCGTGAAGGCTGCGGGGGAGATTCACAGCGACATCGAAAAAGGTTTTATCCGCGCGGAAGTCGTGAGCTGCGCCGACTTGCTGGCCGCCGGGAGCATCGCCGCCGCGAAAGAAAAGGCTCAGGTGCGCCTTGAAGGGAAAGAGTACATCGTGAAGGAAGGCGATGTGATTCTCTTCCGCCACAGCGGGTAAGTTGGTTCACAGTCTTGAGTTTTTAGTTTTAAGGTCAAAGAGCGGACCGCCTCAGAAGGCGGTCCCTACGCCAGGCCGCATAAAACGTGTCTCCGAGAACTTAAGAATTATTACTCGCGACTCTCCATGAATCACGATCTGCCATTTCGCATCGCACTTGCCGCACTGCTTGGCCTCATCGCCGCGGGCGGGAATTTGCTTGGCGGGTATTTCGTGGTTTATCGCGAATGGCCGCGGCGGTATCTGCAATATTTTCTGGCGCTGGGTGCGGGCTACATGCTTTCGGTGGCGTTTCTGGAAGTTATACCGGAATCGGTCCACCTGGGTGGCGAAAGCGCGTTGATTTACGTCCTTGCCGGATTCTTCCTGGTTCATTTATTCGAACACACGATTGCGCCGCATTTCCATTTTGGGGAAGAGACCCACACGGAAGAGATGCAGCATGGCCATGCGCAGAGCGCCATTTTTCTTGGCCTGGCGATTCATACTTTTTTTGATGGGGTGGCGATCGCTTCCGGCTTTCTGGTTTCCACGTGGTTGGGCGTTCTGCTTTTCGTCGCGGTGTTTCTCCACAAGCTGCCAGAAGGATTTACGGTCGCTTCGGTGGTAATGGCGAAGAGCCAAAGCAAGCACAACGCGATCCGGGCGGCGGGGCTGCTTGGGGCAGCTACTCTTGCGGGAGTTCTGCTTACCAGCCAATTTCAAGGGCAATTGAAGTACGCGTTGCCGCTGTCGGGCGGGGTGACGCTTTACGTCGCCGCGACTGATTTACTGCCGGAGGTAAATAAGGAGCCGAATTGGCGGATGGCTTTGTTGGTTTTTGTGGGCGTAGCCACTATGTTGATTCTAAAGCTTTTATTCAATCTCTAATTTAGCCTAGTACCCGTACCTTGCCTTCCTCGCCGCTTTCCTTGCAACTGCAACTTTTTGAGAACAAAAGTGTTTGGTAGAGTGTGGCGGCTATGGTCAGGACCGACGTCCAACTGATGTTGGATGTGAAAGCCGGCGACGGGAACTCATTTGAGCTCCTGCTGCAGCGCTATCGCACGCCACTGGTCAACTTCCTGTATCGCATGGTGAGGAACCGCGAGCAGGCGGAAGACCTGGCCCAAGAGGTGTTTTTGCGCGTGTACCGGGCCCGAGAGGATTACGTACCGAGCGCGAAGTTCACCACCTGGCTGTTTCGGATTGCCACCAACCTCGCGCTGAACTCCGTCAGGGACAACCGGTACCAGAAGCTGGAAGTTTCGATTGATGCGCCGGTATCGACTGACGCGGAAGATGGCGATGAACGGACGATGGATGTTCCGGAGAAGCATCCGAACATCGAGCAGCACCTGGTGGAGGATGCGCGGCGAAAGATGATCCGGCATGCGATCGACAAGCTGCCGGAAAAGCAGAGAGCGGCGGTGCTGCTGCATAAGTATGAGGAGCTGGATTATGGAGAGATCGCGAAGATTTTGAATTGCTCGGAAAGCGCGCTGAAATCGCTGCTGTTCCGGGCGTACGAGGCGCTGCGAGTGGAATTGGCCCCGCTGGTGGCGCAACAGGCAAGGCACTAAATGCAGGGAGGTAGGAAGTTATGAGCTGTGAACGAATGGAGAGCCGGATCCTGGGGTATGTGGATGGACGGCTGAAAGAAAGCGAACGGCTGGAGGTGGAGAAGCACCTGGCCGATTGTGCGCCGTGTGCGCTGCGCGTGAACGAATTCAGCGCGGTCGCCGGGCTACTGGATGAGCTGCCGTTGATTGAGCCTTCGGCGGAGTTCGATACCCGAGTGTATGCGCGGGTGGCGGCGGAACCGCAGGCCAAGTCCAGTTGGTGGGCGTGGCTGCATGTTTCGCCCAGGATTGCGTTTGCCGCGTCCATGTTGCTGCTGATGGCGCTGTGGCTGGGCTATCGCAATGGAACGCCGATCGCGCCGGTAATCCCGGACAATGACCAGGCGATGATGCAGGATTTGCCGATCCTGGAAGATCACGACGTGCTGCAGAATTTTGAGCCACTGAAGGATTTGCCGGCTCCGGCTCAGGCTGACGACGCTTCCGATTCGCAGCAGCAACCGCAGCAGATGTAGGAGCCAGTAGCAAGGAAGACGGATAACAGGGAATAAAATGCGGTGCGGAAAGCTCCAACTCGGCGTCCAGGTCGTCGCACTCGCGGCGTGTGCGTGCGTGCCGGCTTTCTGCGGCCCGCAGGCTGCGCACGCCGACCGCCCGCCTCAGCACCAGACTCCACCGCCGCAGGCATCGCCTCACCCGACGAACCCGAATCGCCCGCAGGGGAACGGGAATCGAACTCCTTATAACCCGGGGCATCCGAATCAGGCGCCGCACAACAATTTCAATAACGGAGCGAATAATCACAATGGCGTGAGAAACGGGGCGGGGGCAGGTTATGTGCCAACACCGCGCCAGCAACTCGGCGTGGGCGCGCCGCGTCCGTGGGTGGACCAGATGCGGGCTCTTTCGCCGCCGCAGCGCGACCGCGTGCTCCAGAACAGCAAAGCGTTCCAGAATCTTTCGCCCGACAAGCAGAACCGGATTCGCCAACAGTTCAACCAGTGGGATCATATGTCGCCTTCGCAGCAGACGGACTTGCGCCAGAAGGAAAATACGTGGCGAAACCTGACGCCCGGGCAGCGCGACTACATCAAGAACGACGTTCTGCCGCGCTGGCGGCAGATGCCCTGGGATCGCCAGCAGGTGATGAAGCAGAAACTGAGCGTATTGCAGAACATGCCGGAGTCTGCCCGCATCCAGCGGTTGAACGATCCGAATTTCACGCGCGGGCTGAGCGATGAAGAGCGCTCGACGCTGCAGGACCTGAGCCATATGCACGTTGGTGCACCGGATCCTCCTGGCGAGTAAGATTTCTTTGGTGTGGCCGGACTAAAGACCGGCCACCACACCCCTCTAGATCTCCCGCTTTCCCTTGCGACCCACGGAAACTTCATATTGCGTATTGTGGGGAAGAGACGTCTACACGCGTTGACAAGCGCGCACTTCTCGCGGCATGGTGACTTGTTGGAATTCTGCGCATCAAATAACAGGGAGACTCCGATTCCAGAGTTGTCGACACGATTTCGCGCCCTGAAGCACCGCAACTTTCAGCTTTTCATCATTGGACAACTAATTTCGCTGGTAGGCACGTGGATGCAAACCACGGCGCAGCAGTGGCTGGTCTACAAGCTGACGGGATCGGTGGCGCTGCTTGGCGTGTTTGGATTTGCAAGCCAGGTGCCGATGCTGCTGCTGGCGTGGATGGGCGGATACGTCGGCGACCGGTACAACCGGCATCGCGGCGTGATTGTGACGCAATCGCTTTCGATGATCCTGGCGTTCGTGCTGGCCGCGCTGACACTGACGCACCTGATTCGCGAGTGGCATTTGATCGCGATTGCCTTCCTCGCCGGCATCGTTAACGCGTTCGACGTGCCCATCCGCCAGTCGTTTTTCGTACACATGGTGGGGAAGGAAGACCTGCCCAACGCCATTGCGCTGAACTCGTCGATTTTCAACGGGGCGCGCGTGGTGGGCCCGGCGATCGCGGGATTTGCCATCGTGCTGGTTGGCGAAGGCTGGTGCTTCTTTCTGAATGGCGTGAGTTTTGTCGCCGTACTCGTTGCGCTGCTGATGATGCGCGTCGAACCTACGCCTAAAAAGCCGCCGGACGAATCACCGCTGCGGAGTTTCGTGCAGGGTTTCCGATTCGCGATGCACGATGTGCCGATACGCTCGGCGCTGGTGATGCTCTGCATCCTGAGCATGTTTGGGCTGCAATACACGGTGTTTCTGCCGATTTACGCGCACGATATTTTGCATGGAGGGGCGAGGACGCTTGGATTGTTGATGAGCGCGGCGGGCGTCGGCGCGGTTTTGGGCGCGCTGCAATTTGCGGCGGCGGACCAGCTACACGGGCCTGCACGGTGGATCGCAACGACGTGCACGGTTTGCGCAGTTGGGTTGATGATCATGTCGCATGCGACGATGTTTTGGCTTTGCGCGACGGTGCTGTTTGTTGTGGGATTTGCGGCGACGTCGCAGATGGCCGCGACCAATACGATTATCCAGGAGCGCGTGCCCGACGAATTACGCAGCCGGCTGATGGCTGTTTACGCGACGATGTTCATGGGCGTGCAGCCGATCGGGGCGTTGTTGGCGGGCGGTGTTGCCAAACGGATCGGGACACCAAATACGGTGCTGCTTTTCGGATCGCTGGTGCTGGCGGGTTGTCTGTTTTTTATTTGGCGCGTGGCTACACGCGTGGGGAGAACACCGGTTGGAGCGGCGGTGGGCGGGTAATTTTTTTGAGTGTGGGAGCGTGGCTCCCGCTTTTGCGGTGTAACCTCGCGCCCCAACTCACAATTTGGTCTCGACACTTCAAGCCAGAAAAGCGGGAGCAAAGCTCCCGCACTCCAAAGGGTTCACGAAGGGTTTGGGCGAT
>Ga0210406_10007351_pt1 | contig 11204 bp, 12 predicted proteins | sample IncBWC30MmetaG_FD_155454 | JGI IMG/M metagenome (GOLD analysis project Ga0210406, IMG submission 155454) | Forest soil microbial communities from Barre Woods Harvard Forest LTER site, Petersham, Massachusetts, United States - Inc-BW-C-30-M | ecosystem: Environmental > Terrestrial > Soil >... | reverse complement strand
CATGACGTCGCGCGCTCGCGAATATTCGAACCACTTGGCGCGTGAGGGGAGGTCAATCGGGCTCAGCTTCCACTGCCGCAGTGGATCCTTGATGCGGGCCTCGAAGCGGCGCTTCTGCTCGGCGTCGCTGACTTCGAGCCAAAACTTCACGAGGATGATGCCGTCATCAACGACGGCATGCTCGAACTGGGGGCAGAGCACGAGGAAGCGGGTGTGCTGCGCTTTGGTGCAGAACCCCATCACAACTTCGACTCCGGCCCGATTGTACCAGCTGCGGTCGAAGATCACGACTTCGCCCGCGGCCGGAAGATGAGGCACGTAGCGCTGCAGATAAAGCTGCGACTTCTCACGGTCGGACGGCGCGGGCAGCGCCACCACCCGGAACACGCGCGGGCTCACCCGCTCGGTGATCGCCTTGATCACGCCACCCTTGCCGGCGGCGTCGCGTCCTTCGAACACGACAACCACCCGCAAGCCCTTGTGCTTGACCCATTCCTGCAACGCGCAGAGATCGACCTGCAACTCGCAGAGCGCCTTGTCATAATCCTTGCCATTCATGGGCTCTTTGATGGTTCTCATATTCGTCGCCTGATTTGCTGAGAACCGTGGCCGCTTGCAGGCGCTTCTCCCAGCAATGTTGTTTGTTGACACCCGTATAGGCGAGTCGGGTTTCAAGTCCAACAGGCGGAGCCTCGCTGATCCGTTTCATCGCCGTTGCGCCGCCGAGCTGTCTGCGTTGCGAGGGGCCGATCCTACAGTCGATGCACGAACGAGTTCTCGAATTCGCGCGCGGTGGTTTACGGCGGGAACTGAAACCGCGCCGCCGCGTTTTGAACCCCCGATGCAACAGGCGACTGGGCTTGTCGCAAAGGGCCTCACGAGAATGTCTCCGATCCTGCCGATTTCGTTTCTGGTCACGCTGCTTTGCGCTGTTGGGGCGGTCGAGGGGGGGCTGTTTCAGCAGCTCATGTTCGTCGGAGCGGCGCTCTCGGCGACGATCCTGGTGTGCTCGTTTGAGGCGTGGAGCGCGCGGGAGATCCCAGTGCGCAGCGACGACGAGATTCGGCTCCGCAGTCACTCGGACCACTAACCGGCTGGCTGGTGATGGCCGGTAGGTTGGGCCTCCGATGTGTGAATCATGAGCGTGTTGTTCCGCCAGCAGCCAGGGCGAAGGCCTGCAACCCGAATGCAAACCCTGTGAGCCATTAAAGGCCGCAGCGGCGCCCGGTCCCTGGCTGGCAAACCGCCAGAGAGAACAAGGTAAACTTTTTCCTAACTTTCCTCGTCCGCGTAGCGGAACAAACCCACTCGGCCGCGGTTTGGCGAATGTGGCGAACCGCGCCAGTTTTGCCGTCATTGGGTCACGATATGTCCCCGATCCTGCCGATTTCCTTTGTGGCTACGCTGCTTTGTGTTCTGGTCGCCATCGATTGGGCCTTGTACCAGCAGATCCTGTTCGTAGGAGCGGCCCTGTCGGCAACGGTGTGGGTGTGTTCGCTCGAGGCTTGGAGCTGCCAAGAGGCGCCGACGAAGAGCGAGGACGAGCGCGGCGGTTATTGATCCGGTCGAGCGATAGGTCGAACCCGGGCTAGAAGCTCTCCCCGCCGTCGACGCTCAGCACCTGGCCAAGGATGTGGCGCGCGCGGTCGCTGCACAGAAACAGGACTGCGTCAGCAATGTCATCGCCGTCGGCGATGCGGCCGGCGGGAATGCGCGCCAGCACCGCCTTCTCGTCCAGGCGTCCGGTCTTTAAGTCCTGAAGCACCCCCGCGGTCGCGACATGGCCCGGCGCGACCGCATTGACCCGCAGCCCCTTCCCCGCCCACTCGACCGCCATGGTTCGGGTCAAGCTGTCGAGCGCCGCCTTGGTTGCGGAATAGAGCCCAAGGCCCGGCGCAGGCCGTCCGGCGGCGATGCTGCTGACGTTGACGATGGCGCCGCCGCGCCGGTGATCGACCGCCCAGCGCGCGAAAGCTCGCGCCGCATTGAGAGGGCCAATGGCGTTAACAGCGAAAAACCGGGCCGCCTCGGCCGCGTCCGCGTCAATCAGCGGCAAAACGGCGAAGCGCGCCGCGTTGTTGACGAGGATGTCGACTGCGCCAAGCTTGTCGACGGTGGTCGCGACCAGCCGCTCGCAGTCGGCCGCCTCGGCGACGTCCGCCGGGACGGCCAAAACCGACCGTCCGCATTCCTCCTCGATCGCCCTGGCCGCGTGGGTCAGCGTCGCTTCGGTGCGTCCGGCGATCGCGACGCGCGCGCCCTCACGGGCGAAAGCGCGGACGATCGCAAAGCCAATTCCCGCGCCGCCCCCGGTCACGACCGCGACCTTGCCGTCGAACTCCAGGGGCACGGGAATTGTCAGGCCATCGACTGGAAGCGGCGCGCCAGCGCGCTGATGTGTTTCGCGGTCTCGATGTCGAGATCGGTGATCTTCATGCCGGCGTCATGGGTGCAGAACGAAAACGACAGGATGTTATAGGAATTGTGGAACTCGGGATGATGGTTCATCACCTCGGCCTGGATGGCGACTTCGACAATGAAGGCGATCGCGTCGCGAAAGGTCTTGAGCTCGAAGCGGGCCTCGATGTTGGGCGCTTTGAGCGACCAGTCGGGCAGTTCAGCCAGCGCCGCTCGGATCTCCGCGTCGCTCAGAATCTTGTAATTAGCCATGAGACTGTCTCCTTATTTCACTTCATCTCACTTGGGAGCGCCGGTGGTCTCTGCGGCGCTCGGCTGGTCAAGCTGAAGGATCGCCTGTTCGAGTGGCGCCGGCGAGACGCGAATCGAGCTGATGTAGGGCTGGCTGAACTCGAGGATCAGAAAGATTGCAAGCCCGATCGACGCGCTGCCCAGGACGAGCATCGCAATCGACATCGGGCTCAATTTCGACAAAAGCCCCATGCTGGCGAACAGGAGGGACGCCCAGAACGTCACGGCGTAGATCAAAGGCCAGGGGATCGGGGTCGCCGCCTGCAGCGACATGAGGAGCCGCTGCTCGCCGATGAATGCGTAGTTTGCGCGCGCGGCGGAGAGCAGGCTTGTCTGCGCGGGCGTCTTGGGCGTGAGGCCATCGAGAAACTTGTTCAGGCTGCCCATGGCCTTGTAGGAGGCCTCATAGGCCGCGGCGCGCGAGGTGTCGTCGCCCCAAAACTGTTCGTGCGCCCAGACGAGATCGGTCCTCAACATGCCGCGGGCCTCATCCGCCTCGGGCCCGTACTGGCGCATTTCGAGATCGAACTCGAGCGCGCGCGCCACAAGCGTCTGCAGCTCCGTCTGCTGGGTGCTGTAGACGCCGTAGGCCGTCCAGATGAGGAGGCCGTTGACCAGCACGAGCAGGAGCGTGAGCTGCCCGACGACGCCGCCGATCATGTCGCGGGCCTTGTCCATCGTGTAGCGCTCCGGGAGGACGCGCTGAAGCACGAGGCCGAGGACGCCGCCCGCGACGATTACGCCGGTGACAACGAGCGAAATGGCGAGCGAACTCATTTCCGGCAATCCGGCCTCCCTCGGACGCGCTTTCGTGACATGTCCGCGTGGCCTCGTCCAGCAGCGCCCAGGTCAGCCGGAGCGCCGTGCGTTGAACGCGATGAGGGCCGGCCCTGGCGGAGCCCCGGCTGACGCGCGTCGGGCGGTACGGCCCGCATATGTCGCATCACGAATGGAGCGCGTCCTTATAAATCTTGCCGTCCTTCATGATGACGAGGAAATTCTTCTCCGGGTTTTCGATCAGCGCGATGTTGGCGATGGGATCGCCGTCGACGACGAGAAGATCGGCGAAGGCGCCTTCTTCAATAATTCCGAGCTTCCCGGGGTAAGGGTTGCGTGGCCCGGATAGCGCCAGCAGTTCGCCATTGGTCGCGGTGGCCATTTTCAGGATGTCGGCGTTATCGTACCAGCGTGTGAGATGGGTCAGCATGATCCCTTGACGCGTCGCCTTCTGCGCCGAGAACAGCAGATCCGAGCCGAACGCGGTCTTGAGCTTGTAGGCTTTCGCCAATGGGTAGGCTGTGTTTGTGCCCGCAATGACCTGGACCAGATTTATCCGGCTTTGACCGCTAAGTGGAACGGTGTCTTCTTCTCCGACGAACGGCTGAATGCTCAGCCATACGCCCTTGTCCGCCATCAGTTTTGCGGTCGCCTCGTCCATCAAATGCCCGTGCTCGATGCACTGAACGCCGGCAGCAAGGGCGCGCTGGATGGCGACCGGCGGATACGCGTGCGCCGCGACGTAAGTATTGCGATCGGCAGCCGCCTCCACGCCGGCGCGAAGCTCGGGCTCGCTGAACGTCAGCATATCGAGGGTGGTGCGCGGCGACGACACGCCTCCGCCTCCCACAAGTTTTATCTGAGATGCGCCCTGGAGGAGCTGCTCGCGCACCCGCAGGCGCACTTCATCGGCGCTGTCGGCGATATTGGCTGCGCCGGTCCGTTCCATGGAGCTTACTGGACCGCCCGGGCTCCGCGGCAGATCGGAGAGGTGACGCATGTCCCCGTGTCCGCCCGTCGTCGTGATCATGGCGCCGCACGGATAGATGCGCGGTCCCGGCACGAGTCCTTCGTCGATCGCCTGTTTGAGCGCAAACGACGGGCCGCCGAGGTCCCGAACCGTGGTGAAGCCGCGCATCAACGTGCGCTCAGCCTCGACGCTGGCGGCCAGGAAAATATAGCCGACATCCGCCGCGAACAGAGTCGCGATCGGCAGCGCGGCGAACATGCAATGCCAGTGCGCGTCGATCAGACCTGGCATCACAACCCGACCGCCGCAATCGATCGTGCGCGACCCTTCCGGACCGGCAGGGTTCCCGGTCGCGACCGCCTTGATCCGCCCGCCTTCGACGATGAGAGCAAGTCCGCCGCGCAAAGCGTTGGATTTCCCGTCGAACAGGAGGAAGTTCGTGAACACGATGGGCGGCGGCGGATTTGACGCGCCTTGGGCGCGCGCCGCTCCGGGAAAATTGAGCGCCGCGATCGAACCGCCTATCCCGGCCACAAATCCCCGACGCGAAAGATCTGCGTTGACGCGACGCGTCAGGGACTGGAGTTCGCCTCGGCAACACAAGCAGCCCAGCGAAGCAGCAGTTTCGGGCGCATCGCCTGATGAGCAAGAGAACATGTGGCTTTCCTCCGTCGGCGGAAGCTCCTGCCCGGACCCGCGAGTCCTGTCGCAGTCAGTTCGCGCGCCTGATCGCTGGCGGGTTCCACCGGCCGTCGGCGACCTGAGGCTTCGGCGCATAGAGCCGAAGCGTCAAAGCGAGCACGCCGCTCTTTGGCGACGGAAGCCAATTCGGCTCTTTATCAGGGCCGGGGTTTTCGCTCTGGACATAGAGGTCGAGCGAGCCGTCGGCCCCGAACTTGAGCGCATCGCGGTCGCCGATCGCGAATCTGTTCAGCGGATTAGCGACCTGGAATCCCTCCTCGTCGTAAAGCGTCAGCGACCAGAACGCGTCCACTGGAGGCAATTCGTCCTTCGTGAAATGGAGGACGTATTTGCTTCCTCCGGTGACCGGCTTGCCGTCCGCGTCACTGACGTTCAAGGGATAGATCGCATCCTCGACCTGATTGGCGCCGAGCCCCAACATCGCGACGATGGCGCGCTTGAGGTAATAGTTGCCATAGACGCCCATGGTGTCCGTGTTCATCTGCCAACCATTGGCGATGCGCGCGAGCGTCGGCGCCTTGTCGTGCATGAGCTTGAGCCCCGCGGCGGCGGCGCGGGCGAGCACTCCGGGAGTGACCTTGCTGGCGTCGAAGCTCTTGCCAGGCTCGATCCCGATGCGCCTCAGCCGCGCGACGGTCGACCAGTCGGTGAGGTGAGGCGGGTTCAGCTTCATCAGTTCCGCGCCGCGCTTGAAATAATCGACCGGCGCCATTCCATTGATCTGTCGCAGTGGTTCAGTCTTGGTGTCGACGGCCGGGTCGATCGCCTGCTTGACCGCCCGTGAGGCCTTTCCCCAATCGGCGAGCAGGGTGACCCTGTACCCGTCCTGGACCTTATGAACCGCGTCGTAGTCCTTGACGCCGTTGGTCTGGGTGCGGCCTATGATCCAGACATAGGACGTGGGCGCGTCGAGTCGCCCGACATCCGCCGGCGACTGCCCGCTCCACCCAGGCGGAACGACGGCGAAACTCGAGGCGCCGGTCCCGTTCGTGCGCTTTCCCGGGACGGCGAAGACATCGCTCCACATGTCGAGCATGGGCAGCATGAAGTAGCGGCCGCCGGTGTCCGCGGTCGAGACAACGACAGGGCCCGAAGTGAGGTCGAGCCAGGCGCTCGAATAGAGCGTATCGAAATTCGGCCGCACCACCGCCCGCATGTCGGCGGTCGGAAACGCGCGAATGTGGGTGAATGCGTTCGCCGGCCCACCCATGGGACTGACCTTGGGATCGAGGTTGATCAGCTGCTTGCGCGTCAGGTCCATGAGGATCAAAGGATAAAGATAGATGTAGGCCTCCTGCGCAATGGCCTGCGCTTCGTTGGCGTCAACCATGGGCCGTTCCTTCCTTCAATGTGCGCGCGGCTGCCGTTTCAATTCCGAGCGATCGTAGCCGCGCCGCTCCAATCGCCAACGGTTTCATCGCGCAATTGCCAGCGGTCTGGATCACAGCGCATCAAATTGACATCAGCGAGGCCTCAGGCCTTGGCGAATTTGGCGAAGGCGTCCTTGTAATCCGGATGCCAGCGGGAGAGCGGCGGCCGGTTCTCGACGATGTCGCCCGCGGCCCAAAGAATGCGGCGCTCGTCCATCTCGCGCGGCACGTCGTTGTCGGGGCATAGGATGTAGAAATCGCCCGCGCCCATCGAGGTCAGCATGAAGTCGACGACCTGCTCGGGCGTCCACGCCGCGGCCGGCTTCTCAACACGCGAGCCGGCGGTCATTCCAGTGAAGGTGAAGCCTGGAATGAGCATATGCGCGCTCACGCGGCAGCCTTCGGTGTTGCGCAATTCATGCGCCAGCGCCTCGGTCACGACCTTCACGCCCGCCTTCGAGACATTGTAAGCCGTGTCTCCGGGCGGGCAGGTGATGCCCTGCTTCGAGCCCGTGTTGACGATCGCCGCGGCCGTCCCCTGCTTGATCATGTCCGGAGCGAACGCCTGGACCCCGTTGATCACGCCCCAGAGGTTGACGTCGAGAATGCGCCGCCAGCGGGCCGGATCGCCGAACAAGTCCCCGCCCCCGCCCGTGCCAGCGTTGTTCATCAGCACGGCGACCTCGCCGAACGTGTCATAGACCGAGGTCTTCAGGCGCTGGACGTCGTCGAGGCAGCTGACGTCGACAGCGAAGGATCGCACAGAATCCGGCTGCGCCGCGGCGGCGCGGACCTTTGCGGCGCCGGCATCGAGCGCGCCGCCGCTCAAGTCCGCCATGCACACTTTCATGCCGAGCGCGGCGAATTTGGCCGAAGCCGCGAGGCCAATGCCACTGGCCGCTCCGGTGACGACCGCGACCCGGTTCGCAGCCAATGCGGGATGATTGGGCAACTCTAGTCCTCCGATTTTGGAAGTTGGGCACGCTTACCATCATGCCGAGGGCGCGTCCGCAAGTGTTCGTCGCGCGTGACAGCCTCGGCTGCAGGCCGTCGCAAGCGAGAGACGGCCGGCGAGCGATAGGAATTTGATTACGTTTTGACACAACCTCGATTCAATTGTCTGTAACTACCACCACAACCATAGCTTGCATCGTGTCGATACCGAGCGTATTTAATAAAACTCGAGCCACCCATGTCAAGAGTCGGCAATCTCTAGGCCAGTCATAATCAAGATATGACTTACAACCTAGACAGGAGATGCATGATGCGTAGGACTCTGGTTACCACAATTGCCGTGCTGGCTACCGCAACGTTATTTACCGTTACCGCGTCGAACGCGGCGACACACACATTCACCTTTCAGTCGAGCGACGCCGAACTGACGGCGACGGGAGAATTCACGGTCAATGCTGCGGACGAAGTGACCAGTGTTTCCGGCACCATCTCTGGCCTCACCAACCAGGTCATTAGCGGCGTCACCGCTAATCCAAGCTTCCCGAGCGCGTCCTATAGCCCGGATGGTTCGTTCATCTTCGACAACCTGTACTCCCCCACCGGCATGGCCTTCGACTACAGCGGGCTGTTGTTCACCACGGCGGAAAACTCGGGCGGCTATTGGAATCTCTGGGCGAGCTCGCCCGGCGCTTATTCGCTCTATGAATCGGCTGGCAGCTATAACTACCCGATCCAGGAGATCGGAACTCTGAGCGTGGCCGGCGCGCCCGAACCGTCAACCTGGGCCATGCTGGCTTTGGGCTTTGCGGCGCTCAGCTTCGTTGGCCGACGCCGCCAGCGCACGGGCCGCCTGGCGCCCAGCCTGGGCTAAAAGCTGCATAGCTTTCAAAGGCTTCGAGGGCCGCCGCGTGGGCGGCCGTTTTTTGTGTTTCGGGTGACGCTACAACCGCGTTGGCAAGAAAATTAAGCCAGTTTTAAACCGTACGGTTGTGGCGCTTGACTCTTGAGCTTATTGGCATTTTAAAACACAACCGATCACGAGAGTTCAAACCGGTCTGTCTGAGTTGTAACGTGATCGTGATGATCCGGCGCTGCGTCTCGTCCCAAATGGTTCACAGGGTTTAGAGATGTCCATCCGCGGAAGACGGCCGCATTCCCAAATTCGCCGGCTCATGACGCCGCCAGCGAGCGCTCGCGCGGCGGTCGACGTCGAGATCGCCGAAACTCCCTTGGCCGACGCCGATCAATTGATCGCAACCTTCCGAGTCCGCGCATATTCCGAGGCGCGCCAGCGCCAGCGACGAGCAGCGGCGCCGGAAGCTGTCGCCCATTGGGGTCAGGTGGCGAACCTTATCGCTCGGCGGGCGGATGGATCGCGCGCCGACGAACCGTCGACCCGGACAGAGCTGGACGCCCGCGTCGCTCGTCGCGCTCGGGAGTTGGGCGTGCGTCCCGCCGTCGGTTTTTTCGAGGTTGATCCATTGGACGAGCTCGAACGCGTTCTCGCTGTGAGCCTTCAGCGCTTCCGGCTTCAGTTCTTCGGCCTCGGCGCCGATCTGGGACCCGCCGTTCTGACCGAAACCGAGATCCAAGCCGCGGACGCCTCCTCCGCCAGCAGCCAGTTATAAATCAACGAGTTAACAGAGGTTTCGTGGAGCGGTCCACAAGACAGTCCACAAATCAAGCAGCCGAAATTGCAAACTCCGCACCGCATCATTTTCCTCCGTGATCCCCCGGACCGCGCAGCGCCAAGCTACTACGGCCGCGCCCGTATAATCCGGCGAGCCTCGCGCTCGAATGCCTTGTCCGCCACGTCGATCCGCTGGTGCACCCGCGTCGGTTCGAGCAGCGACTCGAACTCCGCCTTCGTCAGACTGCTGAGGAGCCGCGAGCGCCTGAAATCGCCCGGCGTCCAGCCTGCCGCCTTCATTGCGGCGTCAACGTCGAACTTTTTGCCCAAGCCTCCGGTGACGCTCTCGCCGCGCGCGAGCCTCGCAAGGCGATCCTTGGCGGCCTCGACCTTTTCGTCGGCGTCCGCCACCCTCGGCGTTTCCTCGGCGATCTTCGTCTCGGCGCGCGCGATAAGCGCCCTGTGGCCCTCGACGCTCTCGGTCCCCATATCGCGCATCGCCTCCCAGAACCGCTCGTCGTCCTTGAAGTTCTCCTCCCTCTCCGCCAGCTTTGCTCCGTAACCAATTGCGAATTCAAGTTAAAATGAATTTGACTTCGCGCCGGTCCTAGTTTCGGCCCTAGTCTCCGCAACCGCTTCCCTAGGCGCGTCACTGTTTCTCATCGTGCGGTCGTGTTAATTGGCGGCGGAGAAACCGCTCTCCCGCACGCTATCTGGGCGCGGCGCGGGTGCCATCGGCCGCGATGCGGGGCCTAGGATGTACGTGCACTTAAAGCCGATTGCGTGGACGCAAGAAATCAGGTGCTTGGAAAGATGCATCCCAAGGCCCAAAGTGATGAGCATGTGCAAGACGATTGGAACGGTTGCAGCGACAGCGATTCTGGTTGCCAGTGGCTCAGGCTCAACGGTCGCGCGGGATTATAGAGATTATGAAACGGTCGACCAAGTGACCGGCTTATTCAGAAATCATGATGCAGAAGCTGTAAGTTTTGTGATGGGGCTTTGGGTTGGCATCGATCTTATGAATATAGGTGCGCGTCTATATTGCGTTGATCGTCGTCTAGATGAAGATCAATTTGTTGATATCGTGTCTGGATACGCAATAGCGCACCCGTACGCTACTCGCCAGTTCGCTATAATTGCCATCGAAGCGATGGAGCGTACTTTTCCGTGCCCAACTGACCATAGATTATGCATCGCGCGGTGTACGGGTGATCTTCCCAGTGAGCTTCCCAAATGAAGCTATTAGACGTGGTGCATCTCCATTTACGTCGATATCAAATAGAGGCACCCGTTTGTGCGAGCACGCAAGTCCTCCGACACGCGCCTCGCGCATCAGCGGAGCGATGACCATGAACAAGATGATTGGAGTGATGGCGGGCGCGGCGCTCCTCAGTGCCGCGACGGTGGGCGCTGCATCGGGGAATGGGCTGTCAGCGCAAGATTTCATCATACTATTCAGGTCGAACGACTCCATCGCGAAGACATACTCGGGAAGCATTGAGAGCGGGATTGCATCGATCAACACCCTGTTCTGTAAGCCCGCTGAGCTCGTGCTGACAGCATCTCAGGCCGTCGATCTTACTGATAATTTCATAGCGAAACACCCCCTCGAACAACCGAGCCATTCGGCAGGGTGATGATGGTAGCCCTCGTTGAAGCGTTCCCATGCGGGAGCCCGAAATGATCCAAGGATCCGATGGTGTGGGGCCGGCGCACTGCGGCTGTTCGATCGCCGCGAATTTTGTCTGCGGAGTGGATCGCTATGGCTATAACGTTGTGGCCGCGTTACCGCCTCCCGGGTCGCCGAAACTGGCGAAAGCAGCAGACTGGAACGTCGCCCATAGAGCGAGGGCGAGGGCGAGGGCGAACCGTACACGCATTACCACTGGCAATTCCTCCAGTCTCAATGGCTTATAGCACGCCGCGGCGAGGCTCAGCGGCCGTGCCCCCCAGCTCGATCTCGAGGCGTCGGGCTTGCGGATAAGCATGCAATCGGCCCCGCCGCCTGCATGACGGCGGCAAATTCGGCATCGTTCAAGGCGAGCATGGGCGGGCAGCTCCGGTCGGACGCTCGGAATGATGTCGCCGC
>Ga0210406_10007350_pt1 | contig 11205 bp, 11 predicted proteins | sample IncBWC30MmetaG_FD_155454 | JGI IMG/M metagenome (GOLD analysis project Ga0210406, IMG submission 155454) | Forest soil microbial communities from Barre Woods Harvard Forest LTER site, Petersham, Massachusetts, United States - Inc-BW-C-30-M | ecosystem: Environmental > Terrestrial > Soil >... | reverse complement strand
GTCGCGCGCCTTTGCAATTTGCTGCCGCGTCTGGAGCGCGAGCGGATCGCGCTCCAGGCACACATTCCGCTGCCGCGCGATTTTGGAAACCGCATCGTGTTGCAGTTTCTTCCCGAAGGCTACTCCGGCCAGGCGCCGGTAGATGACCGCGAGCTCAATCTTTGTCTCGTTGGAACGCCGCCAACGATCTCGTCGCTTCGAACCTGGGCCGAGCAACATTTCACACTCCCGGCTAATCAAGCGTGGCGGACCATCACTCCACTGACGCGCGCGCCGATTTCGCCCAGCCAGGAGAACTTGTTCTTTATCGGCGACGCTGCGCGCGTGGTTGAACCGTTCACCGGTGAAGGAATTTATTACGCGCTGCGTTCCGGCGAATTGGCCGCGAATGCAGTCGTCAGAATCATCCACGGTGAAGATCGACAATCCATTGCGAACGAGTTTGTTCGCGCTCATCGCGCGATGTATCGCGGGAGATTGTGGATCAACCAGCTCGCGCGCGAAGCGGTTTTACATCCACGAGCCACCTCACGATTGATGGGCATTACGCCAATTAGCGCGCCGATCCTGCGCTCGTTGACGCGAAAAATCGTTAGATCGATTGTCGCGCAGCCTTGACCGTATTCGACATCAGCATCGCGATCGTCATCGGCCCAACGCCGCCCGGAACCGGCGTGATCGCTCTTGCCTTTGGCGCGACTTCATCGAATGCGACGTCGCCGACAAGTCGATAACCACGCTTGTCATTCTTGTCTTCGACGCGGTTGATTCCGACGTCGATCACAACCGCGCCTTCGCGCACGTGACCGGCTTTCACAAAATGGGCACGGCCAATCGCGGCAACTAAAATGTCGGCCGAGCGCGTGATTACTTCGAGATTTTTGCTGCGGGAATGAACAACGGTCACGGTGGCGTCGCCGCCTTTTGCTTTTTGCATCAACAACAATGCGACCGGCTTTCCGACAATCATACTTCGGCCGAGAACAACAACATGCGCGCCGGCGATATCGATCTTGCTTTCGATCAACAACCGTTGAACGCCGAGCGACGTGCACGGCACGAAGCCGGTCGGATCGCCCATTGCGAGCTTCGCGACATTGAGCGGGTGAAAACCATCCACGTCTTTGGCCGGATCGAGAGCCCGCACGATGGCTGCCTCGTCGATTTGCTTGGGCGGCGGTGATTGAACCAGGATTCCGTGAATCGCGGGATCACGATTTAATTCTTCGACGCGCGCCAGCAATTCGACCTGGCTCGTCGATTCGGGCAACTCAAGTTTGACCGAGTGCAATCCGAGTTCGCGGCTCATTTTATCTTTCGAACGCACGTAAGCGCGGGACGCGGGATCATCGCCAACTAAAACCACCGCGATTCCTGGCGTCAGGCCTTTCGATCTTAGGTCCGCGATCTCGCCGCGCATATCAACGTAAACCTTTTCGGCAATGGCGCGGCCGTCGATCAAATTCGTCATGCCTTCAACTTACTGAATCAATGGCGTTCAACCAGCGACATCATCGCGTTTTGCAGGCGGTGTCGCTCAGATTCGAATTCTTGATCACTCGATGTCAGTCTAATCCGCTCCGGTTGACCAATGATGACGCGCACTTTCGAAAACGGCTTCGGAATAATGAACCGGTCCCAGCTTTTGACCCGCCAACACGCCGAATATTCCACGTTGATCGGCAGAACGGCCGCTCCTGTTTTTTGCGCAAGAAAGATAATGCCGGGCCCAAGCTCGTAAGCCGGGCCGCGCGGACCGTCCGGCGTGATTACGACATCTCTCCCTTTTGCAATAACGTCGCTGAGTTGAAGCAATCCGCTCGCGCCAAGCTTGGAACTCGAACCGCGGACGACATCGTAATCGAAACGATGAATTGCGTCCGCGAGCAGGTCACCATCGCGACTGGCGCTGATCAATGCCGCGCCATGGCGATTAGGAAAAAACCGACGCAGGACGAGCGGGAAGATCAATAAACGATTGTGCCAAAGCGCGCCGATGTAATTTTCGCGGATTGGTTTGCCGACGATGCCGGCGCGGTCGTCAATTTTGAAGCGCAGCGTGCGCTCCAACGCTTTCAAGAGATAAAATCCAAACGCGATCAGCCATCGCGCTTTCCGGCCTTCGATCTTCAAGATTTTTTGCGCGTGTCGCGGCGCGCATTCTTGGCTCCCCAGCGATAGGCACGCGAGCTCGGCAGTCCAATTTGATCAAGGATCCGCCAAACCACAGTATCGACAACTTCGTCAACGGAAGTCGGTCGACTGTAAAACGATGGAATCGCCGGCAATACGACTGCACCCGCTTCGAGCAGAGTGACCACGTTGCGCGCGTGAATAAGACTCCACGGCGTTTCGCGCGGGACCAGAATGAGTTTGCGCCGTTCTTTCAAGAAAACGTCGGCCGCGCGCAGAAGCGCGGTATCGCTCGAGCCGGATGCGATTCGGCCAATGGTCGCCATCGAGCAAGGAGCGATCACCATCGCATCAAATTTCGCGGAACCGCTGACAAACGGGACGTTGAGATCGTTTTCGGCGTGTTGCGCGATGCCTTTGGGCATTTTGAACGCGCCGATTTCCTGTTTCGCCACTTGTTTGGCGTGACCGCTCAGGACAAGATGAACTTCGTGTACGGACGGATCGATTTGGTCGAGCAGCCGTTGCAAATAAATCGAGCCACTGGCGCCGGTGGCTGCGATAACGAGTTTCATGGTCGAAGAGTTTGAATTTAATCGGTTAACGGGGCAATAAGATACACGATGGTTAAGAAACTCTTACACACCCGTTATCGGGTAAAAGACTTGGAAAAGACGGTGAGTTTTTACAAAGACGTGCTCGGCCTCCAGGAAACGCGCCGGCACACTTCCGGCCGCGGCTCGCAATTGGTTTTTCTCAAAGCACCGCAAAGCGAAGAAGAAATCGAACTTTGCAAATTCGACGAGAGTGGCCCGGTGGTCGTCGGCCCAGACCTGACTCATCTTGCCTTCGAGGTCGATGATCTCGAAAAGTTTGCGGGCGAAGCGAAAGCGAAAGGCTACCCGCTTTCCGACGGTCCGCACAAGACTTCCGGCGGAAGCGTCATTGCCTTTATTGACGCCCCGGAAGGCTACGAGATCGAACTGATCCAGCGCGGGAATGATTTGTAGACCTGGCTTGCGCGAATTGAATCTTTGCCGCTAATTTGCCGCCGCATGAAGCGCTGGTTTCGCATCCTATTCAGCTATCTCGCGATCGGCGTTATCACTATCTCCGTCGCGGTCGGGCAGACCGCGGTCTCAGCTGAAGACCAAAATTCGAATGAAATTCGGCCAACCGGCGTTCCGCATCGGCAGCATTCGAAGGCAAAATCGACGGCGACCGCAAGTTCGGATTCGGATGCAAGCGCAACTCCACGACCACGTCGCGCACGGCGCGCAGCGACAAGAAATCGCAACGACGACGATGATTCGATTCCAACCCAAACCGTCCCGGGGTCGATTCCGAAGACGAATGCGGTCTCGGTCATCGTGATCAACGCCGTGAGCGGCCAGGTGATTTACGAGAAGAATGCCGATCAATCTCGCGCGCCGGCCAGCACGACGAAACTGCTGACTGGATTGATTGTGGCTGAAACTGGCGGCCTCGATCGCCCTGTGACGGTCGCACAGACGGACACTTTCGCCGAGCCTGTAAAACTAAATATCAAGCCCGGGGATATCTATTCCCGAATCGATCTTTTGCGCGCGTTGCTTGTCAAAAGCCCAAACGACGTCGCTCGTTGTCTGGCACGCGACAATGCTGGAAGCGTTGAAGCGTTCGCCGAGAAAATGAACCAACGCGCCTTCGCCGCCGGTGCTCGTAACTCGCATTGGGTCAATCCGAATGGATTGCCCGATCCGCGGCAGTATTCGACCGCTCGGGACTTATCGACAATTGCGCGAGTAGCCTATGCCAATCCGATTATTCGATCGATTGTTTGTCTGCCGCAGCTGAATTTCCGCTACGCGAATGGCCGAATGCGGGAACTGGAAAACACGAATCATCTCCTAAAGCAATTGCCCTACTGTAACGGAATGAAGACCGGTTACACCGAAGCCGCCGGCAAATGTTTGATTGCGAGCGGCTCCAACGGCGGCAAGAACATCATTGTGGTCGTGCTTGGAGACAGTCACTCCGGCGTTTGGCGTGACGCAGGCAATTTGCTTGCCTGGGCGCTTTTTAGTCCGTCCGCGGGCTAAGGGGCGGTTGCGTCCGGCAACTCGAACGACGTTGAAACTAATTCGCCGTCGATTACGGAGTCCGCGAAGACGCCCAATAACGCAGTAACTGATCGGGCATCAAAGCGGGATTGTGGTCAACATCCGCTGGCGCATCAGCCGGAACGTCCTCTGGACCTTCAGCCGGCGGCGCCGGTTCTTCAGATCCGCCGGTTGGTGCAGTCGCGTAAGTGCCGTGTTTGGCCATCAAACGCTGCTCGAGCGTCTGGTTGGCAGCTGTAGTCTGAGAAGTGGTCGAGCAAGCTGGCAGGAACGCGAGACCGAGCAGACAGAAGACGATTTCAATTTTCATGGTGCGGAAAACGTAATTTAGTTACGCCTTTATAATTACTATAATCCGTCGCCGAATGGCAAGAACTTTTTTACCCTCACAAAAACCGGCTCAAAATCGGCCCTAGCTTCTGGATCGTCGCCTTCGGCCAAAGGCCCTGTTCGGTCACCATAGCAGCATTCAGGGCCGAATGTTCAGGCCAGTTCGGGTCCGCCGGAATTCGTGGGATCGCCTCGATCAAGACCTTCTTTGCGGCCTCTGCATTGGCCGTCAAATGGCCGAATACGGTTTGCGCCGAAACGGGTTCTTCTTCCACTTTCCAGCAATCGTAATCCGTAATCATTGCCATCGTTGCAAGGGCGATCTCGGCTTCCCGCGCCAATTTTGCCTCCGGCAAATTCGTCATCCCAATCACATCAAAGCCGTGGCGCCGGTTCAGTTCGGATTCCGCGCGCGTCGAAAACGCCGGGCCATCCATATTCACATACGTGCCGCCGTTGTGAATCGTGACCCCGACCTTTCGTCCGGATTCGGCCAGTAAAGCTCGCAATTGAAGGCTGATCGGCTCAGCGAACGAAATATGTGCGGCGATGCCTTCGCCGAAGAACGTGTGGCCAGCACGCGAGCTTGTGCGGTCGTAAAATTGGGAGGGCAACAGGATGTCCCGAGGTTTATATTTTTCCTGCAAACTGCCGACCGCGGTGACGGCAATAATCCATCGCACGTTAAGCGATCGCAGCGCGAAAATGTTCGCCCGATGATTCAACTCGTGTGGCAGGATTCGGTGGCCCTGGCCGTGTCGCGGTAAGAAATAAACCTGGCGGTCGCTGATTGTACCTCCGATCAACGCATCGGACGGCGGACCAAATGGCGTATCAATTTTGTGCTCGGTCGCATCCCGTAGTTGCTCCATTTGATACAACCCGCTTCCGCCGATGATGCCAATTGCCGGGGCGCTCTCGTTCATTTGCGCTCCGATTTAATCGGAAAGGTCGATAGGTTGGAAAGTGGATAATCTGGCGATGGCGCTGCCGATACGACGGTGTATTATTTCGCCCGCAATGCCGAAGTTCTTCATCAAAACCTACGGCTGCCAGATGAATGAGCGCGACTCCGAACAGGTCGCTCACTCGCTCATCGAACGCGGCTACCAACGCACGGAGTCCGAATCAGACGCCGACGTCGTGTTGCTGAATACGTGCAGCGTTCGCGATATGGCCGACCAAAAAGCCCTCGGTAAAATGGGAATGCTCGGGCACATCGCGAAAGACCGGCCTCAGGTCGTTTTCGGTTTTCTTGGCTGCATGGCGCAAGCTCGCGGTGCATCCCTTTTCAAAAATTTGCCACATGTCGATCTTGTCGTTGGCACGCAGAAGTTTCATCGCGTCGCGGATTACGTAGACAACGCGCTGGAAAGAAAGCGTCATCGCGCGATGGACGATCCGCGATTTTCGATATTCGACGTCGAACAGGAAGCAGGATCACAATCCACCATTCGCGAGCAACAGCTCGCGCCGAAACAGGCCACGGCCTTCGTGTCGATCATGCAGGGCTGCAATATGCACTGCACGTTTTGCATCGTTCCGCAGACGCGCGGTGCGGAGCGCAGTCGTTCGATCGAAGAAATCGTCGCCGAGGTCCGCGATCTGGTTTCGAGCGGTGTAAAAGAAGTGACGTTGCTCGGGCAAATCGTAAATCTCTACGGACGGCACGAATTGCCGAAGGTCGACTGCAAGAGTCCGTTCGTGCAATTGCTCGAAGCGGTCCACGCAATCGATGGCTTGCAGCGGCTTCGCTTTACCTCACCGCATCCAATCGGATTCCGCGAAGATCTCATCGCGGCCTACCGCCGTTTGCCGAAACTGGCCGATCATCTTCATCTGCCGGCGCAGTCTGGTTCCAACAAAATCCTGAAAGCGATGCATCGTGCTTACACCTCCGAGAAATACGCCGATCTTGTCCGGCGTGTTCGTGAGGCAAGGCCTGGAATCGCTGTCACCACCGACATCATCGTCGGATTTCCGGGCGAGACGGATGATGATTACGAGCAAACAAAGGAGCTGGTCGAACAGGTTCAATTCGACAACGCGTTCGTGTTTCGTTATTCCCCACGACGCGACACGCCCGCCGCTGAAATGATTGACCAAGTCGACGAGAGCGTTAAAGAAGCTCGCAATCACGATTTGCTCGAACTCGTGAACGCCTGCGCCCAACGAATTAATCAGGGCCTGGTCGGCCAAACGCTCGAAGTTCTCTCGGCGCTTTCGAACAAAACCAACCCGTCTCGTTTGATGGGACGCACGCGCACGAACAAGATCGTTTTGTTCGAAAGCGCCGAGGACCGTTCCGGAACTTTTGTCGATGTTCACGTCGAACGGGCGACCGGATTCAGTCTTTACGGAACACCGATTACTGCCGATCTGGCAACGGCGAGCGCCGCGGCATGATTTACAACCTCGATTTAAAAACTGCCGGCATTGTGATGGGCGCGCTGCTCGTCCTTGTGAGTTTACCAGGACTCATGAAGCCTGAGCTAGTCCAAGACTGGGTAAAACATCTGCCCCGTTCGCGCGTTGCCGGCGTTTTTCTACTTACGGTCGTCCTGGTTTGGTCGTTCTGGTTGCTCGCGACCATGGAAATGGGCGAATTTTCCAGCTTTCGGCGGCCGCTCCTTATCGTCCTCCCGATCGGTTATCTGCTGGTGATTCGATTCGTCGACGAATTTCTCGCCGTTCGCGCGCTCGGGATTCTCTGTCTGCTCGCAGCTGAACCGCTGCTCGAGGCGGCGTTTTTTCGTTACGAGACAAGCCGTTTGTTTTTGAGCGTGCTCGCCTACGTGCTCATCGTCGCAGGGCTTTTTTGGGTAACAATGCCCTACTTGTTGCGCGATCAAATCAACTGGAGCACGCGAAGCAACTCGCGCTGGCACACCATTCACAGCATCACAGCGGGTTACGGCATCGCCATTCTCGCCTGCGCGTTCACGCAATACTAAGCTAGCCAGTTGAACGGCATTTTGGTCATTCGCGGCGGCGCGATCGGCGATTTCATTTTCACACTGCCGGCAATTCAAGCGCTGCGTCAGGCGCATTCGACCGCGCAAATCGAAATTCTCGGTTACAAACACATCGCGGTCCTGGCTGAGAATAGGTTTTATACCCAGCGCGTTCGTTCGATTGAGTCGTCGTCGCTCTCGAGATTCTTTGCCAAAGACGCTGAGTTGCCGTCCGAGCTCGTGAATTACTTCGCTGGGTTCGATCTCATCGTCAGCTATCTTTACGATCCTGATCTCATCTTCGAAACGAATCTGCGGCGCAGCGGCGTGCAGCGAATTGTCCACGGACCCGCAAAAGTCGACAGCTCCACTCACGCTGTTCGCCAACTTGCCCGACCAATCGAACAACTCGGCCTGCTTTTTTCAGACTTTGCGCCAAAAATTTTTCCATCCACCAGGGATCAATGTGCCGCCGGGGAGTTTCTTGCAGGCTTGAAAGCGCCGATCGTCGCCTTTCATCCCGGAAGCGGAAGCGAGAAGAAGAACTGGCCGCTTCAAAGCTGGGTCGACCTCGGAAATCATTTCCTGCAAAGCTTCCCCGGCTCACTTCTGATTGTTTCCGGTGAAGCAGATCAGAAGCAAACACGGGAGCTTGAAAGGATTTTCGATAATTCGCGGACTCGCTTCGCACGTTCGTTGCCGTTGCCGGAGCTGGCAGCCGTTCTCGAGAAAACACTCTTCGTCGGGCAGGATAGCGGCATTTCCCACTTGGCGGCAGCCGCAGGAGCGAATTCGATCCTCTTATTCGGTCCAACCGACCCGGCTGTTTGGACGCCGCTAAACAAGAACGTTATCGTGATTGGCGCGCCCGAGGGAGATCTAACACGCCTGAATGTCGATGTGGTCCGAGAGCCGGCCATCCTAGATTAATAGCCGCCGTAAACAGCCCGCGTGCTACGCCGCGTGCTGATGTAGATTAATATCCCTCGCACCGAAGCGCTCGAACAAGGGTATTAATCTAGGAGCTAATGCGCATCGGCATCAGCACGTAAAGAAACGGCGTCTGAATTTTCAACACGCCGGGACTCATTTCGTCGATTAGATCGAGAAAGACTTCGTCCTCCGCCAGATTGCGCAGGGGTGCCATGAGAAATTCGGGGTTGAACGCGATCGAGAAATCGCGCCCTTTGTATTGCACTGGGAGCGATTCCTTGGCTTCCCCGACTTCCGGCGTGTTGGCCGTGATGTCGATGTTGTTCTTGCTAAAATTGAGTTTGATTGAGTTCGACTTTTCGCTAGCCAGCAGCGACACGCGCCGCAAAGAGTTCAGCAGCGTCTCACGCTCGAGGGTGACGCGCTCTTTCGCCTCAGCAGGAATGACCTGTTTGTAATTCGGGTAATTTCCCTCGATCAACTTGGAAACCAGCAGTGTCTTGTTCAAGTCGAACGCAATTTGCCCGCTGGTCACGCTCACTTTTACGTCGCCTTCGTCGGTGAGAAGCCGTTGCAACTCAGTGACGGCTTTGGTCGGAACGATGATGTCGGCTTCCTGGCTGCGTGGGATTTCCAGTTCAATATCGACCATCGCCAGACGTCGACCATCCGTCGCCACCAGCGTCAGCTTGTTGTCCTTGAAACTAAAAAGCAGACCGTTGAGGACGTAGCGAGTTTCGTCAGTCGAAATCGCGTAGGACGTCTTCCTCAAACCGTCCCGCAAATCCTTCTGCCGGATCGTCACTACCTTGGCGTCTTCAAACTTGGGCAGCGGCGGAAATTCCTCTTCCGGCAATCCGAGGATTTTGAAAAAGCTCTGGCCACTGCGAATCGAGGCTGTGTTCTTCCCATCGACATCGATCTGGATTTCGCTGGCCGGCAATTCGCGAACGATGTTGAACAAACGTCGCGCCGGAAGCGTGGTGGCGCCTTCCTTTTCGACTTCCGCTTCAAAACTTCCGCGCACGCCAACGTCGAGATCGGTCGTGGTAAGATGCACCGCGCCATCGTTGGCCTGAAGCAACACATTCGAGAGGATCGGCAATGTCGTGCGCGTGCTGACGACGTTTTGAACCTGTTGCAGACCTTCCAGCAGTTTTTCTTTCGTGGCGCTAAACTTCATGAGAACGCAATCTGGTTAAGATGTTAGGCGGCCGATGATATTCGGCAACCGCAAAGTCTTGTGCGCTCGGATCGACCGGTACACTCAGCGTTGCAGCGAGCTGTCGATAAATGAAATCGTCTGGCGAATGCTGTCCTGCTCTTTCATCCGCCTCTTCACCAGCTTGCACGCATGCAACACGGTGCCGTGATCGCGTCCGCCAAACGCATCGCCGATTTCGTTAAGCGAAGATTTGGTTAATTCGCGCGCCAAATACATTGCCACCTGCCGCGGAAACGCGATGCTTGCTGGGCGGCGTTTGCTGGTCATGTCGGCCAACCGGACATCAAAATGTTCGGCTACGCGCCGTTGAATTTGTTCGATCGTGATCGAGGTCCTCGCTTCCTCCTGCAAAATGTCTTTCAGCAAGTGCTCGATCACTTCCTGGGTGAGCGCCTTTCCGCTAAGCGATGCGAACGAAGCCACCCGCATCAGCGCGCCTTCCAGGCGTCGCACGTTGCTGCGGATTCGATTGCCGAGAAACTCGAAGACTTCGTCCGGCAACTTGATCTGCATTCCGCGCGCTTTTTTGCGAAGAATGGCGAGCCGCGTCTCGATCGCCGGTGGTTGCAGTTCCGCAGTGAGTCCCCATTCGAAGCGCGAAACCAACCGGTGCTCGAGATTGGCGATTTCCGATGCCGGCCTGTCGCACGAGAGCACGATCTGTTTGTGCCCGTCAAACAGGGTGTTGAACGTGTGGAAAAACTCTTCCTGCGAGCGTTCTTTGCCGGCCAGGAACTGGATATCATCGATGCAAAGGAGATCGGCCTGGCGATAGCGCTTGCGGAATTTGACCAGATTGTTGTGCTGGATCGCGTCGATGAATTCGTTGATGAAGAGTTCGCTCGAAAGATAAATCACTTTCGTGTTTTTCTTCTTCGCGAGCACATATTGCCCGATCGCCTGCATCAAGTGCGTCTTGCCCAGACCGACGCCGCCGTAAATGAAAAGCGGGTTATAGGTCCGTGCCGGTGCCTGCGCGACGGCGAGACTGGCCGCGTGCGCGATTTCGTTGTTTGGTCCAATCACGAACGATTCGAAAGTGTTCCGCGGATTGAGTCCCAATGAACTGTTGTTCGCGGGTTTGGCATCGCGACCCGATTCGCTCTGCTTGGAAGCTCTAGTGAATTGCGGCTCTTCAACGGGCGACTCGGAGGAAATGAATTTTATCTCGCGGGGTTCGCCCAATGCGGTGAGCACCGCTGCTTCGAGCGCGACCATGTGATTACTCTCGATCCAATACTGGTAAATATTATTCGGTACGCGAAAACTCAGCGTTTTCGGTGTCACGCCGGCCAACTCAACCGCAGAGAACCAGCGTTTAAATGTGTCGGCGCTGACGTGGGGTTTGAGCGCGGCCGACAGTTTCTGCCAAAGCTGCGTACATTTCTCGTCCATGGGAGTTGTTAACAGTGTTACACAATCGCCATAAAGGCGGTTATGAGAGGGAATCCTTGTTTTACGACGCAGCGCCGTTTCGTCAGCGACGTTTGCGCGCAAAGCAACAAAAGCCGGTTAAAAATGCCAAAAT
>Ga0210406_10007349_pt1 | contig 11206 bp, 9 predicted proteins | sample IncBWC30MmetaG_FD_155454 | JGI IMG/M metagenome (GOLD analysis project Ga0210406, IMG submission 155454) | Forest soil microbial communities from Barre Woods Harvard Forest LTER site, Petersham, Massachusetts, United States - Inc-BW-C-30-M | ecosystem: Environmental > Terrestrial > Soil >... | reverse complement strand
GCGTCGCCGGAATGTTCCTGCAACGCCATCGTTTCCCAGGGCGTTCCGTGCTGATTGCGATGCTGACCTTTCCGCTGGCATTTCCCGGCGTGGTCGTCGGCTTCATGATCATCCTGCTCGCAGGCCGCCAGGGCTTGATCGGCGACGTCTCGTCCCGCCTGCTCGGCGAGAGAATCGTGTTCGCCTATTCGATCTATGGGCTGTTCCTGGGCTATCTCTATTTCTCGATCCCGCGCGTCATCCTCACGATCATGGCCGCGGTGCAGAAACTCGACAAAGGACTGGAGGAGGCAGCGCGTTCGCTCGGCGCGAGCCCATGGGCGGTCCAGCGCGATGTGGTGCTGCCGGCGCTGGCGCCGGCCTTCGTCGCCTCGGGCGCGATTGCTTTTGCGACCGCGATGGGCGCCTTCGGCACCGCTTTCACACTTGCGACCAATATCGACGTGCTGCCGATGCTGATCTATACGGAATTCACGCTGGCCGCGAATTTCGCGACATCCGCCGCACTCTCGGTCGGGCTTGGTCTCATCACTTGGTTCATCCTGGCGCTGGCCCGCTCGTTCTCCGGCGGCGCGGTGGCCGCGGCCGGATGAATCCATGCGCGACCGCCTGATCTTCGCCAGCCAGCTCGCCTTCACCCTGCTTGTCGCGGCGTTTCTCGTGGTGCCGGCGGGTCTGTCGATCGCGGCGGGCGTCACGGTGAACTATTTTCAGGGCATCCGGTCAGGCGTCACCTTGCAGTGGGTTGCGCAGGTCTGGGAGCTCTATGCCGGTACCATTGCGTTGTCGTTCCTGATCGCACTGGCGACGCTCGCCGTGACGCTGCTCGCTGGCGTGCCAGCCGCTTATGCGCTCCATGTGCGAGGCGGGCGATTGTCACGCGCGGTCGAGGAACTGATCACGCTGCCGCTCGCGATCCCAGGACTTGCGATCGCGCTGGCGCTGCTCCTGACCTATGGCGGCTTCTCGGAGTTCCGCCGCTCCTGGCTGTTCATTCTGGTGGGGCACGTCGTCTTCACCATGCCGTTCATGGTGCGCTCGGTGATGGCGGTGTTCGCGACCGTCGATATCAGGACGCTTGATGAAGGCGCGGCGTCGCTCGGGGCCTCGCCATGGCGGCGGTTTCGCGACGTGATCGTGCCCAACGCGGTGCCGGGCATTCTGGCCGGATCGCTCATGGTGGTGACGCTCTCGCTCGGCGAGTTCAATCTGACCTGGATGCTGCACACGCCGCTCACCAAGACGCTGCCGATCGGCTTGGCCGACAGCTATGCCTCGATGCGGCTGGAGGTGGCGTCCGCTTACACGCTGATCTTTTTTATCATGATCATCCCGCTTCTTGTCGCCATGCAGATGTTCGCCGACAGGGAGCAGGCAAGATGAACGCCGCGGCGGGACACGGCGTGTCTGTTCTCGTCGAGAACTGCGGCAAGACTTTCGCGGACGGCACGCGCGCGCTTGAGCCCGCGAGCCTCGACATTGCGCGTGGCGAAACGCTTGTATTGCTCGGTCCATCCGGCTGCGGCAAGACCACCATGTTGCGCATCATTGCGGGGCTGGAACTGCCCGACCCGGGCGGCAAGGTGCTGTTCGACGGCAAGGACATGACGGCCGTGCCGATCGAACGACGCAATGTCGGCATGGTCTTTCAGTCGTATGCGCTGTTTCCCAACATGAGCGTAGCGGACAATATCGGCTACGGCCTGAAAATCCGCGGTGTCAAGAAGGACGAGCGCACCGCGCGCGTCGCCGAATTGGTCGCGCTGACCAACATTTCCGGGCTTGAGAGCCGGCGCGTCGATCAGCTCTCCGGCGGCCAGCGCCAGCGCGTGGCGCTTGCGCGTGCGGTGGCGATCCGGCCCGGCATTCTGCTGCTCGACGAACCCCTGACCGCGCTCGATGCCGCGTTGCGCGAACGCTTGCGCGGCGAGCTCAATCGCCTGCTGCGCGCACTCGGTATCACCACGATCTATGTCACCCACGATCAGGCCGAGGCGATGGAGCTTGGCGATCGCATCGTCGTCATGCGCAAAGGCGCAATCGCGCAGATCGGATCGCCGCGCGAGATCTACTTCACGCCGCAAGATCGTTTCGTGGCCGAATTCATCGGGGCCGCGAACATCATCGAGGCGCCGATCGAGAATGGTCATCTTCTGCTGCCGGGCGGGCGGCAGCCGATTGGCGGCAACGTCAGCCGGCCGGGAGCGATAGCCATGATCCGTCCCGAAACGATCGGGATCGTCTCTCCCGCGTGTGCGCCGCTGTCTGGCACGATCGACAGCGTCAGCTTCGTCGGCGACCGGCAGCGCGTGATTGTCAGCGGTGCGGCAAGCAGGCCGCTCACGGTGGACGCACCGAACGCGATCCGGGCCGAGCTCGGCGAGCGGGTAGGGCTGTCGATTGCTGCGGACGCGGTTCGCCTGTTGCCGCCGGACAATTGAAGGAGTCGAGATGACCACCAAACAGCTTCGTATCGCGCAGATTTCCGATCTGCATGTCAAGCCGCCGGTCCAGCTGGCTTACGGCCGGGTCGACACCGCGAAGGCGCTGGGAAATTGTGTCGCGGCCCTGAATGCGTTCAGACCTGCGCTTGATTTCGTCGTGATCTCCGGTGATCTGGCGGATACGCCCGTAGCAGAAGAGTACGATCATCTGAAGCATTTGCTCGCGCCGCTCAAGCTGCCATTCGCAGGCATTCCCGGCAATCACGATGCGCGCGAGATGATGCGGATGGCCTTTCCGGACGCTGCTTACGCCTCTTCGTCAGGACCGCTCAATCAGAGGATCGAAGTCGGAGAACTCGATCTTCTGCTGCTGGATTCGCACGTGCCGGGCAAGCCGCATGGCGAGCTCGACACGCCGACCCTGCAATGGCTGGAGACGACGCTTGCGTCATCGGCGGACCGGCCGGCGCTGTTGTTCCTGCATCATCCGCCGTTCATTGCAGGCATCTGGCACATGGACCACCAGAACCTGCACAGTGCCGCTGAACTCGCCGAAATCATCAAGCGCCATCCGCGTGTGCGACTTGTCGCCACCGGCCACATTCATCGCGCAACGCTGACGATGTTTGCCGGCGTCGCCTGCACGATCTGTCCCGCGCCCAATCATGCAGTCGATCTTGATCTCGACCATCTGCGCAAGCCGTCGTTCAAGATTGAACCCCCGGCTTTTCATCTCCACACCTGGTTTTCAGGTGAAGGGTTCGGCCACATCGTGACACATCATGTGCCGATCGGCAGATTTGATGGGCCATATCCGTTCTTCGGGCCGGACGGCAAGCTCTTGTCGAATGCCTGAGGATCGGCGGATCCGCGCGGACGTTTGGCAGCATCGATCGCATCGATAGAATGAAGTTCTGCGCGAAGCAAACAATTGCCGGGAATGCAAAGGCAGACGGATCGATATGTCTTCGATCTGATCACTTGCGAAGTGGAGCAGCGGGAATACTCAAAGCAAGAGTTTTCCCGGAAACGAAATGGCGAGTTGGTTCGCTAGGAACGAACCGCGACTGGAGATTGACGTGGCACGCGCAGTAAAATTGAACAATGCAGATGAGTGGATCATCGTAACGACCGTCGTTGCCGCTGCCCGGTCCGCCGGCCGCCAAACTGCCGGTTCACCTGAAGTTATTCCGCCAGCCTTTCTCGCGCCCGAGGTGAGTGTCGAGAGAGTCATGGATGTGACGCCGACCCTAAAGCCGCGTGCCGCCGGGGTGCCGATGGTTGATTTGTCGGTCGTGCCGGAAGCCGACGAAGGGTATACACTGGCGATCCGGCATCTCTCTGGCGCGCTCACCTTTCACGGTGCTGATCTTGAAACGGAACAGCCCAGGGAAGGGTCGGCGGCCGCGACAAGGTTCCGGTTCCGCGTCACCCTGCGCCGCGGTGGAGCGGTCAGCGATCGGCCTGGCGTTGTGGGCGCGGCCGTGAAGCTCATTCTTCTGAAGGTGAGCCGCAAGATTCTCGATGCCTTGTTGCCGTCTCTCGCCGCCGAGGCCGAGTCCGCACTTTGGAAAATCGCGGGCCTTTCAGAGGGTTGGTTTAAGCTAGACGAGGCCTCGTTGCGATCGGGCAAGCTGCAACGAGGTGCCCCCAGCGGACCCGGCCCTTCCAATCGCACACTGCTGTTCCTTCACGGCGCCTTATCGGACGCGGCTTCAGCGTTCAAAGGCCTTGTGGACACGCAGTTCTTTGCGCAGCTGCGGCCGCTCTATGGCGAGGAGATGTATGCTTTAAACCACTTCACAGTCAGCAAGACGCCTGAGGAAAACGCCCGCGATTTGCTCGCAGGGTTGCCCAATCGCGAAATCTCCTTCGACGTTATCACTCATTCGCGGGGTGGTCTGGTTCTGCGCACTCTTGTTGAACGCAAGAGCGCGTTGGGGGCCATTGCAAGCCGCTTCAAATTACGGCATGGCGTTTTGGTCGCATCGCCCAATGATGGCACGGCGCTCGCTACTCCAAATCGCTGGGAATCCATGGTTGGGTGGTTCGCCAACCTTCTCGAACTATTTCCGGACGGCCCGCTGACTTTTGGAGCTGGTTTCGTGGCGAATGCGATCGTCTGGATCGCGCAACGAGCCGCCGGCGCTCTGCCCGGCATTGCGTCGATGGACGCCGCGGGTGATACGATTGCCGAATTGCAAGCGCCGCCACCGCCGCCCGCCTCGGGCTATTCTGCGCTCGTTTCGAATTTCACGCCCACGGGAAATATTCTTGAGCGTATGGCCGACGTGGGCATTGATGCATTCTTCGGCAACGCTAATGATCTGGGCGTACCGAGCGCCGGTGGATGGCTGACCGACCGTGCCGAGGGGCCGCTGTTCATTGCGCCCGAACGCATTGGCTGTTTCGGGGCGGGCGGCAATTTTCCGTCGCGCGTTCCGGAGGTGAATCATTTGAACTTCTTCGGGCGTGCCGAGACGGCGACGTTTTTGGTGCAGGCTTTGAACGGGACGCCGCATGGATTGTCACGGATCGATCCCTCGTTACCGCTTCCGGATAGTTGGAGTCGGCGCAGCGGCGCTACAGCGATCGCCGCCGTCGCACCACCAATCGCGCCGTCCGTATAGCTGCCGGTTCCTGCCGTAAGCCGACGGAGAGCGATGTCGGGCAAAGCGGACGGTATTCAACGACTCTTGCAGCTAATGCTACTCGCTCCGCGATCCAATTCGGATGCGCAGGGAAACGGAATCAAGCGGAGACACAGCGGTTTCGACGAGATACGAGGCAGGGATTGCTGGTTTTCGAAGACGACAAGGGAGCACTGTGCAACCTGATTGCGTGGAGCGCCTGCCAAATGTTCTATCAGCGCGGCAGCGAGGGGAAGGACCAACTTGCGGCGGTATCACGCCTGTGCAAGCGGGGCGGATGGTTTCGTAAGCATCCTGCAAGTCCGGCTGCAGGACGCTTATCGGAAACGCCGCCAAGTCAGCAACGAAATCAACTCAGCTCGCCTTCGCCATGTCCTCATCTTCCGGCGAGTTGAGGTAGACGCCGGACATCGTGTCGACCCAGCAGAGATGGTCGTGAACCTTTTTCACGCCCTCGACATTCTCCGCGGCAACAATGGCGGCTTGCCGCGCGCGCTCCTCGGTGATGACGCCGCTCAAATGGACAATGCCGTCGCGCACGATGACGCTCAGTCCGAACGGGCACCACTCGTTCTTTTCCAGCGCGTCGATCACGCGGTTGCGGATGTGGTCGTCGTCGGCGGTCGGATCGGGAACCTCTCGCGCGAGACTAGCGACTGCCTGCAACAGGTTGGCGCGCGATACGATGCCGACGAGCTTGTCGGCGCGCACGACCGGCAGCCGCTTGACGTTGTTCTTTTCCATCAGGTCCACGATCTCGGCGAGCGCGGTATCTTCTGTGATGGTGAGGGGATTCTCGGTCATGACATCTTCCACCCGGCGGCCGTGCTCTTGAACAAAGTCGGAGGCCGCCTTGCCCGGCCCGAGGATGAAACTCAGCCAGCGGCCGCGCTTGCGCCCGGTGCCGATCTCGCTGCGGCGAATGAAGTCACCCTCCGAGACGATACCGACGAGCTTGCTTGAAGCGTCCACGACCGGCAGGCCGCTCACATGCCGCTGCAGCATGAGGTTCGCAGCCTCGACGATTGTCGTCTCGGGAGCAACGGTGACGACCGACCGGGTCATGATCTGATGAGCACGCATGGAAGACTCCGCAGGTTCGAAATTGAAACCGATGGTAAAATTCTATCCGCGTGGGCGTGGCATGGTTTGACACAGGTCAATCGCTGTCCAGGCTTTGCTGATTTGATGCAGCTCAACGAGAAGCTCGGGGCTGGCTGGTATTCTTGAAACAGGAGAGGACCCATGACTGAGCTTCCGCAGTTGCAGGCCGGAACGACTGAGCGACCTGTCGCCGAGACCACTCAGAACCTGGCCAAGGTGAACAGACGCGCCGTGGACTTTCTCTTTGATGTCCAGCGCATGATGCTCGACGAGCTTCTCTTCATCAGCAACGAAATGCTTGATCGCGCAAAAACCGAGGCGCACCTCTTCACCGAATTTGTTTCGAAGCTGGCGGAGGCCCATTCGGTCAACAACATCCGGACGCTGTGGGAGGAGTGCGGGCAGCACCAGATCGATTTCATCCGGCGCGACTCCGAGCGGCTCTTCAAACACGGCCAGCGCATCATCGAGACCATGTCCAATCTGTTCGACGGCCGACGGCTGAATTGAATCCGGCGGCACGAACATCAAGCCAACAAAGCAAGCGAGACAGATCCCGTGCAGCCCACGATATTGCCGAAACAAGATCAGCCCGTGTTGGAAAGTCCTGCGCTGGACTATCGCGGCTCCACAATCGTCGAAGCGCGCGCGGAGCTGCCGTCCGCATCTTCTCGCGAAGCGCAGCAGGAAGCATATCAGGCCGATCGTGCATTTCACGCCGCCTTGGCGCGGTTCACCGGTGGCATTTCGCCGGTCGCGCTTTCGCTCGCTTATATCGACTGGGCCTGGCATTTGATGGCGGCGCCCCAACGTCAGATGGACATCGCGCAGGACGCGATGCGAGATGCGCGCAGCTTCCTTGATGCCGCCATGCATTTTGCCTCGCCCGATCAGAAGCCATGGTCGCGCATCAGGCCGCAGCCGCAGGACCGCAGATTTGCCGGCCCGGAATGGGAAAATCCGCCGTTCAATCTGCTCGCCCAGGCGTTCTTGCTGAGAGAGCAGTGGTGGCACAATGCGACCACGGGGGTGCGCGGGGTGGCGCCTTCGAACGAGGCGATCGTCGAGTTCTCGGTGCGTCAGGTCCTGGACATGCTGGCGCCGTCCAACTTCGCCGCGACCAATCCCGAGGTTCTGCTGAAGACGTTCCGAAGCGGTGGCGAGAATTTCGTCTTTGGCTGGCAGAATTGGTGCAGCGACCTGATCCGCTTGCTGTCAGCCGGCCAGCCCTCGATCGAAGATCGTGATTTCATCGTCGGCAAGACCGTCGCAACCGCACCCGGAAAGATCGTCTTCCGCAACGAGCTGATCGAGTTGATCCAATATCATCCGACCACGGACAAGGTGCGCCCCGAGCCGATCCTGATCGTGCCGGCGTGGATCATGAAATACTACATTCTCGATCTATCGTCGCAGAACTCGCTGGTGAAGTATCTGACCGGCGAAGGTTTCACCGTGTTCATGATCTCCTGGCGCAATCCGGTGCCCGAGGATCGCAACATCGCCTTCGACGATTATCGCACGCTCGGTGTGAAGGCCGCGCTGGCGACGATCGGCGACGTCGTGCCCGGCTGCCGGATTCACGCGCTTGGCTATTGCCTCGGCGGAACGCTGTTGTCGATCGCCGCGGCCGCGATGGCGCGAGACGGAGACACCAGGCTGAAGTCGATCACGCTGCTCGCCGCACAAACCGATTTCACGGAGGCCGGTGAGCTGACTCTGTTCATCAACGAAAGCCAGATCGCTTTTCTTGAGGACATGATGTGGGAGCGCGGTGTGCTCGACACCACCCAGATGGCCGGCGCCTTCCAGCTCCTTCGCTCCAACGATCTGATCTGGTCGCGGGTCTCGCGCGACTATCTGATGGGGGAGCACGCACGCGCCAGCGACCTGATGGCCTGGAACGCCGACGCCACGCGTCTGCCCTACAGGATGCATTCGGAATATCTGCGCAAGCTGTTCCTTCGCAACGACCTGGCCGAGGGGCGCTATGTCGTGGAGGAAAAGCCGATCGCATTGTCTGACATCCATACGCCGATGTTTGTCGTCGGGACCGTCAGGGACCACGTGGCGCCCTGGAGGTCCGTCTACAAGATCCACTATCAGGTAGATGCCGACGTAACCTTCCTGTTGGCCAGCGGTGGCCACAACGCCGGCATCGTGACGCCCCCGGGCGAGCAGGGGCATTCCTATCAAGTCAGAAACAAGCCGATCGACGCGCCTTATCTCGGCCCCGATGAATGGCTCAAAGCGGCGCTGACGGTCGAGGGGTCGTGGTGGCCGGAATGGACCCACTGGCTGGCCGTGCGGTCTGCCGAGCCCGGCGCGCCGCCCTCCATGGGAGCGGCCGGCGTGGAGGCCAAAACTCTTCCTGACGCGCCGGGGGACTATGTCCATCACTGAAACGACAACGCTCTATTTCCAGGGCTTGAGCGCTGCCAGTTTGCGATAGGCCAGCTTCGTCGCCCGCAACAGTCGCTTTTCCCTTTTCGCACCGATGAATTGAAGGCGGGCCTTGACGCCTTCCCGGCGCAGTTCGAGCGCGAGCGCCCGTCCCCTCACAGCATCATTCAATTGGCCGAGGGACCTTTGCGCGCGGCGCAGATGCTTCATGGCCGTTTTCTGCTTGGAAAGCCGCTTATCTCCGAACAGTTCGACGACCGACTCGATCGAGTAGTTGAGTCGCTTGTTCAAAAGCCGCAGCCGGTGTCGCTTGCGGGCCCCCATCTTGCGCAGCTTGCGCGATTTCTTGAGAAGCTCTTCCTCCCATGTCGCAAGTCTGTCCGCGCTGTAGGGAGCGATGAGAGCGGTGCGCCGTCTCACTGCCCGCTTGCTCTTTGTCGTCGCCCACCGGCCGCTTTCGATCCAGCCTGATGTGCGCTCGATCAGGCTGCGGTATCTGGCCGACCGCAGCGACCGCGAAAGCGCGCGCTGCGCGTTCTCGCGTTTGTCCTGCCACGCCTCCAGATGGGGGATCGCCTGTGACCTGCTATGGTTTGCGGCCTTGATGCCCTCGATCGCGACGTCCAGGTCGCGCAAGGCGCCGAGTTCGCCGTTCAGCCACTTCAAGCCGCTGCGTATCTGGTCCCCGATCGGGTCGTCCACCATTGGCGAGAAGAACAGGATCGCAGCTCGCAAATGGGTCAGCGCGATCCGCATTTGATGCAGCGCTTCAGCATCGCCTTGGCATGTCGCTTCATGGTTTGCGCTGAGGCCGTCGAGGTAGCGACCGGCAACGATCCGAAAGGCGGTGTCGCACGGCATCGCAGGATTTAGTTTGGAGAGGGGACGGCGCGGCTTCGGTAACCTGGCCCGGGAGACGGTCTTTGCTGATTTCGGCGGCGGCATCGTCATTCCGGGTCAACAGGCTCGGTCGTTCGCAGTTCGGCGATCCGGGTTTGGCAATGTTTCAGTGTTGCTGCAGGCGTGCCAGAGGCATCGATGGTCGCCCAGTCGACGGGGCCGATATTATATATCTCCTGAACCTCGGCAACCTCGGGCGTTGCGTCGGATGCGTCGGCCGCTCGGCTGCCGATCCGGCTTTGCCGGGTCGCAAGATCGGCCACAAGGAAGAAGCCGGTAAAGCCGACCTTCGCCTCGCGGGCGGTGTCCTGGATAGCAAGCCGCTCGGCCTGGCGGGCAAAGACCGCGTCCACCACGACGGAATGGCCTTGCAGGAGAATATGACCGGCTCGTTGGCCTAGCTCATTGTAGACCCGTTCGTTGGTCTCCTGCTGGTAGGCGCTTGCCGGCAGCCGGTCGGTCTCCTTGACGGCAAATAGCTGCTTTCGCAGCGCATCGCTGCGCAGCACGACCGCTCCCGGCAGGGGCGCGACAAAAGGCGCAAGCGCGCGTGCCAGGACCGACTTGCCTGTGCCGGACAGTCCGCCGACGGCAAATAGCCGCGGGGCAGGCGGATGGATCAGCGCTCTTGCAAGCCCGAAATAGGCCCGCGCGGCCTCGATATTTGCGGCCTTGTCGGCCGTACGTCGGACCAAAAGCACATGGGCGCGAATAGCCGCGCGCATCGACATGAACAGCGGGAGTGTTGCGAGGGCATCCAGGTGTTCGATCGGCGTCTCCGCGAGATAGCGATTGAGCAGCCCATTCGCATTTGCCTGCCGTCCATGGCGAAGAAAATCCATCAGCGGAAAGGCGAGATCGTAAAGCACGTCGATGGACGCGATCTTGTCATCGAACTCGATCGCGTCGAACAGCACGGGCTTGCTATCGATTAGTACGATATTCGCCAAATGCAGGTCGCCGTGGCAGCGCCGCACATGTCCCTGCAAGCCGCGCCGCTCGATCAGGTCGCGGAGACGCGAAAATGTTGCCAGCGATGTTTCCGCGAGATCATCGATGTCGGCCGGAGAAAAGCAGACCGCATCGCGGAACGCCTGACTATACCCCTCGATGAGACCGGGAATTGAGCTGACCCAGGGCTCATCAGGGACGTGTGGCGCCACATTATGCGACGCTGCGATCGCATCCGCAATTGCTTCGACGAGACCGGGATCGAGCGGCCCGGCTTCTGCCAGATGATCGATCGTCTGCCGCTCGTCGAAGCGGGTCATTTCAACGGCAAATTCGACCGGCTGGCCGTGTCCGTCGATGTCCAACTGTCCATTGCCGCTTCGTGTGATCGGCACAACGCGGCGATAGATCTGCGGCGCAAACCGCCGGTTTATGCGGAGCTCCTCGTCGCAGGCGGCCTTTCGCTTGGCCAGTGTCGAATAGTCCAGGAAAGGAAACCGCACGGCGCGCTTGATCTTCAATGCGCGAGCGCCCTCAAGGAAAACCGCCGCTGCGTGGGTGTCGATCCGCTGCACGCCGGGACGCGTCCGCGGGTCGCCGAGAAACGCGAAGACGCTCTCCTGCGTGCGGGCATCATCCGGCGTCAGACTTTCCATCTATACGTCCTAGGGCACTAACACCGCAGCGCCCAGGATTTGCCCGGATCGCAGCCTGCTAAGAACATCGTTGGCCTCGACAAGCGGAAAGGCCGTT
>Ga0210406_10007348_pt1 | contig 11206 bp, 14 predicted proteins | sample IncBWC30MmetaG_FD_155454 | JGI IMG/M metagenome (GOLD analysis project Ga0210406, IMG submission 155454) | Forest soil microbial communities from Barre Woods Harvard Forest LTER site, Petersham, Massachusetts, United States - Inc-BW-C-30-M | ecosystem: Environmental > Terrestrial > Soil >... | reverse complement strand
TATTTGCCGAAGAGAATCCGATCACCCACCTTCACGTCGAGCGGGATACGACGGCCCTTTTCCATCTTTCCGGCCCCGACGGCCATGACTTCACCCTCCTGCGGTTTTTCTTTCGCCGTATCCGGGATAATGATCCCGCCCTTCGCGGTTTCTTTCTCTTCCAGCCTGCGTACGACGACGCGGTCATGTAGAGGAGTGATATTCACAGTCATTTCTTTGACCTCCGGTCAATTCATGGCGAAACTCAAACAACCAATTTTCCCGGCCCTGCGCCAACACTACGGACGAAAACTTTTCTGGTTCTTCTGCCGCGCCACTTCCAAGTCGTCCATTTGTTTCTTTTGACGCTCGGCCTCTCTTTTCGGGCCTTCTTGCTCGTCGAGTGTCACCGCTTCCGCAATCGCAAGCTCGGCTTGCGCATTGGCTCGCTTCGAAAAAGCGACCAGCCCCAAAACATCGTTGTAAGAAGAACGGACAAGACTGAAGGAATATTGCGCATCCTCCCAAGACGCCACTGGCTTTTGTTTCGAGTCGTATCGACCGTCCGCCACCGAATCAACTTCCGGCGCTACAATCCTGGCCGGGCCGTACTTTACGGAAACGGACTTCACCATGTCCGCCTCCGTGAGCCCTTCCGTGGAGGATCGATCGTAAGTCACGGAAATTTTGTAGAGCTCGCCGTTGTAGAAGGAGAAAAGAATCTGTGCGACGCCGTCCGATCGGACGGAAGTCCCGGGAACGTTCGGCGGCCACCAAGTCAGCTCCTGAATGAGCGCCGGGCGGCCATGAATCGTCTTTACGTCGGCCAAGTTTTGGTCAGTACGTTCCAGCAAGTTGGTCAAATTCATTCCCAGGGTGAAGTGCCGATACTTGGAAAGATCCTGTGCACGAAGCAATGGCGCCACCAGGATCAAGATAACAAGACAAAGAATCGAACCGCGCAAAGTTTTCATTTTCATATCTCCCGCGAATTTCTAAGAACTTGAAATGAGAGCCGTATGCGGCTTGGTGATCACTTCCGCATAACCCTGTTCCCTGGCGCTATTCGGCCTGCGTTCTGGCGCAGCAGGCACGGCCATTCCCGAGATAAAACCCTTCGCAGGGACCAGGCAAATACCTTGTTGGATATGTCGCGTATGTGCGACAACCCTCATGAAAGGAATGCCCAGAAACCGCTTTGAAACGACTTTCGTAATCTCTAGCGAGTTAAACTGTTTTTCTTCCTTCGCCAGAAGGCGCTTCACTGCCCTGTGCAAAGTTCCCGACCGGTCGCGACCCAGGACGGCAACTCTCATCTCGCCAGCCAGGTAAAAGAAGTTCCAATTCACAGCCTCGATGTTTTGGGCCAACGCCGAGCTCTCAAGATTCTTGACGACTCGCCAGCCGGGCAAGAAAACTTCACTCTTGATCGCCAAGCCTGCCGGCAAAAGCGTGTTCTCTCTGATGAGGACGGTTCCAGACATGTTTGTGGCTGACATTTGAGCCTCCTAGAAGCTTCCATACGTACATCGGCTGGCAAAGACGTTAACCTGCGACAAGCGCCGCCTAGCGGCTTAAAAGCCTCAACGTGAGACATTGCATAAGCTGGAGATGGCGGGCGTAAAGCCTTCTGCCATTTACGTGAGCGGCGAGCACAGTCAGAAGCGATGCGCCAACCATCGCAACCAGGGTTGTGATGATCGTTCCACGGTAGCCGCCAAGGCCTGCGAAGCTCATCGCGAATCCGCCTACTACGCTGCCGCCAATACCCATGAGGGTGTCCATAAGCGGACCGTAGCCATTGCCTTGAAAAACCCTTCCGGCTCCCCAGCCAACGACCGCCCCCACGACAATCCATGCGAGTAAATACATTTGTTCCTCCGTTTAACGCATCGCCCCAACCGGTTCCGCGTGACTGCCTAATTCCTGAACATTGGAAATCGCGTGTGCTCTTCTAGTCTTCCCTTCATCAAACGACTAAGGATGCCTTCTTTTTCCAGTTGTGCGCGCAGAGAAATCCACACGCGTGCAGGCGGGGCAACTTCGGCGGGCAGTTTGTGGGCCGCGGAGACAATACTCGTCAGATCAGCAGCAAAACTCTGGCGGCAGCTGCGTCCACCAACACGCGCGCCTGCTCCTTGCCGTACCGAAGAGCAACCATCGCCATTCGTTGCGACTCGCGTCTTCTTGTGTTCCATGGTCTTTAGCTTCATCGGCAGGGCACCAGGTACGCCTCGCGATTGACTCTGAATCCTTGCGGCACATTTTTTTGGGCAGTGGGGCGAACCTCATCCGCCCCACTTGGTGAAGAGACTTACTAGTGTCAGGCCGCGACAGCAGCCGCGATCTTGTGGAATGTCGAATTAGCTACGTCATAGGTTTCAACTTGAGGAGTTCCCTCGACTACCGTGGCGAGAAACTTCGTCACTTCCGGATAAGTGCTGCGGCTGTAAGCCTCGGCATTCTCTGCCTTGTCCCACACACTGATTCCGAACGCTTCCCTGCCACCCTGGGCGACAAACGTAATTTCGTCCTGGAATCCTTTCTGTTTTCGGAGCAGAGGAAGGATGTCGTTCTCTAACCTCTGGGTGAACTCCGCGATGCTATTGGGTTTCAGATGCATACGAACTTTGCGTGCAAACATGAGACTCTCCTTTGCTTCCCGATGCCAAAAGGGGGTACCTCAGATAACTGGCACTAGTTCAAGTCAACGTGAAGCTTTTCCTAGTATTTAACCACAATGAGTTAATTCACTTGACCTGTCAAGCATAATCTGGGATTATTTCGATAGTTAACTTGCTGTGTTAATCCACGTGGAGGGGTCATTGTGGACGTTTGCCTGGTGATCAAACAACGACTCGAAGAGCTGGGACTTGAGCAGAAAGATCTAGCGACCGCCGCCGAAGTCACCGACTCCTATATTTCACAGCTGTTGGCTCGGAAGAAGCTGCCTCCGGCGCCTGACCGAACAGATATCTATCAGAAGATGGCGAAGGTGTTGAAGCTTCCGAGCGATAGACTCTCCAAGCTGGCTGAGCTTCAGCGCAAGGAAGAATTAAAGAGAGACTTGTCGGGACCGCCCACCCCAATGTTTGGGGAAATTCGGGAATTGATCCTCCGAAAGTGCGTGCCCGACAAAGAAAGGCAGGTACGTGAGATTTTTGAGAAACAGCCCTTCGGCGAACTCGAGCGTCTTGTCACGCAAAAGCTCTTGGACGTGATTAAGAAAGTTGCCAAAGAAGAATTGAATAGTGAAAACTGGCTTCATTTGGTGGCTCGCCTCGCGGACCGAAGCTATGAACAAACCCGGGTTACCCTTCTTGAGTTCCTGGACACCGATGTTTTCAGTTTGTCGCCTGAAAACTGCGTCGCCTTCCTGGATCCACTGATTGAGTCCTGGGACGTTGACCTCGCGACCTTTGCTATGGAGATTGTTTTAAATCGGAGAATAGCCTCGGGCGATCCCAGGAGATTTGAGTTTGTTGAAACCGGACCTCTTCAACCAGAGTTGGAGCCAGGGTTCACAGAATTCATCAAGGATAGTTCCCTTAGCGGAAGCGCCACCAAAGAAGAAATTGAGCTTCTAAAAAAGCTGAAGTTCAATGGAAAGCGGCCTACTCCACTTTATTACTATCGTGAATTGCAAAGCCTAAGAGACCCGCTCCACTTTCGCGCAGGAGAATAGGTCGATGCAGATTCGAGGCGAAATAAGGTGTTCCGAACGGAACAGCAAAATGTCAGTTCTTCCGACAACATTCTTGGGCATGGGCGCGTGCCTGCCCGTGGTGAGCGACCTCCTGCGTTGGCAGGCAATCTAACCGGCCGAACTACGCCCCCGCACCTCGACTTTATTGCCGGGACAATGTGTGTTTCATGGACACTTCGATTTCAAACCACTTACCTTTGCGTAGGGCATGTGACCCCACGTTTGTCAATTCGGACGGTTGCGGGGCATCGGGAAAGCGCTGAAACGAAAGACGGTTTTGAAAATCTGCGGTTAACTTAATGCTTAATGAGCTACGTCTTGACCAAAAGGGGGTTGGCGATATCGCTAACCCCTTGCTACTGGGTCTTCTAGTTCCGGGCTCCTCAGCGAGCCCCTGCCGCGGCCGCCATGGCCGGTGTTCGAACATTCACCTTGATCTGCTTCGGCTTTGCTTCCTCGCGCTTCGGGATGCTTAGCGTCAGCACGCCATTCTGATAGTCGGCCTTGATCGCGTCCGAGTTCACTGAGTTCGCCAGCTGGAAGCTACGGCTGAACGAGCCATACGAACGTTCGACGCGCAGGTAGTTTTCTTCGTTCACCTTATTCTCAAACTTGCGTTCGCCGCGAATTGTCAGAATGTTGTCCTCGACGCGGATGTCCAGGTCCTGCGGATTCACATCCGGCAGGTCCGCCTTCACGACCAGCTCTTGCTCCGTCTCGTAGATATCGACGGCCGGGGCCCAGGGGGTCAAGTTCGACTCCTCGCCCGCACGTCCCACCACATCGCCAAATACGCGATTGATCTGTTCCTGCAGGGCCGTAGCCCCACGGAAAGGTTGTTCCCAGCGATTTATTGTTCTCATTTTAGTTACCTCTTTTCAAGAATCTGTCTTGGCCAAGGGCAATTTCAGATAACTCGTGTCAGCTCAGATTGCCGTCTGGTTATATCGGTACATCGCCACGATGACAGAGTTAACTATCTATGTCAACTATTGTGTCGAAATAATTTCGACACTTAACTGTGTCAAGTTAAGCTCACAAAGAAACAATTCAGGTTGGGTGGCCCGCCGACTGAATTGGACACGAGCTCGAGAGAGCTAACAAGGGCCGCTACTGTTCCAGCGGACGCACACGGTTTCCAAGACCGCTGCATTATGTACTACTCCTTTATCTGTACTTTATAATATTAGACAGAATAGTCTGTAAGTTTTTGACGCTACAGGCACTTAAGTATGGCGGAGAGGGGGATTCGAACCCCCGTTAGGGTGTTTATTCCCTAAAACGGTTTAGCAAACCTGCCAACTTTGTTGACCCGTTCTGAAAATTGTGGACTCTATTGTATTCCTTAATGGCTTACAACCAACGAGTCTTGACTCGTTTGGATTGGAACTGATCGGTTCTGAACAAGGAACTACTACACTCTTACTACGCCTACTATCTGTTCGGTCCGCCAGCTCCTCTGCGGTCAGCGTAGTAGGCGACTTTCGGTGAGCCAGCGGCACGGAAAGATGATGCTCGCAGAAATAAGGCGAATATACTTCCACGGCCGAATCACAGTGCACGCTTGATTCCAGGCATTAGCTCCTCCCTAGTTCCACCACAGCCAGACAAGCAGAGAGGCGCACGCACGTCGCACGACAGAAACCGTCGCACGCTCAATTCGAGTCGATTGGGTTGCAGTTGAGAGCCTTCGCGCAAAGGGCGCGCTCAGGATGACAACCTTTAGGTGTGTGCCACAAAAGCCGTTGTGGAGTGGTGCGCGGATATTGCGTTTTATTCGGAGCGTAGGGCTTGTACTGCATCTACGCGTGCGGCGCGGGCTGCGGGTATGGCGGATGCGATCAGGGCGGCGGCTAAGATCAGGATGGCCGATGCGAGCAGCGGCAACACGCCGGGTGTTTGCACTTCGGTGATGTATTTGGCCAGGGCCCGGGCACAGACGTAACCCACGGTAATGCCGGTGACGACGCCGATTGCGGCGATGATGAAGCCTTCGCGGAGGACGTCGGCGAGAATGTCGTTCGGGCGTGCGCCGAGAGCTTGGCGGATGCCGAACTCGCGGGTGCGGCCGCTGACGGAAAAGGCGAGTACGCCGGCTACACCAATGACGGAGATCAACAGGGCCAACGAGGCGAATCCACCAAAGACAACGGCGTTGAGGCGGTCTGGAGTCATGACCTCGGAGCGAATGTCATCGAAGGTGCTGGGGCGCTCGACGGGTTGGTCCGCTGCTATTTCGTGGACTTCGCGCGTAATGGCGGGAACGAGCGCGTAAGGATCGTTTTTGGTGCGCACAAACAGGCGGCAATTCACCCATTCTTGATCGGACGGCTGATACACGGTCATGGCCGCGGAGGGGATGAGGTCTTCGTCGTCCATATCGGGAACCACGGCGATGATGCGGCGCGGCTCGTAGCTGATGCCAATAAATCGCATGACCGGATCGGTCCAGCGCAATCGACGATTTACGGGATCCTGGCCGGGGAACAGCTGTTTGGCGACGCTTTGACTGATGATGACGACGCGTTCGGCACCGTCGCGATCGCGGTCATCGAAATCGCGGCCTTGCAGGATGGGCAGGCCGAGAGTTTCGAAGAATCCGGGAGAGATGGAACGGAAACGCGCGCGTGGATCATCCTGACCGTTTTCGCGCGGGGCGCTCTCGATGGCGAAAGAAAATTGGATGCCGAGCGCACGCGAATCGCGCCACGGGACGCTGAAGCCGGAAGAGACATGTTCGACGCCGGGAACGCTGGCGATACGATGCTGAACGTTACGATAGAAGTCGCGGACCTGTTCGGGAGTGCGTCCGTCGGTCATAGTAGGCAAATTCACGGCTAATACGTGCGCGGTTTCGAAGGGTGGCTGCGTTTTTTCTAGTACGAGGAGTGTGCGTAACAGCGCGCCTGCGCCGGCGAGGAGCAGGAAGGACGCGGTGATTTGTGTAACGGCGAAAACGCGTTGACGGCCGCGGCTGCCACCGGCAACACGCGCGCTGCTGCTGGACAAACCCAATCCTCGCGAGCCGTCCCCCGCAGGCAGGCGCGGGACAAACGCGAAGAACACGGCGGCGATGGCGGCGAGGGCCACGCCAATCCAAAGCATGCTGGAATCGAGGGTGAGGCCTACGGCGCGAACGGAGAAGCGCGCGGCGTAGCGGCCGAGCACTGTGACCATGGGCGTGGCAATCAGAACGCCGGCTAGCAGGCCGGTACCGCAAAGAACCAGCGCTTCGGCGAGAAGAGAGCGGCGCAGAACGCCGGTGGATGCGCCCAACGCAGCACGCAAGCACAACTCCGGCTCACGACGAACCACACGCGCGAGAAACAGGTTGGCGACGTTAGAGCAGGCAATGACGAAGAGGAGGCCGGATGCGGCGAACAGCACCCAGAGAATGGTGTTGGCACGCGAATTGATCTGCTCGTGCATGCGCGTGACGGTGAGTTGGTAATGGTCGTTGGCTTTGTAGGTTTCGGGATGAGCGGTGAGCATCCCGGAATAGACGGTTTGGAGTTCCGCACGGGCGGAATCGAGGGTGGCGCTGGGGGCAAGGCGCGCGAAGACCTCGGTCATGCGATGCTCGCGGCCTTGGACCATGGTGGCGGAAAGATGATGGGGGCTGGTCACGATATTGGCGATCAGCTGGGTTTCGACGGGATAGGGTACGGAAGGCTCAACGACACCGACGATCACGGCGGAGCGGGTCCCTTCGAAGCTGCCGACGCGAATTGTTTTGCCGATGACGCTGGGATCGGAATGCAGCGAGGTGGTCCAGAAACGGTGCGTGAGGACGACGGCGCCTGGGGCGTTGGGGCCGTCATCGTTTGGGGTGAGCAGGCGCCCGAGCGTTGGCTTGAGGCCCATTACGTCGAAATAGTTTCCGTCGGCAACTCCTGCGCTGATTTCGCGCGGCTCGCCCAGGCCCACGACTGTGAAATCGAGTTGCGATAACGTTCCCAGTTCAGTGATGGTTTTCAGTCCGGTGCCGAGATCCTTGATTTCTGGAACGGAGAAGGCGACATCATCGGCGCCTATCACGCTCTGGCGCAGGTAGAGCAGCCTTGCTTCGTCGCGGTTGGTGAGAGGCCGCAGCAGAACGCCGCGAACAATGCTGAAAATGGCGGCGTTTGCGCCAATGCCGAGCGCCAGAGTTATCACCGCTACGGCGGTGAAACCGGGATTCTTGTAAAGCATGCGTACGCCGAAGCTCATGTCGCGCCAGAGGCTCTCCAACCGGGATCCGGCGCGCTCTTCGCGGCATTCCTCTTTCACGCGTTCATAGCCACCGAAGGCGATACGCGCGCGGCGTTCGGCTTCAGCTCTTGGCAAGCCGGAGCGCTCGAGATCGTCGGCGTGACGCTGAATATGCGAACGCAATTCTTCGTCGAGCTCGCTTTCTTCGTGGTTGCGATGAAACAGAGTTGAGACCAGCGAGCGTAGATATGCCAGGAGTTTCATACTTCCTCCGTGCGCGCGCCGAGAACCAGGCGCATCGCGGCGACCAGGCGGTTCCATCCGTCTTCCTGTTCGCGAAGTTGCTTGCGGCCGGCGGACGTGAGCTCGTAGTATTTCGCGCGGCGGTTATTGTCCGAGGTGCCCCAACTGGCTTTCAGAAAGCCCTGGCGCACGAGGCGGAATAATGCGGGGTAGAGCGCGCCTTGTTCGATGAGCAGCGCGCCGCCGGAAATCTGCTGGATGCGCAGGAGAATACCGTAACCGTGGGGTGAGCCGAGAGAGACGGCTTTGAGGATTAGCAGGTCGAGAGTGCCGGGGAGAAGGTCGGCTTGCGGAGTCATGGGTCCTCCTAAGTGGTTTAGGGAGGATAAACCTGCTCTCCTAAGCTGTCAAGGGGAAAGATGCGGCATGACACAAGGCAGCGCCCGCATTTTTGGCACGTTCGGTCACACCGGACCAATTGGCCCTTGACAATGATTGGCCATGACTGTATCATTCATATATGAACAATGCTGTCGCCTCTTCACTAGTCCAAGCCGCTCACCGCGTCGAGGCGCGCCTGGAGGAGGCGTTAGCGGGCGTGGGCCTATCCATAGCGAAATTTGAGACGCTGTCTATCTTGGTGAGCCAGGACCGACCTATAAGCCTCAGCGAGCTTGCCGCGAAGCTCGTCTGCGTCCGGTCCAACGTCACCCAGCTAGTCGACCGTCTCGAAACGGAGGGGCTGGTGAAACGAGCCGATGATCCAGCCGACCGGAGGGCTGTCCGCGCGGAAGTGACGGCGCTCGGACGGAAACGGCAGGCGGCCGGGACGCCGGTGGTCAACGCGGTGCTTCAAGATGTCGCCAACAAGCTGGCCGCAGTTGATTCCCAAAAGCTGAAACGCGCGCTGGACGCCATCCAGTGAGAATTTTTTTGGCTCATATGGTTCATGTATGCATTATTCACAGCTGAACTACTCTCTTTTAGAAGAGGTCGAGCCGTGTCGAGATTAGAAGGCAACAAGAAAACCAGTACAAAGGAGATCAAAATGAACACTTCAAGCAACCTGCTCGTGTTGGGTGTAACAGGACAAGTAGGAAAACTTGTCGCCAAGAATTTAAGAAGGAATGACGCACACTTTTCGGTAGGGACGCGAAGAAAAGCGAATCTGGAAGATCTCGCAGATCAATTTGGGGCATCGCGCTTCATCGATCTCGATGATCCACGAACCTTCGATGAGGCATTGAAAAACGTCACGGGAATCTTTCTTATAACTGGCTATACAGTCAACATGCTTGTGCAAAGCAAAACACTAATCGATGCGGCCAAGCGAAACGGTGTGAAACATATTGTGCACTTGGGCGCATTTACGCGAGAACATGACACCTACACGACGGTTTTTGCCTGGCATCAGATGATCGAAGCATATCTTCGCGTCAGCGGAATTGCATGGACGAATCTACATCCCAATATGTTTATGCAGAATTTGCTGGCTGGCTGGCGGGTCAAAGGCGGTCTTTACAGCGTATACACTTCCAAACCTATTGGGTTTACTGCTTTGGAAGATGTAACAGAAGCTGCAGCGGTCATCCTCAGGGAAGGACCGGAAAAACACGGTGGAAAGGACTATTGGTTTTCAGCGGACATACTCGATCCGCAGCAAGTGGCTGAAACTCTAACTGGGGCTACCGGTCATAAGTTCACAGCAGCAGTTCGTGACCACGAACGCTTCCTGAAAGAAATGACGCTGCCGCCTGGTTCAACGTTCGAACCAGCGTATGCAAAGGGAGGAATCGAGTTGTTCCGCGAGGTCGAGGACGGAAGAATGGCGTACATCGGAAGCGTAGCAGACGATACAAAGGACGTTCTGGGTCGCGAGCCATTGTTGCTGCGGGATTGGGCAAAGCTGCATGCCAATGAGTTGTTGGAAATTGCGGGTAGTTAACACTGCGTCAGCCGGAACCTTGAGGGCGAATTTGAACCCTCACTCGCCAACTTACGAATCAGGGGACCCGGCATCACTAAGGGAAAGGAGAATCTATGAACTTCGGCGTGATCGGACCTGGAGACATTGGTGAAGTGATTATCAGGAAACTGAGAGATGCAGGTTACCCAGTCAAAATGGCAAATTCGCGAGGCCCAGAGTCACTAAAATACCTCGCGACGAAAACGGGAGGAATACCGGCTTCACTTGAACAAGTCGTTCAGGGCGTAGATATGCTCTTCATTGTTGTTCCTCAAAAGGCGATACCAGAACGAAAGGGCTTTTAAATAGAGCCCAAAAAGAAACGATCGTTATTGATGTGGGCAATTATTATCCCTTTCGCGACGGCCCTATCGATGAGCTTGAAAATGGCCTCACGGAGAGTGTGTGGGTTGAGAGGCAGATCGGGCGGCCCGTGGTCAAAGCCCTCAACACGATTCCCTCAAAGGCATTGATGGCGGCGGGACGTCCCGCTGGAAGTAGAGGTCGTGTCGCTCTTCCAATATCTGGAGACAACACCAAGGCAAAAGAAATCGTTGCTCAACTCATTGCTCGAATCGGATTCGATTCTGTTGACGCCGGAACAATCGTTGAATCGTGGCGGCAACAGCCTGGATCTCCTGTTTATTGCACCAATCCGACGAAGGAAGAACTTCGGTTGTGGCTAAGAAAGGCTGACCGTTCTTCACTTGCCACCAACCGGGAAAAGGCATTGAAGGCATTTTACCCGACAAGAGATGCGGATTACCAAGCCCAAATCGAAGCCCATCGATCGGTATTAATAAACGAACAAAACAATAAGTAACAAAGAGGGTAACAGAGGGTTAGCAGCCGTCCGGCTGAACGGTTCGACGCCTTATCAACCCGCACAGGAGAATTAGATGATCGAAGTAACCGTAGCCTACCCGGCCGGCCAAGGCCGCACATTCAACATGGACTACTACTTGAAGACCCACATTCCGCTATTTCAAAAACGAATGGGCGCGGCGATGAAAACCATTCGGGTATCACGCGGAATTGGCGGCAGTACGCTGAGAGCGCCCGCGGCCTTCGTGGCTATGGTGCACGCCACCTTCGACTCCGCTGAGGTGTTCGCAAGC
>Ga0210406_10007345_pt1 | contig 11210 bp, 8 predicted proteins | sample IncBWC30MmetaG_FD_155454 | JGI IMG/M metagenome (GOLD analysis project Ga0210406, IMG submission 155454) | Forest soil microbial communities from Barre Woods Harvard Forest LTER site, Petersham, Massachusetts, United States - Inc-BW-C-30-M | ecosystem: Environmental > Terrestrial > Soil >... | reverse complement strand
CGTCAATCACCGGAAAATCAGCCGCCGGCAGCGTCGATAAGCTGAAGCGGCTGCGGCCTGCCTTGATGACGACTTTCTCGCCTTCGACGCTCAAGGAAACGGAAACCTTTTCCGGCAGCGCCCGTAAAATATCCAACAGCTTTCGCCCCGGCACGGTGATGTCGCCGCTGTCGTGCACCGCCACATCCGTCCCCGCGACGAGCTCTACCTCCAGATCCGTGGCCGCGATGGACAGCTGGCCTTGCCGGACACCTAGCAAGACATTGGCCAGTACCGGCATGGTTTGGCGCCGTTCGACCACCCCGATGACCGCCTGCAGGGGGGTCAATAATTTCTCGCGCTCAGCCGTCAATTTCATGGGCTCACCCGTCTTCCAATCTTAGATTTAGATTCTTAAAAGAGATTATTACTATGATTAATGAGGGATCGAATTACTGTGGATAACGCCATTAACCCTATATTAATCATTACCTTACAAACTTATGAAACCACTCCGACACTTGTCCACAGACCTCTCGCAAACTGTCACTCAACTGTGGATATCTTTATCCACAGTTTCGTCCACAGCTTTTCCTACCCTATCCCGTCAGGGTTCTCAACAGGTTTAAATAGTCCTCACCAATGCGCCGATCCGTCTCGCGCAATTCTTTGACGCGTTTGCAGGCATGCAGCACCGTCGTGTGGTCCCGCCCGCCAAACGCATCGCCAATCTCGGGCAGGCTGTGATTGGTCAGCTCCTTGGCCAACGCCATCGCCACCTGCCGCGGCCGCGCGATCGATCGACTGCGCCGTTTCGACAGCAGATCCGCGATCCTGATTTTGTAGTATTCGGCGACGGTCTTTTGGATATTTTCAATCGTGACCAGCTTTTCCTGCAACGCCAGCAGATCGCGCAACGCTTCCTTGGCGAACTCCAGCGTAATGGGTCTGCCGGTAAAATTGGAGGTCGCGACCACCCGGCGCAGCGCGCCTTCCAATTCGCGCACGTTCGATCGAATCCGCTTGGCGATGAAAAACGCCACTTCCTCCGGGAGATCGACGTGCGTCATCGCGGCCTTGCTCATCAAAATAGCGACGCACGTTTCCAGTTCCGGCGGCTCGATGGCAACGGTGAGGCCCCAGCCGAAACGCGATTTCAATCGCTCCTCGAGTCCATCGACTTCCTTCGGGTAGCGATCGCAGGTCAAGATCACCTGCTGTTGGCTCTCGAGCAGCGCGTTGAAGGTGTGGAAAAATTCTTCCTGAGAGCGGTCTTTTCCCGCAAAAAACTGAATGTCGTCGATCATCAGACAATCCAACGATCGATAGGCCGCTTTGAAATCGTTGATGGTGTTGTGCTGCAACGCCCGCACCATGTCGCCCACGAAGCGCTCGCTATGCACGTAGGCCAGGCGCGCCTCGCCGTTACGTTCCTTGAGCCGGTTCGCCACCGCGTGCATCAGGTGCGTCTTGCCCAAGCCCACGCCCCCGTAAATGAACAAGGGGTTGTACGCCCGGCCCGGATTTCCCGCGACCTGCACCGCCGCGGCCTTGGCGAGCTGGTTGCTCTTGCCCTCGACGAAGCTGTCGAAGGTAAATTCCGCATTGATCCGGCTGCCCAGCACCACCGGCGCAAGCTTGCGCGCCCGCGCGGCGGCGCCCGCAGCCGCATCATCCCGCAGGCCCGCCGACGGAACCTGAACGATGACGCCGGCGCGCGTCCCCACATCCAGCGCCACTTCCGGCGCCAACCCTTCCGCGAACGCGAGAATGAGTTCCTTGATCCGGGGAAGCAGATTTTGACCCAGCCACTCGATGACATAACGATTCGGTGCCAGCAGCTTGAGCTCGCCGTCCCGCTCGACGGCTTGCAGCGGCCGCACCCAGGTGTTGAACTGCTGTTCCGGGAGCTCGCCCTCGAGCACTCGCAGACAGCGGTTCCATAGCGGCTCCGGCAAGAGCGCTCTCCTAGGTATGTGACAAGGGGCAAAGCGGACGAAAGGGCAGGGAGTCTAGCTCCAAGTTGATGATGCGTCTATTGACACATCCATGCTCGCTCAGTACCCTTGCCGCCTTTCGTAAATCGCCCAGCCCTTTGATTTGGCCCGTGGTTTTTGCTCGAGTCGCGCTATGAAACGTACCTTCAACCCCAGTAATCTGCATCGTGCCCGGACCCACGGCTTTCGTGCGCGCATGGCCACCAAAAGCGGCCGTCGATTGCTGGCCCGCCGCCGTGCCAAGGGCCGCAAGAAACTCTGCCCGTAACGCGCTCCCGCAAGGACGCATTGCGATCCGTAAACTTTTCGAGCCGCGCAAGCGTTTGCACCAGCCGGCCGAATTTCGTGAAGTGAAACGGCGCGGGAAAAAGTTTTCCGATGCGTTCTTTTCGCTTTCCGTTCTGGCCAATCATGAAGCCTATGCCCGCTTGGGTTTGAGCATCGCGACGCGCACCTTCGGTACCGCCGTGGCACGCAATCGCATCAAACGTCTCGCCCGCGAGTCCTTTCGCTTGAACCAACACTCTTTGCCGCCGGTCGATGTTACCGTGTCCGCCCGAGAAGCCGCGCGATCGGCCAGCTCGGCCGATTTGCGCCTCAGCCTCGACGAGCATTGGAAGTCGATCACGCAGAAATGCTAACGCCTCGCCAAATTTTCATGTGGATCATCCGCGCATATCAGTTGGGCATCAGCCCGATGCTGGGTCCGCGCTGCCGCTTCTATCCGTCGTGCTCCTGCTATGCGCATACGGCCATCGAGCGCTACGGGGTCCTGCGAGGAACCTGGTTGGGCCTGCGTCGGCTGCTGCGTTGTCACCCTTTTACCGAGGGCGGCTACGATCCCGTGCCGGATGTCGCGCAGGCTAAAAGGGCGACCCATGCCTAATATCCGCATCATGCTTTGGGGTGTGCTCGCCGCGATCCTGTACCTGAACTACACCACCTGGCTGCACGACTACGAGCCGCAGGCGGCGCCCACCGCGGAAAACAGCAGGAGCGGCAATACCGGCACCGGGCCGGCGGCCGGTGCGCCCGCCAACACGCTGGCCGATTCGGTGCCGCAAGCGCCGTCCGCTGCGCCGGTCCCCGTGCCCTCAACCTCCAACGCCGCTTCGGCCGCGCCGCCGGCCGCCACCGCGACAGCGCCGGCGGCGTCCGATTCGGAAGCGCCATCGATGCCGCTCCATGTCAGCACCGATGTGCTGGAGATCGGCATCAATCTCAAAGGCGGCGAGCTGAGCCAGGCGGATCTCAAGGAGTATCCGCTGCGCAAGGACACGCCGAATATTCCCGTCAGGCTCCTGAGCGACGAGCCGCCCCCGACCTTGTACCTGCTGCAAAGCGGACTCACCGGCCCCGAAGCGGCGCCGACGCACTTGGCCGTGTGGAAATCCGACCAGAAAAACTTTGTCCTCGCGACGGGCGCGAACGAGCTGCGCGTGCCGCTGACCTGGACCGACGGCGCCGGCCTGACCGTCACCAAGACATTCGTGTTCAAGCGCGGCCAGTACGCCATCGGGCTTGACTATGACGTCAAGAATGGCAGCACGGCGCCGCGAAAATTGGCCTCGTACGCGCAGATTCTGCGCCACTGGGAGCACGCCTCGCGTTCTTATTTCGACGTCGAAACCTATTCGTTCAAAGGCCCTGCGGTTTACGACGGCGCCAAATCCAAGGACCTCAACGTCGAAAGCGAAAGCGACGCGAAGTACACGGCCACCATTACCAATGGATGGCTGGCTTCGCTGCAGCATCAATTCGTCACGGCCGTCGTGCCGCCCGCGGCGCAGCCCTATCAATACCAGCTGCAGGTCCGCAATAACGAATACCTGATTCAGGCCACGGGACCGAGCGTTGAGGTGCCCGCCGGCGCCACCGCGCAGTTTCACGAAGAGCTGTTCGTCGGTCCTAAATTGCAATCGCAGCTCGCTGCCATGGGCAGGAACTTGGAGCGCACCGTCGACTTCGGCATTCTCACCGTGCTGGCGCAGCCCTTGTTCGCCGGACTCAACTGGGTGCACAAGCTCACCGGCAATTGGGGCTGGTCCATCATCCTCGTCACCCTGCTGATCAAATTGCTGTTCTATCCCTTGCAACAGGCGAGCGGACGCTCCATGGCCAAGATGCGCGCCGTGGGTCCGCGCATGAAGCAGATTCAGGAAACCTTCAAGGACGACCGCGAGAAGCTGGGCCGCGCCATGATGGATCTGTACAAGAAGGAAAAGATCAATCCGCTGGCCGGCTGTCTGCCGATGATCGTGCAGATCCCGGTGTTCATTTCGTTCTACCGGGTGCTGTTGGAGAGCGTGGAAATGCGGCAAGCGCCGTTTCTGCTCTGGATCAACGATTTGTCCTCGCGCGATCCTTTCTTCGTGCTGCCGCTGCTCATGGGCGGGGCGATGTTCGCGCAGTTCAAATTGAATCCCGCGCCGCCCGACCCGATGCAGGCGAAGATCATGCAGTTCATGCCGCTGATCATGACCGGCATGATGGCGTTTTTCCCTTCCGGGTTGACGCTCTACTGGCTGACCAACACGGTATTGTCGATTGCTCAACAGTGGCGCGTGAATAAGGTGGTCGAAGCCGAGGCTGCCAAGCAGCGCGCTTAAGCTCGTGGCCTTAAGCGACACCATTGCCGCCATCGCCAGCGCTCCGGGGCGCGGTGCGGTCGGGGTGATCCGGGTTTCAGGTCCCAACGTGCCGCAAATCGCGGCGTCGATGCTCGGCAGTCTTCCGCCGCCGCGCGTCGCGCAGCTCGCGCACTTTCTTGGCGGCGGTGGCGATTCCATCGATCGGGGATTGGCGTTGTACTTTCCGGCGCCCGCCTCCTATACCGGCGAACACGTTCTGGAGCTGCAGGGCCATGGCGGCGTCCTGGTGCTGGATTTGTTGCTCAAGCGGCTGCTCGAGATGGGCTGCCGCATGGCGAGGCCGGGCGAATTCAGCGAGCGCGCCTTCTTGAACGGCAAGATCGACATTGCCCAGGCCGAAGCCATCGCGGATCTCATCGACGCCGGCAGCGCGGCAGCGGCACGCGCCGCAATTCGCTCCATGCAGGGAGAGTTCTCCGCGCATGTCCATGCGCTGCAGGAGCAGATCACGGAACTGCGCACCCTGGTGGAAGCGGCCATCGATTTTCCGGACGAGGAATTGGATTTCGTTCCCGGCAGCATCCTGGGCGATCGGATCGCGAAGATTTTCATTGGCTTCGACCTCATCTTTGCCGCCGCACGCCAAGGCGCCCTGCTGCGCGAAGGCTTGAACGTCGTCATTGCCGGCAAACCCAATGCCGGAAAATCCAGCCTGTTGAACCGGCTCGCGGGCGACGAGATCGCGATCGTCACCGACCAGCCCGGCACCACGCGCGACGTCCTGCGCCAGCAGGTCCATTTGGACGGTATGCCCGTCAACCTGATCGATACGGCGGGCCTGCGGGCGACCGCCGATGTGGTTGAAGCCGAAGGTGTACGCCGCGCTGTCGCAGAGCTCGGTCGAGCGGATCGCGTGCTGTACATATTGGACGCCGCGGCTCCGGTGAGCGAGAGCGGAGCGCCCGACTTGGCCGCGGAACTTACGGAGCTGCCGCAAGGCGTTCCCGTCACGCTGATCTTCAACAAAATAGACTTAATCGGCGCACAACCGAGCGTCGACGAATCGCGCGACCCGCCGCAAGTATTTTTAAGCGCCAAGACCGGCGCCGGTCTTGATCTTTTGCGCGCTCACTTGAAGAGCCGCGCGGGTTACCGCAGCGGCGAGTCCGGCGCGCTGTCGGCACGGCGCCGCCATCTCGACGCACTGGAGCGCGCGCGATCGAGCGTGGCGCAGGCCGCGCAAATCTTGACGACGACGCGCGCGTTCGAGCTGTTCGCCGAGGAATTGCGGGACGCGCAGCTGGCATTGGGCGAGATCACAGGCGAGTTCACCAGCGATGACCTGCTGGGGGAGATTTTCAGCAGTTTTTGCATCGGCAAATAATCTTAAGTAGAGCCGCCCAGTTCCCGAAACAACCATGCGCGCGCCTTGAGCCAGTCGCGCTGCACCGTCCGCAAGGCCACGCCGAGTGTCCGCGCGGTCTCCTCTTCGCCGTAGCCGCCGAAAAAGCGGCACTCGACCACATCGGCGAGGCGCGGCATCGCCACGGTCAGCCTTTCGAGCGCTTCGTTGAGCGCCAGCAAGCCTTCGTCCGAATCGATGGAGATCTCGTTGATGTGCGACAGCGTCAGGTGCTGCCCGCCGCCGCCACGCTTCTCCGCCACCCGCGATTGCGCATAGTTGATCAAGGCATGGCGCATGGCGAGCGCCGAAGCTCTCAAAAAATGCGTCTCGTCGATGAAGCCGCGGGATTGCCCCAGGCGCAAATAGGCCTCGTGGACCAGCGCGGTGGTTTGCAAGGTGTGCCCGGCACCCACCCGCGCGCGAGCGCGTTGGGCGACGCGGCGCAGGTCCTGATAAAAGGCGGGCAGCAATTCGGCGGCCAGGCGTCGCACCTCGGCCGAGGCGGTGCTGGTCTTCAGTCTGAGCAGCGCGTCGTCAGGGAGCGGGGCCTCTTCCATGGCCTGATTCTAGACAGAAACGGCCGCTTATTGGCGCTGGGGGCGCTTTGCAACCGAATTTTTGCGGACCATCAGGTACACTAAGGCTCAAGCGAACGGCCACAAGAATATGCACCCGAGCGATCAGGTCACCGCCCCGCTGACTGCCGCACAAAGCGCTCGCGTCGACGAGCTGCTGGACGATTTATTCGATTTACCCGAGACGGAGCGGATCGCAAATCTTCGTGCGCGCCGCATCGAGGACTCCGTGGTGCTGGCCGAAGTCGAAAGCCTGCTGCGAGCTGCGAGCGCCGCGGGAGGCTTTTTGGCGATGCCGCCGCAATCTTTGGCGCATGCGGAGCCGCCGGAGGGCTTGGGGCTGCGCCTGGGCGCGTGGCGCACCATCCGTCTGATCGGCCGCGGCGGCGTAGGCGAGGTCTATGAAGCCCGCCGCGCCGACGGCAACTTCGAGCAGCGCGTGGCCATCAAGCTCTTGCAGCGCGAGGCCGCGGCGCAGCTCGAACGCTTCCAAGCGGAGCGCCAGATCCTGGCGCGGCTGGAGCACCCGGGCATCGCGCGGCTCTACGACGGCGGCGTGGCCGAGGATGGCCGACCCTTCATGGTGATGGAGTTCGTTGAAGGCCGGCCGATCACCGAGTACTGTCAAATCACCCACGCCTCACTCGAGCAGCGCCTCGCACTATTCATCCAGGTGTGCGACGCCGTTGCCTATGCGCACCGCAACCTGATCGTGCATCGCGACCTCAAACCCTCGAACATTCTGGTGACGCCGAACGGCGTAATGAAGCTTCTGGACTTCGGGATCGCGAAGCTGCTGGACGCGCAACTCGCTCGGGTAACCCAGGCAAGGTCAATACCCATGACGCCGATATGCGCGGCGCCAGAGCAACTCACCGGCGGCCCCGTTACCACCGCGACCGACGTGTATGCGCTGGGCCTGCTGCTGTTCGAACTCCTGAGCGGCACGCATCCATGGATGGGACCCGACACGCCGGTGCTGCAGGCCATGCGCGCGGTGTTGCAGCGGCCCGCGCCCTCGTTGAGCCGGACGGCGGAGACACAACCGAACTCGCCGGTTCCGGTACGGCTGCTTCGCGGCGATCTCGACGCCATCGTGGCCAAAGCCTTGCGCAAGGAGCCGGGTGATCGCTACGCAACGGTGGAGGCCATCAGGCTCGATGTCGAGCGGGCGCGCCGGGGCGAGCCGGTCGAAGCACGCGAAGGTGCGCGCCTGTATGTCATCAGCCGCACGCTGCGCCGCTTTCGCTGGGCCGCTGCGGCCGTGGCAGCGGTGATTGTTTCGTTGGCTGCGGGGTTGGGTGTGGCGGCGTGGCAGGGCCAAAAGGCGGCCGAGGAGCGCGATGTGGCGCGGCGCGATGCGGCGCGCGAGGAAGCGGTCCGCTACAACCTGACGGGGCTGTTTCGCGCAGCGATCAGCGATCAGGGCTCCAAATCGACGACCGCCAAGGGCATGATTGACTCGAGCGCGCAGCGGGTGCTGAAGGAATATCGCGATCAGCCCCTGCTCGCGGGCCAGGTCGTCCTGACCCTGGCGGATCTGTACGGCGCGCTCGAGGATGCGAACGGCGCGGCATCGCTGCTCGATGGATTTCTCGCGGAAGCGGATTCGAAAGCGGATCCTTTTGCGATTGCGGATGCACGCCAAAAGCTCGCCGCCATAGAATTGCTGCGAGGGCATGCGGATCGCGCCGAAACGTTGCTGGGACAGGCGGAAACGTTCTGGCGCGCATCGCCGCGGCAATATGCGGAGGAGCGTCTCGAGGGAATGGCCACTCGAGCCCGCCTGCAACGCGCGCGCGGTGACATCGACGGCGCGATTGCCACGACGCGCGATGCGATCGCCCAACGCGTCACGCTGTCAGGCCACGACAATCGCGAGACCGCGGTGCTCTACAACTCGCTCGCCATTACGCTCGGCACCGTGAATCGGCTGCCCGAAGCGCTCAAGGCCTATTACGAAACCACGGCGATCTATCGCGCACTGGGCCTGGGCGATGGTCTTGACGCGCAGATCGTCGTGGCCAACACCGGGACCCTGGAAATGCGCGCGGGTCATTTGCGCGAGGCTGAAGCGCTTTTGAAAAGTTCGGTGGAGCGCGAACGGGCGCTTGCCGGGGACTCGGCGGCGGTTGCCGCCGCCATGAGCTACTACGGGCGGATACTCTCGGTCACGAATCGCAGCGAACCCGCGATCAGCGTCTTGCGGCAGGCGGCGGAGATGGCGAGCCGCTACGCAGGTCCCGACAGTCCGGTTGCTCTTCAAGCGCGGATATTCTTGGGCGAAGCCCTATTGGCAAACGCTGCCCATACGGAAGGCGCGAGCACCTTAACGCAGGCCTATCAAGCTGCGTTGGCGCATTATGGCGCCGCGCATCCCTTGACGCTGCGAGCCGAAATCGCCGCCGCACTGCTTGCCGCCGGCGAAGGCAACTACCAGGCCGCGCAGGCGCAGCTCGCCGAGGCAGCAGCGGGGCTGCGCAAGCTGGGGGCGCAAAGTTCTGCCACGCTGGCGATGGCGCTCGAGAATTTAGGGACGGTCGAAACCGCACAAGGCCGCACTGCCGACGCCCAGACAGTCCTTGAGGAAGCGGTTTCGATTCGGGAAAAAACACCCGATGATATTTGGGAACTGGCAATCGCTCGGGAGCGCTTGGGCGAGGCCCTGTCAAAAAGCGGCGGCCCCGCGGCGCCGGCCCTGTTGAAAAAGGCGAGCACCGACTTGGAGTCCCAACTCGGCGCCAATCATCCGCAAACTTTGCGCGCCAAAGCGGCGCTGGCCCGGTTGGGCGCCTAGCAATGCAAAAGTCAGCGGAGATTTTCGAAATTTAACAGCGACGATGGCCGAGCGCGAAGCGCTTGTCGCTTATTACCGACAGATCAAATTCTCTGTTTGGTCCGATCCAAATCCTTTATGTCGACATCAATCGACCGGGCAAGCTTCGCCAAGAAACCGAGCGCAGCCAGCACAGCCAGCGTAACGATCGCAGTCATGAGCGGAAAACGCCATAAAAGCCAGAGCATTGTGCCGGCGGACACCGTCAGAATGGCCAGAAAAGCCACGGTGCCCATCCGCGCGGATGATGATTCGCTCATCCTTAACTCCCGAGCAACGCAAATCCTGCGTTTGTAAATAGTATACAAATGCTCTAATGAACACCATACAGGTATCCCCCTAATCTTTGCGCGCCGAGCTCCCTGTTAAACGCTAATACAATTAGAACGATTCGACCAAAATTTGAACTATCCGAGCATGGTTTCGCGCCGCCAGTGGCGCGCGGTGAGGACGAACATTACGAGCGCAAGTCCGAGCGATGCGGCCGCGGAGACCATCACGTCGCGCAATAAAATCGGTTCATCCTTCAGCACACTGGTCATCAACAAATGTTGACTCAAAGAAGGGATGATCATCAGCGCGCTTTTGGTCTTCAGCGAATAAATACTGGCGAAGGCGATCGGCAGCGTCGGCACCAGCAACACAGTGGTCAGGTAGGTTTGCGCCTCGCGGTAGGTGCGGGTGAATGATGCAACCAGGGTCATGAGCGTCGCGCCCAACGGCACGAAGGGCAGGCAGATCCCAAAGAAAATCAGCGCAGTGCCCAGACCTAAATTGGCGCTCATGCCGATCCGTTCGAGCGGCACAAAGCGAAACACACAGACGAAGGCGGTCAAGCTCAGTGCCAACGAAATGCACATATAGGCGCAGGTCGCCAGAATTTTCCCCCCGACCAGCGCCGAGCGCGCCACCGGCAAGCTGAGCAGCGCTTCCAGCGAGCCACGTTCGCGCTCCCCGGCGGTGGAATCGATCGCCAAGTACAGACCGCCCATCAACAACGCGAACAGCACGAAATAGGTCATGAATCCCAGCACCACCACGGCGCGGCCGGTGGGCGTCGCGACGTCGACTTCATTGACCGCAACGGGGATGCCCAGCAACGGGTTCACGCCGCGCATCTCCAGGCGCAATTGTGCGATGGTGCTGCCGTAGGTGCCGAGCATCGCCTTGGTCCGATCCGCGATTTTCCGCGTTTGCGAATCCGCGCTGTCCGCGAACAGCAATACCGGCGCCGGTCTGGCCTCGGCGAAAAGCTGCGGATAGTCCGCGGGCACGAGCAGCACGACCTGGGAGCCGCCGCTGCGAACGGCCGCCCGCGCCTCATTTTCCGTCAGTTCCTGCTCCTTAAGCTTGACGCCGCGGCCTTCGAGATAGCGAATCAGTCCCGGCGCGTGCGCACCGCCGGAGATCGTGACCTTCAAAGGCACGTCCGATTCGACCACGCTTTGCTCCAGCATGCGCGACACCATGAGGCCGAAGAGCAGCGGTCCAAACAAGGGACCGAACAACAACGCCGACAACAGCGTGCGCCGGTCGCGCAAGTTCTCGAGAAATTCCTTGGCGAAAACCGTCAGCAACGTGCGCATTCAGCTCACGCCTTCCGTATCGCCCAGCACCTGCAGGAAGGCTTCTTCCAACGTCGCCGCACCGCTGCGCTCGCGGATCTCTTGCACCGTGGCGTCCGCCAAAACGCGGCCGTGGCCGATGATCACCACGCGATCGCACAGCGCCGCGACCTCCTGCATGACATGCGAGGAGAAGAGCACACAGCGTCCCTGCCCCTTCAATGCCAGCAGCATTTCGCGCAAATTGCGAATCGCCATCACG
>Ga0210406_10007343_pt1 | contig 11211 bp, 6 predicted proteins | sample IncBWC30MmetaG_FD_155454 | JGI IMG/M metagenome (GOLD analysis project Ga0210406, IMG submission 155454) | Forest soil microbial communities from Barre Woods Harvard Forest LTER site, Petersham, Massachusetts, United States - Inc-BW-C-30-M | ecosystem: Environmental > Terrestrial > Soil >... | reverse complement strand
TCGATTCGGGCTAGGCCCTTGCGATAGAAGTCGACGGCACGTTCGGCGCATGCTCGCTGGCGCAGCACTCTTGCGTGGAGGATGGCGATGACGAGGAATAGGACGAGAGCGAGAAGCAACCACCATGGGGAGAAGGCGTCCAGATGGAGGGAGAACCAGGCGGCGATCAGCGTTGCGATGACCAGGAGAAGGCGGATATTTCCAAAGCGGCGGTGCACTTTTTCAAAGTGGGCGACCTGCATCTCGCGGGCTTGCCGGCGCTCTTTATATTCCTCGGATGGGGAGGGGCTGGACGGGGGCACAGAGGTATTATCGCCTACGCTGTTGCCAGGGGGGTGCGGTGTGATCCGGAGAGGCGATTCAACGCGAACCGGAGTTTTCCTGAGCCAGGGTCAACTCGAGGTGTTGAAAGAAGCCAGCAAGCGTTCGCGAACAAAGACAATGTGGTCCCGCATGGCGAGCCGCGCCTCTCGCTTGGTTTCTTTCTTCAGAGCCTGGTAGATCTTCATGTGCGCAACCGGCGCCGATGTGGCAGAGAGTTCGTAGGATTTGGAGCGGCAAAGCAGGGCCTTTTGCTGAATATTTTCCAGGACGCGGCAAAGTTCCTCGTTGCCGGTCGCGGCGGTGATCATGGCATGAAAGCGCATATCTTCTTCAATATGTTCCAGCTTGTTACCTTCTTTAAGAAATTTCTTTGTGCGGTTGATGCTGGCAGATAGATCGCTGAGCAGCTTAGGCGTGACGTTGGCTGCCTCGATCGAATGAACTTCGAGGACCTCGCGAAGTTCATACAGGTCGCGTATCTCCTTCGCGGAGAACTGCCGAACATAAGCACCGCGCCTTGGTTCGATGCAGACGAGACCTTCGGCCTCCAACCGATTCAATGCCTCACGTACGGGAGACTTGCTGATGCCAAGCTGCGTTGCGAGAGATTCCTCGGTGAGCCGGGAAAGCTCGCCCAGGGTTCCATCAAGCAGATTTTGCTTAATGCTCCGATAGGTGAGTTCGGTAAGATTTGGAATTTTTGCCAGCTTAATCATAAGTGTTATAGGTTTCGTGGATTTTACACGACTCGAAGGTATGGATTACATCAGCTAACCCAAAGTAACGCATTTCGGGAGATTCGGCCCGGGTTCCCATACATTCGCATGACGCCGCCCTCGACAACCAAAACGGGGAGAGTTTGGCGATATGGACCATGCGTCGTGTATGCCCTTGCGTATGGTTTCGATTCGCGGTCGTTGGATAGACGGCAATCGGGATCGGAAAGACTCACCAGAGATCTCGAGTCGCAGAGGGCAGCTTGGCTGAATGAACCTATAGGCCCCCGAACGCGAAGCAAGCGGCTAGAACGGCGACGAAGAATCACTTGCCGGGATGGTATTCCCTCTCGATGTGCTTCTTAAGGTCGGAGCGGTAGAAATAGACGTCGCGCAGATCGCCGGTGCTGTAGCGTTTGGCCTGATCGTTGAAGTGAGGCGAGGACGGATTGCCGCTCTCGCCACCGGCGGTGACGGCCTTTGCGTGTACTTTTTCTCCGAATTCGACCACGGCGACGAAGCTGTTGCCGCTGGTGCCGTACCACTTCTTTGTGCCTGGGTAGGGGCGTGCTCCGAAGGAGGCAAGCGAGCCCCAGAGGGATGAGGTGAAACCCACGGGTATGCTCGGGCCAGCATCATTGAAAGGCTGGACGATGTCACCGGTCAGGCGCTGGAAGCGATTGATTTCACCCCATGGCGTCTTCCAGCTTCCGAAGTCGGCGGTGAGGCGGTCGGAGGCTGCGGCGAGGGATTGCAGCAGTTGATACGGGGGGGTGCGGGTCCCGATGTATTCCTCTGCAGAGATGCCGGCTTTCCTGGCGTCATCGATTACGTGGCGACGGACGTCCTCGCCCCAGAAGACAGCGAGAGACGTGGGAATGGAGTCTACTCCCCAACGGTAGTCCCAGGTGCGCAGAGCGGCGATCTGGCCGGCGAGCTTCGCTTTCAGAGGATCAGAGGCGGGGGCGTCGTCCCATGCCTTGATGAGAGCGGGGACTGGTTTCTCGAACCAGGGAAGATAGCTGTCGTAGGCTGCGGTGATGAGGGAGTCGAGGGTGAAGTCCTTTTTGTCTTTCAGGACGCGGACGGCGTGTAGACCGCGGGCGGTTTCTGTGCCGGTCTCCACATAGGCGGGGTAATCCTGCTTGCGCAGGCTGCTCTCGCCTGCGCCGGACCATGGCCAATTGTTGCTGTTGTAGAGCCAGCCGCTTTGGGGGTTTAGCAGCTGCGGAAGTTCGTGGACGGTGAGGAGACCCTTCCAATCGGTTGCCGGATTGCTGCCATCGACGGGCTTTGTGTAGTCGAACCTGGTGTCGCGGCGGGGGATGAAGTTGCCGTGGAAGTAGGCGATGTCGCCGTTGGAGTCGGCGAAGATGGTGTTGTTGGAGGAGTTCGCTTTCAACTCCAATGTTTTGCGGAAGGATTTGTAGTCTTTCGTCTTAGTGCGGATATAGGACTGCGTGAGGGCTTTGACGGGTTCGTTCATCAGGCGAATGCTGACCCATTTGCCGTTGTCACTGCGGATGATGGGGCCGCGTTGGCTGAAGTAGACGGTGAACTTCTTTTCGGCCATACCGGTGCTGGTCTTGTAGGGGACGGTGATCTGCCTGGAAACGAGTGGGCGTTCCTCGGTTCCGTACTTGTAGCAGAAGCCGTCACCCTTTTTCTCCACGGTTTCGAGGTACTCATCGACTGCATCGACGCCGCTTGAGGTGTGCATCCAACCGGTGTGTTCGTTGAAGCCCTGGTAGATGAAGAACTGACCCCAGGTGACGGCACCGTAGGCGTCCAGTCCCTGATCGCTGAACATTTGCAACTCTGAGCGGAAGAAGAAGGAGGTGTGAGGGTTGATGAGAAGCAGAGCGTGGTGGTTGGCGGTGTTGGAGGGTGCGATGGCCATGCCGTTCGAGCCTGTCGGCTCGGGTGGGTCGCTGTCGTGGATGTAGGCGGCTTCGATGCTGGAGGGTGGGCTGTTGCGCGCCTGGATGACGGGCGGTTTGCTGTAGAAGGCTTCGAGCTGGGTGAGGTTGACGCGCTCGATGTCGCCGCCGATGCTGCCTTCGGTGAAGGAGAGGGCCATCCACGGCTCGAAGTGCTTGATGACTCGCGGTTTTACCTCGGGATGTTTGTAGAGGTAGAAGTTCAGGCCGTCGGCGAAGGAGTCCATGAGGGTCTTTAGCCAGGCGGGGCTGGCGGCGTACTGGGCTTGCAATGCGATGGGGTCGATGAAGAGCTTCATGCGGAGGTCGAGGTAAATTTTCGATTCGCCCTCGGTCTCGGCGAGGCGGCCCATTGCGTTAATGTAGTTGGTTTCAATGCGGTTGAAGTCGTCTTCTGCCTGGGCGTACTCCATGCCGAAGACGGCGTCGGCGTCGGTCCGGCCGTAGATATGGGCGATTCCCCAGTCATCGCGGATGATGGTGACGCTGCCCGCCTCTCGCTCCCAGCGTGCAGCCTCCGGGTTTCCGTTCGCGTGAAGCAGCGCGGAAGAGGAGGCTACGAACAGGAGGGACAGAACGAGGTTCTTCAGGCGACGGCAGTTCTTCATGCACTTCTTCTCCATTCGCTACATCCGTACTTTTTTGTTGGTACCGCATTCCCGGTGGGTGGGCGGTGCAAACAGTTTACCTGTCTCTGAGGGATACCCTCCTCCCCCGAATTTTGGCCGTAAAGTATTTTTTATCAATGAATTGACGGGTTCTTCTGCTTTTAAAATATTGACATTAAACCACTTGCTTGCAAAATATTCTATTGAAACGAGTTAGTTGCGGCGGATGCCAGAGACTGCTTTTCTATCGTGGAGACGGGATCGCCTCTGCTGTGTGGGAATTTTTCGTTTTGGCGGCCTTGCAGGTGCTACGCTATCAGCCTCCGGTAATCGGACTCTTTTCGGTAGAGGAAACCGGCAGTTACTCGGGCCCTGGAAGCAACAGGCGCGAAGGCGCCTCGAACTTTATCTTCAGCCAAGGAGTACACCGCTATGGTCTGCCCAGCCTGCAAGACCGAGACAGGAAGCGACTCGCAATTTTGCCCACACTGCGGTGCGAACATGACTACGGGCGCGGGCGCTTCCGTTCATGGCCAGCAAAGCGGTCTCTCCGAGACTGCTGCCGGTGTGGTTGCCTACATCACGATCCTTCCGGCGATTATTTTTCTGGTGATGGAGCCTTATAACCGCAGCTCGTTTATTCGCTTCCATGCGTGGCAGTCCATCTTCTTCGGGATCACAGTAGCGATCGTGCACTTTGTTCTGGGGGTGATCCCGATCCTGGGATGGATTCTTCTGGTTCCGGTGGGTATCGCATTTCTGATCTTTTGGATCTTTGTGATGATCAAGGCGAGCAAGGGCGAGCGCTACAAGATTCCGTTTATCGGAAACTTCGCCGAGCAGGCGGCAAGATAGCGGGCCGCTACTAGACAGGGATTCTGTGGGGCGATGAGTCGACACAGAGAGGGCCTTTGAAACGGGCCTTCGCGGTGGCGAGGCATAAACGAGCGGTGAGTTCATTTATTCGCTTCGCCGCAACGCGGGACTTCTATAAATCACAATTCGCGAACCAGTCGAAATGTCGTCTCAACTGGCGCAATTCTGACACATGGGCGTCGACACCTCTGCCTGCCGGGGTGCTCGGTCGTCCAGCTGATGGCCCCAAAGTATAAGGAAGCAACAGCACTTGACCGGCGCAGCTGACTGACTGACCGACCCATCGAGAGTGGCACTGCGTTTGCACTTAGCAAAGGCGGCGCCTGCTGTACATGAGGCGAAAGAAAATCAAGGAACCTCATGAATAGCGCCGGCGAAGCGGTTGTAAGGACGGAAGTGTCCCATCGCCGATGCTGTTGAATCCGCGGTTCCGCTGATCTTTGCCCAGGGTGAACGTGTGTAGATATTGGGTCGCTGTGATCGGGCTCAGCCCGTTGCGCGACACGCCAGAGTTCGCGGCGGGTCATCAATTTATTAGAAAAGGAAGCCTGATACCTTGTGGATCGTCAAAGTCGCACTCGACCGGCCTTACACGTTCATCATCCTGGCACTCCTTATACTCCTGCTGAGTCCGGTTGTAATCCTTCGTACGCCTGTCGATATCTTTCCCAATATCAATATCCCCGTGATCGCCATTTCCTGGACTTACTCGGGCTTGAACCCGGAGGAGTTCGAGGGCCGGGTTACCCTGCCGTACGAAAAGGTTCTCACGACGTTGGTCGACAACATTCAGCATATCGAGTCCACCACCTACAACGGCCTGAATGTGGTCAAGGTTTACTTGCAGCCCGGAGCGAGTCTCGATACGGCGAACGCACAAGTGACGGCGGCTTCGCAATTCATTCTCAGGCAACTTCCGCCGGGGGAGCAGCCACCTCAGATCATCAACTTCAGCGCCTCGAGTGTGCCGATCCTGCAGCTTGGGATCTCGGGTAAAGGTCTGAACGAGCAGCAGCTGAATGATTACAGTTTGAACTTCATTCGCCCGCAACTGATCACGGTGCCGGGTGCTGTAGTTCCGTCTCCGTATGGCGGCAAACAGCGTCAGATCATGGTCAACATGGACCAGAGGCTCATGCAGTCGAAGGGTCTGGCGCCGAGCGATGTGTTGGCGGCGCTGTCGGCGCAGAGCATGGTGCTGCCCTCCGGCACCGCAAAGATCGGGCAGAGTGAATACGACATTCGCAACAACGTTGCTCCGCACACCATCGAGGAACTGAACAACATCCCCATCAAGCAGGTAGATGGTGCGATGATCTACATGCGCGATGTGTCCACCGTAAGCGACGGCTTTCAGGTGCAGACCAACATCGTTCGCCAGGATGGGCATCGCGGGGTGCTGGTGTCTATCTTGAAGGCAGGCAATGCCTCCACTCTCAATGTGGTCAAGGGTGTCCGCGCCATGCTGCCGTTCGTGGCGAGTATCGTTCCGCCGCAGCTTCGGATGCTGCCGCTTTCGGACCAGTCGGTCTTCGTTCGGTCGGCAGTCACTGGAGTGATCCGTGAGACGGTTATCGCTGCGGCTCTGACGGCACTGATGATCCTGCTGTTTCTGGGAAGCTGGCGAAGTACGATCATTATCGCGATTTCGATACCGTTGTCGATTCTCAGTTCCGTGATCATCCTGAGCTTGCTGGGAGAGACGATCAACACCATGACGCTCGGCGGGCTTGCATTGGCAGTCGGTATCCTGGTGGACGACGCTACGGTGACGATCGAGAACATCGAGCGCTTTCTCGAAGAGGGGCATAGCCTGCGTGACGCGATTCTGGAAGGTGCGGCCCAGATCGCGGTGCCGGCCCTGGTCTCGACACTTTGCATCTGTATTGTGTTCCTTCCAATGTTCTTTCTGGGCGGTGTAGCCCGCTATCTGTTTGTTCCCCTTGCTGAGGCGGTAGTCTTTGCGATGCTTGCCTCCTACTTACTGTCTCGGACTCTGGTTCCGACTTTGGCAATCTACTTACTGAAGGCGAAAGATCATAGCGCTTCAGGAAATCTGTTCACTCGTTTTCAGCGCGGGTTTGAGCGTGGATTTGAGCGCATACGCAGTGGGTATCAGCTGCTGCTAACCAGGCTCGTGCTTCACCGGCTTGTTTTTGTTCCTGGCTTCCTTCTGCTTTGTCTCTCTGCGTTTTTGCTGGTGCCATGGTTGGGTCAGGATTTCTTTCCGAGTACAGATGGAGGCAACTTCATCTTGCATGTGCGAGGGAAGACGGGGCTGCGTATTGAGGAGACCGCAAGGCTGTGCGACTTAGTCGAGCAGTCCATCCGTCAGACAATTCCCGCCGGCGAACTCGACAACATCCTCGATAACATCGGCCTGCCCTATAGCGGATTCAACACAATGCATCTTACCTCCGGCATTATCGGGGCCGGTGATGCGGATGTCATGGTGACGCTCAAGCCGCATCACCAACCTACCGCGAATTACATGCGTGCCTTGCGCGCCAGCCTGCCGCGGAATTTTCCGAGTGCAACCTTTTATTTCCTCCCCGCTGATATCACAACCCAGATCCTGAACTTTGGGCTTCCCGCCCCCATTGACGTTCAGTTTCGTGGAAATGACATCGAGACCAGCGCAAAGCTTGCTGCCGACCTTAAGAATCAGTTGCTCCAGGTTCCCGGCCTGGTTGACCTTCGCGTGCAACAGCCCATGGACTATCCGACCTATAGCGTCGATGTTGACCGCACAAAAGCCGAGCAGGGCGGGTACGCGGCGCGCGATGTGGGCCAGAGCATGCTTAATACTCTCAGCGGTAGCTTCCAGATCACTCCAATGTACTTTCTGAACTGGAAGAACGGCGTGAATTATCAGTTAGTCGCGCAAACCCCGCAATACCGAATGCAGTCCGTTCAGGATCTGCAAAATATTCCAGTGAATGTATCCGGCGCGAGGAATCCCGAAATCCTGGCTGATGTTGCATCGATCCACCGCGGAGACGAGATGGCGGTCATCTCCGAGTACAACATGCGCCGCGTCGTCGACATCTATGGTGCGGTGCAGGGCCGGGACCTGGGAGGAGTCAGTCGCGATGTTGCGCGAATTGTGAATGCCTATAAGAAGAACCTGCCGAGGGGAACTTCCATCGAAATCCTGGGGCAGGTGGACACGATGCGCAGCTCCTACGTTTCTCTTATTGGCGGATTGCTCTTCTCCATCGTGCTTGTCTACATGCTGATCGTGGTGAACTTCCAGTCGTGGCTTGACCCCTTCATCATCATCACTGCATTGCCTGCAGCACTGGCGGGTATCGTCCTGTTCCTCTTCTATACGCACACGACGTTGAGCGTCCCTGCTCTGATGGGGGCGATTATGTGCATGGGAGTGGCGACGGCAAACAGTATTCTCATGATCTCATTCGCGAAACTCCGTTACGCGGAGAATCAGGACGCCGTTCTTGCAGCGATCGAGGCAGGGCAGACTCGCTTCCGCCCGGTATGCATGACGGCCCTCGCGATGATTATCGGCATGATTCCCATGGCTCTTGGGCTGGGGGACGGCGGCGAACAGAATGCGCCATTGGGACGCGCGGTGATCGGCGGATTGATGTTCGCCACGGTCGCCACTCTTGTCTTCGTGCCGGCTGTATTTGCGTTGTTACATGGCCGCAAGTCAGGCGGCAAGCAACAGCTCGCACCGCAGAGCGACAATCAACCTCTGCACGCCTGAGATTGGAGAGCCCTTTATGGAAACGACGAATGAACAGAAGAATCTTGAAACTCCCGATGAAAAGTCGGCCCCGATGAATCTCGCCAAACGAGGTTTCAATCGGGTGGCTGTGATTTGCATCCTTAGTCTTGCAATACTTGTCGCGATCATAACGTTTTGGGGCATTCACAGCAGATCGGTTTCCGAGGCGGCGCTGGCGAAGGAGGCGCGAGCGGCCGCGATCCCATCGGTCGATGTCGTTCATCCCTCTCTGGGGGCTGCGTCCTACGAAGTCGTATTGCCAGCCAGCGTCCAGGGCTTCATCGATAGTCCAGTCTACGCGCGAACCAGCGGCTATCTCCTGCATTGGTATGCCGATATCGGCAGCCATGTGAAGAAGGGCCAATTACTCGCCGATATTCAAACCCCTGAGCTCGATCAGCAGGTGGAGCAGGCACAATCCGATCTGGCAACAGCGCAGGCAAACTTTCAGCTGGCTCAGATTACCGCGGACCGTTGGCAGAAACTGCTGCTGAAAAACGCCGTTTCCACTCAGGAGCGCGATCAGGCCAGCGGCGACTTGAATGCAAGGCGGGCTGCGCTTTCTGCGCAGGAGGCAAATGTTCGGCGATTGCAGCAGTTGCAGGGCTTCGAGAAAATCTATGCCCCTTTCGATGGCGTCATCACCGCTAGAAATACCGACATCGGAGATCTGATTCAGGCCGGGGAGAATACCACTCCCCAGGAACTATTCCATCTCAGCTCCGTTGATCGCCTGCGTGTCTTCGTACCTGTGCCTGAGGTCTATCAAAGCGTTTTGCATTCGGTAAGACAGGTTGGCATCTCAACCGACGCTTATCCCAAGGAACGGTTTACGGGGACCATAGCACGCAGCTCAGAGGCGATCGATCCGCTCTCGCGCACATTGAGGGTCGAGGTGGACATTGAGAATCCAAAGACACTCCTGCTTCCGGGAGCTTATGTATTTGTGCATCTGCCATTGCCGGCCGCCTCTCAGGCCCCCACGATTCCTTCGAACGCACTGCTCTTTCGTCAGGAGGGTCTGCGTGTCGGCGTTGTCCGTGATGGGCGTGTGCAACTAGTCCCTATCAGCATCGGACATGACTATGGAGACACGGTAGAGGTCACCGCCGGTCTCTCTCCTGAGGATCAGGTTGTCTTGAATCCGTCAGATTCGCTGGTGAGTGGCACTCGAGTTGAGATCAACAAGAATAGCCAGACAGGGGCGGCAGAATGAGACGGAACCAAGCCCTCGCTGCTCAAGCCGCGACAGCGGCAGCTCTGCTTCTGAGCGGTTGTATGGTGGGTCCTAATTACAACCGGCCATCCGTTCCCATGGCACCTGGATACAAAGAAGCTCCTCCCGCTTCCTTCAAGAATCAGGATGGCTGGAAGGTGATTCAGCCGAGCGATGCGCAGCTCAAAGGCAACTGGTGGGAGTTGTTTGACGATTCTCAACTGAACTCGCTCGAAGCGAAGGTGGACGGAGCTAATCAGACGCTGAAGATTGCGGACGCGAATTATCGTGCCGCGCATGCCAATGTGGGCGTCTATCGTGCAGCGGAGGCGCCGACCATTGGCGTTGCGCCGAGCATATCGGCCGTTCGCGACTCAGCCCATCAACCCTACCTCTCACCGACGATAGTCAACGGCGGCGAGGGGAATTTCATTCTGCCGCTGGAGCTAAACTACGAAATCGATCTCTGGGGCCGGATCCACCGGCAGGTAACCGCGGCCCGTGAGCAGGCACAGGCAAGTGCCGCTGATCTTGCCAATACGCGGCTGAGCCTGCACGCGGAGCTTGCCATTGACTACATGGAGTTGCGGAGTGCTGACGCGCAGATCCAATTGCTGCGCGATACGGTCAAGGCCTATACCGATGCCGTCACTCTGACGAAAGATCGCTTCGAGGGAGGGGCGTCGCCGCTCTCGGATCTTACCCAGGCGCGTACACAACTCTACTCTGCGCGCGTTCTTGAGACAGACATCTCTGTGACACGCGCTCAGTACGAACATGCCATCGCGATTCTAATCGGCGTGCCGCCGGCACAATTCAGTTTGCCACCCACGCCGCTGAATCTCGAGCCGCCAAAGATGCCGGACATTCCGGGCACTTTACCTTCTGAATTGCTAGAGAGAAGGCCAGACATTGCGTCGAGCGAGAGACAGATGGCTGCTGCGAATGAGCAGATTGGCATTGCGCAGGCAGCCTTTTATCCCACGCTTAGTTTGAGTGCCATCGCGGGCCTGCAGGGAACTTCCGCGATGAACTGGTTCACATGGCCGAGCCGCTTCTGGGCTGTGGGTCCTACTTTTTCAGAGACGCTCTTCGACGCGGGACGTCGCCGCTCTGTACGAACGATGGCTTCCGCGAACTACGATGCCACCGTTGCCAATTACCGGCAAACGACACTCACGGCATTCCAACAGGTGGAGGACAATCTTGCCGCCTTACGCATTCTGGAGACCGAAGCTCAGCAACAGCATGAATCGACGGACTCCGCAGAGCAGTCACTGGACCTCTCACAGATCCGCTACGAAGGGGGCGCCGATACGTATTTGCAGGTAATCACATGGCAGACCGCTGCTTTGAATAATGAACGAAATGACATCGATATTATGCGGCGCCGTATGGAAGCGAGTGTGATTCTGATCAAAGCGCTGGGTGGAGGATGGAGCACAGGGCAACTACCTCGATACTGACACTCTCATCCCTGAAAATAGTTCGCAATCCTTGTGAAGGAGTCAAAATGTCCATCCCACTTCGAGAGTTTGGCAAAACCGGCGTCCGGATCTCCGCACTGGGTCTCGGCGGTCATCATCTGGGCGGCGCGAAAGATGAGAAAACTGCCATTGAGATTGTCCGCCGCGCACTCGACGGAGGCATCACTTTTTACGACAATGCCTGGGAGTACTATCGCGGCAAAACCGAGTCATGGCTAGGCCTGGGCCTTAAGGGTCAGCGCGATAAAGCCTTCGTCATGACTAAGGTCTGCACTCACGGCCGCGACGGTTCG
>Ga0210406_10007342_pt1 | contig 11212 bp, 9 predicted proteins | sample IncBWC30MmetaG_FD_155454 | JGI IMG/M metagenome (GOLD analysis project Ga0210406, IMG submission 155454) | Forest soil microbial communities from Barre Woods Harvard Forest LTER site, Petersham, Massachusetts, United States - Inc-BW-C-30-M | ecosystem: Environmental > Terrestrial > Soil >... | reverse complement strand
TCGCAATTCCGGGCGCATCATGGTGCTGCCCGCGGTCATCATTCTTCTGGCCTTCGCAATCTTTCCGCTAATCGTCTCGATTTATCTCTCTTTGTGCCGCTTCGCGCTGGCCGGGGGCAGCTTTACGCTGACTTTCATCGGGCTGTTCAACTACAAGCGGCTTCTCTTCGGCGCGCAACAATATCATCTCATTGGTACAATGAAGCCGCTAGAGACGCCGCAGTGGATCGCGCTTGGGGTCTATGCGGTCGTGATTCTCTACTTGCTCGGCCGCTATGTCGCGACCAGCTTTTCGGTTCTGGGCTTCGCAGGACGGCTCATTTCCGCGAGTTTGGCCACAGGGATTGTTATCGCAGCGCTCGCGACAATTCCAGCCGGCGGCTACCAAGGCACGCTGATCACGACTTACTTCTATGTGCTCGTCGGCGTCTGCGCGCAGTTTCTGATTGGTCTGGGCTTGGCGCTGCTCTGCGCACAGCCCATTCGAGCCCGCAACTTCTTCCGGGTCGTATTCTTCATTCCGCTGATGGTGACGCCAGTCGGCGTCGCGTACATGTTCCGCATGCTGGCTGACATGCAGAAGGGGCCCTTCGCCCCCCTGAGCGCGGCGTTTGGACTCACTGCGTGGTCCTGGGCGACGCAGGCCTGGTCGGCGCGCCTGATGGTCCTCATCGGCGACACCTGGCAGTGGACGCCATTCATGTTTATAGTGCTGCTCGCCGCAATCGAGAATCAGCCGCGCGACCAACTGGAGGCGGCGCGCCTCGATGGCGCCAGCGGCCTGCAAGTGTTTCGCGACATCACATGGCCGTCGATCGCGCCGATCGCCGCAACCGTCGTACTGATCCGACTCATTGAGGCCTTCAAGATCATTGACATTCCCAACGTTCTGACGGCCGGCGGCCCCGGGCTCGCGACGGAATCAATGACGTTGCACGCCTTCATCGCTTGGCGCACACAGGATCTGGGCGGCTCGGCGGCTATCGGCTACCTACTTCTGTTCGTGTCGACGGTCACCTGCGTCTCGTTCTTCAACTATGTGGTCCGTTGGACGCGGAGACACCAGTGAGCGGCGCAGCGGAGAACCCGGGCCTTGCGCGGCGCCTGTTCGAGGCCAAGAGCCTCGACGAGATGGCGATGGTTCCGAAACTGGTCGTCTATATCCTGCTCGGGCTGTGGACTCTCGTCGTCCTGTTTCCGCTTTACTGGGTCCTGGTGACCTCGTTCAAGATCGAAGTTCAGGTCGACGGCGGGCCCTATTTTCTGCCGTTCATCGATTTCACGCCGACCCTGGAAGCGTGGAACTTCATGCTGCTCAAGAACAACACGATCGGCCCCTACCTCAATTCGATCGTAGTGGCGCTTTCGAGCACCCTGCTTGCCCTGCTGATCGGTTCGCTCGCTGCCTACGCGTTGGTGCGCATTCGGTTCCAGGTCAAGCTTGCCGCCGTACTAACCTTCCTCGTGCTGCTCGTCGCAGTCATCATAGCGGTGGCGGCGCTCGGGGTTCCCTGGGCGCCGGCCGCCGCGGTGGCGATCGCGCTCTTCCTCCTGGCGCTCGGCACGTTTGTACGGCGCTTCAATGCGGCCATCGGCAACAACGACATCGAATTTTGGATGATTTCCAACCGGATCATGCCGCCGATTGTTGCTGTATTGCCGATCTACGTCATGTTCCAGCATCTCAAACTCCTGGACACGCAGATTGCGCTGATCGCCACCTACACCGGCGTCAACCTCCCGATCGTCGTCTGGCTGACGCGCGACTTCTTCGCCGGGATCCCGCTCGATCTCGAAGAGAGCGCCGAGATCGACGGCGCCTCGAAATTCCGCGTGTTCTTTACCATCGCGCTGCCGCTGGTCCGCTCTGGCCTAGCGGCGACGTTCATGCTTGTGCTGATCCTTGCCTGGAATGAATTCCTGCTTGCGCTGTTCCTGACTAACGCCAACGCCCAGACCATGCCGGTGCTGGTCGCAGCGCAGAACACGACGCGCGGGCCGCAGTGGTGGTACATGTCGGTGTTGATCGTGGTCATGATTGCGCCGGTCATCATCATTGCTGCATTCCTGCAAAAGCATATCGCGCGGGGCCTCCTCGTCGGTGCGGTCAAGGGGTAGGGCCGCACGATGCGGGTGAGGCTAGTGAACATCCACAAGTCGTTCGGTGCCGTGGAAGTGGTCAAGGGACTCGAACTCGAGGTCCAAGACAGCGAGTTCCTCGTCTTGCTCGGCGCCTCGGGTTCCGGGAAGACGACGGCGTTGCGCATGATCGCCGGTCTCGAATCGGTCACCTCCGGTCGCGTTCTCATCGGCGACCGGGACGTCACCAACGTACTGCCGAAATACCGCGACGTAGCGATGGTGTTTCAGTCCTATGCGCTCTACCCGCACATGACGGTGTTTGCGAACATCGCGTATCCGCTGACCGTACGCAACCAACCGAAGGCGGAGATCGAAAAGAGCGTCACGGAGGTCGCGCGTCAGGTGCAGTTGGATTCGCTGCTCGATCGTTATCCGCGCCAACTCTCGGGCGGCCAGCGTCAGCGCGTCGCCCTGGCGCGCGCCATGATCAGGCGGCCCGCGGCCTTCCTGATGGATGAGCCGCTCTCCAACCTCGACGCGAAATTGCGTGGCTACATGCGCGCCGAACTCAAGCATATGCAGCACCAACTGGGAATCACCACGATCTACGTGACTCACGACCAGATCGAGGCGATGACGCTCGCGCATCGGGTGGCACTGCTCGAAAAGGGCGTGCTGCAGCAACTGGACACGCCCGCCAAGATCTACAATAGGCCAGCAAACCTCTTCGTCGCAGGATTCATCGGCTCACCGCCGATGAATCTGCTCGACGGCGAACTTGCGGACGGCCAGTTCTCCTCCGCTGCCGGCAATTTCCCGATCCAGAGCCGCGCCTCGCCACGCGCGGCCGTCGCCGGAGTGCGCCCCGAGGATTGTACGGTAACAGGACCCGCGAGTGGCAAGATTGTCGGCGAGGTCTATGCGACTGAACTAATGGGCGACCACACCTTGGTCACCTGCCGCGTCCTTGGCGGCACGATGATCGTCAAGGCCGATAAATCGTTCAACCGCCCGGACGGCGAGGCGGTCGGCGTCGATTTCGCGGCCCCCGCCGTTCACCTGTTCGCCAAGGCCTCGGGCGACAGGATCGAGTGACGTCGAAAAGCGCTCGATCCGCCCGGGACCTCACGACCCAAAGTCGCAAGCGAAAACGACGCTATCGAAGTCGACCACGCTCGACGTTGCCGACGCCGAAGCTGGGGTAAGGCTCTTGAGCTGCGTCAAGGGCGATCCGACTCAACAGTTGGAACGAAGGGCCGGCGGCTGGAATATCGATGTCGAACACCTCCGCGATGACAGACGTCCAGCCGTGGATGAAGTAGATCCAACCATCCACGACGCGCAAAGGTTGGCGCGCCTGCGCCGCCTTCGCCTGTTCGAGGAATACGAGGTTTCCGCGATAGTTGAATTCCCACGCGACGCCGTTTCGTGGGAAGATTGCGGCGTCCGTGAGGGGCGATCCCGGGCGGTCCTTGCCAAGTCCAGTCGCGTTTACGACCATCGAGGCTCGGGGCAGTCTCGTCAAAAGGCGATCCGCCGCGGTGGGCTCCGGCGTCGCCGCGTAGTCAATCGGAAGGGCGATACCGATGCGACGGTGGACCTCGCGGATGCCGGCAAGTCCGTTCCCGTCGAGCGCCGTCACGACAACGCGCGCTGGAACGTCGCGGCCCGCCTTGGCCTTGGTATGAAGGTAAAGCGTCAGCGCCATCGACGATCCGCCCGCCCCGAGGTTAAGAAGCTCTCCGCCGGTGCGGCGCCAATATCCCTCATCGACAATCGCCTCCAGTGCCCTGCCCGCCGTGATCGGATCCTTGGCATGGCCACAAAGTCGGCCATGGCGCTTCGAAATGCTGCTGATCTCGCCAAGCGTCTCGGCGTAGGGATCGAGCTCATCGAAGAGATCACGTGATGCTTTGAGGAGGTTCACCTTATGCGTCGTGACGAGAGCACCGAGAGAGAGCGGATCGCCCTTGATGAAACGCACGGCTTCCCGGTATCGCGGGGCGACTTCGTCGGGAACAAAATCGATGCCTTGATAACTGCGTTTAGCTTCAGCGCTTCGGCCCAGCGCGGAAAGACTTTCATAATCGACGACTGCCCGGTCGTCGTGCCAATGAAGTAGATCGTTCGTTCCGTCGCAGGTGTGTAGAACATTGTCCGTAGGTCCGATTGTGCGCGGGCCAACATTGGTTTCAGACGGAAGGCTGTTTCGCGCTGATCGTCAACAACGCGCCCTCCCGCCGCCTAGACTCGAGGCGCCACTGGGTTGGCGAGTGCGGCGAAGTCGGCGTCTCCTCGCTGTGTGGATCGCGTTTGCCGGGCGCTAGACAACATGTCCTGATGAATTCAGAGGCGGCTCTGGGGCCAGGTGAACGCCGCCCGCGTCGTTTTAAGCCACCGGCGTCGATCACGATGACATGGCCCAGGACCGCCGAGTCGATGCACGCCGGGATGTCGAACGTTGTCGAGGGATAGGTGCCACGAGCAGCGACGCCCGCCCTCACAGTGTAGGCAGTCCCGGCAAATCGGTCGCAGCCCCGACATCAAACCATCTTCTCCGATGGCGGGATCGTTAGGAAGCGGTGCCACGTGCCGTCCAGGCGCGAACAGTCAGCACGGCTTCGGCAAACGCCCCGGGCGCCTCGTGCGGCAGGGCGTGGCCTGCCTTGATGGTGCGGTGCTCGTGACGACCGACAATCATGGGGGCGTGATCAGCCGTGCCGCCGGGCTTCAGCGGATCGTCGACGCCGTCGAGCGTCACGGCAGGAACGACGATCTTCGGTTTCGCTGCGAGCCTGTTCTCCAGCTCGGCAAGCGCCGGATCGCCCGCGGCCAGGCCGAAGCAGAAGCGATAGCAGTGAATGACAACGTCGACGAAGTCCGGATTGTCGAAGGATGCCGCCGTGCGCTCAAACGTCGCCGCGTCAAACCTCCAGCCGGGCGACCATTGCTCCCACAGCATCCGGCACAGGTCGCGGCGATGCCGGTCGAGGCATTCGCGCCCGCGCTTGGTCTGGAAGAGATGCTGATACCACATCACGCATTCGAGGCTCGGCGGGAACGCGTGGCCAAGCCGGTTGACGTCGATGATGTCGTAGCTTGCGAGCGACACGAGGCCAGCGGCGCGCTCCGGCCAGAGGGCGGTCGCGACGCACGAGGCCAGCCCACCCCAGTCGAAACCGGCGACGATCGCCGTCTCAATACTCAGTCCGTCTAGCAGCCCGATGAGATCACGGCCGAGCGCCGCCTGCTGCCCGCTGCGCATCGTCGAGCCCGAGAGGAACCGGGTCGGACCGAAGCCGCGCAGGTAGGGAACGATCACGTGCGCGCCACTCGATGCCAGCATCGGCGCGACCTCGTCATAGGCGCGAACGTCGTAGGGAAACCCGTGAGAGAGGATCACCGGCCAGCCATCGGCGGGGCCGTGTTCCTCGAACGCAATCTCCAGGGTTTCCGTTCGCATCGTCTTCATGTTCACCTCTGCCCCTTATGTCGGACAAGCGGAGCGCACCGCCGTCCAAGTCGAGCTGCATGGTCGTGGTCTGGTCAGCCGTCGAAACGCGAACGTAGCCGATCAAAACGCTCTATGGAGCGCGCCGATGCGGTCAGTGGTGTTACCGACTGCAACCCGAACATACCGAACTGGCGCGCTGACGCCACGCAACATCGCCGTTTCTTCGAGCCGCTCCCGATCCGCCAGCGCCGCTTCCGTTTTGGCGTCTTTCGCCACGGCTTCTGACACGATCACCTCGCCGCCGCGACACTCATGTTCGAGGCGGGCTGCGATATTCACAATGGTGCCGAAGTAGTCGAGCACGTCGCCGGTAGTGACTGCGATGCATGGTCCGGCATGAAGTCCGAGCTTCAACACGATGGGAGTTGCATTCGTGCCTCCGCCCCGGGCCGGCGCGCTTGTATGGCTCCGCTAAGCGTAACCAACGAGAATCTTGCGCCGATCGCCGAGAACGACGCCTAGTTTCTCCAGGTCGTGATCGGTCAGGTCTGGGAGGACGGCAGAATCAAGGCGGTTCGTCGAGAAAAGCTCGGCGTATTCGGACATTCCGATCGACCCCAGCCACTCCCTGACTGTCGGCACCAGATGCCACCGCGATCAGACAGAAGTTACCTGAATGGACGTGGGACAATCTGGATAGTAGTTCATCCGTAGTCGCCGGGCCAGTGCGGTTTCGGCGGGACCATTTGATGGTCGGGACATCCGACTGGGCGATCACGAAATCCCCGAATCGTCAGAGGCGTTCGGGCTCCAACGGTGCTCCGATCGAATAACCAAGGGACCGCGTTGGGTCGGATTGATCCGATGGGCAGGGCGCTGACGAATGTCCGGTCTACGTCGACTCCAGTCGTCCGCTTCGCGCTGATACCGTTGAAAAAGTCGGTGATTCATTGCCGTCAGGACGTCCCTGTGATTCATTGAATCCGGCTGATTTGTGGGAGAGATGGCGATGATGGGCTTTAAGAGAGCGCCTGCGCTGCTGTTCTATGATTTCTGCCTCGACGAACACGTCCCTCGGTCACATGCTCAGGGGGCATTGACCGCCACCTCGACCTGGATGACATCCGCCAATCGCTGAAGCCGTTTTACAGCCAGATGGGCCAGCCCTCGGTCGATCCCGAGACCTACTCGCGCCAGTGCGTCGAACGCCTCGCCGGTCTCGACCGCCGGGTTGCCTGTTGCGGGCGCGTATCGGAGCATGACCACGTCGGACATAGAGCGAGTCCAGCTCGACGCGGCGCCCCCAGACGCGGCCGATGTTGTAGGCGGCTATGAGGGGATCGAGCCCGAGCCGAAGAATGGGTCGATGACGATCGCGGCGACATCGTCGTGGTGCAACAAACGTTCGAAAAGTCGAGGCAGCAATGCGCCGCTACAAGCGCGTCATCGGAAATACATCGGAATCACGCAATGACACGTTCAAATCTCTCGATTGCATGGGCGATCTCGGGCGAGCCCTTTGCTCCCGTGTCGCACAATTGATCTCGCGCCAGCGCAGATCTGCCCCTCCGTCAGCTCTGCCCAACAATGCCGCGCAACCTGCCCAAGGTAATCACTCCTCGACAACGCGCGTCGCCCTCCTCTGGTGTTAGGTACGGAAGCGCAGCTAAAAAGCCCTACCTGCCGCGTGTGCATTCGCCCCGAAAGCAGCAACGCCAACGCTCATCACGCCCGGCCATATCAGCATTACTGCCGGACCCCATCCCCACGTGTCAGCTGCCGCGATCAAAAACCCGGGGGCCGGACGAAAGGCAAGAACGGCAAGACCGGCAGAAGCGGCCCACAGCTGAACGAAAAGAGCTTTGCATGCACGATCGGGGGCGGGCGGATAAAAGCGTCGGGCTGCTTCACGAATTCGCCCAGCGGTCTCGTCGATGAACCGGTTTCGCGTGAGCGCGATGCCGACAGCCAGGAACAGATCGATCCACAGCAAGAGTCGGACCGCAGATTGCAGCTCCGATTCTGCCGCGCCTGACGCCGGTATCACCAGGCCGCAGCGAAGCGCGATCGTGACGGCGACAGTTGCCGCCGCAACGGCCAATATCTGAGCCGAAGCGCCTACCAAGCCGGCACGAAATAGCCGCCGCATCTTCCCCCGTCAGACCACTCCGGATTTCAGATTCGCAGATTGTAGAAGCGCCAGCAGGCTTTTCAGGATGTCCAATGGGGACGGAGGACAGCCCCGTATGTGCAGGTCAACTCGGATCACTTGCGAGACGCCGCCCACGATAGCGTAGCTTTCTGCGAAACAACCCCCGTTCAGGGCACAGTCTCCGATTGCCACCACCCACTTGGGCTCGGGAGTCGCCGCGTATGTCCGCTCAAGCGCCTCGCGCATGTTTTTGGTGACCGGGCCGGTTACGGTCAGCACGTCGGCGTGGCGAGGCGAAGCTACAAAGCGCAGGCCGAAACGTTCGAGATCGTAGAAGGCATTGCTGAGCGCATGGATTTCCAGCTCGCAGCCGTTGCATGAGCCGGCATCGACATGGCGGATCGATAAAGATCGACCGAGCCTTGTGTGGGCGGCGCGGTTGACGCTCTGCGCTAGCTCGGCGACAGCGGCTTCATCGGGTTTGGGGGCGGGCTCGGTGAGCGGGCCGTGTGTCAGGCTTTCGATCAGCGTCTTGCGCATAGGCTTTGCCCTAGAGGTCGTGTCCGGAATACGAGCAATTGAACGATTTGTTGCAGATCGGAAAATCGGCGACGATGTTGCCCTCGACTGCGGCTTCCAACAGCGGCCACTGGAACCAGGACGGATCGCGCAGGTGGCAGCGCTCCACGCGCCCCCTCCCGTCGAGCCGCAGCCAGACCAGCACGTCGCCGCGGAACGCTTCGACCAGACCGAGGCCTTCGCACGTTTCCCCGTTGCCCTTGACGGCAACGGCGATCGGGCCATCGGGCAGGCGTGCGAGAATCTGTTCGATCAGCGTCAGGCTTTGTTCGACCTCGCGGATGCGGATCCACACCCGCGCGTTGACATCGCCGGCGTCCAGCACCGGTACCTCGAATGTGAGATCGTCATAGGGCGCGTAGCCGGGGGCGCGTCGCGCATCGAAGCTACGGCCCGAGGCGCGTCCGACATATCCACCGGCGCCGAACCGGCGCGCGAAGGCCGGCTTCACGATGCCGGTCGTAACGGTGCGGTCCTGCAGCGAAGCGGTGTTGTCGTACAACTCGATAAGTCGCGGAAACACTTTGCGGAATTCGACGAGCAGCGCGCGCAACTGCGCGGGACCGTCGGCCGCCATATCGCGCGCGACGCCGCCCGGCACGATGACGTCCATCATCAGCCGGTGGCCGAAGCAGACCTCGGCCGCGCGCAAGCAGCGCTCGCGCAGAATGCCGGTTTGCGCATGCATCAGCGCGAAAGCGGCGTCGTTGCAGATGGCGCCGATGTCGCCGAAATGGTTCGCCAGCCGCTCGAGCTCGGCCATCAGCGCGCGCAGGTAGAGCGCGCGCGATGGCGCCGTTACGTGCAGCGCGGCTTCGGTGGCTTGCGCAAAGGCGTAAGCATAAGCGACGGTGCTGTCGCCGGAAGTGCGCGAGGCCAGCTTCGCGGTGGCGTCAAGCGTGGCGCCGTGCATCAGTGATTCGATGCCCTTGTGCACATAGCCGAGCCGCTGTTCCAACCGCACCAAGTGCTCGCCGTTGGCGGTGAAACGGAAATGCCCCGGCTCGATAATTCCGGCATGCACCGGGCCCACCGGAATCTGATGCAGGCCTTCGCCCTCCACCGGCAAGAATGCATAAGGTTCTGGCTTGCGCGCGGCTGTGCGGTCGCCGAGCGGATGGCGCACGTCCCAGAATCCGAGGTCGAGCCAAGTGCGCGTATCCGGCGCGCCGATCGCATCAAGGCCATACAGATCGCGGATGGCGCGTTCGAGACGAATCGCCGGCGGATGCCGCGCTCCAACGCTTGGATAGGTGCCGTCCTCGCAGATGTAGCTCAGCACGGCGATGTCGCTGGAAGTTTCATTCAACAAGGCCATGTGCACGGCAGCGGTGTCGCCCCACAGGCCGAGCATTGTGCAGCGACCGTCTGCCAGAAGTTCGATCGCCTGCCGCCAGCCCTCGTCGCCCACGATCACCCGCGGCCAGGGCCGATGCCGTTCAGCCTGTTCACGGACCTTGATGGTGTCGAGCACGACCATGACGCTATCCCAACAGCTTGGCGACCTTCTGGAAGCCAGTGACTAGCTGCGGCGGCAGGTAGATTCCCGCAACGAATACGATGGCGAGATGCGCGAACATGGGCACGTAGGAGGCCTGCGCTGGCGCGGTCGGTCCGCGCGGCTCGCCGAATGCAATCGTGTTGAGCCGCGAGAACAAGCCGCCGAGAGCGACCAGGATGCCGAGCACGAGGATCGCTGCCAGCCACGGCTGGCGCGCGAAGGTCGAGCTCAACACCAGAAACTCGCTCATGAATATGCCGAGTGGTGGAAGCCCGGCGATGGCCACCACGCCGAGCACGAGGCCCCAGCCGAGCACCGGACTGGTCACTGTCAGCCCGCCCATGTCGGCAATCTTCTGCGTGCCCTTGACCTGCGCTATGTGGCCGACCGCGAAGAAGATCGCCGACTTGGTCAGCGAATGCATGGTCATGTGCAACAGACCGGCGAAATTTGCGAGCGGGCCGCCCATGCCGAAGGCGAACGCGATGATGCCCATGTGCTCGATGGAGGAATAGGCGAACATGCGTTTGATGTCGCGCCGTCGATAAAGCATCAGCGCGGCGAAGACGCAGGAGATGAGCCCCAACGCCACCATCAACGGTCCCGGCGCGAGCGCGGCCGGGTTGACGGCAAGCAGCATCTTGAATCGCAACAACGCGTAGAGCGCGACATTTAGCAGCAGGCCCGAAAGCACCGCCGAGATTGGTGTCGGGCCTTCGGCGTGGGCGTCCGGCAGCCAGGCGTGCAGCGGCGCCAGGCCCACTTTGGTGCCGTAGCCCAGCAGCAGGAATACGAAGGCGACATTGAGTAAAGCGGGATCGAATTTCGCCGCATGCGCGACCAGCACGGTCCACACCATGGCATAAAGGCCTTCGCCGATCACCGGCCGCGCCGCCATGTAGACCAGGATGGTGCCGAACAGCGCCAGCGCGATGCCGACGCTGCCGAGGATGAAATATTTCCAGGCCGCTTCCAGCGCCTCATGCGTGCGATAGATGCCGACCATCAGCACGGTGGTCAGGGTGGCGACTTCGATCGCGACCCACATCAATCCGATATTGTTGGCCACCAGCGCCAGGTTCATGGCGAACATCAGCACCTGATACATGGCGTGATAGAAGCGCACCGAGGCGGGCGTCAGCCGGCCGATCTCGATCTCGTGGCCGATATAGCTCGCGCTGAACACGCTGGTCGTGAAGGCGACAAACGTCGTGAGCACGATAAAGACCTTGTTGAGATCATCCACAAGCAGGTAGTCGCCGGACGCTGGCTGGACCACGAACAGCGACGCGGCGGCCAGGAATGTCAGCAAGGCCGCCGCGACATTCAGCCCCGCCGTGAGCCGATAACCAGGCAGGGCGGCCAGAAGCGCGGCCGCCATCAGAGGAATCAGTAAGACCGCCTCGAGCGCGTCGAACCTCATCGCTGCTCTCCGCGGAATCGG
>Ga0210406_10007340_pt1 | contig 11215 bp, 11 predicted proteins | sample IncBWC30MmetaG_FD_155454 | JGI IMG/M metagenome (GOLD analysis project Ga0210406, IMG submission 155454) | Forest soil microbial communities from Barre Woods Harvard Forest LTER site, Petersham, Massachusetts, United States - Inc-BW-C-30-M | ecosystem: Environmental > Terrestrial > Soil >... | reverse complement strand
CGATAACACCCACACGCCACCTTCGTTCGCTTGACACTTGCCAGCCACGATTCTAGAGTCGAAGATGGCCATGCACAGTTACCCCCCATATATTTGGAACTACGTTCCACTCGTGCTTCAGGTCCTGGTCGCTGTGGGACTTGCCTGCGGAATGGTGGGGGCTTCTTTCCTCATCGGCAAACACAAAAACTCCCGCACCAAGGCCGGCCCGTACGAGTGCGGCATGGATGTGATTGGCGACGCCCGGGGCCGCTTCACCGTGCGTTTCTACATGGTCGCGATGCTCTTCATCCTGTTCGATGTTGAAGCCGTCTTCATGCTTCCCTGGGCGGTGATCTTTCGCCGCCTGCCTGCCATCACCGGCTCGCGTATGTTCGGCTTCTACGAGATGCTCGTCTACCTGGGGTTTGTCGCCGTGGGCCTCTTTTATGTCTGGAAGAAGGGTATCCTGAACTGGGCCAATGACAAGGGAGACCTCTAATGTACGAGCCCTCCTCCGCCATCAAAGGCAAGCAAGCCGTCTTCGAGGCGCACCCTGAGAACGCTGCCGTCAAAGCACTTGCTGATCTCGCTACCGATGCGAAGTTCGACCGCAACGAGCTGACGATCACAGTCGCGCGGGAAAGCATCCTCGCGTCCTGTGAAGCCGTGAAGCAAGCCGGCTACAACTTCTTCGAAGACGTGACTGCTGTCGACTGGTACCCGTCCGAACCGCGTTTTCAGATCACGTACCACATCCTTTCGATGTCGCTGAAAGAGCGTCTGCGTCTAGTCGTCCGCCTCAACAGCGATGACGCCGCACTCGACAGCATCACCCCGGTCTGGCCGGCGGCCAACTTTTATGAGCGCGAGATCTTCGACCTGTTCGGCGTTCACTTTGGCGGCCACCCCAACCTGCGCCGCATCATGATGCCCGAAGACTGGAACGGGCATCCTCTGCGTAAGGACTACCCAGTGGAGGGCTACCGCTAATGGCATCTCCCGTTGAAGAGATCACCGGCGCAGCAGCGATCGACCCCGGCATCGAAGACGTCATCGCCAATTCAGCCCGCAATCGCCAGAACCCTCCGGGCCAGGACCAGACCATGGTCGTCAACATGGGCCCGCAGCACCCGTCGACGCACGGCGTCCTTCGCCTTGTGGTCGAGATTGACGGCGAGACGGTCGTCTCTCTCGCCCCCGATGTGGGCTACCTGCATACCGGCATTGAAAAGACGTGTGAGGCAAAGTTTTACCAGCAGGTCGTTCCGCTTACGGATCGCATCGACTATCTCTGCCCGATGACCAACAATCTCGCCTACTGCCTGGCGGTAGAGAAGTTGCTTGGACTCGAAATTCCCGAGCGGGCGCAGTATCTCCGTGTGCTCTTCAACGAACTCACGCGCATCCAATCGCACCTGGTCTGGCTGGGCACGCACGCCATGGACATCGGCGCGCTCACCGTTTTTCTCTACTGCTTCCGCGAGCGTGAGGAGTTGCTGCGTATCTTCGAGGCCGTCAGCGGCCAGCGCATGATGACGAGCTATGTCCGCGTCGGCGGTCTCAGCCTGGAGCCGCCGCGCGATCTTTATGACACGATCCGCACGTTCCTGAAGGACTTCCCCGCACATATCGACGAGTACGAGGGCCTGCTGCAGACGAACCCCATCTGGATGAATCGCCTGAAGGGCGTTGGCTACCTCTCGCCCGAAGACGCGATCGCGCTGGGCGTCACCGGTCCGCCGCTGCGGGCCTCCGGTATCGATTTTGATGTTCGCCGGGACCTGCCTTACTCCGGCTACGAGAAGTTCCAGTTCAACGTGCCGGTTTCGAACGTCGGCGATGTTTGGGCGCGATATATCGTCCGCATGCAGGAGTTTCGCGAGTCGGTGAAGATCTGCCTGCAGGCGTTGGACGGCCTTCCCGAAGGCAGGATTGTGGCGGATGCGCCGAAGATCATCCTGCCGAACCGCGAGCAGATGAAGACCCAGATGGAATCGCTCATCCATCACTTTAAGATTGTCACGGAAGGCTTTGGTGTCCCGGCCGGTGAGGTGTGCAGCTCCGTCGAAGCGCCACACGGCATGATGAACTACTACGTCGTCTCCGATGGTACTGCCAAGCCCTACCGCGTGCACATGCGCAATCCGGGTTTTGCTACGCTGCAGGCGCTTGAGGTGATGTGCAAGGGACGGCTGCTGGCGGATGTTGTGGCTGTGATTGGATCGATTGATATTGTGCTGGGAGAGATTGATCGCTAATGAATCCCTCTGAGGCAGCAATGGATCCCCGCCTCAGAACAGAACTCTGGACCTCATGGGCCTCGCTGCTTCGCTCCTACGCTGCGGCCCACGGACTCAACAGCCGGCATCATGCAGTGGTCGAGGTCGGCGCAGATGAAATTACTCTCCGCGTCGGCAGCCGATGGCTTCGCTTCACGCACGAGACGCTTCAAGACAGTGAAGGACACCGCTTCTCCTTCAACATGCAGGAAGATGGAACGGTTAAACTGAACGGTATCGCCGAAGAGATGGACATTACCGCCGAAAGGCTGGCGCGGGAGATGATGCAGGGTGAGTGAAATAGCCAATACGATCTTTTCGCCGGAGCTGGCCGCGCGCTTCGACAAACTCGTCACGATCTACCCGCTCAAGCGGTCTGCGCTCGTCCCTATGCTGCTCTACGCGCAGGACGAGGTTGGCTATGTCTCGGACGCGGTGGTGACTGAGATCGCCGAGCGGCTGGATCTGCTCGAGCTCGACGTGCGCAACGTGCTGAGCTACTACTCGATGCTGCGCACCAAGCCTGCGGGCAAGTACAACGTGCAGGTCTGCACCAATATCTCCTGCATGCTGCGCGGCGGCTATGAGATTCTCGACCACTGCAAACATAAGCTCGGCATCGGCCATAAGGAGACGACCAGAGACGGCGTCTTTTCCTTGGAAGAGGTCGAGTGCATCGGCGCCTGCTGCTGGGCCCCGGCCATCCAGGTCAACTACGACTTCCACGAGAATCTGACACCGGCGAAGTGCGACGCTATCTTTCAGATGTACCGCGACGGCAAGGGAAAGGACGAAAAATAATGCCGACCCTGGTCAGTCACCCCGATGAAGTCAGAGTGCTCTCCCGCCGCTTCGGGCAGGGAGCAGCCAATATCGACAAGTACGTCGAGCTCGACGGCTACAAGGCCGTGCAGCAGGCGATCGCCCAGGGGCCGGAGAAGATGGCGGGCTGGATCATCGACACCATGAAGGCGAGCGGTCTGCGTGGACGTGGGGGCGCGGGTTTCCCCACGGGCATGAAGTGGTCGTTCGTGCCGAAGACATCGGAGAAGCCGAAGTATGTTCTGGTCAATGGCGATGAGTCCGAGCCCGGCACTTGCAAAGACCACGTCATCTTCCTTGAAGATCCGCATGCTGTGATTGAAGGCACCATGATCGCCGGTCTGGCGATTGGGTCGAAGCTTGGCTTCATCTATCTGCGCGGCGAGTATCGGTACCTTCTGAAGATAGTCGAAAAAGCTGTAGCCGATGCCTACGCGAAGGGCTTCCTCGGCAAGAATATCTTCGGCTCGGGCCTCGACTTCGACGTCATCACTCAGACCGGCGCGGGCGCTTACGAAGTCGGCGAAGAGTCCGCCTTGATGGAGTCGCTTGAGGGCAAGCGCGGCGTCCCCCGTATCAAGCCGCCCTTCCCTGCCGTGGTTGGGCTTTATGGCGGACCTACGGTGATCAATAATGCTGAGACGATTGCGTCTGCTCCTCATATTTTATTGATGGGCGGCGAGGCCTACGCGAAGCTTGGAAGTGAGCGCAACGGGGGCACGCGGCTGTTTGGCATCAGCGGCCATGTGGAGCGCCCCGGTGTCTACGAGCTTCCCATGGGCTATAACCTCAAGCGCGCGATCTATGAGGTCGCGGGCGGCATCAAGGACGGTAAAAAACTCAAGGCGGTTGTCCCCGGCGGCGCTTCCTGCCCTGTGCTCACCGCAGACGAGATCGACGTTGGACTCGACTTCGACCAGATGGGCAAGGCCGGTACGATGCTTGGGTCTGGCGGTATTGTGGTGCTCGATGAGACGGTTTCGATCGTTGAATTTGCGCTTCGTACGATTGCGTTTTATCAGCACGAGTCGTGCGGCTGGTGTATTCCCTGCCGGGAGGGCACGGATTGGATCAAGAAGACACTGACCCGCGTCTATAACGGCGGCGGCACAAGGAAGGATGTCGACAACGTCCAGTACCTTGCCGAAAACATGATGGGCCGGACGTTCTGCCCGCTCGGTGACGCTGCTGCGATGCCGACGCTCGGTTTCGTCAAGAAATTCCGCAAAGAGTTTGAAGACTATATCGCCGGCAACAAGGCCGGGACACCCATCATCACCGTCGAGCAACTCGTCGGAGCAGGACACTAAATGGCAACCCAACCAGCAATCGTGAAGGTTCCGCTCTGGGCACAAGCTCTTAGACTAATCCCAACTTTGATCTGGATTCTTTGTGTTGCTCTGCTGCTGATCTATAAACCTGACGGCTACAAAACGATAGTGGCTGGACTTATCTTCGCGTTCGCTTTTACGGGAGTGATCCTAATTTGGTCTGCAAGAAAAGCGCGTGCAAGGAAACTAAAAAATGGCTGACGTAAAATTCACCGTAGACGGCAAACAACTCACCGCCCCCTCAGGCACGCTGCTGATCGAAGCCTGCAAGACCGCGGGCATCGAGGTCCCCGCCTTCTGCTACTACCCCGGCCTCTCGCTGCAGGCGGCGTGCCGCATGTGTGTCGTGCGCATCGAGAAGATGCCGAAGCTCCAGACCGCCTGTACCACGCCGGTCACCGAGGGCATGGTCGTCCAGACCGAAACCCCCGAGATTGCCCAGGCCCGCAAGGCCACCCTGCAGATGCTCCTCGGCAACCACCCGCTCGACTGCCCCGTCTGCGACGCCGGGGGCGAGTGCGAGTTGCAGGACATGACCTTCAAGTACGGCGCGGCCGACAGCTTCTACGCCGAACCGAAGAATCACCGCGAAGAACAGAAGTGGTCGCCGGTTGTCTACTTCGACCGTCCGCGCTGCATCCTCTGTTACCGCTGTGTCCGCATGTGCGGCGAGGGCATGGACGTCTTTGCCCTCGGCATCCAGAACCGCGGCGCGTCCTCCGTTATCGCGCCCAACATTCCGGCCGCGATGTCGCCCGACCACCTCGCTCATGTTGATTGCGAGCAGTGCGGCATGTGCATCGACGCCTGCCCTGTCGGCGCGCTTACCAGCGGCACTTATCGTTACAAGACCCGCCCGTGGGAGATGAATCACGTCGGCACGATCTGCACCCACTGTGGTGATGGTTGCAAAACGACCCTCGGCGTGCGCTCGACCTCTGACGGCAGCGAGATCGTCCGCGGCGACAACCGCGACAAGTCCGGGATCAACGGCGACTTCCTCTGCAACAAGGGCCGCTACGCCTTCGACTTCGCCAACAATGAGACGCGCATCACCCAGCCCCTGGTCCGCCAGCCTAACGGCGAGTTCAAACCCGTCAGCTGGGAGGTCGCGCTCGACTACGTCGGCAAGGAGTTCCGCGAACGCCGTGACACGCGCGGCGGTGGCTCCATCGGCGTCATTGGCAGCAACCGCATCACCAACGAAGAGGCCTACCTCCTCCAGAAGTTCGCCCGCACGGTCCTTGGCACAAACAACATCGACCACCATCGCACTGCCGACTACGTCTCCTTCGCCCAGGCACTTGCGGGACAAAAGGATCGGACCGGTTCCCTCCGCGACACCCTGACCGCACCTGCGATCCTTGTCGTTGGCGGCGACCCAACCATCCAGGCCCCGGGCACTGCGTGGAACATCCGCACCAACGTGCGCAACAACCGCGGCCGTCTCTACGTCGCAAACTCAGCCGAGATCAAGCTCCGCCGCCAGGCAAAGTCCTTCCTTCGTGTTGCGCCGTTCGGCTACAGCGCCTTCGCGTCGTACCTTGCGGGCAATGCCGCATCAGCGAGTGAGGCAGCCGCAGACGTCAACGCTCTCAGCGCCTTTCGAGACGCCGTCAAAGCGGAAGAAAAACTTCTCATTCTTATCGGTTCTGAGCTGCGCGGTAAAGATCTCAAAGCGCTAATCGACTTCGGCCTCACGATACCCGGCGCCAAGTTCGCACTCCTCTCCGACTATGCCAACTCTCGCGGCGCAGCCGACATGGGTCTGCTTCCCGACATGCTGCCCGGCTATACCCCACTTGCAGACAACACAACGTTCGCCGAGTACAACACTCCCAGCGCACCTGGCCGCGACCTTCTGGAAATCTTCGAGGCGGCAGGCAAAGGCGAGCTCTCCGCACTCTACGTCGTCGGCTCCAATCCCATCGCCCGCTACGGAGTCGATCCGGAAACCCTTAAAGACACGTTTGTTGTGGTGCAGGACATGTTCCTCACCGAAACCGCAGCGGTCGCCAACGTCATCCTTCCCGCCGCGAACCTTTACGAAAAATCCGGCTCTGTCAGCAACAGCTACGGCGACCTTCAACTCGTCAACAAGGCCGGAGACCGCGCCGGTGTTCGCACTGACTTCGAGATGATCGTCCGCATCGCAGACAAGATGGGCGCGAATATGCACCAGCTCGTCCCCTTTGGAAAGGGGCTCCGCGCCGACATGGGCCAGTCTCGCGGTGCGCAGTCGGGCGAGGCAGATCGCCACGCCGTGTGGCTGACGGCGAATAACCTCGAGCCGAAGCTCAGCCCCTTCGATCCATTTGCGATTCTGGATGAGATCCAGCGGCTCGTGCCCGGCTACAACCTGCTGCGCCTCCAGCTTCTCTCCGGAAACGACCAGCACCTGCAGCCAGCCGCCCCTGCTCCTCTCGTCCAGATCGGCAGCCGCCGCGACCTTGTCCTCCCCGCGAACGATTCTCTCTTTACCTCGGGCACACTCGGCCGGTATTCCGCCATGCTCTCCGACCTGCAGCACAACGAGAGCCTTCGTCCACCCACCGGACTTACACAGATCGAAACCGCAGCCGACTAAAGGAACCAGCTTCAAAATAAGGTCAGTAGTCAAAAATCTCAGAGCTCAGAGCACAGAGTCGAAAGCTTAAAATGATCCACCTCACTGAATTCCAGACATTTTTGCTGCTCAGCATCCTCAAGGTCCTGGTCGTCCTGGTCATTACCCTGACGGCGGTCGCCTACACGGTGCTGCTGGAGCGCAAGGTTCTGGGCCGCATCCAGAACCGCTGGGGACCCTCCCGCGTCGGCCCCTTCGGTCTGCTGCAGCCGCTCGCCGACGGCATCAAGCTCTTCCTCAAGGAAGACCTGATGCCGATGGCTTCCGAGCGTCCTCTCTTTATTCTGGCCCCTATCATCGCGCTGACCTGCGCGCTGATCTCCATCGCCGTCGTTCCTTTCGGCGGAATGCAGAGGGTTACGGTAAATGGCGTGGGCGTCGAGATGTTCAACGTTGCCGATCTCAACATCGGCCTGCTCGTTATTCTTGGCATCACCTCGATCGGCGTCTACGGCATCGCACTCTCGGGCTGGTCGTCGAACAACAAGTTTGCCCTGCTCGGCAGCCTTCGCGCCACGTCGCAGATGATCAGCTACGAGCTCGCGCTTGGCCTCTCGCTGGTCGGTGTTGTCCTTCGCGCTCAATCGCTCAGCCTGCGCGACATCGTCAATAGCCAAAGCGCCCACGGAGCGCTTTCATGGAACGTCTTCGGCGGCCTGCAGTTCGTCGCCTTCTTTATCTATCTGATGGCCGCGTACGCCGAAACTAATCGAGCGCCCTTCGACCTGCCAGAGGCCGAATCCGAGTTGGTCGCCGGTTACCACACCGAGTACAGCTCGATGAAGTTCGCGATGTTCTTCATGGCCGAGTACGCGAACATGATCACCGTCAGCTGCGTCGCCACGCTGCTCTTCCTCGGCGGCGCCTCCAGCCCGCTTGGCCATCTCCTGCCTGACGACTTCGGCGGGCCAATCCTTGCCGCGATCTTTCCCATTCTCTGGTTCGTGGTCAAGGTGCTCTTTTTTCTTCTGCTCTACATCTGGGTGCGAGGTACGCTGCCCCGCTTCCGCTACGACCAGCTCATGAGCTTCGGCTGGAAGTTTCTGCTTCCGCTTGCAATGGCCAATATCATCGTCACCAGCTTAGTCATCGCTTTGCGCAGCTAGACAGCACGAAAACACGTAACAAGCTGTTTTACAATCATCAGATAGCCCGAATTTTTTTTTGCTCGTTTGAAATGATCTGAAGTCACAACAGGCTCGGGAAAGACCTAGCGGAAACATCATGCAACTGGCACTGTTTATCATCTTTGGCGCGCTGGCCGTAGCAGGAGCACTCAACCTCCTCCTGCAGCGTCACCCCATCAACTCTGCCCTTTCGTTGGTCGTCGTCATGATGTCGCTCGCCGTCCTCTATTGGTCCCTTGGCGCTGAGTTCCTGGCCGCCGCGCAGGTTATTGTCTACTCCGGCGCCATCATGGTCTTCTTCGTCTTCGTCATCATGCTGCTCAACGCAGGCGAAGAGGAGCGAACTACCGGCAGTCGCGCCGCTTACATCGTCGGCTTCCCGGGCGCCGCCGCGATCTTCTGCCTGCTCAGCTTCGTATTCCTCTCGGAGCGCAACGCCTTCGGATTCACGAATGTCGGCGGCTATCTCAACCACATCACCAGCAACATCTCCGAGGTCAGTACCCTCCTCTTCACCAAACTTCTGCTTCCCTTCGAAGTCACTTCAGTCCTTATCCTGGTCGCCATCCTCGGAGCCGTCGTGCTCGCGCGAAAGGAGCAGTAGCCATGTCCGCACAGGTTCCTGTCGCTGCCTACCTCATCCTCGCCGCCGTGCTGTTTTCGATCGGGGTTGCGGCTTTCCTCATCAAGCGCAACCTCATCACCATCTTTATGTCGATTGAGCTCATGCTCAATGCCGTCAACCTCACCTTTGTCGCCTTCGCGCACATGTGGCACCAGGTCTCCGGCCAGATCTTCGTCTTCTTTGTGATGGTCGTCGCCGCAGCCGAAGCTGCTGTCGGCCTTGCCATTATTATCGCCATCTTCCGCACTCGTGAAACGCTGAACGTCGACTCGGTCGACCTGATGAAATCGTGACCTCTATGCCTCCAGCCTCCACAAACTACGACTCCCTCTGGCTGATACCGCTCGTTCCCTTCGCCGGCTTCCTCATCAACGGAACGATCGGCCGCAAGCTGCCGCGCACGCTGGTCACTGCTGTCGCACTCCTCTGCACCGCGATCCCAGCGGCTATCGTTGCATGGCTCTGGATCGTCATGAAGGCCGCGGGCGCGCCTGAAGCGATTCAAGTCGTGAGCCAGCCATGGATTCAGATCACCGGCCTCACGATCAACTTCGCCTTCACCGTCGACCACCTCACTCTCATCATGCTCGGCGTCGTCACCGGCGTCGGCTTCCTCATCCACATCTACTCGGCTGGATATATGGCGCACGAGGAAGGCTACTGGCGCTTCTTCGCGTACCTGAACCTCTTCATGTTCTTCATGTCCGTCCTTGTGCTGGCGGAAAGCTTCCTCCTCATGTTCGTCGGGTGGGAGGGCGTCGGTCTCGCCTCTTACCTGCTCATCGGTTTCTACTTTAGGAAAGATTCTGCCGCCAACGCAGGCAAAAAAGCCTTCATCGTCAATCGCATCGGCGACTTCGGTTTTCTGCTCGCGATGTTTTTGATCGTCCGCGAATTCGGTTCCCTCGACTTCACCCACGTCTTCAACGCAATCAGCGTCAACCCCGGATGGCATGGTGGCATTTTGACCGCCATCGCACTTCTGCTCGTTCTCGGCGCTGCCGGCAAGTCCGCGCAGATCCCCCTGTACGTCTGGCTTCCGGACGCGATGGAAGGCCCCACGCCCGTCTCCGCGCTGATTCACGCCGCAACGATGGTCACAGCCGGCATCTATATGGTCGCGCGCTGCCACACGCTGTTCGACCGCAGTGCTACAGCCCTCGCCGTGGTAGCCATCATTGGAGCCGCCACTGCCATCTTCGCCGCCTGCATCGGCATGGTGCAGCACGACATCAAGCGCGTTCTCGCCTACTCCACTGTCTCGCAGCTTGGCTATATGTTTCTGGCCTGCGGGGTCGGCGCTTACGCGGCGGGCATCTTCCATCTCCTCACCCATGCGTTCTTCAAGGCGCTGCTCTTCCTCGCAGCGGGGTCTGTCATTCATGCCCTCTCGGGCGAGCAGGACATGCGCAAGATGGGCGGCCTTCGCAAACGCATCCCCATCACCTTCTGGACCATGACGATGGGCGTCTTCGCCATCGCCGGCATCCCGCCGTGGGCTGCGTTCTTCTCCAAAGACGAGATCCTCTACCAGACCTTTGTCTCCAGTAACCCAATCGGCAAGCTCCTCTGGTTCGTCGGACTCGTTACCGCCGGCATGACGTCGTTCTACATGTTCCGCCTCTGGTTCAAGACGTTCTTCGGCCCGGAGCACTTCGAGGAACACACCGACCTTCACGATCATGGGGCAGCGGTTCACGCGTACTCCGGCAGCCACGCCGTCATGGTCGCCGACCCGGAAGAAAGCCATGCGCACGGTGTTCACGAGTCGCCTTGGATCATGCTCGGTCCGCTGGTTGTCCTCGCCATTCTTTCGGTCATCGGCGGATGGGTTGGTGTCCCCGCAACAATGGGTGGCCACGACGAGATCGGCCACTTCCTCGAACCCGTCTTTACGAATGGCGCAACTGCCGAAGCCGCCACTGCAACGGCCAGCCATGGCGTCGAACTCGGCCTGGCTCTTATCTCAGTCCTCTTCGCCGCAATAGGTTTTTACATCGCCTATGTCTTCTACTACAAGAAGCCCCGCACCGCCGCAGCGATTGCTGGCCGTTCCCCCGCTCTTTACCGCCTCGTCGAAAACAAGTTTTACCTTGACGAGATCTACAGCTTCATCGTCATGCTGCTGCTTGCGTTCACCCGCTTCGTACTTGGTGGGATTATCGACAGCGGCATCGTCAACGGCTCCGGCACAGCCGCAGGCGGACTCACCAAAGGTCTCAGTTCGCTCGTCCGCCGGGTTCAGTCCGGCAACATTCGCTCTTATGCCGGCTGGCTTGCGCTTGGAGCCGCGGCCGTTCTACTCGTTATGATCTTCGGTCGTTCCGTATGGCTGCACTAACGCTTTTGTTTTGCCGTTGCTTGTTCTTTTGTTTGTCATCCCGTAGGGATCTGCTTCTGTACTTGCAGTTCGAGTATCACTA
>Ga0210406_10007339_pt1 | contig 11215 bp, 9 predicted proteins | sample IncBWC30MmetaG_FD_155454 | JGI IMG/M metagenome (GOLD analysis project Ga0210406, IMG submission 155454) | Forest soil microbial communities from Barre Woods Harvard Forest LTER site, Petersham, Massachusetts, United States - Inc-BW-C-30-M | ecosystem: Environmental > Terrestrial > Soil >... | reverse complement strand
TCCCTCACAGCAGCCGAGGAACTCCTGGAGATCATCATGCGACGCTACGAGCGTGCTAGCACAATGATTACTTCGAACCGACCCGTCGACGACTGGGGGAAACTGCTGGGCGACAGCGCCAGCAGTAACCGCCATGCTCGATAGCCTGCTGCATCATGGGCACGTACTGAAATGCGGCCCACGCAGTTGGCGCACAAAAACAGCCTTGCCACCACAGCAGGCGGCAGGATAGAACAAACTTAGTCTTGGACCCTTCCAAAGTATGGCCGGTTTTGAACTGATCATGTATGGCCGCTTTTCAGGTGATCACTGAGTGAGCCAAAAACTATCCCAATTCTGGTCGAAGGACGTCCATTTCAAACAGCAAATGGGAGCCATATGAGTCTCCCCCACAATCAAGTTTAGGCTGCGCACCACAAATTTTACGATGCCGATGACGGTCGCCGACCAAGAGGTCGCCGGTTCGAGCTCAGTATTTCGAGTGACGCCATATTTCGCTATTTAAGACCAACACGGTCCTGGGCTCCCGTAAGGAACTCATCGCCAGGGCAATTCACGCGCACAGCAGACGCCGGACATGGCCTTTCATCAAGCTGAACTGCGCCGCCATGCCCCCCGGGCTATCAGAAAGCGAACTCTTCGGCCACGAAAAGGGAGCGTTCACTGGAGCCGTGGCACGCAAGATGGGCCGTTTCGAGGCCGCAAACGGCGGCACGCTGTTTCTTGATGAAATTGGTGACATACCGTTGGAACGTTGGAACTGCAGGCCTTGCTGCGGGTATTGCAGGAGGGGGAGTTCGAAAGGCTGGACAGCAGCCAGACCATTCGAGTTAATGTGCGTCTGGTGGCTGCAACCAATGGAGATCTATGTAAGCTGGTTTCAGAGAAACGGTTTCGCAGCGATCTCTACTATCGCGTTAACGTTTTCCCGATATCAATCCCGCCCCTGCGCGATCGTGCAGAAGATATTCCTCTGCTGGCTAGCCACTTTGTAGCTAAATATGCCGCACGGATGCAAAGCACATCGACCGCATTCCCGGGGCGGTGATGGATATCCTTGTCTCTCATTGCTGGCCTGAAAACATTCGGGAGCTGCAGAATTTCATAGAACGCAGCGTAATTCTGACACGCGGTAGCACACTCTGCCCACCACTTGTGAACCTTAGGCCCATGCCACAATCCGAATTGTCAGAGCCACAGGCCACTTTGCGGGATACTGAACGGGATCTCATATGCAGGACGCTGAAGGAGACGAATGGCATTATCGACGGTCCGAGAGGAGCGGCGGCTCGCTTGGGAGTAAAACGTACGACGCTTTACTCCCGTATGCAGAAACCGGGAATTTCGCGTAACGGAATATGAGCGATGCCGCATGTTTACTGCAAAAGCTCTCGGGATTTCAGATCAAAGGAGGTGCTGGTAAGGACAGAATTCTCCTTTAAACCTTTAAACATCAGGTGATCATAGCGAAGAGCACGCCAGGTTCGCCTCGAAGTCATTGATTCTGCGGACGTGCAGAGTTTTGGCGAGGCGCATGTGAACAAAAACAATTGTGAGCCATCGCATCTGAGAGTATCATTCGGCCGATTGACGAGACTATTCCGACTCGAACTCAGAGGAGGACCCCGCCATGGCCGTCAGAAACATCTATCTCAAGATCGAGACCATTCCCGATTACTCTCCCGTTGCTCCGGACACTGAAGTATCACCTCCGGTCGCCTATGAGCGCGACTGCATGCGTAACTCGGGACACGAAGACGGAACCATCCCGCCAGACGAGGTCAATGCGCGGCGGCTGACGGCCCTGGTTTACCGGGAATACCTCGACCCTCGATTCTTGGTGCCTAAGCCCGACAAGCTAATCGTGGCAGACCTCAACGAGCCCGCGTTCGACCGGCGGGTGCCGGGCACAGTCATCTATTCGCCCACTGACAGTTGGCTACGTATTCATGTCATGAACGCCGACACCGCGCCACACAGCTTTCATCTTCACGGGCTTCCTTGTGGAATTGACTCCGACGGTACGTGGCCATTCGGTACTCAGAATAGCGCTGGGCACCGCTCCGACGAGATTTGCCCGGGCGAGACTTGGATCTACACCTTTTACGTCACCGAGGCAGCAATTGGCGGTTGGCCCTTCCATGATCGTTATCGCGATATTGAAACAAGTGTAGATCGCGGTCTGTTTGGCGCTGTCATCGTGCTGCCAGGCAAAGAGTGCGACGTCTTGCCACAGTTTCCGCTGCCGGTCGGCCTCGAGGATGCAATCCAGGGCTTAGCGGCGGAGGGGCTCACCGGCTCCGTGCCTCCGAAAGGCAAGGCGGACGATGAAGCCGAAGCATTGATTCCCTACTTGGCCCTGCTTGACGAGGTTGTCCGTGCCCCGCAGGTCCAGCCCATTCCCAAACCGCCTCAGCCGTTGTACGTACCACTCTTCTTTCATGTCATGCGGGGGGTGCGCGAAACTCCAGTCTTCCAGAGCACGCCGCTGAACCCGCCTGCCGGGTTCCGGCCGGGTGGCACGTTCGCATCTCCGGTGTTCTCATTTCCGAACGTCTACCATTATTTCTGCGGGATACACGGGCGCGACATGGCGGGAACCATCGACGTGCAGCAGCAGGGTCCCAGCCTAGTCAATGTGACCATTGTTGACAACCAGTTTATCCCCGCGACCGTCGTCGTAGGCGTCGGCGGAAGGGTGACCTGGACTAACAACGGACCGAGCCTCCACAGCATAGTCGAGCTCGGCGGGGAGAGCCTGACATCGTTATGCCTCAATGGTCGATCCTTTGTCGGCAACACGCCCACCATTCTGGCAGAAGCGGGACAGGAGATCCGATGGTATGTATTCAACCTGGACCTCGAAAACTGGCACAACTTCAACCCACACGGTCAGCGTTGGCCTTTTGCGAATCAGAACATAGACGTTCGCAGTTTGGGACCAGGTGAATCCTTCATAGCCAACACCATGGCTCCGCCTGCGTTGTGGCTACCCCCCGATATCCTGAAATACCAGGATCCCGGCTATCGACCGGAGGACGCCAGGCCATATTGCCTGCGTGGAGACTTCCTCCTTCAGTGCCACTCCGAGACAGACATGACACACGGAATGGCTGGCTTGGTGCGCTCGATGCAGACTGTGTGGCTGACGCCCGAGCATGCCGCAGAGCTGCGAGCGGACAGGGGACTGCCCTTGGATCCTGGTGACAACAATTGCCCGGCAGTGGACTTTGACCATTGCGCGAACGCCATAACTGGCAAGTGGGAGGAATTGCCCGGCCTCCCCGAGATCACCTTCATGCATGCCGTGCTTCTGCCGAAAACCACACGGGTGCTGTTCTGGGGCTACGGCCCAATCCCTGATCAGTCTCGCGTTTGGGACCAGGCAACTGGCGCGTACTTCCAACCCGCGAATCAGCCCGCCGCTCTCGCACCAGACGAGAATCTCTGGTCAGGCGCGCACGCCTACCTGAACGATGCTGCTGGCACTATCCTTGCGCTCGGCGGCTTCCGGTTCAACCTAAATCCTCCCCTCACGAACAACACCGAGCGGCGCGCATTCCTGTTCGACCCGCCGAGCTTGACCTGGTCACACGCTACCGAACTCAACACGGGCCGTTTTTACACGACGAGCCTTACTTTGGGCGACGGGCGTGTCATGGTGCTGTTCGGCCAGGACGATGCCGGCGGCGTTGTGGCGGCTTCGCTGGAGGTCTTTACACCTGGAGGTGCGGGTTCCTGGTCGGCCCCCAAGGCCGTACCCTTTAACTATCTATATTATCCGTGGACGTTCCTGCTGCCGAACGGCGAGCTGTTCATCGCTGGGCCTCAGGAACCAGCACGCAGGTTCGACCCGACGGCCGCTGTCATCGTGGACGATCCTCTCAAACAATTCCAACAGGTGTTCCCGCAGCGCGGGGTCAACATGGATGGCACCGCTGTCTTACTGCCAATGCGACCTCCCGATTATGCACCGCGCGTGCTCATCGCCGGAGGAAACGCGGCCGCCACCGGAGTGTCAGCCGAGTGGATAGATCTATCGGCAGCCACTCCCGTCTGGGAGGCGCTGCCGAACATGAATGTAGCTCGGGACAAGGTAAACTCGGTGCTATTGCCAGACGGCCGAGTCTTTATCACGGGGGGGATCGAGACGCTAGCCGACGGCGGCCCGTCTGAAATATTCGACCCGGAAGACCCGTCCGCCGGCTTTGAATTGGGCCCTAACATGAAATTCCGCCGCGCCTACCACTCAGCCGCTATTCTCCTGGCAGACGGAAGCGTGCTGGTTGGCGGGGACCCGAACGGAGGAACCACGCCCAACGAGCGCTACCTGCCGTCCTACTTCTTTAAGGCCCGGCCGGCCGTGACCAGCGCACCCGCCACAGTTGGATACGGCGCCAACTTCACTGTTCACACACCGGAGGCAGCCGGCATCGCTGAAGTGGTATTGCTCCGGCCAGGAGCGGTGACGCACGCATTCAACCAATCACAGCGCTATGTGGGCTGTGCCATCGCCTCGGCTGCGGGGAGTGCGGTGCAAGCCACCGCTCCTTCGAATCAAAACGTCGCACCTCCCGGCTATTACCTGCTCTTTGTTGTTCGATCTGGACAGAGTGCCGTCAGAAGGTGTCTGGATCAAGCTAGGCTGAGCGCTCGTGATTGCTTCGGTGGGTACGCCTTCATCAGTGCGGCCAGCGCCAGTGTCGGCTTAGTGCTTGCGCCCAACTTTGCCGATCATTACTAAATCGCGGGAGGCGAGCGGAAGCACCATGTGCCCTTGTCCGCCCGGTTCCAGGTGTTCCGGCTTCCTCACCCCTTCTTTAACCCCAGCTTCTCGATCCGCGCCACCTGGCGCTGGTTCATGGGCTGCGGTGCGTGGACACTGGCTGGTTGGCGTTGCTGTAAGTCCTGGTCATGCTGGCTGGCAGCTTCTCGACCTTTGGCGGATTGATGGTTGATGGAGGGTAGATCAGAGGCGGGAGGTCGATGTCAAATATCCTGGCTTCCTTCTTGAGGTCGTTCACGCCCGGGGGCTTTTCATCGCTTGGGCGGTATATTCGTACACGACCGCTCCGCTGCCTCCTGCTCCTACTTGAAGTTGCTTGTCGGTATTCCCTATGTGGACTGTGGATGTTTGAGGCTGAGGCTGTCGCTGGAGCGTGGTGGACGGCGATGGGGAAAGGGAGCACGCGATGGACGAAGGTGCAATGTTCGAGTTGACTGGTACATCGCCGGCCCCGCCCGCTTCGCCTGCGGCCGCGCCCGAGTCGGCCGTGCGCATCACTTGTTCGGCGACGCGGTCTGCTTCTTGCTCGCAGATGTCTCTCGGGGAATCTGCCGTTGGCTTTGTCTGGACACCTGCTGGCGACTTGGCATGTACCGCCGTCTTGCCGAAGTCGAGCGGGAAGCGAGGCGAGGCCGTCTTGTCCGATCCTGCTTCGGGCCCTTCAGTGATGGCCCGCAGCATCCGCAGCACGGCCTGGTTTCCAATCGTGCGCTGCAAGCGAAGGATTGAACCAACGTCGGGGCTCGGTGCGGCGGATGCCTTCTTCTGCGTTTCGAGGCTGGCGGACTTGGCATCCTGAGTTGGCTTCTCCTGCCGTGCAAAGATGCGCATACTATTAGCGACCTTCAACGATCACAGCAGTTTATTCTTCGGCCATCATTTGTCCAAATTGCTCGCGTTTTGCCACGAAGAACGCCAATTGTGTATTCGTTCACCGCAGAGAGCAAGAATCCTTTCCTATGTGCGGTGCAAAATATTTTCTGCTGGTCCTGGGAGAGATGTTGGTGTAGAGTTTTGTGGTTTTAGGGCTCAAGACGGCAAGTCCGATTCAAGACCAGGGACGGTGCAGCCATGCTAGCGCCCCGGATCGCACGGGCCAACACCACAGAAGGGGCAAGCTCGAGCAGCGAACTATCCAACCAACGTCAGAACCCATCAGGGACAGGGGTTGCCGTCAACACGGCAAACCAGGTGCAAGCATTGCAACGGAGCATCGGCAATCAGACAACGATGCGCCTTCTGGCGCAGCGAGCTGATGACAGATGGCTTGCCCTTAGCCCAGCCGAACAGTTGCTGATGCTGCAACGGGCCGTCGGCAATCAGGCAACGATACGACTCCTCGCACAGCGGGTTAAGACCGCGACCGCAAACGAGCCCGGCAGCCAAGGTTCAGCGTCAGGCCGGTTATGGGATTTCAGCGAGATACCTGAAGTTCCACCTGGTCACCCAAGCCGCCCAGAAGAGGGATCCCCCTTCACCACACCGCCATTGCCAGGAGTCATACAGCCGAAGCTCGAAGTTGGCGCGGTTGACGATCCGCTGGAGCGCGAGGCAGACCGTGTCGCCGACATGGTGATGCAGGTGCCCGATCACGGAAAACCGCAAGTCGCCCGCAATGAAAGCGACACCGAGCCTATGCCATCGATCCTCGGAGGACAGGAAAAGACTGCCGGTCGGAAGGGGTTCGAAGATGAGGACGAGCCTCTCAAGAGGACCACGGTCGCCGAGAAGTGCAGCTGTCGAGAAGACAACGAGCGCATCCAAAAGACGGCTGAGGTTCCGCGCGGCGGAGGACTCGACGCCGATGACCAGAAGCTAATACCAGAGATCGAGACCCGGATTCAGGCGATGCGCGGCGAGGGGAGGGTCTTGAGCTCATCCGAACGCGCCTTCATGGAGCCCCGGTTCGGAGCCGACTTCAGCGCGATTAGAATTCACACAAACCAGGAAGCTGACGCGCACAGCCGTACACTCCACGCTCGCGCCTTTACTGTGGGGAGCGACATCTTCTTTCGCGCGGGGGAGTATACGCCGGGGAAAGCCGAGGGACATCGGCTTCTGGCGCATGAGCTGACCCACACAATTCAGCAAGGCGCAGCGACTCCCCTTGGAGAACAGCATCTAGACGCCCGCAGCACGGCCCGCTTGGTGCAACGACAACCCCCTCCTGTTCCACCCCCTCCTGCCCCGGCCGCTGCTGCCGCGCCCGCTGGTCGCGCTACGGTGAATTTCCTGCCGGTTCTGATGGATCAGGCCCCTGCAGGTTGGGGCGTTACTACGGAAGATGACGTGGTTATTGACATAACCGCGTTTGCCAGCGGTGCCACCTGGAAGTGTGTGATAACCACAGCGGATCAACAGGCCCACCAGGGTGTCCGGCTGCTCCCGGGCGTTGTCGAGGTTACACCCGCGCTGGTTGCAGGGGAGGCGAATTGTGCCAAATTACAGACGATGATCAACAGTCTCAACACCGTAGCGAACCAGGGTGCGGACTCTGGCTTCTACATGCTCTCAGCTGTCCAGGCGCACGAGAACTTACACATAACTCAATACCGGGGGGATTTGGCTCCGCACTACGCCACGCTCAAGGCGGCGGTGGAAGCGTTGACCGTACCACTGGCAGGCAGCGGCGACGCAGCTGCAGCCAAAGCTGCGATCAAGGCACTTCCGGCGTATACCGCGGCAGTGGCCACATTCCACGCGGGCGACGTGGCCGCCAACAACAAGACTGCCACACACACGTTGGCGGCGTCCTTTAAAGCGGTTGAGCACAGCGTCGTTGATCCGATGATTACCACGATCAGGGCGCGAGGGACGGCGCTGACATGTCCCCCATAGTCCGAGCGGCTGGAATCTACGCCGGTAGATTGCGTCCGTGCGCGTTGGTCTTGCTGTTGCTCGGGTACTCTTGGTCAAGCTGTTTAGCGGCCCACGGGACCAAAGAGGCGAACATGTTCCCAGACCATGCAAATCGTGTTACCGATCCAGCGAGCGATCTCGAAGGCAGTTTGACCGTGCTCCGAGGGAGTGATGGCGGGGCTTCCGCAATTGTTGTCGATCTTTGCAATCCGTCCAATGACCGCGACGTGGTTCTGAAGATCAACGCGGAGATGTCGGCGTTCATCATGCTCACGGTGACCGACGAGCAAGGAACTGTATTGTCAAAACCTGCCAGAAAATTCAACTCCTCGGAGGTCCAGGGATTCGTGACGACGCGGATCGGGCGCGCGTCGTCGCACCACTGGCGTGTGCCGATCGCCGCTCAGCTTGACGCGGGCGTGATCCCGAAGCAGGGCCTGACGGGGAGACTGGTGGTCAACGTCGCGCTGCTTTTCAGCAAGGTAAGCGGCGACGAACAACCTGCTGATGCCGATCTCAAGAGTTCGCTACTGACTCTTTACGACATGAATGTGCTATTCACGCGAGCAGCTCTGAGTGAGGACAGCAGGCCCCCGACCGCGGATCGCTAGCTAAAGGCTGATGCAAAACCCAGGGCTCAACCCCTGGATTGACGCGGGTTGCTGACGCAGGGGCGTGGCAGATCTGCAGATTCGCTCATCTTCATTCGCTAATCTCCACAATAAAATCGCCCGGCTTCCACTGTTTTTCCTTGACAAAATCTGTCTTACTCGATATGCTCGAGTACGATAATGATCGCCTCCACTTCCCACCAAGCCTGGCTATTCTACTTCCCCTTGGCCCAGCAGGCGGCTCTGCTCAAAGACGACTTGCTCGATCCCGTCGATCAGCTGCTCGAGGATCCCGCTCTGGTGGACTTGGTCCGCCAATGCCTGGCCACACGCAGCCCGCTTTCGCTGCGCACCGGGCGAACCGGAATCGCCCCCGATCGTCTGCTGCGCTGCTGTGTCATGAAGCACCTCAAGGGTTGGAGCTTCCGCGATCTGGAACGGGAGCTGCGCAGCAACCTGGTCTACCGCCGCTTCACCCACTTCGATGCCGAGGCTACTCCTGATTCCACTACCTTCAGCCGCACCTTTGCCCTGCTGCGCCCGGCGGTCACCGAAGAGATTCATCAGCGGGTGGTCCGCCTGGCCTGCGAGCACGGCGTAGCCCAAGGACAAAAACTTCGCACCGATACCACGGTCGTAGAAAGCAACGTTCACTACCCCAGCGACAGCTCGCTTTTGGGCGACGGCATCCGGGTGCTCAGCCGCAGCCTGGAACGCATCGCTGGCGAGTGTAAGCAGGGAGCCGTGGAAGTCGTGCATCACGCACGCGCGGTGAAACATCGTCTGCTGGAGATCAGCCGCGCCGCCAAGTGCCTCACCCAGGCCAACCAGCAGCGCATGCGGGACAGTTACCAGAAGTTGTTGGCTCTGACTCGGGGCGTGGTGCGACAGGCCGGCGACGTGATCGAACGATGGGCGAAGAAACGACTGAAGGTGGTAGGCAAGCGGCTGCGGGTGGAAGTGCAGATCGGCCAGCTACGACACTTTCTCCCCTTGGTCGAGCAGGTGATCACCCAAACCAGGAAACGGGTGTTGGGCGGCGACAACAACGTGGATGGCAAGCTGTTGAGTCTGTTCGAAGTCCACACCGAAGTCATTCGCAAAGGGAAAGCCCATAAGCCCAACGAGTTTGGTAGGCTGGTGCGGATCGACGAGGTGGAAAACGGCATCGTGAGCGGTTACCAGGTTCTCGCGGGCAATCCGGCCGATAGCACGTCTTGGATGCCGGCCCTCGAGCAACATCAAGCGAGCTTCGGGCAAGCGCCGGAGATGGCGAGCGGCGACCGCGGATTTTTTTCCGCCAACAACGAGCGGGAGGCGCAAACCCTGGGAGTGAAGAAGGTGGCACTGCCAGCGCGCGGACGGCTCTCGGCCAAGCGGGCCGAGCAGCAGAAACAGCGCTGGTTTCGCCGTGGGCTGCGCTGGCGGGCGGGGATTGAAGCCACCATCAGCACTCTGAAGCATCCCTTTTCCATGTGGCGAGCCACCTATAAAGGAGGGCATGGATTCGAGCGCTACGTGGGCTGGTGTGTGATTACCAAGAATCTGTTTTCCATCGCTCGCTGTCAAGAACGTGGGAAGGACCATGGCCAGATCGGTTGATGCTACTGCGCAACGGCGCAAACTGCTGGGCGAGATTGAGCGTCTGGCCAAAGTCGCTGTCTTTGGAACGCTCTCGGAAACCTACCGCACTTGCGGACGAGCGGGCTGCCATTGTCAGAGCGGTGGACCCAAGCATGGTCCGCATCTGAATGTGAGCTACCGCGGGGAGAAGGGCAAGACCACTGGCTACTATGTTCCCAAGGGAGCGGAGGAGGCCACGCGAGAAGGAGTGGCCGCTTGGCAACAAATGCAGCAATGTTTGCGCGAACTAGCGGAGTTAAATAAGCAGCGCAATTTGCAGCATGCCCGCGAGGCCGATTCGCAATGACGCCCTGGTTCCGTCTAACCCTCATCTGCTGCGTACTGCTGGGTCTATTCCTCGGCCTTGCTCAGGCAGTCGATTGGAATTACCAGCCTGTCGTCAGCTCGGGATCCTCATCCCATCGAGGTACCAAAGCCACATCCGACTCGCCCACGAGTTCCGTTGTCGGAAGCATGGCGTTCCATCTGGCTCGCCCCCGACCTTTCGGATCCCTGGTCCTGGATTGTGGATTGACTGTGGGCAATATTGGTCCACCCGGCCAGCAGAACCACGGGCCACCGGAACCGATAGACCTTGGCAAGTTGCCGGCCAGGGCCGGCAACTCAAACCAACGCCATCGAGCAACCTTGTCCAAGGAATTGTTGGTTTTCAGCCGAAGAATTGAAGAGTCGGGGTTTTGCATCAGCCTTTAGCTAATATCATCCATTCTGAACCCCATGAGACTTCGAAGCTGGGTGGGAATACTGTGTCGATATATATGACGAATTCAGCCGAGTGATGGGTTCACAGCCAAGAAGTCTCAATGTGCGTTCAACATCGTCTCGCAGGATTTCCAAGGCTCGTGTTACTCCTGCTTCGCCGGCAGCGGCAAGTCCGTACGCATAGGCTCGCCCGATGAGTACCGCCCGGGCGCCCAAGCAGATAGCCTTTACGATGTCGCTGCCACGTCGAACACCACCGTCCATCAAAACCTCTATTTGACTGCCCACCGCACTTACTACCTCAGGCAGAGCCTGCAGCGAAGGCGATACGCAGTCGAGTTGTCGGCCGCCGTGGTTAGATACCACAATCGCTGCTGCACCCTCGTCAACCGCGCGACGGGCATCGTCGGCGACAAGAATCCCTTTTACCACGATTGGGCCGGGCCAGACTTGCCGGATCCAGCGCAGGTCGTTCCAAGTTACGGTTGCGCTCGCCAAAGCTTCCGTCACATCAATGAGCGGCATGGGACCCTTGCCGGGAATCACAATGTTGTAGAGAGGTGGAACTCCGCCGTCCAAGAGAAAGGAGGTCAACCATCCCGGATGAGCGAGG
>Ga0210406_10007338_pt1 | contig 11217 bp, 8 predicted proteins | sample IncBWC30MmetaG_FD_155454 | JGI IMG/M metagenome (GOLD analysis project Ga0210406, IMG submission 155454) | Forest soil microbial communities from Barre Woods Harvard Forest LTER site, Petersham, Massachusetts, United States - Inc-BW-C-30-M | ecosystem: Environmental > Terrestrial > Soil >... | reverse complement strand
TCGACCAGCGAATCTCCGGCCGCGTACCCGGGCGCACATAGTGGTCATCCCGCGCCGCGGAGAGGCTGCCTTCCACGTCGCCCCCGAACAGCACCTCCACGTGCCGCAGCTTTTCATCTTCGACGAGGATCTTCGCCCCGCCTTTTTCCAGCTCGCGCGCAATTTTCGACGGATTCCCTTCTACCGTGAAATCCAGGTCGCGCAGCGACGCTCCCGTAATGAGGTCACGCACCGTGCCGCCCGTCAGGTACAAGTTGAAGCCCATCGCAGCGGAAAGCTCCTGCACGCGCATCATCACGGCGCGTTGCTCCGGCGACAACCGGCTTTCCAGCAAAAACATGTAATCTGGCATCGCTCTCCTTAGCCTTGGCGCGCGCAAGCTACTCTCGGCGCGCGTCCTCTCTGCATTTTCCCGGGGTTCTGGCCGCCGGGCCCGTCTCCCTCGCGCGTGCCCTGACTACGCGCGTGGGTGGTGGGCCTTGTAAATCTGCTTCAACCGCTCCTCGACTACGTGGGTATAAATTTGGGTCGTGGAAATATCCGCGTGACCGAGCATGAGCTGCACCGAGCGCAAGTCCGCTCCGCGCTCCAGTAAATGCGTCGCAAAACTGTGCCGCAACATGTGCGGGGTCAGCGCTACGCGCAGTCCAGCGCGGCGTCCGTAGGCCGACAAAATCTTCCACACGCCTACGCGGCTGAGCGCCACCCCCCGCCGATTTACAAAAAGAGCCGGCCCCGAACGCGCTTTGGCATTGCGCAGCAATTCCGGACGCCCCTCTCGAAGATATCTGTCCACCGTGCCTATCGCCTTCTTGCCGACGGGGACGATGCGTTCCTTGTCGCCTTTGCCGATGCACCGTACACAGCCCACCTTGGCATCCAAGTCGCTTATGCCAAGGCCGATCAGCTCCGAAACGCGCAAGCCCGTCGAATACAGCACCTCCAGCATCGCTCGATCACGCAAACCTGTCGGCGTCCCGGAGTCCGGCTGCTCCAGCAGTTTCTCGACCTCCTCCAGCCTTAAATATCCCGGCAAGTGCCGCCGGATCTTAGGCGACTCCAGGTTGATCGAGGGATCCTCCGTTATGAGTTCCTGTACCTGCGCGAACCGAAAGAAATTCCGCAGGGTCACCAATTGCCGCGCGACCGTCCGGCTTTCCAGCTTTTGGCGGTATAGACCAGCCAAAAAATCGACCAGGTCGTCCCGGCTCACGCTCTCCAGAATCAGCTTGCGCTTCCGCGCGAAGGCCTCGAATTTATTTAAGTCTCGCTTGTACGCGGAAATGGTGTTCGCGGACAGGCCCTTCTCCACCCGCACGTGCATCAAGAACGACGAAATAACCGCCGAAAGTTCCATCAGGTTTCCACGTATTCCGCACCGTCACGTCCCCGCCGCAAAGCGATTCCGTAAACCTCTTCCATTTCACGGCATCGGAAGACCCACGCCAGCCCCAGGTACAAAGCCGTCGCACCAACGATAAGTCCTGTGAAGATCGAGAGTTGCACCAGAAACCGCGAATGCATCGCAAACTCGGTGTAACGATTGCCAAACCAACACGCTACTCCCATTATCCCGGAGCACAGCGAAATCTTTGAAAACGAGCGCAGGATTTCCATCGTACCCAGCGCCCCGTAACGCAACCGGAAGATTATGAACAACGCAAAAAAGTCAAAGAAGCACGCAATTGCCGTGGCAAGGGCCGGTCCGCCGTTCTGCACGCGCTTAAAGAAGAACTGCAAAAACACGATGTTCAGCACCAGGTTTATTATCAACGACATAGAAGCCACAATAACTGGAGTCTTGGTGTCGCGGGTCGAATAAAATGCAGGCACGATCAACTTCACCGAAGCCAGCGCCGGCAACCCTATCGCGTAATACAGCAAGGCCCGTGCCGTCAGCCTGGTAGATTCAGCCACGAACTGTCCGTGTTGAAACAACACCCGGATGATCGGCTCGCGCAGAATCATCAGTCCCAGGGCGGCCGGTACGGTTATAAATGCCACAATTCGCACGGAAAAGGTCAGCGTTTTCTTCAGAGACTCGAAATCTCGGGCCGCCGCCTGGTGCGACATCATCGGCAAAATGGCCGTAGCCACCGCGATGGCGTACCCGCCCAGCACCAACTCCATTACCCGGTCCGCGACATAGAGCGCCGCCAAACTACCCTCGGGCATTTTGCTGGCAGTCGAAAAATAGGTATCCACAAACAGGTTGATTTGCCCGATCCCGATGCCGAAGAAGCGCGGCACAACGAGCCGGGCAACGTCGCGGATTCCGGGATGCGAAAACGAAATCCCGAAATTGAAGTTCATCCCCTTCCTCACCAGCGTCGGTACCTGGGTCAGAAACTGCAGTACTCCCCCAACCAACACCCCCACTGCAAGAGAAACCGCTGGATCCTTGAAGTATGGCCACACCAGCGCCGTCGAAAACACAATGATCGACAGGTTCAAAAACACGGAGGTCGCCGCGGGTAACCCGAACACGTGAAAGCAATTGAGAATCCCGGAGGCCAGCGCCGCCAACGCGACAAAAAATAGGTATGGGAAAATCACGCGGTTCAGCGAGATCGCCTGGCCCCACGAAACGTTTTTCCCTGAATTCGCGGTGAACGCGTGGATCACCGCCGGCGAAAAGACCATTCCCAGTACGGTGATCAGCGCTACAAGCAACGCCAGCGTCCAAAAAAGCCGGTTCGCGAAATCCCAAACCTCTTCCTTCGGTTTTTCCCGCAGATACGTCGTAAAAACAGGAATAAAGGAAGCCGTCATCGAACCTTCCGCCACCAAGCGCCGGAAAAGGTTCGGAATGCGATAGGCCAAAACAAAGGAGTTAGCCGCCAGGGAGGTTCCCAGCAAGAAGGTGATTCGTTGGTCCCGCACATACCCCAAAATGCGGCTAACGATGGTGACCAGGGATATGATCGAGGCCGACTTCAGAATCTGTTTTTTCTCGGTCAACGGACCTCGCTCCGTGGCCTAAACCCAATGAAAACAATGACTTGACAGGGAAAACGCGATTAACATAACATACATTTCGACGTTTCGCAAATTTACCCATTTTTAAACGTGCGGATTCTTTGAAGAACCGAGCCCCAGCCTCTACGCACAAAAAAGTCGTCGTCGCGCTCCTGGACAAGACAGCCCTGCGTGGCTATCTCGGTCCCACGCGGCTCGGCCAATCCGACCCGATCGACGTGCTCACTCCGGACGGCGAGCATGTCCAGATTCCTCTCGCCAAAGTCCGCGCCGTTTATTTTGTCCGTGAGTTTTCCGATGACTTCGAGCCGGAGCGCAAAGCTTTTCTGAGCCGGCCGAAGCTCGACGGCCTTTGGGTTCGCCTACGCTTCACCGACAACGACATGCTAGAGGGCGTGGTGCCCAACGATCTTTTGTCTCTCCTCGACAACGGCCTGCAAATCACGCCGCCCGACCTTAACTCCGCGACCGATCGCATCTTCATTCCCCGGACCGCCCTCGCAGAAGTAACCGTCCTGGGCGTGGTGGGCATCGCGCGCCGCAAACCCGCAGTGGCGACCGTCGCAGCGGGCCAGTCGCGGCTATTCACCGAATAACAGCTAACGCTTTACCGCTGGCGTCCGCTGGCAACTCAATTCTTTCGTGCCTCACCTAACCGCGGGGGAACTCTCGTCGTCCATACACGTATATACGGATGAGTGTTCCCTGCGAGGTGCCGATGCAATCCCTGCTGTCTGATTTGCGCTACGCCGCCCGCGAACTCCGCCAACGCCCTGGTTTCACTCTAACCGCAGTTCTTTCCCTGGCGCTGGGCATCGGAGCGACCAGCGCCGTGTTCTCTGTGATTTACGCCGTACTGATCGATCCGTTTCCGTATCCCGGTGCGGATCGCATTGTGGAGGTTCGGCTGGTGGACAAGATCGGCAGCGACCGCCACTACATCGGCTTCAGCGGCCCACAAATCGATCAGCTTCGCCAAGCCAAGTCTCTGGAAGACGTCACGGCCATGGATTGGTGGAACCTGACCACCACGGACGGCGACCTGCCGGAAGACGCGCAGGCCATGTACATTTCACCAAACGCGCCGAGTCACTGGGGCATCCGCGCGAAGATGGGCCGCTGGCTGATTCCTTCCGATGCGCCGCCGGGACAATCCCCGCAGCCTGTCGTGGTGCTGACCTTCCAATTCTGGCAGCGCCATTTTATGGGCGACCCCAACGTCGTCGGCCGCACCATCCAACTGGTGCACAAGCCCTACCAGATTGTTGGCGTGATGCCGCCGCGTTTCAAGTGGGGCGCGGCGGACATGTACATCCCGCTGAAGGTCACGCAGGACCCGAACATCCACTTGGCGGCTTCGTTCAAACTCCGCCAGGGGGTGAAAGCTGCGCAAGCCAGCGCCGAGCTGCTGCCCATTCTGCAAGAGTTCGCCAAGCAGTCTCCCACGGAATATCCAGACGGTTTCAAGGTGAAGATGCCGAGCATTGTGGACGTATATGCCAGGCCGCTCGGGCCCACGCTGTACTTGCTCCTCGGCGCGGTCGCTTCCCTGCTCCTGATTGGCTGCGCGAACGTCTCGATCTTGCTACTAGCTCGAGGCACCGAGCGGCAGCACGAACTCGCCGTCCGGGCAGCCATCGGAGCCGATCGCCTTCGGATGATTCGCCAACTGCTTACGGAGTCGTTGAGCATCGCCGCGGCCGGAGCCGCGCTGGGCGTACTGCTGGCGTGGAAGGGACTCGCGTTCATCGCGGCGCGCCTGCCGGAGTTTTCTTTCCCCGCGGAATCGGTAATCAAGATGAATGTGCCGGTGCTGCTCTTCAGCGTGGGGCTGGCGTTCACCACCGCTATTGTGTTTGGACTGTGGCCGGCGGTGCAGCTTTCGCGGCCGGAAATTGCGCGGTTGATGCAGAGCAGCACCCGCCGCGTATCGGGCAGCATTCGCGCCAGGCGCAGTCACGGCGCCATGGTCGCCGCGCAGGTCGCGCTTACGCTGCTGATGCTGACCGCAGCGGGCGCCGCCGGCAAAGGCTTCGTCCGCCTGTTGCACACCGATCTGGGCTACGACCCGCACAACACCATGTCCGTGCCCATTCCGGTGCATGAAAACACGCATGTGGCATGGAAGGAGCGCGCCGAATATTTCGAGCAGATTCGCGCCAGAATCGCGGCGATGCCCCAGGTCGTGGCTGCTGGTATCTCCACCAACGCCACGCCGCCCTCGAGCGGCTGGCCCCAGCCGATCGAAATCCTGGGCAGCACCTCAGCAGAAAAACCCGAAGTGCGCGTGAACTTCGTTAGCCCGGAATATTTCCCGCTACTGAAGATTCCGCTCGCGCAGGGCCGCTTGTGGGATCACACGGAAACCATGCGCGGCGGCGCGCTCGCGGTGATCAACCAGACCATGGCGCGGCAGTATTGGCCGAACGGCGACGCCATTGGGCACCAAGTCCGCATACCTTCTCTTAAGGACCAGCCGCCCTATCAGCGCGCGGTCACCGGAAGTGATGGTTGGATGCAAATCATCGGGATTGTTGCCGACACTCGCGATGACGGCCTGCGAAACGCAGTCAAGCCCGCGGTCTACGTGCCTTATACCACGCAGATGTGGATGTTCACGCAAATTCTGGTGCGCACGCGGACGGCGCCGCTTGCGCTACTTCACGACATTCGCGCGCAGCTTGTGCAGGTCGATCCGGAGCAACAGACCATGCGCGTGCGCGACCTCGAAGCCTGGATCACCGGCGAGCAGGAGTACGCCCAGCAGCGCCTCGTTGCCACCTTGTTCGGGATTTTCTCTGTACTGGCGTTGGCTCTTGCCGCTGTCGGCCTCTACAGCGTCGTCTCCTACGGCGTCGCCACGCGCACCAACGAATTCGGTATCCGCATGGCTCTGGGCGCCAAAGCCTCTGACGTCTTCCGCATCGTTCTCTCGTCCACGGCGATGAACGTCGGTGCGGGGCTCGTCGCGGGCATACTCTTGAGCATCGCCTTCGACAAACTCTCGACAAAATGGGTGACCGAAAGCTCCCGCGACCCGCTGATCCTGGCGGGTGTAACTCTGCTGCTCATTGCTGCTGCCGCCCTGGCCTGCCTCGTGCCAGCCCGCCGCGCCGCCGCCACCGATCCGATGCAAGCGCTGCGCTACGACTGAACCGGAGATTCTCCGCGCTTTTCCCGACGCCTCACTCGCCACTTGTTCCCGGATGTGCGAGACTCGCATTCAGAAGAGGAGCCTGTCCATGAAACTCTCTGAAATTGCTCAGAGGCTTGCCTGTCGCCTGGAAGGCACGCCCGACACGGAAATCCGCGGTATCGCCGGCATCGAACACGCCGAGCCCGGCCAGATCACCTTTCTCGCGAACCGCCGCTACTTCCCTCTTCTCAAGACCACGCGCGCTTCCGCCGTGCTCATCGAAGACGGCATCAGCCTGGATCGTGGCGCCGGTTCGCCTCCCATCGCGGCCCTGCGCACGCCGAACCCCTACCTTGCCTTCGCTCACGCCATCGAACTTTTCTATCAGCCGCCGCGCTATGAGCCTGGCATTCATCCCACCGCGATTATTGCGAGGACCGCGCGGATCGCTGACGGCGCGCACATCGGCCCCTACTGCTTCATCGACGAACAGGCCGAGATTGGCCGCAACGCCGTGCTGCACAGTTTCGTCACGATTTATCGCGGCGCCAAAATCGGCGACGACTTCTTTGCCCACGCTCACGCCGTGGTCCGCGAATCCTGCCGCATCGGCGACCGCGTCATTCTCCAGAACGGAGTGGTCATCGGTGGCGATGGCCTCGGCTTCGCGAAGCAGAAGGGCGGCAGTTGGTACAAAATGCAGCAGTCCGGCCCCGCTGTGTTGGAGGACGACGTCGAGGTGCAAGCCAACGCCTGCGTCGACCGCGCGACCGTCGGTGAAACGCGCATCGGCCGCGGCAGCAAGCTCGATGATCTGGTGCTGGTCGGCCACGCCTCGCGCGTCGGCGAAAATACCATGCTCTGCGGACAGGTCGGTCTCGCAGGCTCCACAAAAATCGGCGACGGCTGCATCCTGGCGGGCCAGGTGGGCACCGCTGGGCATCTTTCCGTCGGCGACGGCGCGGTGGTCACCGCCAAGAGCGGCATCCCCGGCGATATTCCGCCCAAGTCGCTCTACTCCGGCTATCCCGCGATCGAAAACCGCCAATGGCTGAAAAACACCGCGGCGTTGAATCGTCTGCCGGAACTCCAACGGCGCGTGTGGGAACTGGAATCGGAGATAGAAAAACTAAAGAGCCGCTGAAGTTCGCGACCTGAGAATCGCGCTGAGAGTGCCTTACTGCTTGGGCGCCCAGAAGGGCTCGCGCGCCGGTACGAATTCAATCGGCACTTCGCTGACAAACGTCTTCAGCCAGCGCACGCATTCCTCCATGCCGGCCTGCTCGGAGGGAATGTGCCCGAGAATGATCAGCGCCTTGGGTTTCCTTTCCGTCACCGCATCGGCCACGTATTCGACGGTCTCCCATTCGCGCGGCTCTCCGGTGATCAGCACCTGGACGTCGCTGATTTCCAGCGCGCGTGTCTCCTTCGCAAAGCCGGAGGCCCCGGGAACAAGCGCAACTTTGTTCACCTTGAGTTTCGGATCACCCACCACGCGCATAATGCGAATCTTCAGGCGGCTCTTCAGATCGCCGGCCAGGCGCTCCAGGTCCGTTACTGGAATCGCAAACAGGTATTGGTTGCTGGAATCCTGAAACTTCTCCCAGCCTAGAGCGTGCGCCATTCCTAATTCGATGCCGTCTTGCTTCATCCGGTGCCAGTGATCGTGAAATCTCCAGATCACCAAACCGTGCTCCGCGATAAATGCGCGCTTGGCTGCCAGCACAGGATCGTTGTCCTTCTGCTCCAAGTCGTCCGGTTTATCCAGGTGGTTGAAGAAGGTAGGCTCGTGCGTGATGATCAGATTTTGCCCCGCCGCTGCCGCCCGTTGAAGCACGTCCAACGTGGCCATCATGGTTACTGCAATGCCCTTGACCTCCGCGTCCGGATTGCCCGCCTTAAAGGTGTCCACCGTCTGCTGCATCCAGGGAATTCCGACATGCTCTTGAATACGCGCTATCACTTCGCGCGCGGTTAGAGGTTTGGCTTGCGCCGCGAGCGAAGGCGCGCCGATGCTCACTGTGAGTAGAAATAGTGCGCAGCCTCGAACCCTTCTATTGGTCATAATAACGAGTCCTTTCCTGCTGCTTTGCCTACGACACCTCACGCACCTTCCGCTGGCGCAGCCCCCGCGAAGCCAATGGGTCGCTGGTCCGGTGGCAAACCCGCGGCCATCGCATCGTGTACGCGATCATTCAGCGCATCGCGCTCCTCGAAGGAATACTTGGAGGAATCGATCGGTTCCAGAAACTCCACCAGGATCTCTCCTGGATAAATCCGCAGCGACCGTTTGCGCATCACTTTGTGCGCGCCCGAGCACGCGATGGGGACAATTGGGACGCCCGCTTTAATGGCCATCACTACCGCACCCTTCTTGAAATTCTGCAGCCGCCCGTCCGGGCTCCGCGTACCCTCCGGATAAATCAAAAAGGACTGGCCGGCGCGCATCGACTGCGTCGCTTTCTCGACGCTGGCAATGGCCGAGTCTCGCTCATTGCGGTTAACGGGAATGAAGCCCGCCAGCGTAAACGCTTGCCCCGCGATTGGCCATTTGTACAACGACTCCTTCAGCAGAATCGCCACGCGCCTCGGAATGGCGCCCACCACCGCGGGCGCGTCCGCCGAACTGGTGTGATTGGCGACAAACAGGCACGCGCCCGCGGGAACGCGCTCTCGGCCCTTGATTCGCACCTTGACCCCAACCGCACGCATCAGAAACACGATTCCTTTGATTCCGGTCCAATACAGCGGATTCGGATTGCGCGAAATCAGCGTGTATAGAAGAAGGGGCGGCCCAGCCACCAGCATGTACAGCGGAAGGAAGATGCAAATGAAAATGGAGCCAAGCATGACTGCGCAGAACTCTCTCGAATCCCACGGCCATCGTCAAGTGCGCGGCTTCATCGTTTTGAAACCGAGGCCGTCACCGGCTGCGTGGTGCCGCGCAGAATCCCCTCGCGAATTCGCTTGGCCTTTGCGTCGGCGTGCGAATCCTCAACAACTTGGTAAAAAGTTTCCGTCACTTCTTCAATCCGAAAGTCGACGGATATCTCGTGGTCGTCTCGCCGGACCCGCACGCGCACCACGCTGCCGGCCTTCTGCGAATAGACCCAGCGCTCCGCATTGCGCGGCGGCTCCGAGCCATTCCAGCTGAGAATCACATCGCCGGAGCGCAACCCCGCTTGCGCCGCGGAGCTCTCGGGGTCCAGACCTTGTACGCTGACTTCCCCACTGGCGCCGCGCTCGGTGAAAAACCCCAGCGCCGGCCGTTTGCGCTGCGCGGTTCGCAAATCGAGCCCCGCCAAAGCAAGGATATGCGAGTACGGCAGCGGCTTTGCGTGAGACACATAGTCGCGAAAAAAGTCCTCGAAGGAACCGCCCGCAACCTGCTCCGCTGTCAAACGAATATCAAGGCTGTCGCGGTACGGCTTGTTTTGCTTCGCAAATTCGTTGTTCATCGCGCGCAGGACATCATCGAGGCTCTTCTCATTGTCCGTGCGATCGCGGATTAGAATATCCAGCAGCACACCCAACACTTGTCCCTTGGCGTAGTAGGACACGCTGTTTTCCGGCCGGTCATAAAGCGGATATTTCTCCAGCCAGGCATCCAGGCTGGACTCCTCGGCGCTTTGCCAGCGGTTTGCCGGGCGAGCTTCGAGCCCGCTGATCTGCTGGCTCAGATCGAAATAGAACTGGTCTTTGCTCCACAATTGCGAGCGCACCACGGTATAAGCCGCGTACGTGCTGGTCACTCCCTCGGCGAACCACAACGCCCGCGTGTACTGCTCCTTCGTGTAGTCCACGGGGTCGAGCGTCGCCGGCCGGATGCGCTTCACGTTCCACAGGTGAAAAAACTCGTGAGCGGCAATATTCGGCAACTCTTCCGCGGAACGCAAAGAAATTGCCGTCGAATTGGCGTGCTCCATGCCCCCGCCCGCGGCCCCTTGCCCGAGGTGAATGATGAAAGTGTAGTGCTCGTAAGGCGCCCCTTCCATCAGCTTCAGCTCATACGTGCAAATTCGCCGCAGCTCGTCCTCAATTTCTTTTTTCTTCCACTTGTCCCCGTGCACTGCAACGGAAACTGCCGGCGTCAGTCCCGGTAGATCGAATAGCTCGAGTTTGCCGGCTTCGATTGGAGTGTCAGCCATGGCGTCATAACTGCGCGCGGTGAACTCAATCATGTGGGCACCGCCCATCGATTCATCCAGCTCAGGTAGAGCCGCTGCAGCCACCCAACCGCCGGGAACTTCGTTCAAGGCGAGTTTGACATCTTCGGGCCGTCGCGTCGGAACGTAGATGAGAATCATGGCGGGATTGATGAAGACGTGGTCGCTGCTCAATTGCGTAGCGAACGGACCTGGCTCGTCCCAATAGCTCGCGTACTTCAGCGTAATTGTTCCCTTCCCCACGATGTGCCACGTTTGTTTATCGATTTTCTCCAGCGGAAGCTTTTCTGAGCCCGCGAAGGCCGCGACCTCGCGTAGGTGCGCGCTGAAGTCCCGAATCTGGTACAGCGCATTCCACGCCGGCATCTGCACAGTCACTTCTCCGGTCGCGTCCGGAATCTCCATGCTGACGTGAAAAATGTGCCGCTCGGGGTGTTCAAGAGAAACTGTGTAGCGAATCGTGGCGCCCGCGCTGCTAGTCACAAGCGCGAGCAGAAACACAGCAAAAACAATTCGCGATGCCGGAAACCACCGGGCTTGGAGGATCATCACCGGGCTGGCGCCTCGGTGGGTACAACGCGCTCAAGCTTCTTCACTAATTTCTCGCACAACCCGTCGAAACTACCGTTGGACATAATCAACAAAAGGTCGCCGGGCTTCGCTTCGGTCGAAAGATACTCAGCGATGGCGTCAGAGCCCGCGAAGGTGCTCGCCTCACGCCCCAATTCCCGCACACTGGCGGCCACGGACTCGGGATCCATACGGTTGTCGTCGACAAGTTGCTGCGCGCGAAACACGCCGCCGAGCACGACGCGATCGGCTAGCGCCAAGGCCTTCGGCAGCGACTCCTGGAACACCTTGCGCCGCATGGAATTCGATCGCGGCTCCAATATCGCCCACAGTCTGCGCTTTGGCCAGCGACTCCGCGCCGCTTCA
>Ga0210406_10007337_pt1 | contig 11217 bp, 3 predicted proteins | sample IncBWC30MmetaG_FD_155454 | JGI IMG/M metagenome (GOLD analysis project Ga0210406, IMG submission 155454) | Forest soil microbial communities from Barre Woods Harvard Forest LTER site, Petersham, Massachusetts, United States - Inc-BW-C-30-M | ecosystem: Environmental > Terrestrial > Soil >... | reverse complement strand
AAGACGGAAGTGGCTCGCCGCCTCGCCGAGTTTCTCTTCGGCTCGGAAAAATCGCTGGTGCGCTTTGACATGTCGGAGTTCATGGAAAAGCACTCCGTATCAAAATTGATAGGTGCACCCCCAGGCTACGTCGGCTACGAAGAAGGTGGCCAGTTGACCGAGCGCGTGCGCCGGACCCCGTATTCGGTTATATTGTTGGACGAGATTGAGAAAGCGCATCCCGACCTCTTCAATATTTTGCTTCAGGTGTTTGAGGACGGGCAGTTGACCGATGGTCTCGGAAATACGGTTGATTTCCGCAACACCATCATCATCATGACCTCCAATATCGGCGCGCGGCATTTGCAGAAGCGCACCTCCATCGGATTCCAGGCGGGAATCGACGAAGCCAGCCTGCGAAGTATGGAAGACCTGGTATTGGGTGAAGTGAAGCGCGCGTTCAACCCGGAGTTTCTCAACCGGTTGGACGAAGTTATCCTCTTCAATCCATTGGGTGACGAAGATCTGCTCCGCATTATCGATTTGCTCGTCGGCCAGTTGAATGACACACTCATTCACCGGCAAGTGCAGGTAGTGCTGTCGCCCGAAGCAAGGCAGTGGATTCTCGAGAAGACGTGCGCGGACCGCAATTACGGAGCGCGTCCGCTGCGCAGGGCTCTTCAGAAATACGTGGAAGACCCGCTCTCCGAATCACTGATCCAGGGGGGAATTCAGAGACCTGCAACATTGCAGATTTACGTTGCGGGGGAAGGTCTCGCGTTCCGGCCGGTAGGTGAGGCAACCCCAGTCGTCCACTAGCGAATCTGACGCAACACGTGTGAACGCGAAACGGTTTGGCCAGAGTGGAAACCGTCGCGCGTGGTACGCGCTACCAGCCCCACCGGGCCTGGCGGGAGAATAACAAATTGAGTTTGGGGGCGCGGCCTTGAGATTCTCAATGGCCGCTAAACGGAAAGTCTGTGTCTTCGCGGAGATGAACCTGGCGCGTTCGGCGCGGGCGGGTGTCTCCTGGCGACCGGTAATTCTTCTAACGTTACTCTCGTATTTTGCTCCTCCTTTGATTCAGGCAGGGGCCGCGAGGTTAGAAGAAAAAACGGTCGTGGAGCACGAGCATTACCTGTTTCACGCCAATCTGGATCTGAATTCCCTCACGGAAAAAATGGACCAGTTCGCGCCGGACGAACCCTCCCTAGCGCAGGCTGCCGGCAATTTTGTCATCGACCGCATCGAGTTCACCGGGAACCGCCGCATCCGCACGGACACCCTGAAAGCCCGCATCTTCAGCCGCGAAGGCGATCCCTACAACGAAGAGACCCTCCGCCGCGACTTCCAGGCGCTTTGGAATACACAATTCTTTGAAGACGTGAAATTGCGCGTCGAGGATTCGCCCACCAAGCCGAACGGAAAAGTAATCGTCTTCGAAGTCACCGAACGCCCGGTCATCCGCCGCATCCGCTACGACGGCATCCATTCCATTTCTGAATCCGATATTCTCGACCGTTTCAAGGACAAAAAAGTGGGTTTGACGGTGGAAAGCCAGTTCGACCCTACCCGCATCAAAAAAGCTGAGGTGGTCCTGAAGGATTTGCTGGGTGAACACGGCCGGCAGTTCGCGAAAGTGACGCCGCAGTACGAGCGGATCGCTTCGAGCAACGCGGTGATCCTGGTCTTCAAAATCGAGGAAGGCCCCAAGGTCAAGGTGGGCGAGATCCAATTTACAGGGAATCATGCCTTCAGCCGCCGGAAACTGATCCGTGCGATGCACAACGACCGGCCGTATTCGATTCCGCTGAAGATTACGGAAATCAACGTGATGTCGAAGACCTACGACCACGACAAACTGATCGAAGACATTGAAGTCGGCATCCGCGGGCTTTACCAGGACAACGGATATTTCAAGGTGCTGGTCAAAGACCCGATCCTCGAAAACATCGATACCAACGGCTGGCGCTGGGGCGTTCCCGTCGTGATGGGGCGCTCCAGCGGCAAGGCCGTGAACATCACCATCCCGATCGAGGAAGGCAACAAGTACACGATGGGGACGATACGGATTGCCAGCAGCGATCCGGACAAGGCCCTCTCGCTGAAGGTGGAAGCCCTGAAGGGTGCGTTCCCGCTCAAACAGGGCGACGTCTTCTCCACGGCGAAAATCCGCAAAGCGCTCGAGGACTACACAAAAATTTACGGGCAGTATGGCTTCATCGATTTTGTGCCCACACCGGAAACGGACATCGACGAAGCGGGCAAACGCATCGACGTGACGATGAAGTTCGATGAAGGCAAGCAGTATTACGTCCGCCGCATCGACTTCAGCGGCAACACCACCACCCGCGACAAAGTCGTCCGCCGGCAACTCCTCCTCGACGAAGGGCAGCTCTTCAACAAGCGTGCCTGGGAGTTGAGCGTCCTGCGCATAAACCAGCTCGATTATTTCGACAAGCTGGACCCCGACAAAGCCGTCGAAATCAAGCGCAACCAAAAACAAGGAACGGTGGACCTGCTGCTGAAGCTGCATGAAAAAGGCAAGCAGTCCATCGGCTTGCAGGGCGGCGTCAGCGGACTGGCCGGCGGATTCATCGGCCTGACCTATCAGACCAACAATTTCCTCGGCCTCGGTGAAACGCTCACCCTTTCCGCGCAAATCGGGCAATACCAGCGCAACCTGATGTTCGGCTTCACGGAACCATATCTTTTCGATCGCCCGATCAGCAGCGGCTTTACCATATTTTCGACGCTCTACAAATTCAACCAGGCCCAACAGGCGGCGCAACTCACCGGCCAGCAGGTCAGCATCAATCCGCAGTTCATCCAGGATTACAACCAGAACAGCACCGGCTTCACCACGTTTGCGAACTACGCCCTCAAGAAACACGTATTCACGCGCGTCGGCATTACCTATGGCCTCACGCGCACCAACATTTCCACCTACAACCAGTCCTCGGAACTTCTCTTCACGCAATTGCAATACGGCAGCCTCGCGGGGCCAAGCGCGCTTAATGGAATTATCGCCAGCACGGTTACGGGTACCATCAGTTACAACACCATCGACAACCCGATCAACGCTACCCACGGAAAAAGCTATTTTTATTCGCTGTCGTTCACGGGCGGCCCAATCGGCGGCAACGTCAACACCATCACCAACACCGGCGAGTTCAAGTATTTCCATCCCGTCAATCACCGCCGCAACGCGGTTGGCGTCCGATTCCTGGGAGGATTTACGACCGGGTATGGCGGGAAAGAAGTTCCGCCCTACAGCCGCTTCTACCTCGGCGGCGAAAACGATTTGCGCGGATTCGATATTCGCGCCGTCTCCCCGGTAACCTACATCCCGAACTCCATTAACCAGACCATTGCGGTTTCTGGGCGGGCGTTCAACGTGCCCGTCCTGCTGAAGAGCATCACCTTCCCGGGGGGCGACACCCAGGGCGTTATGAATCTTGAATACCGGATACCGATTGCCGGCCCGGTGGCGATGTCGCTCTTTAACGATATTGGTACGGTCGGAGTCTTGCGCAAGGGCGGCTTACTGCTGGCTCAGAGCGGCATCGAAAACATCAATAGTTTGTACCCACTGGCGAACCAGCAGGCGCAATTGCAGATCGCCCCGGGCACGAACTTTAAACTGCGGGATTCGGCGGGCATCGAGTTCATCGTCAATCTTCCGATCGTGCAGGCGCCCTTCCGGATTTATTACGCCTACAATCCGCTGCGCATTCATCAGACGTTGTACGCGCCCAACGCGCAGATCAACGGGATAAACCTTTCGCGGCAGTGTATCGCCAGCGGTATGGTTAATCCCATTACCCCCATTGATCCGAATAATTTGGGCAACTGGCAGGCGATTTGCAATTCCGGCGTGGTCCAGGCAATGCAGCCGATCTTCGCGCCTTCCGGTTTGAACTACTTTGAACCGAAGACAACGTTCCGGTTCACCGTAAGCCGCACGTTCTAAGCGAGCGGCCGAATGCGAGTTTCTGTAAGTAAGTTAGCTTGGGAAGGCCGCGGGAAATTTCCGCGGTGATTTAATAAGGGAGATTGCATCCATGAGTTGGCGTACGGCAAGAAATTCGATTTTGGCAATTTGCGCGACGGGCGCGGTGGTGGCCATGTCCGGCTGCGGAAGCTCCAGCGCGAACGTAGTGACTGTTTCGGTGATCCCCAGCGCAGTGACGGTGCTCGCGGGGCAGGTGCAAACCTTTACCGCAACGGTGGGTGGCTCCACTACCACAACCGTCTCCACTTGGCCCTGCACGTTTTCCTACACACCGGCTCCAACCACGGCGCAACCTAACCCGAAGGCCGTCACGGGCGACTGCACGTCGGGCAGTACGCCGACGGGACTAACCGGAAACATCGGCACGTGGACCATCTCCACGGCCAACGGTTCCAACGTGCTTACCTACACCGCGCCCTCACTCACCAACTTTCCCAAACCTTTCGTTCCAATTCTTACCTTCACCGCCACTGCGGATGTCGACAAGAAAAAGACCGCACCAGCACAAATCGGATTGGATTCCGGAATCCGGGTGTCCGTCACCCCCAGCACCGCGACTGTTCCGGTCGGCTTAACCACGGCGCAAACCACCACTTTCTTTCCATCCTTCCTGAACGCCCCGCCACTCAGCGCACAGTTCAAGCTGGTGCAGCCGAATTCCAGTTCCAGTATTCTCGCGGATCAAACCCCAAATCCGCTCTCCGATTCCTGCGATCCCACCTGCGGCACGATGGATCCAAATGGCAACGGTATTTACACCGCCCCAACTACCTTGCCAACCGACACCAAGCCCGCCGGCAGCAAGTCGACCTTGCCCACCACCGTGTTCCTGGTGGTCTGGTCATCATCAGACTCCAGCCACTGGAACATCGCCACAATCACCCTGGTGAACGCTACCACCAACCCGGTCAGCTACTCGGGGCTCTATCCGCCAACAGTGGCGGCCGGAGGCGTGCTTCAGGATGTCTTTCTGAAAGCCAGCAACCTGCTCAATACCGCGCAAATCAGTTTTATTTCACCCGTCGCAGAGGACAATCTTGCGAACGGCCAGCAAACGCCGCTCAGCAATACCACACAGGTCTTCACGATCCCCATCTCGGCCGCGTTTTGTACGCCAAGCGCGGCCAACGTAACGCCGGTGGTGACGTGTGACGCCTCGCTCTTAACCAGAGTCCGGCTACTTTCGCCTCAGCTCGCCAAGGCGGAGCCGGTGGTCCCACCCGGACAACCGCCGCAACCGGCATGGATCATGATCTCCAACTTGCCCCCGCCCCCGCCAACACCTCCGCCCCAGCCCCCGCCAGGCTGCGCCTTCTTTCCAGGCTCCGCGTTTACTTCGATCGCGTGTCAATTGCACATCGTGAACGCCAGCCCCGGGCTGGTCGCTGCGGCTCCCGATAGCTTTCAGCAAAGCACACAAAATGGCTCGATCGAAGTGTCGCTGGACGGTGGCTATTACGGCACCTCAAGCAATGGGATAAACGTAACCTTCGACGGCAACGGAGTGAACAAGAGTGTCCAGTCCGGAGCCAGACGGGTTATTTTTTCGCAAAGCAACTTTCAGCTTCCGAATCCCGGGCTATACGAAACCACCCTCACCGCCAATCCCACCCAAGGGGCTCCTCCTCCTTTCCCCACCGTAATCACCAACGTGGCGGTACAGCCCGCTTTTGCCTCTGCGCCGGTGCCGACTTCCGTTCCCCTGATAGCCGCGGGGAAGCCAGCAGTGAACTTGGCGCCGAGCGCCATGGCACTGAACTCCGTCGCAGGGTACGCGGTGATCGCCGAGGAGGCATCGAGCACGCTTCAGTTCGTGGATCTCACCGGCAGCACACCAGTCGTGAATACAAATCAAATTCCACTGGGCGGAACAGCCTCCGCTCCCACTGATATTGCAATTGATACTCAACTACCGGGGATCAACGGCGATATGGGCATCGTGGTGAGCAGCGGGGATAGCCAGTTGTATTTCTACGCATTGAACGGAAAAGCTGGCACGGCGACTCCACTGCAAACCTCCTCCCTTTCCGTTGATTTGCGGATACTGCTTGGGCAGCCGACGGCGACCGGATTGCCTGCACCGGTATCGTTTGGCGTCGATCCAACCACGCACCTGGGAGTGGTGGCCTACGCAAATACGAACGTAGCCTTCATCGTGGACGTGAATCCGAACCTGGATGGGAAAGATAATCGGACGTGCTTCCTGCAGGGAAAAGTGCCTCCGTGCGTGATAGCGCCGGTCGCCGTGAACACCGGTCCGACGCCAAAGGTAGTCATGCAACCGAAACTGCCGCTGGCGTATGTAACGCCTGGCGGAGGAAACGGCGCCACCTCGGTAGTGAATCTGCTGCAACAGGGCACATCTGCCCAGATCGCGCCCTTCGCATCGGGCGGAACGAGCGGCGCCGTGCGAACGGCTGGAACCACCAAGATCATTACCCTCACTCCGCACGGGATCAATCCGATCCTGGGCGGAACAGTGATTATTTCCGGCATCAATGGAACGAATACCGGTTCAAGTTTCAATGGGACTTACCAGGTGGCTCAGGTTATCGATCCGTTTTCCTTCACGTACGCGCAGTTCGGTCTGAAAGACGACATTGAGAGCAACACCAGCTCCGGCAGCAGCGGCGCCGGACTGGGAACCGTCCAGTATGGGTCGCCCTATTTTTCCTTCAGCACCTCCACAACCGTATCGGGCGCGGCGATCAACCCGGTAACCAATACCTTTGCCTACGCCGATTACAGGGCAACTTCCGCACAAATCGGCTTTATCAGCACCGTCGACCAGTCCTTGACCACCTTGACCTTGACGGCGGGGAGCTGCAGCACCGGATGCAATCCGAATCCAGGGGGCGGACCGGAGCTCGGTTTCCGCTCGGTGGCCTTTGATCCCTTCACCGACATCCTCATCGCCTACAATCCCAATGAGAATCCCGGCACCGATGTTGTCGGAAACGAGATTTCGTTGATCAATCCGGGAGGCCCAGCCGCCAGTGGATCGTCAAATTTCCCCACACGGATTATTGCCGCGATTAATACCGGCCAGGTTGGGACCGGTACGTATACTCCCACGGGACAGACCGCAGCAGTCAGCGTCTTCGGACCAATGACGTACGACCCGAAAACGAAAAATGTGCTCGTCGCGAACGCAGGCAGCAACAGTCTGACCTACATGAACCTGGATCCGTTGAACACTTTCCAGAAGGCTCACATCCAGGACCTGCGGTTAAAGGACAACGTGCCGCCGTATGGCGTTCCCGTGGCCCAGCCTACCCTGGGTTCACTGACCGCAGCCACGACCTGCAGTCTGACCGACCCGACGGAACCCTGCATGCCGCAAGCCGTGCGGGTCGGACCACAACCGGCGAATTTGCGGATTCTCGGTCAAGGCTTCACTTCCGGAGGAGCTCCAATCGTACGCCTGGATGGACAGACCTCCATTACGCCTCCCGGGCAGACGATGCCAGTCCCGCTCCCCGCTCCGACTTCTGTGACCGACAGCGAAATTGATATAACCATTCCCGCGGCGTTTCTGTTTACCCCCCATGATTACGCGCTCGACGTGCAAACCAGCTCCGGTGGTCTGACCTCCACAACCAACGCCATCGATTTGCACGTCGTGGGAATCCTGGATCTGGCAAGCACCTGCAAACCCACCTCAAGCTTCCCGCAAGGTCCCGAAGGTGTGGCCATCGATGACTCGCGGCACATCGCGCTGATCACCAACTATGCCTGCAACAGCGTTTCGGTAATCACGATCGATCCGAACGGTTTTGCGAAAACCGGCGGCGGCACGGCTCCCTACGGAACAATCATCGGCAGTGTGGCCGTCGGGAAAAATCCCATCGGCGTCGGTGTCATTTCCCGCCTGCACTATGCGGTCGTCGCGAACAATGGGGACACCCCGAACGGAACTGCCTCCATTATTGACATCAGCGCTCCCGACAACCCGCAGATCGTCCCGATTGTCACCACTTCCGGAACCACAACCACCACAGCTACCAGCGTCACCGTCGGCCTTGCGCCACTTGGTGTGACGATTGATCAGGATCGCGCCCTCGCACTGGTCGCCAATAACGGCTCAAACACGCTTTCGTCCATTGACCTCACCGTCCTCGCTCCCTCGGTCACGGGTGGGCATACCCAGACTGGTCCTTCGGCAACCACGGTTGGACTCTCCGGCCCGCCAACCGCGATTGCCGTGGATCCGAACCGGGCGGTCGCGGCCGTTACCAGCCTGCAGAACTCTGGCACCACCAGCGTGAACGGCGGAATCGACGTTGTGAATCTTGCGACGAATCCTCCGTTAAAGAGTACGACGGCCTCTGTCTCTTCCTTGGCCGCCAGCCTCACCGGTATCGTTTATGATCCCGGCGACCCCAATGGCACCACCGCGCAGACCGGGCTCTTCTACTCCACCTCGACGCAGCAGAACGCCATCTATTCGTTCGACCCGGACACCGGGGGCGTGCAGACCATTCGAGTCGGCGTCAATCCCTTCTCGCTCGGATACAATTATCAGACCGGGACGATTCTGACGATCAACTCCACCTCGAACAGCAGCACCGTCGTCGACGTGCAGAATTTCAAGGCGCGGCAGACCCTGGGAATCAGCAGCCTTTCCCAGTTCGCAATCGCCGTGGACAACTTCACGAATACCGCCGTGATTGTGGATCAGAACAACAATCGCGTCGTGTTCCTGAATCTGCCGAAATAAGAAGCTCCCCGGCCCGTCGTGCGCCGGGCAGGATAGCGTTTGCAGCCGTCTTCCGTGCTCAGCTATACTGTTCGCTTTGCGTAGGGGCGGTTCGGGCTGCGGGGGTGGACTCCCCGCGGGAGTTTGCTGGGAAGAGCTTGTCCCGTTTTCCCAGGAGCATTTAAAAATTTGACCGGTCACCGGTTAAGTAGACAAAGGCTTGCCAATCTTAATGGCGTCGGCCGCCAGAGACCAGGCAGAGCCAGGATGAACAAGGAGAAAACAGTGAATTCAGGAAACATGATTCGTGTGGCTGCGGCAGCCACGTTGTGCCTTTTGGGTACGGCAACCATTCGCGCGCAAGGCGCAGCACCGGCGGGCGCGGCAGGCGCCGGCAAGATTGCCGTGCTCAACGTCCGCCAGGCTATCGTAACGACGGCGGAAGGCAAGCAAGCTTCGGCGGAACTGCAATCGCAGTTCGCTCCGCGGCAGAACGAAATGGAAGCTCTCAACAAGCAGATCAACGATATCCGGCAGCAACTCGCCGCCAACCAGACCACCTGGAGCGATGAGCAGAAGACCAAGGCCCAGACCCAGGGACAGCGTCTCGCCGCTCAACTCGAACGCAAGAACACCGAACTGCAGACAGACGTCAACGATGCGCAAGGCGAAGTGGTGGACCGCATCGGGCGTAAAATGATGGATGTGCTGGATCGCTTCGCGCGCGAGAACGGTTACGTCGCGGTGTTCGATTCTTCCGCCCAGAATTCACCGATTATCTACGCGTCGAACAATGTTGACGTGACCCAGGACATTATCCGCCTCTACGACCAGCAATACCCGCTGAAGGGTGGCTCTGCTCCGGCAACCAGGCCGGCAACCACGCCGAAACCTGCTGGAGCTCCGGCAACCACTCCGAAGCCGACCACGCCTCCCGCTCCCAAGCCGTAACTTTAGGCCTGAACAATTTCGCGGAAACCAGGGCCGCCTCAGGGCGGCCCTTTTTATTTTGGAGCCCTTTTATTTTAAAGACTGTTTGGATCGCCCGTGGGAACAGCCTGGGTCGAGGGTGGAGGCGGCGGATTCTTCGGCTTGCCGATTTTGTGGTTGGTATCCACTTCGAACAACATGTAGTCCGTCAAATAGTGCTTGTGATGGTAGCGGCGGCCGCGAAGTTCCATATGCATCTCCGCGCTCCACGGGAGCCACAGAGTGGTGTCGGTGGATGAGAAATTCACGGGGCCATAGTCCACAAGCAAATGGTCGCGAGTCAGGCCGAGTATCTGAATCGGCTGCAGTAGATCGGTTTCGATGCGCAGCACATCAAAGCTGGTGGAAGAGAGCCAGATGCGGCCTTTAATGGCAATCGGAAAGAGTTTCCCCTCGCGCTGCCACTGGCGGACACCCGTGCTGGAGTTCTTGCTCTCCTGAAACCTAATTTGCCAGGTAGCCTTTCCGCGGATACTGGCTAAGCCTTCGCACTGATAGCTGAACTCGCTCCTGACCGCTGGCTGCAATATCGATACGCCCAGATTATTCAGGCCTGTGGTCGCCAGCGACGTCGGGAAACTGGAGTCGCTGCCCGTGGCATGTCTGTCTTCGTCAAGAAAAAAGGAATCGCTGCCAAAGCGATTGACAAAAACGATATAGGAAAAATCGCGCGATTTGACGGGGCCCGGCCTGCCGAGCCGGTCAATTTCCTGATGATCGATGTGTTCCGTGGCCGTGAATTTCTCGAAATTTTGCAATTGTGATTTCAGGCGGTGCTGCGCGTGAGCCAGGATGTCTTCCGCGCTGCAAGGGGCATTCTCCGCCAACGGGAACTCACGGCTGTCAATGTCCAGCGGAGCCCACGGACGCTCGTTGGCCGGCAACAATTCAATCGCCGGGGTGGAAGGGACCGGCAGGTTCGCCAAGGGAGCAGGTTCCGAGGAGACAGCAACGGCGGCCCGCGGCGCAGAGAGCGAAGCAATGCGTTTCTTGGCTTCTGCCGCACTGGGGTCGCCGGGAAACTTGGCTATAAGTTCCTGCCATGTGGTTCGCGCCTCCTGCAGTTTCCCCTCTGCTTGCAGAATTTCTCCAAGGAGGAGGCGCGAACCAGCGCCCTTTTCACGCGCAAGTTCGGCTGCCCGGCGTGCGTGGATCTCCGCATCGGCCGCGCGGCCTGCCTTCGCATAGGCAGTTGCGAGGAGCAAATGAGTACGCCATCCACCGCCATTCTTGAGGAATGCCTTTTCCAAAGTGACGACAGCCGCTGCAGTTTCGCCGTTGCGGAGCTGCAATTCGCCAAGAGCGAGCAACGATCGCTCGTGTGTGGGATCGATAGTCAATGCATGCTCGAAATTCTGTCGCGCCACGTCAACGTGGTTCAATCCTAGCTCCGCGCTGCCGAGCAGATAGCTAAGGTCGGGATTTCCGGGGGCCAGCGAAAGTCCCTTGGTGAAATGTGTGCGCGCCACTTCAAATTGCCGCTTGCGCATGGCCTCCAGACCCTTATCAATCTCCGCCTGGAGTTTCGGCGCCA
>Ga0210406_10007335_pt1 | contig 11221 bp, 8 predicted proteins | sample IncBWC30MmetaG_FD_155454 | JGI IMG/M metagenome (GOLD analysis project Ga0210406, IMG submission 155454) | Forest soil microbial communities from Barre Woods Harvard Forest LTER site, Petersham, Massachusetts, United States - Inc-BW-C-30-M | ecosystem: Environmental > Terrestrial > Soil >... | reverse complement strand
CTACAACGAACTGTACGTACCCTATCGCCAGCGGCCCTTCCTCACGATGTGGCTGATCACGCGGGGACCAGCCAGCATTGCCTCGGCCGCGCGCCGGGAGATTCTCGCCGTCGATGCCGATCAGCCGGTGGCCGCAGTCCGCACAATGGATGAAGTGATTGCCGATTCGGTTTCACAGCCGCGCTTGCGCACCGCGTTAATCGGTGCTTTCGCCGTTCTGGCATTGATTCTCGCGGTGATTGGAATCGCCGGAGTCGTGGCCTGGTCGGTCTCTCAACGCACCAATGAGATCGGGATACGCATGGCGCTGGGCGCCCGGCCCTCGAATATCCTGGCGATGATCGTTCAGCAGGCGTTCACCATGATCGGCACCGGCCAATTGATCGGAATTGTTGGCGCGCTGGCGCTAACGCGCGTTCTAGCGACCTTCCTGTTCGGAATTTCTCCCGAGGATCCACTGACGTTCGCCGGCGTGGCGCTGCTGCTCGGGGGAGTGGCTTTGACTGCCTGCGTGATGGCCGCGCGACGGGCGCTACGAATCGATCCAGCGACGGCGCTGCGTCGGGAGTGAGGGGAAGGTCACTCGTAATAGGCCGGCGCTTTTTTCAGCTTCGAATTGCCGACATAATCGTGCTGAATCCATAGCTGCGCACCGGTCTTCTTCAGGAACACTTCGATCGCCGCTCTGGATTGCGCCGTCTGTTCTTGGTTGAATTCAAACGTCGGCACCCGGTTGAGCGTGCGCTCCTCTGGATAGTGATAAAGATCGCCGCTGAGGAGCACCGGCCCGGTCTTCGCTAGCTTCAAGAACAATACCTGGTGCCCGGCAGTGTGGCCTGGCGCCGACTTGAGTACGACAGAGCCGTCGCCGAACACGTCGTATTCGTCGTCCTTCAGGACAATCGTCTTGCTGTCCTTGAGGGCGCTGTAGTTGGCGTAATAGTTGAGCTTGGTAGGTGCCGTTTCCGCAAACATCGCGTCCCGTTCAACTTGCCGTGCTAGCCAAGTGGCGCCCGCAAACTGATTGGCATTGGCCACATGATCGTAGTGATAATGCGAGATAGCCAGATATGTGATGTCGGCAGGATTATAACCGGCCTCCGCCATCTGAGCCTTAAGGGGCTTCGTCGCCATCGCGTAGCCTTGGCCGATCGGTATGCCTGGCGTCTTCAGGGCGCTGTCCGGGATCACCCCCACGTCCCATGCCAACGTGCCTTTCGGATGCACGATGAGAAAGCACGGCGCGGACATGATGTTAGTCACCATCTCATCCCGCTGGAGCCGAAAACGCTCCGGATCAACAATGTTCAAGACACCGCAATCGAATATATAGAGCCTTACGGACTTCGGCGGCTGCGCATGCCGTTGCTGAGCCATCGCCGAGTTCAAGGCGCAGGCCAGGATTGCCAGTGAAATCCCGGTGAGTAAAGCACGCCGTCTCAAACGTTGAGTCGCTATCATGAGTGCTCCCTTCCAAACGAGTTTATCCTGTTTATATTTCTGGCAGGACAAGAAATAGTCTTGCTGCCGAAGCTGCCTATTAACGCCATCGTAACGTGGCTTTGCCGAAACCTTTGCGCGGCTCGCAGCATCTGATGCCCATGAGCACAGCATCCCAATCTCAACCTAACATCGCCAAGCTGGATAAAGACCTGAATCAGGCGATCCTTTCGGGCGACATACTCAACGCTTTTGAGAAGTACTACGCCAACGACATCGTCATGCAGGAAAATGACTCCGAGCCGTTCACCGGCAAGGAAGTGAATCGGAAGCGGGAGCAGGAGTTCGTAAATTCAGTGGAGCAATTCCATGGAGCTAAGCTCCTGGCCGAAGCCGTGAATGGCGACGCTTCCTTTTCAGAATGGGAATACGACGTAACCTTCAAGGGTGGCGGCGGTCGCGTAAAGATGCAGCAGGTAGCGTCTCGCCGATGGAAGAACGGCCAAGTAGTACACGAGCGCTTCTATTACAAGGCCAGCAAATAGCGTCGGACCACTTGGTCAAGTGCTGAGCCTTCTAGTGCTGAAGCGCTTGGTCCCGATTCAGCCGCGCATCCTCATTGGAAGGATCCAGCTTCAGTGCTTCGTCAAACTGCCTTACCGCCTGGGTGTTTTTCCCGTCCCGCAATAGCAGTGTGCCCCGAACCGTGAGCGCGTGCGCCAGGCGAAGTTTTGCGGCGGCATCTTCGGGATTCGCGGCCACCAGTTGACGCAGATTTTCGACGGCTTCGTCGATCCGTCCCGCTTTAGCCAGAGCTGTCGCCAGGTTAAAGCGGGCGCTGGCATAGTCTGGGCGCTCGCGCAAGGCCAGCTCGAATTCTCCGATGGCTTCGGTGTTACGGCCCAACGTCGCCAGCCCAAGGCCCAGCATATTGCAGGCGTCCGGACGATTCGGTTTCAGCTGCATGGCCGTCCGCAGTTCGCTCACCGCCGACTGTGCGTCTAAACGCGATAGTAGGATAGCTCCCAGGTTCATGTGCGCCACGAAATCGGTGGGATCCCTTTCCAGGCGATGGCGCATTACCGCTTCCTGCAGCTTCAGTCGCTGGTCGCCCGTCCCGCGGGGCAATATCTGCAGCCATAGGTGGCCCATTTCGTCGGTGGACTGGTTTCCCCCTCGCACGCGCCGGGGAGGACGGTTGGGGTTGCGCGGGTTGGCCGCCGAGTTGTCGTAGTGGTAACGCATGTGGGTCACGGAATCCTTCGGAAGAAACATCGGCTCGCGGTAGTGGTAGACCGCCTGCCAGTCGGGATTCCAATCGGGAATGCGTATTAACCATTTCTTCGAGCCATCTGGCAAGGTAGCCCAAGCTTCCAGCAGCTTTCCCAGGTAATGCGCATGTGGATAGACGGCCAGAATATCGGAGTCAAGCGGCAGCCGGAAATCGTCCGAGACGACAAAATCGCGAGCGCTGGCCGGGATGTCGAGCGACGCGTCATGCTCCAGTTGGACCAGCAGCGGGAATTTAGTCTGCCGCCGATCTGCAAAGTACAGCGCCAGGGTAGGCCGCACTTGCATCGGCATTCCCATCGGCCGCAAGTGGGTATTTAGCACCAGATCATTACCTGGATCGAGCCGCCATGCGAAACCATCCGGTTCGACGTAAGGAGTGCTGCCTGGCTTCCAAAACAGGAAATTGCCGTCGGGGTCAAAAGGACTGCGCATGATGGCCAGGTCCATACCGGGGAAGCCCTTCCCAGGCGCGGATTCCTGCAGGCGAGCAGTTCCAGCACGGTCGACCAAGAGATTGGCATGATGCACCAGATGTTCCTGGTTAGGGCGGATCTCAACGGCGCGGATCCATCGTCGAGCTTTCAGATCAGGGGTGAAGATAAAGTTCCAATAGACCTCAGGTCCGGAGGGCGCCAGTTCAAATGAGCCTTGCGCTTCGAGCACGAGGTCGGGCTTACCGAGCTGCCATTCGTTGTTGAAGGCCGGCGGAGGAGGAAGCTCGGCGACAGGCCCTTCGGGCGCACCGGCCGTCACCCAACGGGCGATGGTCTCGATTTCCTCAGCGGTCAAGCGCCGCTCGCCGGCGAAATCGCCATAGCCATGTTCGGGCAGCCACGGCGGCATAGATCCCCGTCGCGTGACGTCCGCAATCTGAGCCGCGTGCGTCTTCACATCTTCATAAGTAAGTAATGAGAACGGGGCATGTTGGCCGGGACGATGGCACGGCGCGCAGTTCTGGTAAACGATGGGGGCAATATCGCGCGTGAAAGTGAGAGAGGGCTGAGCAAGCGCGATGGGCGTTACAGCCAGCGCCGGCACGATCCAGTGCGCTTTGTAGCTTTCATTTCGGGGTTTCACTTCACGTCGGGCTTCTTAGGGGCGCCGACACTCACACTGATCGCCATGAGCTTCAAGTCCACATCCTCGGACGCATCCACGGACACCAGGCTTTCAAAGTCGATGGCGCCCGGCTTGATCTCGGCGTCCTTGTCCAGGAATTTGGTGGCTTTATTGCGCCGCAATGTCAGCAGCTCATGACTGTCGACTAGCTCAATAATGATTTCTTTCTTCGTCAGTTTCTTGAGTGCGCCTTGAAACGTTACGACGACGCCCTTAAACGCCTCGGGGTGGGGTGTACCGCTGGAAGCAGTTCCCCGGCGTCCTCGCATCTGGCCGTCAAGCGCTAGGGGGATCAAAAGACAGAGAACGACAGCCGCACCGTCGACTCCCCGTGTTCGCACCTGAGATGGAACACGGGCCCGAGTTATTTAGTTTCGGTGTCGCGATGAGCTGCGGCACACACACGCTGAGAGCCCGCGCTACGGCCGCACGATCGTCCCGTCCAGCATCCGGTCGTTTCCCCGGGTCTCAAAGTCGTGCCGGTAAGGGTACTTCGCGGCGGCGACTTCATCGATGTCAATTCCCAGGCCGGGCTTGTCGTTGGAATACATGTAGCCCTTCTTGATGATTGGGCAGCCGGGCAAAACCTCCTGCGTTTTTTCTGGAAACTGTGTCTCTTCTTGGATGCCGAAATTCGGCGTCACCAGATCGAGATGCATGTTGTAACAATGGCCCACCGGGTCTACGTTGTTGGGCCCGTGCCATGCGGTCCGCACGTTGAAGAACTCGCAGATATGGGCTATCTTCCGGCCCATGTTCAGCCCCCCTACCGCCGATATGTGGCAGCGGATGAAATCAATCCAGCGGTTGGCCACCAGAGGCAGCCATTCCTGGCGGTTGACGAATAGCTCGCCCATCGCAAGCGGCGCCGAGGTCTCTTGCCGGAAGATCTGGAACCAGCCTATATCTTCAGGAGCAACGGGATCCTCCATGTAGAACGGACGATACGGCTCTACTGCTTTACACAACTGAATAGCTTGGTTGGGAGCCGGCCGCTCGTGAATGTCGTGGACGAGTCCTACATCGAACCCGACCTTCGAGCGTATATGCTCGAACATCTTGATCGTTGCGTTTAAGTAGCGCCCAGCGTCGAAGACGGGCGAGATGCCCACCGCTCCATCTGGCCGCAGAGCTTGCGTCGCATCCGAAGTCTTCGCGCCGACGCCGTAGCCCGAGAAACCGGGAACGCCGGTTTGTATGCGCACCACTTGATAACCCTCTTCCATGTACTTTCGCACCTGGTCTTCCAGAGCGTTTAGGTCCATGGACGCCGCGTGGCCGTAGAGCGGCACCGCCGCCCGAACCTTCCCTCCCAGCAACTGATACACCGGGACTCCCAGCCGCTTTCCCAGAATGTCCCACATCGCGCCGTCAATTCCGCTCAGCGCGTTGTTCCCTTCCGGGCCGGAGCGGAAATACTCCTGCACGTACGCCGATTGCCATAGGTCTTCGATCTCGTCGACTTTTCTCCCGATCACAAACGGCTTCAGCCGCTTTTCGATATATGCTTGCGCTGCCTGGGGAACCTCCTGGTGGGTTGCAGAACCCAGCCCGTACAGCCCCGGCTCGCTGGTCATCACCTTGACGATGGTCCAGTTGGAGTTGGATGGGGAGGTCGCGATAATCTTGACGTCGGTGATAGTCAACGGAGGCATACCTCGGCGGGCCGCGCTCTGTGCAGCTTGCAAAGGTCCTGGTCCGCCTAGAGTGCTGGCGATGGTCGCGGCCGCTGCGGCGGGCACGGCTTTCAGAAGGTCACGGCGTTTCATTTTAGTTTGCTCCCCAGATTTAGTATTCACGCTATTAACTAGAAGGAAAACATTCCTCCAATTCGAATCACTCGCGGCGACACGATATTCGAGACCGCGCCGAACGTTGGTACCGCGTAACTAGTGGTCACGGCAGCACTGGTGTTAAGAAGATTAAAGACTTGGAAATTAGGCTCAAAGAGCCATCTCTCTTTGACACGGAACTGCTTCGCTATTTTGAGATTCAGCACCGAGACCACGGGACCTTGATATTGGCCAAAAGGCCCAAGCCGTATAGTGACCGTGCCCTGATTCAACGCTTGACCGTTGGTGCCGGTACCGCTAAAGTTGTTAGTCAACTGCCCATAAGTACCCGACGTAGCACGGAAAAGCGACGATACGCTGAAGCCCCACGGAAGGCGGTAAGTCACGCTGCCTCGAGCCTCCCAGTTCCATTTGTTGTCAATATTGAACGGATCGTCGTTGGGACTTCCCACGATGCCCGCTAGCCCCTCGATCCATCTATGGTCTTTGGTCATCCAGAACGACGCCAACCCGGTCCACCGCTTGGAATAGCGCTTGGTTACCGCAACCTCGAAAGTGTTATAAGTGTCGGGCCGGCTCGACGGCGTGTTCAGGAACTCGTTCGACGTGGTCCCGCTTCCCGCCGGGTACGTGAACACCGTAATCGGCGTCACGACTCCATTGAACTTATACGAAAAGGTCGCGGGCAGAGTATAGGAACTGTTCGGATGACCCACGCTTATACCAGTGCCAACGTAAGTGGTCGTCGGCACGATTGAACCCCCATTGGTCTGCGAGTCAAATAGATCGTAAATTCTATGCTGGACAAAGCCCACTCTCAACGACACGTTGGGCATCAATTGGCGTTCGATCTCGACATGGTATTCGAATGTTTTTGGTTCTTTGAGACCAGTATTATCTATCTGGCTGATGCCTCCTGTCTGTGAAATCGGCGTGAGCGACGGAAGCGTAGATAGATAGCCCGGCGTTACGTCACACTGCCACTCCACGGCGGCGTTAGGCGCCGTTGGGCCGCACGGGCCGGACCAGCGATACGTCTTGCTTTGAATGCTTTCGGGGTTGTATAGGTTCGAATACAAAAAACCCATCGTATCGCCAAATTCTCCGAATGACGCCTTCAGCACCGTCTTGCCGTTTCCCCGAATATCCCAGGCCACACCCGCACGAGGCACAATATCTTTCCACGTGAGCGTATTGGTATTGGGAACAGTTTGTGCCGGAAAGACGTCGCTGAACTGATTCGCGGTGGTGTGCTGCGTCGGGTAAAACGAGTTATAACGCTCCCACCGCACACCCAGATTCACCGAAATATTTCTCCTCACGCGCCATGTATCCGTTACGAAAGCCGCCTGGGCATGCAAAAGGTTCCTAGGAAATACCGGATAGTTGAAGGCGGTGAATTCGAACGGGGTCGGAGTGGTGGCGGCTGCATTTGGACTGTTGAAAATAAGCAGATAATCGCCGCTCGGATACTCCTTCGTGATTTGCGTGTCGCCCTCTTCCCAATCCCAAGTAGTGCCGGCCTTCAGTTGATGCGATCCTCCCAGGAAAGTGCCGGAAGGCAGATAACTGAACGTCTCGGTCATTTCGTGGCGATCATAGATATGGAGATAAACCTGATCGTTCGTCCCGGTGAATAGTTTGTTGTACAAATCTTCTTGGGGTGGATCGCCGGCGATGCCGGCCCCGCTGGTAAAACCATACTGTCCGATGGAACTTCCAGGCTGAGGTATGTATGCCGGTTCCGTGCCGGCGAAGCCCCCTACGGCCTCAAACACCCAGTGGGGACGCGCAATCTGAATCTCCGCTTTCCAGACGGCGGAGGGCTCGTTCTGATAGATGTTGGTTGGCAGAGGCTCCAGGATCGATTCGCCCTGGTCATTGATCAGCTTGGTGCTGTGTTGATACGAGCCGATTAACCTTATACTGGGCGTTGCCTGGTAAGACAGCTTCGCGTTGTACTCGGGAAGCTTCGCGAAAACCGCCGCAGGTTTTGCGCTGGGACACTGGGAGAGAACCCAGGCGGTCACGGGAGTACAAGCGTTAGCTCCAGTAGTGGGGCCGGGGCCGCCGACAAAGCCGACTATCTGCTGATAAAGAGTTTGCTTGCTGTAGCCGCCGTAGAACCAGAGTTTATCCCGAATGATACGGCCGCCGAAGTCTGCCGCATAATCGTAATAGCCTGTACCAGTAAGGGGATTTGTAAACTTAAGATTGCTCGGAGGGCCGGCCAGGGCAGGAGTAATGTTTGTGCTCTGAAAACTGGGTCTCTCGAGGTCTCCCACAACTGAGCCATGAAATGAGTTCGAGCCGGACTTCACCACCGCCACTTGTGCGACCCCGGCAAAAGGGACGTCGGCGTTATTCCCAGTCGTCTTAAACTCGACTTCTTCTAGCGAATAGGCATCCAGATAGTCGGACGAATTTCCTGAGTGGTCGGTATCGGTATTGAGTCCTTCGACATAAAGCGTCGGCTGCATGGGAATCCCGTAGGTGATGATTTGGGCCCGGGCTGCGAGATTGCTGTCACCCACATCCGGTTTACCGGCCAAATTGATGCCCGCCACCATCGGCATCATTTCCTGGATCAACGCGCCCTTCGGAATATCCTGAATCTCTTGCCTTTGAATAGTTGTTCCCGCTGAGGTATTGACGGTATCGATTACTGGATTTTCGCCGGTCACTTCTACCGACTGGCTCACAGCGCCAATTGTCATCTTTGCGTCGATCTTGGCGGAGAAGCCAACGGTTAGATTGAAGTCGGACCGCACGAAAGCCTGGAATCCTTCTCGCTCGAATGTTGCGCGGTAGACGCCGGGAGCTGGAAGATTGACGAACTTATAACTGCCCTCGGCATCGGTGACGGTGGTCAACTGTTGCACCTGCAGCGCCGGACTGGTCAGCGTTACTTTGACGTCTGGGATGGCGGTCCCCGAGGGGTCCACGACCGTTCCTACAATGCTGCCGGATTCGGCAGCTTGCCCCCACACAGCAGGAGCTCGAAAAAACAGACACACACAAGAGGCTATCAACAGAGATCGACGCATGGTCCTCCTTCTGAAGCAAGCGCAACAACTCCAGCCGAGCACGATTTACGCTGTATGCGAGCCACCTCAAGAAACGAGTGCGTGCCCTCTGATACGATTACCGGTTAGGGTTTTATATCACACCGAAATGAGCCTGTCAACGTTTCTAGAGTTTCAAACCTCAAATTTGACCATCTAAATTCACAATCCCGCCAAACCGAACGCCGCATCGTTACCAAGTACGATCCTGGTTCTACCAGCGCATCTGGCATGCAAAACTAAGAACGATGGATCTGTTACTGCATCCCGCGGAAGTGCGGGTTCTAGGCTCCCTGCTGGAAAAAGAAGTCACGACGCCAGAATACTATCCGCTGTCCCTCAACGCGTTGGTCAACGCGTGCAACCAGAAGTCCAATCGCGATCCAGTAGTGCAGTTCGACTCGGATACGGTCGAGCAGGCCCTGAACGCGTTGCGTGATAAGGGGCTGTTACTGGCAATTACGGGCTCCGGAAGCCGGGTTCCAAAGTACGGTCACCGGTTTTCGGAGAAGCTGAACTTGGGACGGCGTGAGGTGGCTATCTTATGCGAGCTGATGATTCGTGGTCCGCAGACGCTGGGCGAGCTTCGAACTCATTGCGAGCGCATGCATCCTTTTGACGACCTGGCCGAAGTAGAAGCAGTGATAGAACGGCTTCCGGAGTTGGTTGTGAAGCTGTCTCGGCGGCCCGGGGAGAAAGAGATTCGCTACGCACACCTCCTCTCCGGAACGCCGGCGATCCCAGAAGCGCAAGGGGAACCTTCCCAGCCGCGCACGGGGCGTGCAGATTTGGATCGTGCGGAGCATCCGGACCGCATCAGTGTACTCGAAGCTGAGATCGCACAGCTACGCGATGAAATCGAAAACCTTAAGGAGCAGTTCGCTGGCTTCAAAAGGCAGTTCGAGTGATCGCCCGGGATAGTTACCGATTCGTCTTCAGTGTGGAATCCGGCGCTTCCAGTGCAGGCGAATCGGTAACCTTCCCCGAGGACTCAGGCGGTCCTCTGGTGCGGAAGGCGGACGTCTTTCCGCAGCGGCGGCCGGATGGGAAGAACTTTACCGGTCAGGCAACTCGCAACAGACTTAGCCGGTCCGTGGAAATAGTCGTCTACTGGAAACAACGCATACGGTTCGAGCTCGCGGAAAACGCGTCCCAACTTCTGCTGAAGTCGATATACGGCATGGAAGAAATTCCCACGATCCATGTTGAGCCTGCGGCAGCACAACTTCCAATCGGCGCCGAGGAGAAAGTGATTCCTGAAGACACGATACTCGACCTCCGTTAACGTGCGTTTGCTGACCAGGCAAAAATCCGCGATATACTCTTCATCTTTCCGGCCCCAAGCACCTCTTCGATCCTTCCCCGGCATGGGGTCGAGCGTCACCTTGCTGATGTATTTTGCGCGCGTCGCGCAGTCGCGAAACTGGTCGAAGCAGGCCCGAAAAATCGCTCTCAGCACACAATTGCAGGGATGTGACGCTTCGTTCCGGCCGTTGCGCAGCCCTAAGCCGAGGCAGATGTTGCAGGCCGGAACCGCCAGCGCCAATGTTTCTGATCTATTCCATTCCATTTCTTTCCTCTTCCTGGCAACCCGGAAAAGCAACCGAGTCGTTCTCTTCCAGACGGTCCGGACTAAACTGCCGGGCCGGTTGAGTTTTCACAATTCTTCCTAGTCTCAAGGTGTTGAGCATATACGTCAACGTCAAAAACCGCTACTGCTAGGAAAGAAATCATCCTTCAACTAAGGGGAGAGTTGGACAAAGGCAATGGTGTCTTTTGTTTATATATCTTCCGTTGCTACTGGCACTACTGAAGTATATGGCTCCTGGTTGTGTCTCTTTTCTTCTAGTTCCAGGGGCCTATTTCAGCCTGAAATATGAGGAGACCCCAACTTGACCTTCCGCGAGGCGCAGCTCAAGTTGCTCGCCTACGTCGTGGATCGTATTCACAATGGCGAGTTGACCGAACGAGGATTTGCTCGCCTCATGGGCATCTCTCAACCTCATGTGCATAATGTGCTGAAAGGAGCGAGAAATCTCTCACCCGAAATCTTTGATTTGATATTAAAATATTTTCACATGTCGCTACTGGATTTGGCCTCCGTGGAGGAGATAGAGGCTAATTTGAAGAAAAGAAGGGCACCGGCTCGAGCGGCCGAAGCCCCCTTTCTGGATTCGCTAATCGGACCAGGATTGCCCTGGCCGGACGGGGTCAACTGGCGCAAAAGCTATCCGTTGCCATTTCCGGCGTTGACGGCCAAGGCCGGCCTAGTGATGGCGCAACTAGGCAGCGATCCATATATGTACGAAACTATAGCCGGTTCCGATATTGCTCTACTCGACACTTCGGAACGGGCACGTTCGGATATCTCACCGCTTGGGCTTTACGTAGTAAGTCGTGCTGGGGAAGCTGTACTTCGGCACATCCGGCCAGCCGGAGAGGGATTTTATCTGGTCACGGACGCCACGCTGGACACGCCTGGGATGTGGGAGAAGCTAAGCATGCCGGCCA